>JACCEC010060516.1_pt1 | contig 56056 bp, 50 predicted proteins | sample 7450121 | NCBI WGS metagenome assembly JACCEC01 (sample SAMN15323455, study PRJNA562643) | freshwater metagenome | isolation source: river surface water | place: USA:Blue River Watershed | collected 2017-08-18
CCTGTGTGATCAGCGTGAAGCTAGCTGAACCACAGTTTGAAGGTCAGACCAAAACCAAACTTGGCAACACAGAAGCAAAAGCATTCGTGCAAAAAGTCGTTAACGAAGCATTCAGCGACTGGTTGGGTAGAAACCCAAACGTTGCAAAAGATATTGTTCGCAAGGCAATTCAGGCTGCAACCGCAAGACAGGCTGCGCGTAAAGCGCGTGAGGCAACTCGTCGTAAGGGACTGCTTGAATCTGGTGGCATGCCAGGAAAGTTGCGCGACTGTTCATCACGCAGCCCAGAGCTATCAGAAATTTTCTTGGTAGAGGGTGACTCTGCGGGTGGTTCTGCTGTTCGTGGTCGCAATCCAGAAACACAGGCAATCTTGCCGCTGCGTGGAAAAGTTTTGAACGTTGAAAAGGCTCGCCTTGATCGCGCACTTGGCAACGCAGAAATTCAAGCCATGATCACCGCGTTCGGAACTGGAATTGGTGACGAGTTTGATGTGAGCAAGGTTCGCTATCACAAGTGCGTTTTGATGGCCGATGCCGATGTTGACGGTCTGCACATTCGCACGCTGCTACTTACTTTCTTGTTCCGCTACATGCGACCACTGATTGAGCACGGTTACGTTTACCTTGCTCAGCCACCGCTGTTCAAGATCAAGTGGTCGAACGGCCCACACCAGTACGTGTATTCCGATGAAGAACGCGACCGCGCACTTGCCGAAGGCGCAGCAGCCGGAAAGAAAATTCCAAAAGAAAATTCAATTCAGCGCTACAAGGGTCTTGGTGAGATGGACTACGACGAGCTTTGGGAAACCACAATGGACCCGAACACTCGCACTCTGCTACAGGTAACTCTTGAAGACGCTGCTCTTGCAGATGAAGTTTTCTCAACCCTGATGGGTGAAGACGTTGAAGCACGTCGTTCATTCATCCAGAAGAATGCAAAGGATGTGCGTTTCCTCGATATTTGATTCAGATTGCAAGCAATCCGAATTGTGACATCTAGAGATGACAAAAACTTATGGCAGAAGAAACTACAAATTCATCAGGTCTAGTAGACCGTATTGAGCAGGTCGACCTACAGGTTGAAATGCAGCGCAGCTACCTCGACTACGCAATGAGCGTTATCGTGGGCCGCGCCCTTCCAGATGTTCGTGACGGTCTAAAGCCGGTTCACCGCCGAGTGATCTACGCAATGTTTGACGGTGGCTACCGCCCAGACAAGCAGTTCTCAAAGTGCTCACGTGTTGTTGGTGACGTTATGGGCCAGTTCCACCCGCACGGTGACAGCGCCATTTACGACACCATGGTTCGCCTTACCCAGGACTGGAACCTGCGCTACCCACTAATCAGTGGCCAGGGAAACTTTGGTTCACCGGGTAACGACCCAGCAGCGGCTCCGCGATACACCGAGTGCCGCATGGCACCGCTGGCCATGGAAATGGTTCGCGCCATCGATGAAGAGACCGTTGACTTCCAAGACAACTACGACGGCCGCACCCAGGAACCAACCGTGCTGCCTTCACGAATTCCAAACCTTTTGGTTAACGGATCAATCGGTATTGCAGTTGGTATGGCTACCAACATTCCGCCACACAACCTTCGTGAGGTTGCTGCCGGTGCCGAGTGGTACCTAAAGAATCCAGAAGCAACCGATGAAGAACTTCTTGCAGCGCTAATTGAGCGAATCAAGGGCCCAGACTTTCCAACTGGCGCACACATTCTTGGCCGCAAGGGAATCGAAGAGGCTTACCGCACCGGTCGTGGTTCAATCACCATGCGCGCAATCGTTAACGTTGAAGAACTTAACAACCGCACCTGCTTGGTAGTTACCGAACTTCCTTACCAGGTAAACCCAGACAACCTTGCTGAGAAAATCGCCGGACTTGTAAAAGAAGGCAAGCTTCAGGGCATCGCAGATATTCGTGATGAAACTTCTGGTCGTACCGGACAGCGTTTGATCATTGTGCTTAAGAAAGACGCGGTTGCCCGCGTTGTGCTTAACAACCTCTACAAGCTGACCCCACTGCAGGAAAACTTCAGCGCCAACATGTTGGCACTGGTTGATGGTGTTCCTCGCACGCTTGCACTGAATGGTTTTGTTAAGTACTGGGTCGAGCACCAGGTTGAAGTTATTGTTCGCCGCACGCAGTTCCGTTTGCGCAAGGCTGAAGAGCGCGCACACATTCTGCGCGGTTACCTAAAGGCACTTGACGCACTTGACGCAGTTATTGCATTAATTCGCAAGAGCCCAACAGTAGAAGAAGCTCGCGATGGCCTGATGGAACTGCTAAAGATTGACGAACTACAAGCTCGTGCAATTCTTAACATGCAGTTGCGTCAACTCGCAGCTCTTGAGCGTCAGAAGATCATTGATGAAGCGGCAGAACTTGAAGCACTAATTGTTGACTACAAGGCAATCATTGCTAGCCCAGAGCGCCAGCGCGCAATCATCAGCGAAGAGCTTGCCGAAGTTGTTGAAAAGCATGGCGACGAGCGACGCTCACAAATTGTTGCCGGCGGCGAAGGCGATGTTCAAACCGAAGATCTAATTCCTGAAGAAGAGATGGTTATCTCACTTACTCGCGGTGGCTACATCAAGCGCACCAAGAGCGACAACTATCGTTCACAGCACCGCGGCGGTAAAGGTGTTAAGGGTGCAAACCTTCGCGCCGACGACGTAGTGGAACACTTCTTTGTAACTACAACTCACCACTGGTTGTTGTTCTTCACAGACAAGGGTCGCGTCTATCGCACCAAGGCTTATGAAGTTCAAGAAGCCGGTCGCGACGCAAAGGGCCAGCACGTTGCCAACTTGCTTGCAATGCAACCAGATGAAAAAGTTGCAGCCGTTCTAGACATCAGCGATTACCAGGCCGCTCCTTATCTTGTGCTTGCAACTAAGAGCGGTCTTGTAAAGAAGACAGCACTTGATGCTTATGACACTGCCCGCACCGGCGGCATAATTGCCATCAAGCTTCGCGAAGGCGACGAAGTAATTTCTGCAGTACTTGCGTCAGAATCAGACGACCTTCTTCTTGTTTCTCACAAGGGCATGTCAATCAGATTCTCGAACAGCGATGATTCACTTCGTCCAATGGGTCGCGACACCAGCGGAAACATAGGAATGAACTTCCGCAAGGATGACTACCTGCTTTCAGCAAGTGTGATCAACGACGTTGAAGATTCGTTTGTGTTTGTGGTTACCGAGGGTGGCTACGCAAAGCGCACAGAAGTTTCGCAATACCGACCACAAAACCGCGGTGGACTGGGAATCAAGGTGGCCAAGCTTGAGGAAAAGCGCGGCGATGTTGTTGGAGCCATTATTGTTGCCGAAGACGATGAAGTTCTTGCAGTTTTGGCCAGCGGTAAAGTTGTGAGATCTGCAGTAAGTGGCGTTCCGGCCAAGGGTCGCGACACCATGGGTGTGGTCTTTGCTCGCTTCGCCGATGACGACAGCGTTATTGGACTAGCCAAGAACACCGAGAGAAATCTTGAGTCTGCTACAGAAGCGCAAGACGCTACTGTAGAGGAATCAACTGATACTGAAGGAGCTTCAGAATGAGTCTTTTTGCCCGCGCAAAGCGCAACATTCCGCCAGTGAAGCAGGTAAAGCTAAAACTGGTTCACATCGATTTCTGGTCTGCAGTAAAGACCGGCCTTCTAGTGACTACAGCAACCGGCATTGCAACAATCGTGGCATTCTTCTTAATTTGGTTGCTGGTTTCTCAGACCGGCCTATTTGGCTCGCTATCAACTTTGGTCAACAGTGTGATTGGTGGCGGGGCTGGCTCCACCCAGAACGGCGTTGACGTAGCTCAGACCTTGAGCCTGCCTCGTGTGATGTCTTTCGCCTTCACCGTTTCGCTCTTCAACCTAGTTTTGGGCACCGCCCTGGTTGGCATCAGTGCATTGATCTTCAATGTGATTGGTCGCCTAACCGGCGGTATCTCAATTGGGTTCACAAACAACTAGTTTGGTTTGATTCACTGAACTTTTTCGTGTAAAGTCGGAAAGGTTCTACGGGCCTATAGCTCAGGTGGTTAGAGCGCTTCACTGATAATGAAGAGGTCGGAGGTTCAAGTCCTCCTAGGCCCACCAGGAAGCCTTTCTCAACTGAGACAAGGGATCCAAACGTAGAAACACAGCAACAAAGTGCACCAAGACCCGGGGATTTAGCTCAGTTGGTAGAGCACCTGCTTTGCAAGCAGGGGGTCAGGGGTTCGACCCCCCTAATCTCCACAAAGACTACCCATTTGTATGTTGTGAGATCTTAACTCAGGTCACTTTTACTAAACGTGAGGCTGGCCCACATTCCAGATTAAGAGTGGGCATGAGACATTTAGTGGTAACTTTCATCCAGGGGTCCGAGAGATGAATAAATACACAAAAGATAAGATTTTTACGTACAGTCAAAATTTTGAAGATGTCATTTTGCAAAGGGTTTTTAGTGGTTTTTGCTCGGGCACTTATGTAGATGTAGGCGCAAACCATCCCGTGCACAGTAGCGTGACTAAGGCCCTGTACGACCTTGGTTGGAGCGGAATCAATGTCGAACCGGTCCAAGAGTTCTTCCTCGAACTAAAAAAACAGAGACCGAGAGACATCAACCTTCAAATTTTTGTTGGGTCAAAAAGGGGTTACGAGGAATTCTGGGTAGTGCCCGGCACGGGTTTATCTACAGGCTCGGGGAAATCTCAAAGTTTACTGAAACAACTAAATGAGTTTGAAGGTTATTCAGATGAAGTCGAGACTGTCACGTTAACTGAAATTCTCTCAAAGTATAAACCTAATGAAATTCATTTCATAAAAATTGATGTTGAAGGATATGAGAACGAAGTCATTGAAGGACTTGATCTAACAATTTTCAGACCATGGGTGCTCCTTGTTGAGGCGACAATTCCTCTCTCTCCCGACCTTGCAGTCCTTGACTGGGAAAGGAAGCTGTTCAATCACGGATATCAAGAAGTTTACTTCGACGGCTTGAATAAATGGTATCTTGCAGATGAGAGAGGGAAGCTGAGATCTAAGTTCTCATCGCCGCCAAACTTCTTCGACAACTTTGAATTTGCCATTGATGCCCCGCATGACAATACATCTTTATTGCAAGCCAAAATTGACGAACTTATTAGACGGGCGGCAGATCTAGAAGAGTTAAACGCACAGTCGCTACAAATGTCCCGACAGCTTGTTCAAATGAACGAGGCACTTACCGGTTCGCTCTCTTGGAAAGTTACAGCCCCAATTAGAAAGGCGCTGCAGGCCCTCATTTGGCTCACAAAAACTCTTGCGGGTAAAGCATTTTCAAACAAATCCTTTAGGCGCGCACTGATAATTCTTCGGAGGCCGCTGTCGCGTGTGCGACTTAAATCCTTAATTTCTCTCTTGGAATCTTTTCAGCAGTTTAGTTCCTCTACCCCGCTGGAGTCCTTTCCGGATATAAACGGTGACACGAGCAAAAAACAATTGGGTAAACCATGAGGCTTGTAATCGATTGCCAGGCTTTACAAACTAATTCGAAGAATCGAGGGATTGGTCGCTATTCTCTTTCACTATTGAGGGAACTATCTTCCAGGTCTGACGTTTCGCTCGTGTTTATCCTTAACGGTAACTTCTCAAATACCTTGCAAACAAGGAAGACCCTTGAAAGCTTTGCCACTAAGTGTTCGGTTCACGTCTGGTTTCCACCTGCGCTCCAATGGAGCGCAGGACAGCTAAACAAGTCAAACCGCGATATCAATGAAAGGTCATTGGAAAGGTTTATTTCAAAATTCCAACCAGATCTGTATTTGTGCCTCAGTTTCTTCGAGGGATACCAAGACGAAGCTATAACGGTATCGTTAGGCAAAGAGCCCAAAGGAACCAAAAGCGCCTTTATACTCTACGACTTAATTCCTCTTCTGAACCCCGACACGTATCTGAATCCAAATCCTGATTATAAAAAGTTTTATATAGAAAAAGTGGAACAGACCAAGAGCTTTGGTCAAGCCTTCGCTATCTCAGAATCGTCCATGAATGAAGGTAAATCGAGATTAAGTTCTGAAATAGAAATATTTACGATTGGGGCCGCATCTAACGACTTTTTCTGGGGAACAAAAGACGACCCAGATTCCTCACGGAAGCACCTTCTTTATGTAGGTGGATTAGACCCAAGAAAAAACCTAAAAACTCTTCTTAAGGCAGTCGCACTCCTTGAGGGGGACCCTACTTTTTCTTCGCCGCTTGTCGTTGCGGGGTCGTTCCCAGAAAGTCAAGCCACTGAGCTAACAGAGCTAGCGGCTGAAATAGGCGTGTCTGAAAAAAATCTTCGAATCGAGTCCAACGTGTCCGATGAGAGACTGAAAACGCTGTTACAACAAGCCATCGCGCTCGTCATACCATCTCTTCACGAAGGTTTTGGGCTAACGGCCCTAGAGGCTATGCAAGCAGGCACGCCTGTGATTAGTTCCAACGCAACGTCTCTTCCCGAGGTTGTCGGTGACGCAGGGCTGTACTTTGATCCGCTCGACTTTCATGAGCTAGCTAGCAAAATCTCCCAAATAGTCGTAGATAAAACTCTTTGGAAAAAGTCAGCAGAAAAAGGGACAATCCAAGCCGGTAGATTCAGTTGGTCGACGACCGTGGATAAGTTGCTAGGGGCAATTCAGAATGAACAGGGTGAGCAACCAACGCGCAGAGCCGAATATGAAAAAAACAAACTTGAAAAAAGCAATCGGGACAATCTAAGTCGTTTTGTAAAGCGCAACCCCTATGCCTTGGTTGCGGAATCGCTAAATACTCAAAACAGATCAGTGACTACGATCTTCTTGGATGTGTCAAATTCATTAGACACCGATCTAAGGTCAGGGATTCAACGGGTGACACAAAGATTAGCTAGCGAACTCCTTAGGAGCACTAATAAGGATGAATACAAAATAAGGCTAGTCACAACAATGCAAGGCAGAGTTGGCTTCTGGGAAGTACAAAATGCTTTCCAAACGAGTCAGGAAATAAGTAAGAGAGCGATTCTTTTTCAACCGGGTGACGTATTTCTAGGGCTGGATTTAAATTTTCAAGTATGCGTAGGCCAAGAGACATTCATAAATACAATGAAATCTGTTGGAGTTCATTTTGTTTTCTTTTTGTATGACTTGCTTCCTTACGAGTTCCCAGGTTTTTGGAATCCAACAGGCATTACCCATGTCCTTTTCCAGAAATGGCTTGCCTTCATATCCACTTCTGACATGGTTCTTTGCATTAGCGCAGATGTAAAGTCTAAATACGAGAACTACCTTGACCATCATAAAGAGCTGGAAAGTCCAAAATTCATATCTGCAATAAAGCTTGGCTCAGACGGAATCCACTATAAGCAAAACTCGCAAGATCAAAAGTTGCTTGAGGGAAAAGCGCCTTATATATTAATGGTGGGTTCACTGCACCCTATAAGGGCTTACGAATTTGCCATTGAATCTTATATTCGGGCAACGCACCTGGGACTCAAACATAGGCTCCTAATTGTTGGTCAAAGGATGGCCGGGGATGAATTGATTTATAAAAAAATACAAGAAGCTTGTCTAACGCATCCTGGAGTAACGTATCTCGAGTATCTTTCAGATTCGGACTTGGGAAGTGTGTTAGCTAATGCAAATGGCTTTTTCTCAACAGGCTTGGCGGCTGGCTTCGGCCTGACAATTGTTGAAGCACTTCATTTTGGCACTCCCGTTCTCACAAGAGAGCTGCCAATCACACGAGAGATTGCCGGAGATGCCCCAACATACTTCAATTGCAGCGATCCGGATGACCTAGCAGATGCACTGCTCGGTTGGGCTGGGGGCCTACAATCACGAATTAGAAGTCGAATGGAGCTACCGTTATGGAAGACATCCAGCGAGGATGTGTTGAAAGAAATTAAAAAGTTGAGCTTATTTAAGGGGAAAGAATATTAAGACAGCACTAATAACAGGAGTGACAGGTCAAGACGGCGCCTATCTGTCGAAGCTACTAATTTCAAAAGGGTACAGGGTCATTGGTGCATATAGAAGGACCAGCTCTTTGGACTTTTGGCGACTTCATGAAATAGGAGCACTGGGTCTACAAAATTTCGAGCTAGTGGAGCACGACTTAACAGACCTATCGTCGAGCTTGTCGCTGATTGCCAAGTTTCGTCCTTCTGAGATATATAATTTGGCAGCTCAAAGTTTTGTCGGAGTGTCCTTCGATCAGCCGAACACGACTGCGCAAATAACTGGAGTAGGTGCACTCAACGTCCTAGATGCAATAAGAATCGTGGACCCGGAAATCAAGTTTTATCAAGCCAGCACCTCTGAGATGTTTGGACTTGTGCAGGAAGTCCCCCAGTCAGAAAAAACAAGCTTCTATCCCCGAAGCCCATATGGGGTCGCGAAACTTTTTGCGCATTGGATGACAATAAATTACCGCGAGAGCTACGGAATATTCGGAGCGAGCGGAATCCTGTTTAATCACGAGTCGCCTTTACGAGGCAAGGAATTTGTAACCAGGAAAATCACTGATTCGGTAGCTAGAATCTCTCTTGGTTCCCCTGAAGTATTAGAACTTGGGAATCTTGATGCAAGACGCGACTGGGGGCATGCAGAAGAGTATGTTGAGGGAATGTGGCGGATGCTCCAGGCTGATAAGCCTGACACATTCGTCCTGGCAACAAATAAGACAACTACAGTTCGTGAGTTCGTCAAAATGGCATTCGCAGCGGCAGGAATAGACCTCAATTTTTCTGGAACAGGCGTTGACGAAGTGGCGAAAGAGGCAAATTCTGGCGAAGTTCGGGTAAGGATAAACCCACAATTTTTTAGACCAGCTGAAGTAGACCTTCTGCTAGGGGACGCATCGAAGGCTAAACAAATTCTCGGTTGGGAACCGAAGACATCTGTGGCAGAACTGTGCCGAATTATGGTTGAAGCCGACATCGACAGGCAAAAGCGTGGCTTCACAAGGTAACAATGAGACTGTCCTGGTTACAGGTATTAACGGCTTTACCGGGGCATATGTTAAAAATTACCTCATCGAACGCGGCTATAAAGCCCACGGACTTGGCATAGATAGCTCAAACTCAAGCCGAGATCATAAAGCCTCGCTTTTAGATAAAAAAGCAATACTCAAGGTTTTGGATGAGGTCCAGCCAGATTCAGTGATTCATCTTGCGGCTGTGTCGTCGGTCACTCACACTGATGTTGACCAAATTTACAACGCTAACATTATGGGCACAAGAAATTTGCTGGAGGCCTTGGCGTCTACAGGCTTTGGTCGAAAATCTGTAACTCTTGCTAGCAGTGCAAACGTTTATGGAAATGCATCTGCAGGACTAATCAATGAGGAATTAATTCCGTCTCCAGAAAATGACTATGCAGTAAGCAAGCTTGCGATGGAGAGCATGGCTAAACTATGGAGCGACAAACTCCCCATAACTATTACTCGACCGTTCAATTACACCGGCGTTGGTCAGTCCAACAAATTCCTAATCCCTAAAATTGTTGAACACTTTAAGAGAAGAGCAGACACCATACAGCTTGGGAATGTCGATGTGTTCAGAGATTTCTCAGATGTTAGATCAGTTGCTTGGGCTTATGCCGAACTTTGCGAAAATCCGGCACCAGGTGAAACATTAAACATAAGCTCCGGCACCGGCACCTCGATTGCGCAAATAATTTTGATTCTTCAAGAATTCACCGGACATACCATCAAAGTCGAAGTCAATCCCGCCTTCGTGAGGCAGCACGAGGTCAAGACTCTAGTAGGGGATTCCGCGAAGCTATGGAACCACCTGGGCAGGCCCAAAGAAATTAAACTGGAAGAGACATTGCAATGGATGTTGCAAAACTGAGGGACTTTGAGTGAGTGACCACCCAGTCAATGTAATTGCACATTTGCAATCAGAAATGGGTGTTGGTGAAATTTCGAGACGACTAATCTCGCTGCTATCTGCTTCTGGATTAGACACAAACATTGTGCCGTTTGAAGCTAACAACTCCCGTAGATCCCAAGAAATTGCCTTTCCAATTGGGAAGTTCAATCCCGACGCAAATTCGATCAGCTGTATTAACGCTGACCAGGTTGGCGCTGTTGTTGCGTACTTCGGAATCCGACCGGATGCGCTATCAAACCACGTTGGTTTTTGGGCGTGGGAACTTGAAGATTTTCCGCAAATTTACAAGAGCTCGGCAAATCTGCTTGATGAGATATGGACCTTCAGCGAGTTTGCAAAACTATCAATTTCAAAAGCAGTCGAAACTCCTGTAAGTTCAGTCAAAGTTCCGGTTCCAGTACCTGCAAAACCTACAGCGATGCAACGAGACGACTTTGGGCTTTCCCCCAGAGACTTCGTAGTTGCTACAAGCTTCGACTTCAACAGCGATCTAAATCGCAAGAATCCTCGAGGTTCTATCGAGGCTTACTTGAAAGCATTTCCAAAAAGCGGTAAGGCAAAACTATTCGTAAAATCCATAAATGGTGATAAATTTGTGGACGATTACGCTGAATTAAAAGACATTTCCAACGGCAGAAAAGACATCATCTTTTTCGACGGACATCTAAGTCACTACGAAAATCACGCTCTTCTCGAACTCTCTGACATTTACATAAGCCTTCATCGAGCAGAGGGTTATGGCCTTAACCTTGCGGATGCAATGGCTCGTAAAACGGCGGTGATTGCAACCGGTTACTCGGGAAACTTGGATTTTATGGACGAAAACGCAAACGCCCTCGTACCTTTTGAGAAAATACCAGTGACAAAGTACGCAGGGATTAGCGTCGACAGTAATTGGGCAGATCCAGATGTTGATTTTGCTGCAGACAGACTCAAGAAGTTATTGGATAGCCCTACACTGTTGAAGGAACTCGCTTTGAATGGCTTTACAAAGATTAGAAATGAAAATTCATTGGCTGTGGTCGTAAAAAAATTCCAAAAGGAGTTCATGAATGCTTAATTCACGTGATTCAAACTTACTCGGGCAAATAGAAGTTCTTGAGGCGCGGATTGAAGAACTTTCCATTCAGAACGAGTCGCTGAGATCAGGATTTGTCAGCTCGAAGCTAGAAATTTCAGAAAATCAAGAAAAACGAGAAGCAGTGAAATACCTTAGGAATTTCATTGCTGCGGCGTCGTTTCCAATCGCTGCGGGGCTTTTTAGAATTATTTATAAGCGAATTTACCGGCTGAAGAAATAATCCTGCCGCAGCTGCCGACCGTAAAGCTTCACGAAGCGTAGTACCTCAATCGCAGCTCTAGCTCCGCCTGACATAGATGACGTCGATTTTCTAGATTTAGATTCATGGTGAATTAAACAGCTTTTACCACAAAGAACATTTCTCATGTCTTGACTTCTAAGTCGCAAGGCAAAGTCAATATCGTTGAGTCCAACTTTGAAATCTACTTCGAGACCTAATGCCTGATTGAAAGTCTCTCTAGACGTTACAGCACACGCGAAGGTAACCGCTGAGACTTCAAAGCATGAATTCGAATGCTGGCCAACATTAGTTTCGTCAGGCATGTTGCCCGCCAAGGGATGCCCCGCAGCTCCTGTAAACCCAAGAGCCACACCTAAGTGCTGGATTGACCCATCGGGGTAAATCAATTTAGAACCAACGACTCCCACCGTTGGCTGTACCGCATGATCCATGAGTTGCCCAAGCCAATCAGGGTCGATTACCTCTGCGTCATTATTTAGAAAGCACAAGTAATCGGAGTTTGTGTTGTCTACGCCAAAATTAGTGATCTTTGAATAATTGAACGCCTGGGGATAGTCCAAAACCCTAATCCCAGTTGAAGCGAGATACTGCATATAGTTAAGCGTGGAAGCGTCGCAAGAGGCGTTGTTTATGACCACAATTTCATAATTGGCGTACGCTGTTTTTGTTTGGATTGACTCAATGCACGCACGCAGTAACTCGTATTTGTCTCGCGTAGGAATGATTATTGAAACACTTGGTTCTAGCGACCTCAGGCCATGGTGGTTTTCCATTGAGACGAAGTTGGTGAGGCGGACAGGCCTTTTGTCTGCCCGACGCTTTAGATAGCGAAAGACTTCAAGAACGAGCATATTGACCTCCCAGACCCTAGGCTAATAATAAATGGATAAGTTGTTTCGAATACCGGGGATGCTTGCGTGGCAAGACATTCGTCAGGCATACCGCCGATCTGCTGTTGGCCCGTTTTGGCTAACTATTGGTATGGCAGTTCAGATTCTCACCATGGGCCTAGTGTTTGGTCTAATTTTCAAGACAGAATTGTCCGAATACTTACCTTTTTTGGCCACAAGCATCATTTTTTGGGGCTTAATCTCAACGGCAATTAATGATGGCTGCACGACTTTTATATCCTCCGAAGCAATGATTAAGCAGCTGAATTTGCCACATTACCAATATGTGGTGCGAACTGTTTGGCGCAACCTAGTTTCTGCAGGTCACAATGTCGTGATTTTGCCGCTTGTACTAATTTTCTTTTGGCGATTCCCGGGGTGGACGTTGATTGGGTTTATTCCAGGCTTAGTTATCTTGGTGCTCAACATCGGCTGGGTGGTTTGGCTTCTGGGCATGATGAGCGCTCGTTTCAGGGACATGCCACCAATCGTCGCGTCTGTGATGACAATAGTCTTTTACGTGACGCCAGTCATGTGGTACCCGAAGCTGATCGAAAATAACGCACTTGCTCACTTATTGCTTGGACTTAACCCGATTTACCACTGGTTGCAGATTGTGCGACTGCCAGTTTTGGGACAGTGGCCAACTTGGGAAAATTGGGGGCTTGCATTGCTTTCTGCAGGCATCGGCTGGGTCGTCACGTTAGTCGCATACAAGAAGTATCGAAACATGATTGCGTATTGGGTTTAGACACATGGCGCACATTACCTTTAGCAACGTGTCAATTGAATTTCCTATCTTCAACGCAACAGGACGTTCGCTAACTTCTAGCATCCTGAAAGTTGCCACCGGTGGAAAGCTAGATGCTGACCCAAATGGACGAGTGCTTGTTAGGTCCCTTACAGATATTTCTTTCTCGCTTCGTGAGGGTGACAAGGTAGCTTTGCTCGGACACAATGGTGCAGGTAAGTCAACTATGCTGCGTGTCCTGGGGCGGGTATATTCGCCGACTAAAGGGACCGCTGAGATTGTTGGAGAAGTCGGCTCGCTTATTGACATCAGCCTGGGAATCAACCCGGAGGCTACGGGCAGAGAGAATGTCTACATCCGTGGGCAGTTGCTTGGGCTAACTAAGCAAGAGATTTCTGATAAGTATGCAGAAATTGTGGAGTTTGCTGAGTTAGGTGACTTTATGGAAATGCCAGTGCGCACTTATTCATCCGGAATGCACCTGAGGTTGGCTTTTGCAGTTTCCACTGTTGTGCGGCCAGAGATTCTGCTTATGGACGAGTGGTTGTCTGTTGGAGATGCAGACTTTCAACACAAGGCGGAGGCGAGATTGCGTAATTTGGTTTCAGAAACCAAAATTTTGGCAATTGCTACTCACTCACGTGAACTCGTAGAGGCTGTGTGTAACAAGGCAATCTGGCTAGAGCACGGGCATGTCAAAATGGATGGCCCTGTTTCTGAAGTTGTGCCAGCTTACTTTGGTTAAAAGTCAGTAGCGTCAGAGTCTTTTTGACTCAAAAGAAATTCCTTAATCCCTGAAGACTCAAAATCAATCGCAAGCTTTGCCGAAAGCGGATTTATTGTTCTATCTTCCTCTGGTGCATACTCGGATGTGCAAAGGTAATTGGCTACAGAACCGTCCTCAAGACTCAAAAAAGCGTGTCCTAGACCTTCGGAGATAAAAACACTAAGTCCATTTTGGGCTGAAAGTTCAACCGAATCCCATTGGCCATAAGTCGGAGAGTCTTTTCGAAGATCTACGACAACGTCCCAGATGGCTCCTTTCGGACAAGAGACATATTTTGCTTGGCCCTCAGGACTATCGGTGTAATGAATACCCCGAATTACACCTTTATTGGAGACGCTCTGGTTTACTTGCCGCACGGAGAATGATCTGCCAAGTTCAGACTCAATCTCGGAAAGCTTGAATTGCTCTTCAAAGTTCCCCCTGTTGTCCTTGTGACGTACTGGAGTGTGAATCCAGGCACCTTTGATCTTCATTTCTTGGAATGGCATAAAATCAAGGCTAGCCGAACAAGGGGAATTTATGCGCTGGGCAGTAGTAGGGGACACAGGGCTTTTTGGGTCTGACATGGCGCAGCTTCTTGAAGAACGTGGCGAAGAGGCTGTGAGATTCAATCGCTCAAATCTTGATCTTGACGAGTCTTCAGAAAGAATTGCCAGGTTCATTGTGTCGGCCGACGTAATAGTAAATGCGGTTGGGTACACACAGGTCGACAAGTCAGAGCAGGATCTATACGAGGCCAACACGGTAAACGGTATTTATGCGGGCAGGCTTGCGGAAGTAGCAGCAATACTTCAGGCTAAGTACTTTTACATATCAACCGATTACGTTTTTGATGGCGAGGCGAACTCCACCTATTCCATTACTGCTCAAACAAACCCACAAAACGTTTACGGTCAGTCAAAGGAACTTGGCGAGCAACTGGTTGCTGACTCTGGCGCTAATTACACAATCTTTAGAACCTCGTGGCTTTACGGTGCAAATGGGAAAAATTTCGCAAAATCTATAGCTTCGAAGCTGATGGATGCAGGTGCTGCCTCAGTTGTCAATGATCAGGTTGGTACACCAACCTGGACTCGCGACCTTGCAGAAATCGTTTACCAACATGGGTTAAATGACTTTAATGAAAATATGGTTCACGCCGTTGCGAGCGGTTATGGAAGTTGGTTTGACTTTGCACGCGAAATCGCAAATGCTCTTCCAGACGGCGAAAAATATTTCTTAAGTCCAGTAATGTCCGAAGAAATTTCTACAGCTGCCAAACGGCCAGCATTTAGTGCACTTGATAACTCTGAAACCAGAGGACCAATCATTGGTGATTGGCGCGAACGTTGGAAAGTGGCTGCACCGGAAGTGCTTGCTGAGTTTTTAGCTAAGTAGTCCTCGAAGGTAATCGCCGTAGCCAGACTTGCCGTACTTGGAAGCCTCTTCAAGAAGCTTCTTATCGTTTATGAGCCCAAGTCGCCAGGCAACTTCTTCTGGAACATTAATCTTGCGACCAATTTCTTTTTCGATTTTTCTGACACCGTCAGCTGCAAGGTGGAGAGAATCTATGGTCCCGGTGTCTAGCCAAGTTTTGGTTGAGTCGAGAATCTCAACATTTAGTTGGTTTTTTGCCAGATAGACATTGTGAAGATCAGTGATTTCTAATTCACCACGGTTTGATGGCTTCAATTCTTTTGCAATCGAGACAGATTGATTGTCATAAAAATAGAGCCCTGGTATTACAAAGTTGCTTTTTGGATCCGCAGGCTTTTCTTCAATGCTGACTGCCTTGCCGTAAGAATCAAATTCAATGACACCGTACTCCTTGGGATTTGAAACTTCGTAAGCGAATACCGTGGCACCCTCACGACCAGACATAGTTTTCAGTGCTGTGCCCATGCCGGAGCCGTAAAAAACATTGTCACCAAGAATTAGCGAGACGGAGTCTTCGCCGATGAACTCTTCGCCAATAATCAGAGCCTGAGCCAGGCCTTCCGGCTTTTCCTGTGTTGCGTACTTGATATCAATTCCCCATTGAGTACCGTCACGAAGGAGGCGTTTGAATTGGTCTTGTTCGTGCGGGGTGGTGATAACCAGAACTTCGCGAATACCTGCCAGCATCAATGTGCTTAGCGGGTAGTAGATCATCGGTTTGTCATAAACCGGAAGAAGTTGTTTTGAGGTGGGCAAAGTTAGGGGGGCTAGGCGCGTGCCCGAACCCCCAGCAAGAATGATGCCCTTCATGACTGCTAGCCTACTTTGGCGGACAATGCCGGATATTTCAATTTGTCAGCAAAATACTGACACACTTGTTATACTGACACAATGCAAACAACCCTGAAGCCAACTTTTCAAAAGGTCGAAACCGACCTAGAAATTCTGTCTGAGACACTGAACCAATTTAGGAAGGCAATTCCTGCCTCATTTAAATTGGAACTCGAGCCTACGAGGAGTGCAAAAAACCCATTCAGAACGGACGCGATCATCGAGGTATTCCGTGCAAATTCGCCAGCATTCAAACTTGCAGCAGAGGTCAAAAAGACAATCGACAATTCGGGACTCCTAAAGGTAGTTGACCTTGTTCAAACTCAACTCAAGCAAATAGGCGAGCCACTAATAATTGCGAGGTACATATCGGTGCCAGCCCAAGAAGAACTGAAGAAATTAGAAATATCCTTTGCCGATGCGACTGGGAATATTTTTTTGTCAGCACCTGAACAAGGACTGCTGATAAGCAATCGCGGGCTAGATAGGGATCCGTGGAGGAAAGCCGGCCGACCTAAGTCAGTGATGACTGGGGTCTCGACTGAATTAGTAATACGAACACTAATTGACACGCCCGAACCATACAGAATCGCGGACTTAATCGAAAAATCGGGAGCTTCGCGTGGAAGCGTCTATTGGATTCTTGATTCGCTAGAAGAAGCTGGTTACGTTTCACGTAGCGAAAAAGGAATAATTCAATTTGTGAAGTGGCAGCAACTCCTTGAAGCTTGGGCGAGGGAAAGTGATTTCTACAAAACTAATCAAACCTCCTCATACATTGCCCCTCGTGGACTAGACCGACTGCTGGAAGATTTACGTGATGTAAAAAACATCGACTACGCTGCAACAGGCACAATTGCGGGCATGAAATATAAAAGTTCGGCAGGCTTGTACACGGCAATTATTTACACCACCAATTTGTCAGTGTTGGCAAATAAGTTAGGCCTGCGAGAAACACAAAGCGGAGCCAATGTAATTCTTGCACACCCAAATTCCGACGGTCCATTTATGCGAACTGAAGAATATAGCGAAATTCGAGTAGCTTCTGCTGCGCAAACGTACCGGGATTTAATGTGGGGCCCAGGTAGAAACCCAGAAGAAGCAAAAAATTTATTAACGTGGATGGAAGGCAACGTTGATGTTTGGCGCAAATAATCTTGACGTAATTGCGAGACGTGCCTTGCTTGATGCACTAGAAGTTCTGCAACCACATTTGGAATCCTTGATTCTGATTGGCGCGCAAGCCGTATATTTGCACACCAATCATTTTGAATTGCCATTGGCCCCTGCAACTACCGACGCCGACCTCGTTTTTGATACTCGTATTTTGGCGGTGAACCCGGAACTCGGTGACTTACTTAAATCGACAGGCTACCAACTGAGCTCGGACTCAGCTAAAAACCCAGGTCACTGGGTGAGTAAAGAGGGCATTCCGTTAGATCTTTTTCAGCCTGCCGCGCTGAGTGGCCGCTCCAAGTCCGCTCGCGGGGCCCACATTTACCCACACCAAAAAAATTTGTTGCGCATTACCGTTGGCTTGAATTGCGCGTTGGTCGATAATGCGGCGATGGAAATTGCCTCTTTTTCTTCAGACGACCAGCGTAGCTTCGAAATCAAAGTTGCTGGGCCAACTGCTTTGCTAGTAGCAAAAACTGCAAAAATATTTGATCGCAAGAACAACACGGATAGTCGTTTAGCGCACAAGGATGCACACGACGTGTACCGGCTACTCAAAGGTGTTGAAACGCACACTCTCACAGAATCTTGGAAAACTCTTCTTGTGGACGAACTAAGTGGACACGAAGCGAGTGAAGGTCTGACTAATTTCAAAGAATTTTTTGCGGCATCTCAGGAGGCGATCGGTAATCAAATGGCAGTGCAGGCAGCGGGTCTAACGGAGAACCCAGATCAGCTACGTGCATCTCTCTGGGCGCTAGCCTTGGATCTTGTGGAAGCGATAGAGGCCTAAGAATGAAAGTACTGGTTACAGGCGGAGCGGGCTTTATTGGCTCTAACTTTGTTCGCCAAACTCTGGTTACTCGCCCGGACGTTTCTATTGTTGTCCTAGACGCACTTACTTATGCGGGGTTCCTAGAAAATTTGTCTGGACTTGAGGGCAAGTACGAATTTGTTGAAGGCAATATCCTTGATTCGGCGCTGGTTGATTCATTGGTTCGGCGCGTGGACCAGGTGGTTCACTTTGCAGCCGAGAGCCACAACGACAACTCCCTAAAGAGCCCAAAGCCATTCATCGACACCAACATTCTTGGCACCTACGAGCTGATTCAAGCTTGTGTGAAGCACGACGTGAAATTTCACCACATCTCTACCGACGAGGTCTTTGGTGACTTGCCACTTGAAGGCAACGAGAAGTTCACCGCTGAGACCCCTTACAACCCTTCTTCCCCGTATTCATCATCTAAGGCTTCGTCTGACCTATTAGTGCGCGCGTGGGTTCGCTCTTTTGGCCTGAAAGCCACTATTTCAAACTGTTCCAACAACTTTGGCCCTTATCAGCACGAGGAAAAGCTCATTCCGCGGATGATCAGCCTTATCGCTGCTGGCAAGAAGCCACAGCTTTATGGCAATGGAGCAAACGTGCGCGACTGGATTCACGTTGATGACCACAATGACGGGGTTTGGGCGATTCTGGAGCGCGGAGTGGTTGGGCGTACCTATTTGTTGGGCGCGGACAATCAGCGATCTAATTTGGAAGTTGTGCGGGCGTTGCTGAGGATTATGGGGCAGCCTGAGGACTTTGTTTCTTTTGTGGCGGATCGTCCTGGGCATGACCTGCGTTATGCGATTGATGCGTCGGCGACAGAGGCTGAGCTTGGGTGGAAGCCAGTTCGTGGGAATTTTGAAGAGCGCTTGGCTGAGACTGTGGAGTGGTATTTAGCTAGGGGCTAGGTATCGGTGTTGAATTTAGCGGCGTTATAGACCTTAGAGTCATCACGCAGGCCAACCGAGACGACAAACAAGGTATTTTCTGGCTCAAGAATTTCGTAAACCAGCCTGTGCCCGGTTGATGAGAGTTTGATTTTGAAGAACCTGTTCAGATCTCCGCGAAGGCGAGCCGACGGGACGTTTGGATTCTCTAGCCGTTCCGACAATTTCTTTTTGAATCTGGTTTGGACTGCTTTATCGAGTTCCTTCCAAGCTTTGAGGGCATTGGGGTGGAACTCGAGGGCGTAGGTCACATTTACAAGTCTTGCAGGTTGACCTTTACGGCAAGGTTGCGCTGGGCTGAAGCTGTTAGCAACTCATCACGCATTTTGTGTTCCCAATAGATCTCCATAACTTCTTCATAGAGCTTTGGAGGGAGCACGTAGAACGAAGGTTCGTTGTTGGTGAGGACGGCGAAGGGTTTGCCGGCAGCCTCACGAAGAGATTCGGCTGGGTTGTTCTTGAACTTAGAAACACTGGTTGTGGTTTTGGTTAGAACTTGATGCATGTTGGGCCTTTCGTAGTAGCCCTAAATTTATCCCTAAATAAAACCATTGTCAAGATGTCTGGGCATATGTGGAAAAGCTTTGGCTGATTGTCGGCGGGCTACGCCTAAACTTGCCAAAGAATGAGTTTCTAGGGGAAAGATCAGTCAATGAGCGCATCGGCACCAGTAATTGCTGTTGTGATTCCGGCGTACCGCGTGACTGAGCACGTACTTGAGGTGCTGGCTGAGATTGGCCCTGAGGTTTCCAAGATTTACGTGGTTGACGATGCTTGCCCGGATGGCTCGGGGGCTTTGGTAGCGGCAAAGTGTGCCGATAAGCGCGTTGAGGTTTTGACCCACGGTGAGAACCAGGGTGTTGGCGGAGCCGTAGTCACTGGGTATCGAGCAGCGCTTGAAGGTGGTGCTGACATTGTGGTCAAGGTTGATGGCGATGGGCAGATGGACCCGGCCATGATCTCAGATTTGATTCAGCCGATTGTTGATGGCAACGCCGACTACACCAAGGGCAATCGCTTTGACAGCTTGGTTGGGCTTCGTGAGATGCCGGGGATTCGTGTGCTGGGGAACGGCGTGCTGAGTTTGATGTCAAAGATTTCTAGTGGCTACTGGAACGTGACTGACCCAACCAATGGGTTTACTGCGATTCACAAAGATGTGTTGAAGGCAATGCCACTGGACATGTTGAGCAAGCGCTTCTTCTTTGAGTCAGATGTTTTGTATCGCCTGAGCATTATGCGTGCGGTTGTTTGGGATGTGCCGATGGAGGCGCGTTATGGGAATGAGAAGAGCAATTTATCGGTGTTGAAGGCGCTGTTTGAATTTCCGGGCAAGCATTTTGTGCGTTTTCACAAGCGCCTTTTCTACAACTACTACTTGCGCGACATGAGCGCGGCTTCGTTGGAGTTGCCACTTGGTGCGGCGCTTGGGTGGTTTGGTTTCATTTTTGGTGTGGTGAGTTTTTCTGAGTCAGTGAATACCGGTGTGGCTGCAACTGCGGGAACAGTTATGTTGTCGGCGGTGCCGGTTATCTTGGGCTTCCAATTGGTGCTGGCGTTTTTGAGTTACGACATTGCGTCAGTGCCGAAGCGCGTGAAGCACAAGAAGTAAGTTTTGGGGTTTGTGATGGCTGCAGGGGGTTCAGTGAAGCGATTTGATCGTGCTTATTTTTGGCTGGTTGTTCCATTTGTTGCTGCGCTGATTTCAATTGGCCGCGTGTGGCCAGTACTGCCTGCGGTTATGCAGGATGAATATGTTTACAGTATTCAGGCCAGGTTCACACCTTTTGCTGAACAGCTTTACCCAAACTATTTGTTCTCGTGGTTGTACTCGGGCACAAGTGCTTGCGGAGTTGATTTCTATAGCTGCGGCAAGGGTTTGAATGTTGTGTTTTTCTTTGTCACATTGGCATTTATCTTTTTGATTGCACGCAGGTTGCTGAGCGTTACTTGGGGTGCGATGATCGCAACCGTTGCAGCGTTTAGCCCCATTCACGTTTATGTTTCTTACTTCATGCCAGAGGCAATGTACTTTGCATTCATCACCGCAACTATTTATGTGGCGTTGATTGCCGGTGCAAAGCACAAGCTGACTTGGTGGGTGGCCACGGGGGCTCTGCTTGGAATGAGCGCTTTGGTAAAGCCTCACGCGTTGTTTACCTTGCCCGCGTTCCTGTTGTTTGCTCTTTTGGTTGCCTGGCGAAGCGAGGGCGGAGGTCTTGGCAAGGGCGTGATTGCTGGCCTGGGCAAGTTGGGGGCCTTTGCTGTTGTGAAGTTTGGCGGAGGATTTGCCTTTGCGGGCGCGGCGGGCCTTTCCCTATTTGGAACCTCTTATGAGTCGTCGCTGAACCAATTCGTTTCTGAGAATGCTCAAGGGCAAGCAGATGTAGCAGCGCAAACCGTTTCGACGGTTTCGAATGCTGCGTCAGAGTTGTCCGTTCAGGCTACCGAGTCAACCGGCCCTGGCTTCTTTGAAGTCTTTATTCCACACTCATTTGCTCACCTAGCGCTGTTGCTGACAGTGGCAGGAATTCCATTGCTGCTTTCAATTAGCGTGATCAAAGACGCAGTTGTAAAGAAGCAAGAAGTTTCAGCCTCTAGTCAGTTCTTGCTTTTGATTGGTTTGCTTTCACTTTCATTTGCTCTTGTAGTTGGCGCATTCGAAGGTGTTGTTACTTCACTGGGCGACGACCACAGCTCAAGAATTATCACCCGCTACTACGAGTTCTTAGTTCCGCTGTTATTGATCGAGGCGGCTGTGTTTGCCAAGTTTGTTGAGCCAAAGATTCGTATCCGTTTGATTCAGTCAGGGATTCTGATTGCGGCATTAATCTTTGGTTGGGTTTACCTAAGTGGAGTCAACCAGAGTTTTGCTGACTCAATCTTGCTTTCAGGATATCTTTCGAGCCCTGCTGTAATTCCGATTGTTGCAGTTGTGGGAATTATTGTTGCCCTGGTTTGGATTTTCTCTGCAAGTTCAGGATCAAAACTTATTGTTTATGTTGCAACGCCTTTGGTATTGCTGATTACCGGTTTCACATCACAGGGTTACTTGCTATCTCAGGTTGGAACCAACGAAGCATACTTTGACATTGCCGGGCAAAAAGCAAAACCGTTGCTAGCTGAAGTTTCTGGCGACAAAATTTCCATCGTTGGGCCAGTGCGCTACCAAAACTTCACGACTAAGTTCTGGATTGATAAACCTGGAATTCAGGATGCAACATTGCCTGACGGAGAAACTGTTGACGCTGCTTCGATGCCAAGTGTTGACTATGTAGTACTAATTGGAAATGCCAAAATTTCTGGAACCACTGAAGTCTTGGAGCAGGGCGAAGGCTACGCAATTGTGAAGATTGTTCGTTAGTTAAACGCGAAACTCGGTCCGCCGACCGTCCGGACGGCTACCGAGCTCACTTCAAGTAGCGAGAGCTGCTTGCAAGAAGAGAGTAACGGTTTTCCCACAGGTCACGCAAGATTCTTCACCAGTGTCTTACCTTGGGATTAGATTTCACGAGTGCATGTTTATGTCGATGAGAGTAAATCCAAGGACTACATAGTGGCTGCGGTAATGGTTCAGCCTGGGAATGCCGCCGCACTAAGAAAACTCATGGTCAGTCTGCTCATGCCACGACAAGGGCATATCCACTTTGTTAATGAACGGGCATCTCGCAGAAAACAGATACTTGATTCCCTGGAGCGCATTGGCGCCAGGGTGCGAATTTATCGCTGCAGAGGGCTCAATCCCATTCTTGCTAGGGCTCTTTGCTTGTCGGCACTGCTAGACGATTGTGCGCGAATCAACGCCACTAGCTTGATTCTTGAACGTGATGATTCGTTGTTCAAAACGGATGAAATTTTTTTACGACAGGGCCTCTACCGGCGCGGCCTAAAGGCTACTCTCGAGTTCCGGCACGTGGGCAAATCTGAGGAGCCAATTGTTTGGATTGCAGATGCAGTAGCTTGGAGTTACGCACGTGGTGATGAATACAAACGTAAAGCACTTACCCTAATTGAATCTGATACAGAAGTCACTGGTTAAACGCGAATCTCGGCTCGTCCACCGTCCGGGGGGCTGCCGAGATCACTTCAAATAGCTCTTGCTACCTGCAAACAAAGAATAACCCGAGGGGACGACAATTTGCAACGAGTGTTTATAACTTTTTAGAAACTCGCAGGCCGGCAACATAGGTGGCCTGGCGAACTGGCCACTCCCAAAGCTCGCTTACGGGCTTCAAAAATTTAGGAAGGTGCGCTTTGCGCACGGCGCTAGCTTCGTTTACAGATTCGCGACGGCGACTAACCGAGAGCGAGCCTGGGTGCCAACGGAACTTTGATAGCACTTTTGGAAGGTACACAGCTTTGCCAATTTCGCTGAGTGAATAGAAAAGTTCAAAGTCGAAGGCCCAACCAAACTTGTTGCTCAAGCCGCCGATGCGCTCGAAGGCATCACGACGGTAAAGAGCACCCGGCTGTGGAATTAGCTGCGGGCCAACTCGCAAGAGCGGAACTGCCCATTGGCCACTCTTGTTGGTGAAGATTGGTTTTCCGTTTGGGTCAATGTATTCGCAACCGCCAAATACCAGAACTGGTTCATCTGATTGAGAGAGCCGTTCGGCGGCGGCGGTTAGTGAGCCTGGGGTAAGTAGGTCGTCGTCACCAAGCCAGTTGATGAATCGAATGTCTTTTGGCAGGGCACGGAAGCCAAAGTTGATCTTTGCGGCAAGCCCTGGTTCTGGTTCATTGAGGTATTCGTCGATTAGTCCGCTGGCCAGGAATTCAGAGGCATCAAAACCCTTGTTGCCTACCAAGATCACGTAGGCATTACCTGCCTCACGGATGGATTTCAGGGCTAGGGGTAGGTACTCAGGGCGACCACCAATAGTTGGGACGACGATACCTACACGTTCAGACATACCCAAAAGTCTAGACTCGAAGGATGATTGCTTTCCTACCTGGCCTGTTGACCGGACTTTCGTTGATTATTGCCATTGGTGCGCAGAACGCTTTTGTGATTCGTCAGGGATTAACCAAGCAGCACGTGCTTTTGGTGGTGGCAATTTGCGCGCTATCTGACGCGGTACTAATTTTCCTGGGCGTAGGCGGTCTTGGGGCGATTATTCAGGGCTTGCCCTGGTTGCTTGAAATAATCCGATGGTTTGGCGTGCTCTACCTGACTTGGTTTGGTATCAAGTCACTGAGATCGGCGATGAAGACTCAGTCGCTAGATGCATCGGGAACCCAAAGCGGCAGTGCCGCAAAGGTTGTTACCGCAGTGCTGGGCTTTACGTTTTTGAATCCACACGTTTACCTAGACACCGTGATTCTTTTGGGTTCAATTGGAAACCAATTTGCCGAAGACAAGTGGTGGTTTGCCACCGGTGCTGCGGTTGGCAGTGTGCTCTGGTTTAGTTCGATTGGGTTTGGGGCGAAGGCGGCATCGGGGTTGATGAAGAAGCCAAGCTTCTGGAAAATCCTTGACACAGTAATTGCGATTGTGATGTTTGGCATTGCAATCTTGCTGGCGTTTTATAAGTTCTAGTGGCAAGCGTAGGCTTGAATCATGGATGAACAAGAATTGATGATCACCTTTAGCGTGCTGAGTTTTTCTGTTCTTGGCTTTGGCGCAATTGTTTTGAGTTTGGTGACTCTGCTTGGTCGTGGCAATCGTTCGTTTGCAATCATTACTGCGGCCGCAACAATTTTCTTGGGCGCGTTTATGTGGATCGTGCTTGCGCCGCAGGGCGCACTACCAACTGCACTTGGTGTGATTGCTTTAGTGCTTAGTGTGCTACCTAGTAAAAGCAGACCTGAGTTGCCTGAAGAAGACTAAATAATTTCTGCGCCGATTAGGCGAACAACCTCTGCACAAACTTCTAGATTTGCAATTGAATCTGCATGAGATTCGTAAGGTGATTCCAGCAGACCCTCACTGATGAACTTGGCCATTGCGGTTGCCTGGTATGAAAGACCCTCGTGCGCTTGAACTGTTGATTCGTCGGTCCAAGTTGAGTACGGGGAGCCAAAATCGGTGTTGGCAATTGTGACGCTGGCCGGAATGAAAAATTCAGGGCCCACAGAAATTTTTGCTTTGTCGCCACCTACCGATGCAATGCCCGGCACAGCGGCGCGAGCCGAAAGCACGATGTAGGCGCGGGCGCCAGACTCGTAACCAAGCTGCACCGATACTTCTTCTTCAATTCCGTTGCCATGCATGATTGCTTGCGCGGTGATGCTGGTTGGGTTGCCAAGGAATGTTTGTGCAAAGCTCACCGGGTAGATGCCCATGTCAAAGAATGGGTCGCCGTGACCTTTCTTCCACAGTCGCGGAATTTCTAAGTTGGCCTGCGCCATGTGCGCGGTGACGATATCAATGTTGCCAAGTGCGTTTGATTCCAGCAGTTGACGAATTACGTCGTAGTGCGGGAGGTATCGGGTCCACATTGCTTCCATCGCAAGCACGCCCTTAGCTTTTGCGGCGGCAAAAATCTCTGCGGCTTCTTTAGGGTCAAGCGCCAGTGGCTTTTCAACCAGCACGTGCTTGCCGGCGGCGATTGCCATTAGTGCGTGATCGCGGTGTTGGGTTGGCAGGGTTGGAATGTAGATGACGTCAATGTCATCGCGGGCCAGAAGGTCTTCATAGTTGTCGTGCGATTCAATGCCAAATTTTTCGGCGAAGGCTTCTGCCTTGCCGGGGGTGCGTGAGGCAACCGCCACGATGTGCTGCTTGGTGTGTTTCTGCACGCCGCCAACGAATGCCTGGGCGATGTCGGCTGCGCCCATGACTCCCCAGCGCAGCACTGGAACCGATGCCGGGTCAATGATGCGAGGGGCAGGAAGCTTTGGGCTTGAGGCAGCTGAAGTAGTCATGACTTGAGCATACGTGGGGTTCAAAGGGACTTGACACGCGGTAAATCCCCTGCCTAAACTGCATTTGGAATGATTATTCGCATATAGAATGAACATTCACATCCCCGGATTTGCCGGCCGGTTAGGCCGGCAGATTCGGTAAAAACAATGACGTTAGGTGGGTGGTTCCAGGTGAACCTTTTTGAACAGGTCGAAGACCCTACTGATCTGGCCAAGCTCAAGGCCGTAATTGCCGCCTCGGAGCGGCCGAATGATCTGGTTGCGCTGGGCATTAAGCATCTGGTGATCTCAGCCGATGCCTCGCTGAAGGTCGTTGCATACCTAAAAAACCTGCTTGGTCTTGAGCTAGCGGCCAGCCGACCCAAGGTCGTGCTGTTGGCAGATGCCACCAAAATCCTTCGAAACGGCGTGGACCTGAAGTCCTATATAGAGGAATCCCTTGCCCAGGAGTTCAGCGTCTCAAGAATCACCCTTGGCGACGGCGGACACCTTTATGTAGATGACTCGGCACTTGATGCAGCCACCGCCGCGCTGCACGATGCCGCAGCTGTGATCTCTGTTGGTTCCGGCACAATCTCAGATATTGCCAAGGTGGCCAGTGCTCGCCAAGGCAATGTTCCTCACATATTGGTGCAAACCGCCGCCTCTGTAGATGGCTACACCGATAACGTATCGGTGGTTTTGCGCGCCGGCGCCAAGCGCACCATTGATTCACGCTGGCCAGAGGTAGTGCTTGCCGACACTGAGGTTATTTCTTCTGCCCCGGCCGAACTCAACACATCTGGCTTTGGCGAATTACTTTCGCTCTTCACAGCACCGGCCGACTGGTGGTTGGCCTACCAACTTGGCACCGATACAAGTTTCCACACCACACCAAGAGACTTGCTGCTGACCTTTGCCGGCAACCCTGGCGAGTGGGGTGAGGGAATCAGCGATGGCAATCAGGCCGCGGTTGAACAACTCACCAAGGTGTTGGCGATTCGCGGAATTGGTACCGGCATTGCGGGAACCACAGCTTGCCTCTCTGGCATGGAGCACCTGGTCAGTCACATGTTGGATATGTATGCCGCCGGTCATCACTTTGAGGTTGGTCTGCACGGAAAGCAAGTTGGTGTTGCCTCTGTGGTTGCAGCAGTGTCATGGGAATATCTGCTTGATCAAATTCGTGCCGGAAGAGAAATACAACTTCGCACATCAAGTGCCGGCCTTGAAGATGCAGTGGCAAATGTGTTTGCAGTTTGCGATGAGAGCGGCGCACTTGGTGCCGAGTGCTGGCGCGATTACTCGGCAAAGCTTGGCACGCTAAATGCTGCCGGTGAAAAAATTAAAGACCTGCTCAATTCAGCAGAGGCAATTGAAACCTCACTTGGCAAGACGCTACCTAGCTCAAAAAATCTTTTGCGTGGTTTGCACCTTGCCGGTGCCGCCTACTCACCAAGCCAACTTGATGACTGGGTAACCGCAGATGTTTGGAAGTGGGCGGTGCGCAATTGCCACCTAATGCGAAACCGCGCAACCATCGTTGACTTGCTAGATGCCGCCGGCTGGTGGACTACCAATGACGTTGATGAAATTTTGAACCGGGTTGATGCACTTATTGGTCAGGTTCAAAATGTCTGATTTGATTCTGTCTGTTGACTGTTCAACATCTGGCGTTAAGTGCATCGCCTGGGGATTAGATGGCACCCAGGTTGCTACCGGCTCAAGCACACTGGAACTTAGCATTCCAGAGCACGGCTACGGAGAGCAAGACCCGCGCGATTGGTGGAACGGATTCGTCAAAGCCGTGCGCTCATGCATGCAGTACCTGGACCCTTCAAGAGTTAAGGGTTTTGCCGTAACTCACCAGCGCGAAACTTTTGCTTGCCTTGATTCCACCGATGCACCAATCAGACCGGCGATGCTTTGGTTGGATGTGCGCGCCGGTGATCAGGTAAACCGATTCGGGACAAAGCGAATTCACGAACTTACCGGTAAGCCGGCAAACCCAACCCCAGCTTTTTACAAACTACTTTGGCTTCGCGAGAACGAGCCACAGACACTTGAGCGCACCGCGCGAATCGTTGATGTGCACGCCTACCTGGCTCACGAACTAACCGGCGAGTGGAAGACATCTGTTGCTAGCGCCGACCCACTTGGCCTGATTGATCTTGCCACCGGCGATTACTCAGATGAGATTTTAGAAATTGTTGGCATTGATAGAAGCCTGCTGCCCCAGCTGGTTGAACCGGGCGAGCTGCTTGGTTCACTGAGTGACAAGGCAGCTGGCGAACTTGGCCTGGCCGCCGGCATTCCAATTATTTCTGGAGCGGGCGATGGTCAGTCTGCTGGCCTTGGTGCCGGAATTGTTGGACCAGGTCTTGCCTACCTAAATGTTGGCTCTGGTTTGATATCTGGATTCTTTAGCGATAACTATCAACCAAGCACCGCCTATCGTGCAATGGCCGGAACCATTCCAGGCACCTTCAACTACGAACTTTTTGTTGGCGCTGGCACACTGATGGTTTCTTGGTTCATGAAAACCTTTGCTGCTAATCAACAACTGCCCGGTGGATTATCAAAAGAAGTTTTTTGGGAGCAGCAAGCCCAAGACATTGAAGCCGGTGCCGGCGGATTATTTGTGTTGCCGTATTGGAATGGTCAGCTGACTCCATTCTGGGATCACAATGCGCGCGGAGTGATGCTTGGATTCACCGGAGCGCATCAGTCTGCACATGTCTATCGTGCAATGCTTGAGGGCGTTGCATTTGAATTGCGCATTTGCCTTGAAGAGGCCGAGCCAAAACTTTCTGAGCCAATTCAAAAATTCATCGCAATGGGTGGCGGAACTCGCAGCCCGCTGTGGTGTCAAATTTTTGCCGACGTGCTGAATCGCCCAATCGTGTTAGCCGGTAGTGATGAAGCAACCGCACTTGGCTCAGGAATTCTTGCCGCGGTTGGTGTTGGGCTGCACCCAGACGTAGACACTGCGGTGAAATCAATGACCACCACTCGCACGCTCTATGAACCAAACCCAAGCGGAGTAGCAAGTTACGAAACTTTGTATCAGACCTATCGCACCATTTACCCGGCGCTCAAGTCTGTATTTCTAACCGCGGCTCAAAACGAGGCAAAAGAAAATGACTGAGCCAATTCTTGCGGCAGCGTCAGCGGTTTCCACAGCGGCAGTGATTGCGTCAGAGGAAGTGACAACTTCATCGGCCGCGGCCGCAGTTGCCGAAACAGGCGGAGCATTGCCCGATGAAATTTTTGACGCCTATCTTTTTGATTTAGATGGAACCATTTACCTGGGTAGTGAACTTTTGCCTGGTGCAAAACAACTTATTGAAAATTTACGTGCCAACGGTGCCAAGACAATTTTTCTCTCAAATAATCCAACTCGCGATCCAGACATGTACGTTCGAAAGCTGAACGACCTGGGAATTCCAACCAAGCGCGAGGAAATTCTTAACACTGTTGTCACCACGGTGCTGTGGCTAAAACAAAATCACCCGGATGCAGTGGTGTTTCCGATTGCCGAGCAGCCGCTAATCAATGCGCTGCTTGAAGCCGGCATCAAGATCTCTAATGACCCAACCCAGATTGATATTGTGATCGCCAGCTACGATCGCGGCTTTGACTACGCGAAACTGCAGATTGCCTTTGATGCCATTTGGCAGCACAAGCGAGCATTCCTGATCACCACCAATCCGGATCGCTACTGCCCGTTCCCGGGTGGTCGCGGTGAACCGGATGCCGCCGGAATCGTCGCTGCAATTGAGGTAACCACCGGCACCAAGTGCGTGGCCAACATGGGCAAGCCTGACACCACCATGATCCAGACCGCGCTGGCGGAAATCGGGGTGGCAGCAGAGCGCACCATCATGGTCGGCGACCGTTTGGAAACCGATGTTCGCATGGCGGTGAACGCCGGAATGAAATCTGCCCTGGTGCTCACCGGCGACTCAAAGCTGCCTGACCTGGAGGCCACCAACCCAGCCTTCTGGCCGACCTTTGTGCTGCAGAGCATCGCGACCCTTTACCCGGCAAATCTGTCATCAGCAAAAGATAAAGATTTGGCAACAAAATGAACCAATTTTTGCAAAATCCCCAAAACCTGTAACAATTGGGAATAGAATAACTAACCAGTAGTTGAATAATTATGTCGAACAAAGAAGTTAGAAAGGCAAGGAGTGCCCGTGGCAACTCTTAGTAGAGATCAGAAGCTAGAGGCTCAGCGCCGAATGCTGCGAATCCGCGCATTTGATGAGCGCGCCTCAAAGATGGTCAAGCGTGGCCACATTCCAGGCACCGTGCACACCAGCATTGGCCAGGAGGCCCAGGTTGTTGGTGCCACCATGGCCCTTGGCGACAAGGACTACATGTCTGGAAACCACCGCAGCCACGGACACCCAATCGGCAAGGGCTCACCCCTTGGCCCATTGATGGCCGAACTTCAGGGCAAGGGCACCGGCGTTTGCCAGGGTAAGGGTGGCTCACTACACCTAGCCGACTTCAACGTTGGCAGCCTGGGTGAATCGGGCATCGTTGGCTCTTCAATTCCAATTGCCATGGGCGCTGCCCTCTCGTCTCAGGTTTTGGGGCGCGACACCGTGGCACTGGCCTTCTTTGGTGATGGCGCAGCCAACCAGGGCGTGCTTTACGAATCAATGAACATGTCTGGAGTTTGGAACCTGCCGGTGATCTTCCTTTGTGAGAACAACCAGTACGCGCTTTCGACCCCGGCACACACAGTGACTTCTGGCGTTATCGCAGAGCGCGCAGCCGGTTTTGGCATTCCAGGTATTCGTGTTGAAGATGGCCAAGATCTGTTGGCAGTGTTCGATGCAGTTTCTACCGCGGTTGAGCGTGCTCGTCGCGGCGAGGGACCAAGCCTGATTGAGGTTGTCACCTATCGCTACAACGAACACTCAGAGGGCCTTCGCCTGGGCACCGATTACCGCCCGGCCGACGAGCGTGAAGCTTGGCTAAAGAAGGACCCACTGGTTCTATTCCGCGAGCACCTGATTTCTGCAGAGGGATTCACCGCAGAAGAAATGGATGCACTGGAAGCAGAAATTTTGGCCGAGGTAGATGCGGCCGTTGAGTTCTCAGAGAACAGTGCGTGGCCGGATCCATCGGTTGCGTTTAAAGATCTTTACACCGATTCGGAGTATGCAGCATGAGCGTAATGAGTTTTCTAGGTGCCATTGGCGCCGCACAAAAAGAAGCGATGGATGCCGACGATCGCGTAATCATCATTGGTGAAGACGTAGAGGCAAACGTTTACGGAACAACCGGTGGCGGAAAGACTCGTCAAGAAACCGGTGACTTCGTGCAGATGTACGGACGCAACCGCATTCGCAACACTCCAATTTCTGAAGAGGGAATTGTTGGTGCGGCTGCCGGTGCAGCGATGACCGGTCTTCGCCCAATCGTTGACCTTTCATACTCAAGCTTCTTGTACATGGCAATGGATCAGTTGGTTAACCAGGTCGCTAAGAACCGCTACATGTTTGGTGGTCAGGCTTCGATGCCTGCGGTCTTCCGTTCAGCAATGTTCTATGGTTTGAACACCGGTGCTCACCACAGTGATCGCCCGTACCCAATGTTCATGAACGTTCCAGGTTTGAAGATCATGGTTCCGTCAACTCCATCTGATGCCAAGGGTTTGCTTCGCACAGCGATTGACATGAACGACCCGGTACTTACTTTTGAGGCCTGCATTCTTTGGGGTCTTAAAGAAGAAGTTAACGACGATGAGTTCTGGATTCCTTTTGGTGTTGCTCGCACACACCGCGAAGGCACCGATGTGACCATCGTTGCTATCTCTAGCTCAGTGCAAGAGGCGCTTGCTGCCGCGGCCGAGCTTGAGGAAGAAGGCATCTCTGTTGAGGTGATTGACCCACGCACCCTGGTGCCGCTAGACAAGCAGGCCATTTTGAATTCGGTTGCAAAGACCGGACGCCTAGTGGTTGTTGAGCCAGCGCACCGCACCTGTGGTGCCGCCGGTGAGATCTCAGCAATTGTTGCCGAAGAAGTTTTTGATTCGCTAAAGGCACCGATCATGCGAATCACTGCACCAGACATGCAGATTCCATTTAGCCCATCACTAGAGAAGCAAATGTATCCAAACAAGCAGGACATTGTTTCTGCAGTGAAAAAAGTAACCCAAAACGACAAGGAGCTTGCTCGCGCCTAATCGGCGAAGCAGGTTCTGCTAATTAGCAAGGAAAACAAAATGGCAAGAGTAGAAGTTTTGCTTCCTCAGTGGGGCATGGGCATGAGCGAAGGCTCAATCGTCACCTGGCTAAAGAAGGTTGGCGACAGCGTGGTTGAAGACGAGCCACTAGCCGAGGTTGAAGCCGAGAAGGTTGAAGAGGTTCTTGAGTCTCCGGCAACCGGAACACTCGTGGAAATCCTTGTAAAAGAAGGCGAAACCGTAGAAGTCCGCACCGTAGTTGCGATTATCGAGGAATAGGAAAAATGACAAACAATTCTGTTGAGTCAACGACGACCAACCGATTGAAGCCAGACCCACTGGGTCTGATTGAAGCGGCTAGGTCTGGCGGATACGCAGTTGGCGCGTTCAATATGCACAACCCAGAAACCACCCAGGCGCTGATTCGCGCCGCCGAGATTGCCGATGCTCCGGTTTTCTTGCAGGTGGGCCGCGCGGTAGTTCCACACATGGGAGTGCGCGAAGCATTTGAGATGACTCGTCGCGAACTAGACAAGTCACCAATCTCTGTTCCAATTCACCTAGACCACGGAACCTACGACGAAGTTCTGCTTGCCATTGAGCTGGGCTTTGACTCAATCATGTACGACGGTGCTCACCTGCCGTTCGAGGAAAACATTCGCGTCACTCGCGAAGTTGTTCAGCGTTGCCACGATGCCGGCATTCCGGTTGAGGCAGAGCTAGGAAAAATTCCAGACGCATCGGTGAACATCAACTGGTCTGACTACTACACCCAGGTTGACGAGGCAGAACGTTTCGTTGCCGAGACCGGTGTTGACTGGTTGGCAATTTCTGTTGGCGTGATGCACGGTGTGACTGACATTGAGCCACAGCCGCTAGACATTCAGCGCGTCACTGACATTGCTCGCGTCACCGGAATTCCTTTGGTGCTGCACGGTGCATCTGGTGTGCCGCTTGATCAACTTCGCGAGGCGGTAAAGGCCGGTGTGCACAAATTAAATGCAGACACCGATCTACGCCACGCGTTCCGCGCTGGACTTGAAGAGAAGTTCTCTGAGGGTGACCGTCAACTTGAAGACGCAATGGCTGCTGGTCGCGAACGCATGATTGCCGCCACCGTGCAAAAGATGCGCGACTACGGCTGCGCCGGAACAGCTAACTACAACCTGTAAAAAACAATCACAAGGAACCGCATTCAAATGAGTTTTGACCCAACCATCATCCCGCTAGCCGGAATTGCTCGCACCGCTGCAAAGCACATGGTGCGCGCATGGCAGGCTCCGGTATTTCACCTAACCGTTGAAGTCGACATGACAGAGGCGATGAAGGTGAAGTCGGTCGTGCCAACCGCAACGGTAACTGACGTAATCGTAAGTGCAGTTGCCAAGGCGCTAGCTGAGGTGCCAGAGGTTAACGTGCACGTTGGTGAAGAAGAACTCATGAGCTACTCGGTTGCCAATGTTGGTATAGCAGTTGCTAGCCCAAAGGGACTTGTGGTGCCGGTGGTGCACAATGCTGGTGACCTATCGCTGAGCGAGATTGCATCGGTTCGTTCTGATTTGGTAACTCGTGCTCGCGAGGGTGCGTTGGCAAGACCAGATGTATCAAATGGAACTTTCACCATTTCTAACCTGGGCATGATGGGCATCACTCGCTTTGATGCAATCTTGAACGTGCCGCAGGCTGCGATTTTGGCCGTTGGCGCAACAGTGCAGCGACTAGTTGGCGGTGCCGACAACGCGCAGTGGAAGCCAATTGCTGAGTTGACCCTGACCTGCGACCACCGCGCACTTGATGGTGCCACCGGTGCAAGATTTGCCGCAGCCCTAAAGGCTCAACTTGAGACCAGCATTACCGAACCAAACCAAGCAGCTCCTGAGTTGGTGAAGGCGTAATCATGTCGTCGAACACCCAGGGCAGCCACTTTGATGTGGTGGTCGTTGGCGCCGGTCCGGGCGGATACGTAGCCGCCATTCGCGCCGCCCAGCTGGGCAAAAGCGTGGCAATCGTTGAGAAGCAGTACTGGGGTGGGGTTTGCCTAAACATTGGCTGCATCCCAACCAAGGTCTTGCTTCGTCACGCCGAGGTTGCCAATCTAGTTAGCCGTCACGCCAAGGCCTTTGGTTTGCCAGAGGGCCTGAGCGCAGACTTTTCAGCCGCACACGCGCGCAGCCGTGAGGTATCAGTTGGCCGCACCAAGGGCGTGCACTACCTGATGAAGAAAAACGGCATCACCGAGTTTGAAGGTGCCGCACACTTTTTAGATGCAAACTCTTTGACTGTCACCGGTGCCGATGGCGCACTTATTGACACCCTTACTTTTTCAAACGTGATCATTGCAACCGGTGCAGTAATTCGCACACTGCCAGGCGTGCAAATTGGTAAGCGCATCACCGGCTACGAAGAATTGGTGCTTGCCACAGAGATGCCAAAGAACCTGGTGATTATTGGGGCCGGGCCTATCGGTGTTGAATTTGCTTGCGTTGCTGCCAGCTTTGGTAGCCAGGTGACGATCGTTGAGTATCAGGACCGCATTCTGCCGCTTGAAGACGCTGACTCTTCTGCCGAGATGACCAAGGCGCTAAAGAAACTTGGCATCAGCATTGTGACCTCGGCGCGAGTTACCGGCGCGGCTGAAACTACTGATTCTGCAACCGTGAGCTTTGATTTGGGCGAGGAGCAAAAAACTCTTGAGGCAGATCACATCATGGTTGCCGTTGGCTTTGCACCGTTTGTCACCGGCTACGGACTTGAAAACACCGGAGTTGAACTAGCTCCAAATAACGCAATCGTCGTTGACTCGCAAATGCGTACCTCTGTGTCAAATATCTTTGCGATTGGTGATGTCACCGCAAAACTCTCACTGGCACACGTTGCCGAGGCGCAGGGAATTTTGGCCGCTGAAGTAATTGGTGAAGACAGCAAGCGTGAAATCAGCGACTACCGATACATGCCGCGCGCGGTTTACTCGCTGCCACAGGTTGCCAGCTTTGGATTAACTGAGGCAGAGGCCGCCGCAGAATTTGCCGAAATCAAAGTTGCCAAGTTCCCATTCGTGGCAAACGGTAAGGCGCACGCCTTTGGCGAGACCACCGGATTTGTAAAACTGATTGCCGACGCCGCAACCGGTCTGCTAGTTGGCGGACACCTAGTTGGGCCTGAAGTTTCTGAAATGTTGCCAGAGCTAACCTTGGCAGCCGACAATTTCTTGACCATCGACGATCTAATTCACAACGTTCACGCCCACCCAACCCTCAGCGAAAGCCTGCAGGAAGCACTGCACGGACTAGCTGGGCACATGATCAACTTCTAGTCGAAGACTTAGGCAAGAGATGAAGACCACACTTATCAGGGGCGGCTCCCAGGTGATTGACTGGGGGCTAGAGGAATCTGCCGAGCTAACCGCCTCAACCCGTTTGATTTCAATGGTGGCCGCAAACCCAGAGCTTGGCCGAATCGTAAGAATCTACCGCCCATCGCCAACCGTGGCCTTCAGTGGTTTAGAAAGAAGACTGCCGGGATTCCACGAGGCCGTAAGCGAGGCCGCTGCCTTTGCCTTTGAACCGGTGGTTAGACCAGCCGGCGGCCGCATGGTTGCGGTAGACCAAGACTGGATCATTGTTGATGTCATCACCCCGGAGCTTGAAAAAACCGCCAGTCACCGAGACATCTACCTAGAATTCGGCGAGGTCTTTGTAGGAATCCTTCGTCAGTTTGGCATTCAGGCCAACCTGGGTTCGGTTGAGGGCGAATATTGCCCAGGTGATTACAGCATCAATGCCAGAGGCAAAGTGAAGCTGGTTGGCACAGCCCAACGAGTTCAGCGCGGCGCTCGTTTGTTTAGCGCCTGCATTCCTTTTTCTATTTCGGCATCGGTGGCGTCGCTGTTTGAGAGCGTAAACGCTGCACTGGGCCTTGATTGGAACCCGGAAACCCTTGGCGGATTAGATCAAGAGGCTCCCGGCCTAGACATTGATCTATTTGAAGAGGCGTTGGTTCAGGCGTTTGCCCCACAGGTTGATGCCTTTGATTCACTAACCGATCTCTACCAGTTCAATCGAGAACTTGTTTTGCAGGGCTAGGGCAGGAGAGCTGAGATGAAAACTTTTGATTCCGCGTTTGAGAACAACGTCGCCGGTAAGGCTCGCCCAGAGTTTCTGGAGCTAGATAACCACAGCAGCGATGTACTAATTATTGGCGGCGGCATTAATGGAATCTCAATCATGCGCGACCTAAGCCTGCAAGGAGTCAAGGTCACCCTGATTGATGCCGGCGACTTAATCAGTGGAGCATCGGCTGCTTCATCACACATGATTCACGGCGGCATTCGCTATCTAGAAAACGGTGAGTTCCGTTTGGTGCGCGAATCAGTCCAAGAGCGCAACGATTTGCTGCGCACTGCACCGCACGTGGTGAAGCCACTTAGAACCGCGGTACCAATTTTTTCTTTGACCGCGGGAATCTTGAACGCACCACTAAAGTTTTTGAACCACGGAAAATCAAAAGGTAAGGCAAAGCGCAACGAACGCGGTGCACTACTGATTGCAATTGGTTTGGTAATTTACGAATCATTTAGCCGCGTCAACGGCGTGATGCCGCGCTTTAGTTTTTACGGCGCCAAGCGTGCGGCAAAAGAAATTCCATCGCTGCACTCAAAGGTAAAGTACATGGCCACTTACTTTGATGCGTCCGTGCACGAGCCTGAAAGACTTGCGCTTGATTTAGTTTCTGACGCCCTTGCCACCGGCAACGCCAAAGTTGTGACCTACGCAAAAGCAGTTGGCACAAAATTTGGTGGCGTGATTATTGAAGACGCTCTAACCAAACAAACCGCAATCACCTCAGCAGATGTTGTGGTTAATGCATCTGGCCCGCTGACTGATATCACTAACGCGTCGCTTGGTCGCGAGACCCAGTTCATGGGTGGCACCAAGGGTTCACACATCGTTGTTGATCACCCACAGCTTTACGAAGAACTTGCTAGCCGTGAATTATTCTTTGAAAATCGCGATGGCCGAATCGTACTTATTTATCCGGTGAAGGGCCGCGTGCTAATTGGCACCACCGACATCTTCGCCGACCCAAGACAACCGGTGGTCTGCACCGAGGAAGAAGTCGACTACTTCTTTAATCTTGTTGAGCACATTCTGCCGGGCATCAAGTTGGATCGCTCGCAGATTGTCTTCCGCTTCTCAGGTATTCGTCCGCTGCCAAAGCAAGACGTGTCTCAGCCTGGATTTGTTTCTCGCGATTACAAGATCGACAAAGGAATCTTGCCAAGTTCACAGAAGACTCCGCAGTTCAGCGTGGTTGGTGGAAAGTGGACTACCTTCCGTGCCCTTGGCGAGCATGTTTCTGACCTGGTGTTGGCCGAGTTGGGTAGGTCCCGCAAGGTTTCAACTTTGGGCCTACAAATTGGTGGCGGAAAGAATTACCCAGCCTCGGCACAAGAGGTTGAGGAGTGGATCAAAGAGAACCGCGCCACCCTGGGCAAGACCCGCACTCAGGCATTGCTGGCTCGCTACGGAACCGCAGCATCAAAGTTGATTGAGTTCCTTGAGCTGCACGGCGACACAGAGCTTGACACCCTATCTGGCTACAGCGAGCAAGAGATCAGCTACCTTGCCATTGCCGAAGGCGCGGTTCGTTTGGATGACCTATTGCTTCGTCGCACAACCCTGGCATTCAGTGGCCTGCTGAATGAAGAGCGCGTGCAAGAAATTGCCAGGGTGGCTGCGGCTTCACTTGGTTGGAGTGCCGAGCGAACTCAAGGTGAAGTTGCTCGAGCATGGGAGCTTCTGCAATACCGGCACGGTGTTCAAAAAGCAGGAGGCCGCATTGCAATTTAGAGATTCAACAGAACGCAAGAACAGAACACAAAAAGAAATCAATACGAAACAAGAACAAGGAGGTTCAAAATGACAAAATACGAAGTTAAGCCATTCAAGATTCATTTCAGCGATGAAGAACTCGCAGACATGATGGCTCGTTTGCGTCAGACTCGTTTCCCTGATGATTTTGGAAACGACGATTGGCGCTACGGTTACAACACCGATTACCACCGCAAGTTAATTGACTACTGGGTGAATGAATACGACTGGCGATCAGTCGAAGCCAAGATGAATGAACTACCGCACTTCAAGGTAGACATCATGGGCGTTCCTCTGCACTTCATTCACGTTAAGGGCAAGGGCAAGAACCCAATGCCGTTGCTGCTTCACCACGGTTGGCCTTGGACCTTCTGGGATGTTCGCAAAGTAATCGAACCGTTTACCAACCCAGAAAAATTTGGCGGTAACCCAGAAGACTCGTTCGACGTAGTTCTAATCTCACTTCCTGGTTACGGTTTCTCATCTCCACTGCACGAAACCGGATGGAACTGGTGGCACACCGCAGACCTAGAGAACACTCTGATGAAAGAAGTTCTTGGCTACGAAAAGTATGCAACCGCTGGCGGTGACTGGGGTGCGCTAATCGCGCAGCAGCACGGTCACAAATATGAGAACGATGTCATCGGTGTTTACACACACTTCCCGGCACAGATGAGTCACTACCTTGCCGAGCACCCAGACCAACCACAGGGCGTTGAGTTTGATCCAAAGCTTGGTCTTCCTGCAGCGAGTGAATACACCGATGAAGAGGCCGGCTGGTTTGAGCGCGGAAAACTTTTTGTTGAAAACGAGAGTGGCTACGGTGAAATTCAGTTGACTAAGCCGCAGACACTTGGCGCTTTGGTTGCCGACTCTCCGGCTGCGCAGTTGGCCTGGATCACAGAGAAGCGTTACTTCTGGGGTCTTGCTGAGCGCGGCACCGGAACCGAGGCCTTCGAAAAAGTTTGGCCAAAGGAAGACCTGATCACCACAGCTTTGGTTTACTACCTAACCAACACCGGTGGTTCATCGTCACGCTACTACTGGGAGTGCCGCGGAAATCCTTGGGTACCAAGCCACAACCGATTCCCGGTTGTTGGAGTGCCTACTGCCGTGAGCATCTTCCCTGGGGAGATCTACAAGCCACCAATGACTTGGACCAGCAAGTACTTCAACCTAAAGCAGTACCGCGTGCACAACGAAGGCGGGCACTTTGCTCCACTAGAGGTGCCTGAGACCTATGTAGATGACGTAACCACGTTCTTCCGCACCCTCAGATAGGCAAATAACGCCTAAATAACGATGAAATAACGGTTGAATAAACTTTCAATAATTGGCTATCTATTCGTATATTCGCGTGATAGAAATGTATCGAATGATATTCCAACATACGAATGATTATTCAGCCTCTCAAAAAGCTTCACTAAACTAATCGGAAAAGGAGTCAAGGATGTCTCTGAAAAGCATCTTGAAGAAGCCAGTGCGCATGATTGCCGCTCTGACTTTAGCTTCATCACTAGCACTAACCGGTTGTACTTCAACAACCGGCAGCACCACCGCTGAGCCTTTGAAAAAAGAAGACTTGGTAATGGTTGTTTCAGTAATTAACACCACCAACCCATACTTTGCGGCCAACATTCTTGGAGCACAGGTTCTTGCAAAGAAGCTGGACATTCCTCTAGAGATCGTTGACTCACAGGGTTCATCTCAGGTTGAAATCTCAAAGATCCAGGCAATTCTTGCAAAGGGCAAGAAGGTCGTTATGTTCGTAAACACTGTTGCAAGCTCTGACGCTCCAACCATCGTTAACGACGTAAAGGCAGCCGGTGGTTTCGTGACCATCTGGTGGAACAAGCCAGACGAACTAAACCCAGCCGATGTGGGCAACAACTTCGTTGCTTTCCAGAAGCACTCAGGTCTTGAGTCAGGTGCCTGCACCGCTTCAGCTTTGAGCGATGCAATTGGTAAGAAGGGTGGCATCATTGCTCTTCCAGGTGTTCAGGACAGTACCACCAGCGCTACTCGCGTTGCAGGTATGTACCAGGAGCTTGACAAGAACTACCCAGGTGTAACCGTTCTTGACGAAATCCCATCAAACTGGGACCCACAGTTGGCTTACAAGAACTCTAAGGACCTGATCGCCAAGCACGGTGACAAGATCAAGGGTGTCTGGACTGCTGATGACGGTATGCAGATTGGTGCAATGCAGGCATTCAAGGAAGCCGGCATGCTTGAGAAGGTTAAGTTCGTTTCTGACGGTCTATACCCAGAAACCGTAGCTGCAATCAAGGCAAACGAAGGCAATGGCGCAATCGTTGGTGAAACATTCCACCGTGGATACATGGCATCGGCAATCGGTCTTTACACCGCTTACCTAGCTGCTATCGGTGAAATTGACCCAAGCAAGTTGCCACCAGAGAAGCGCGACAGCTTGTTCGCGATTAGCTGTGTAACTCCAGACAAGATCGACGAGTACCTAAAGTGGGACAACGACGTTGAAGGTTGGGTAGACACACTGATTGAGAACGGTCCTTGGGACACAGCTCCAGTGCCTCTAGTAGGCGGCGGACCGGAAGTAATTCCTGCTCGCAACAAGTAATAAATCTCAATAAAGTAATACCATTCTGACCGCAGGGCTCATAAACCCTGCGGTCAGAATGGGCTCCAAAAACTCTCAACGAGGAGACTCTCAATGGCTACAACAGCAACCAATGGCAAGGCAATGAGTCGCGCTGCAGCGGGTATGCCGAGCAACGCATTCGCTGGCTTCGTAAAGCGCAACGTGGAAGTCCTATCTATTGCTGGCTCAATCCTCGTTCTTGCTCTCATTTTCTCTAGCTTGAATCCAAGATTCGCTACCGTAGAAAATCTTCAAAATCTTCTAAACCAGGCTGGTCTTCCACTGATCATCGCCGTAGGTGCAACCTTTGTAATTCTGATTGGATCGATTGACCTATCGGTAGAAGGTGTAATGAGTGCGTCGGGCATGGCCTTCGTTTTGCTCAGCGCAAACAGTCGCGGCGGAACCGACTTTGGTTTCTGGGCCTACGTGGTTGCCATCGGCCTAGGGGCAACACTTGGCTTCTTTAGCGGAGTGCTCTTCACCAAGGTTAAGGTGCCGTCTTTCATCGTCACACTCGGCATGTGGTACGTGGGCCTTGGCATTGCCACCGTAATGTTTGGCACCGATACCATGCCATTCCTAACCAACGACGACCTATCAACCTGGGCATCGCAGCAAAACTTTGGTATGCCAAACAACTTCTTGCTAGGTCTGCTGGTTGCAATTCTTGGTGCGCTGTTGCTTAGATTCACCAGCTTTGGCCGCGTGACCCTGGCCGTTGGAAACAACGAAGAAATCGCCAGAGGAAACGGCCTGAAGGTAACCCGCAACAAGGTGACCGTGTTTGTTCTTGCCGGTGTAATCAGCGGAATTGCCGGCATCGTTGCCACAATTCAGCTTGGTGCAGTGAACCCAACCATCGCTGCCGGAAACCTATTTATTGCTCTTCCTGCGGTGGTAATTGGTGGAACCTCTCTTGCCGGTGGAAAGGGCAGCATGCTTGGCACCGTACTTGGTGTTCTGTTGCTAACCACACTGACCAACGGACTCACCCTGGCTGACGTTAGCCCAAATTTCAAAACAGCAGTTTCAGGAGCAATTTTGATTCTTGCAATCGTTGTTACCGCTTGGTCACAGCGTGACCGCCTAAGGATCTCAAAATGACATCTTCTAAAAAGAACAATGACGTTCCAGTTATTTCACTTAGCAACATTGAGAAATCTTTTGGCTCTAACAAAGCGGTAAAAGGAATTTCGTTCTCAATCAACCCAGGTGAAGTTGTTGGCTTGATTGGTGAAAATGGTGCCGGCAAGTCAACCCTGCTAAAGATTCTTACCGGAATGTACCAGCCAGACTCTGGATCAATTGAAGTAAACGGCAAGGCCGTGAAGTTCAAGAACCCGCGTGACTCGGTTGCAGCTGGCATTGGCGTGGTTCACCAAGAGCAGTCTTTGTTCACCAACCTAACCGTTGCCGAGAACATTGCTATGAACAGCGGCAAGGGTTCTTCAGCCTCAACCAAATTTGGAATTTACCGTTGGAGCAAGATTTACAAAGCGGCTCAGGCAACTCTTGAAGCCATTGGTTCAAAGCTTGATCCAAAGACCGTAGTCAACCAACTGGGTTTCGTTGACCGCCAGATGGTTGAAATTGCGCGTGCGGTTAGCGTGGATGCGGGAGAGAACGGCTCATCACTGGTAATTCTTGATGAGCCAACATCGGTGTTGGAAAAGCACGAGACTGAGGTTCTTGAAAAAGAAATTCGCAAGCTAAAAAACTTTGGTGCGGTAATTTTTGTGTCACACCGCCTTGACGAAATCATGCGCAACTGTGAGCGAATTCTGGTGATGCGCGATGGTGAACTAGTCGCCGACCGCAAAACCTCTGAGGTTACTGAGAAGCAACTGTTCAAGTTGATGATTGGTCACGATTCACGTGCCGAGGCAACAACTCGCAAGCCGTTGAACTCAAAGGAAACCCCAGCGATTGAAATCAAGGAACTTTCCCGCAAGGGTAAGTTCTCTAAGGTGAGCTTCTCTGTTCACGCCGGAAGACTAACTGCAATCGTTGGTGCCACCGGCTCTGGACGTGAAGAGCTAGCCCGCGCACTATTTGGTGCCGAGAAAATCGATTCAGGCAGCGTTGTGTTGGCTGGAAAGCAAATCAACAACTGGCGAATTCCTAAGGCTGTGAAGTCTGGAATTGGCTACGTGCCATCAGAGCGCAAGGTTGAGGGAATTATCGGTGGTTTCACCGCCTCAGAAAACTTGACTTTGACCCACCCTGGTAAGGCAGCCGTAGGGCCTTTCTTGATTCCGGGTGCTCGCAAAAAGATTGCCCAGGACTGGTTCAACGCACTTGATGTTCGACCAAACGACATCTCACAGGAGCTTGGCCGCTTCTCTGGTGGAAACCAGCAGAAGGTGGTTATGGCAAAGTGGCTTAACTCACCTGAGTTGCGAGTGCTGATTCTTGATCACCCACTGCGTGGACTTGACCCAGGTGCATCTGAAACCGTAAACGCCCAGATCAAGCGCGCTTGTAAAGATGGTGCGGCCGTTATTTTGCTGGCCGACACCCTTGAGGAAGCCCTTGAAATGGGTGATGAAGTTCTAGTTATGCGTGACGGTGAAGTTACCGAGGCATTTGATCTTTCGAAGCAAAACCCATCAACTCTTGATCTTCTAGAACGAATGGTCTGATACCCATGGCACTCACAATCACAAAAAACGACCTTAAGTCACCTGCAGCCGAGAGCATTAAGCGCAAGGCGGCCAGAGCTTGGCAATCAGTTGGACCACTTGTTGTCTTCTTGGCAATGTTTGCCCTGGTGGCCGGTCTAACCCCAACCTTCTTGGCTAACGGCGGTGTGACCATCGTGGCTTCATCAGCTGCATCTGTTTTGCTGGTGGCCCTGGGTCAATCGTTGGTTTTGAACATTGGCTCAATTGATTTGTCTAACGCGTCAATCACGATTCTGGGAGCAATCCTGCTGGCCATGTCGCTTGGTTCTATCGGTGCGATTGCCCCGCTGGTGATTCTTGTGGTGGTGACAATCTTTGGTGCCATCAACGGTTTGATTATTGCCTTCACCCAGGTGCCGTCTTTCGCGCTGACGCTGGGTACCTTTGGAATTTTTCAATCCGCGGCTTTGGTAGTAAGTGGTGCAACCACCGTTTACGTGAAGTCAAACGGTGACGCAATCAAAGCGCTTTACCAGACCGGTATCGCCGGGATTCCGATGACCTTTATTCTTGGTGTGGTCGCCGCAGTTTTGGCTTGGTTGTTCTTGCGTTTCACTCGCCCGGGTCTAGCCATGACCGCGATTGGTAAAAACGAGAGCGGTGCAATCTTCTCTGGCATCAAGACTCGCCTGCTAAAGATTCTTGCTTTTGCGATGTCAGGCTTCCTAGCTGGACTTGCCGGAATCACCATCATTGCTCAAGCCGGGTCGGCATCACCGATGGGTCTTGGCAGTGACCTGTTGCTACCGGGCATCGCCGCTGCGATTGTTGGCGGCACATCAATCTCGGGTGGAATGACCAACCCACTCAACGTGGTGTTCGGTGCTCTATCGGTTGCTCTGGTGCCAATTGCCTCAGCTGCAGTTGGTGTGCCATCACAGGCGCAGAGCCTGGTTTATGGTCTTGTAATTATTGTCACCGTGGCCCTGACTTTGTCTAGGTCCAGCAATTCAATTGTGAAGTAAGGATAAAAAAGAATGTCACTAACAATTTCTCCGGCGGTTGAGACCAAGCACGTTCTTGATCATCTTGAACCACGTGAAGTGCTTGGCCTGTTTGAGGTCTTGGCAAATATCCCTCGGGGTTCAGGAAACGAATCTGACGTAGCTGACTGGGTTGTTGCTTATGCAACCGGCCTTGGTCTTGAGGCAAAGAAAGATGCATTGAGCTGCGTTTTGGTTAAGAAGCCTGGCCAGGGCGGACTAGAGAACGCACCGGCACTTATTCTGCACGGCCACCTAGACATGGTTTGTGAAAAAGCCGAGGGCGTTGAATTTGACTTCAAGAAGGACCCAATCAAGCTACTGATTGACGGCGACTACATCACCGCTGATGGCACATCTCTTGGTGCCGACAACGGTATTGGTGTGAGCTACATCCTGGCTCTGCTTGCAGACACTGAGACCCCGCACCCACCTTTGGAAGCAGTCTTGACCGCAATGGAAGAGCAGGGCAAAGCTGGTGCAAACCAGTTTGACACCACCCAGCTAAAGGGTCGCCGCATGATCGACTTCAACTGGATCACCGATAAAGAAATCTTGGCTGGTTGTTCAGGAGACGTGACCTTCACCGTTGACGTACCAGCGGAATTTGAGGCAGCTCCTGCTTCGCACTCGGCGCACCACAAGCTTTCAGTTCGCGGCCTTCAGGGCGGCCACTGTGAGTTTGATATTCAGCTGGAGCGCGCTAACTCGCTGCAGATCTTGGCTCGCGCAATCAACGCAGTGCTTGATAAGACCGATGCCCGCATCTCTTCACCATACGGTGGCGCACAGAACAACGCGATTCCAGCTGATGCTGAAGTCGTGCTCTCTGTTCAGCCAGGCGACAGCGCAGCGGTTGCGGCGGTAGTTGCGGAACTTGAAGAAGCCCTGCGCTACGAATACGGAGTAGCCGACCCTGGTGTGCGTTTGCAGCTAGACCCTGCCGTTGCACCAGACAAGGTTTTCTCAAAGGCTGCAGCGGTTCGCTTTGCGGCGGTCACTCTGTTGATTCCGCACGGTGTAGTTAGTTGGAACCTACGCGTTCCTGGCCGTGTTGAAACATCAAACAACCTTGGCACCATTCGCCCAACCGCAGATGGTATTCAGCTGATGTCAACCATCACCTCAGCGGTTACCTCGCGTAAGCACGAACTTTACAACCGCGTGCGCTCACTGGTAAACGCAGTTGGTGGTGGTGTTCGTGTTGAGATGTTTGGACTTGATGCACCGGAGTTCCCTTACAGACCAGACTCAGAGTTACTTGCGGTTGCTTCTCAGGCATACCGCGATGTTCTAGGTGCTGAGCCAAACGTTGAGGTTTCTCAGTGCTCACTAGAGCTTGGCATGTTCAGTAGAAAAGTTCCGGTCGCCGACATTATTTCAATCGGCACCGAGTTGCAGGCATTGCACTCCCCTGCAGAAAAAGTGAACTACACATCAGTGGCTCGCGTGTGGCCGCTGGTAAAAGAAGTTGTCTCTCGACTTGGCTAGCTCACTTTAAAAAAAATAAATCAACCACCCATTCCCCCGGGTGGTTGATTTATTTAAGCTGAGAAATTACTAGGCGTCTTGTGACAGCAAGTACTCTGCGGTTTCTTCATCGGTGATAAGCACGTTAATCCAACCGCCTCTAATTGCGGCCAGTGTGATCTCGTGCTTGTCGACTCCGCCGGCAACAGCAATTCTGCGCTCTGCCTTTGCAAGTTGCTCCAGTGAAATACCAATTACCAAGTCATCAAGCTCTGACTTGATTGGCTTGCCGTCTTTGTCAACGAAGCGAAGGTTGACTTCACCAACCGCGCCCTTAGATTTAGCTAAATCAAACTGTTCTTGACTAAAGAAATTTCCTTCGGCCACGCGACCAGAGCGGAACGCACAGTTACCAATACCAACTAGTGCAATGTCAAGCTTGTCCATTGCATCCAGAGTCACGCGGGCGTGCGGGTCACTCTGCAGAATCGCGTCTTTCATTTCTGTTGACGCAACCACACCTGGAACGCGAAGGAACATAGCCTCGGCATCAATCACCGATGCCAGTCTTGCGGTGGCGCTGTTTGCCTCGTGCTGCAGTGCTGGCTCACCAACACCACCAACTAGTTCAACGACAGCTTGGGCTTTTGCGTGTGGGAAGCGGTTGAGGCTGTCGACGAATTTACGCATCGAGCGGCTCCACGAGGTAAGACCAATGACCTTGTCTTTCAGGGGAAGGATGGTGAAAATGTTGCCCAGGGCGCGGCCTAGGGTTTCTGCGCGTTCGCCATCGGTGCCACCCACGGTGTCTACGACGTGCACCTCAAGTAGGCCAAACTTCTTCTCGATTTGGTCTTCGATTTCGGAATTTAGGCCGATTGGCGGGACCACCACTGTACGAATGATGTTGGCTTCGGCGGCGGCTGAAAGAAGGCGAGAAACTCGGGCCTGGGAAAGCCCTAAGGTCTGGGAGATCTCAGACTGGACCATACCGCGGTTGTGGTACAGGTGGGAGACCTTGGCCATCATTCTCAGCTGATCGAGGTCGTACTTGTCTTGACTCAAAGCCAACTCCTTATTTATACCGATGAATAGACTATCGGGTTGTGAATGGGTCACAGCCGGGGTGGAGGGGCCAAAATAGAGCCAGTAGACAGCGAATTACAGCTCTTTTTTGACCTATACTAAGCATAGTGAATAGATGTTCATACATTGACTATTTATTACATAGACTTAGATTCTTCCAAATTCTGAGAAAACGGAGACAGCGGTGTCAAAGCAGGACAAGAGTTACGACCTAGTAGTTATCGGTGCAGGTATTAATGGCCTGGGCATCTTGCGAGATGCTGCCGAGCGTGGCCTTCGCGTGGCCATGGTTGAACAAGAAGACTTCTGTTACGGAGTATCAGCTTGGTCTGGTCGTTTGGTGCACGGTGGTCTGCGCTACCTGGAGCACGGTGACATTCCACTGGTTCGTGAATCACTGCGCGAGCGCGAGTTGCTATTCAAGGTTGCACCGCACCTGGTTAAGCCGGTTCGTTTGATCATGCCTTTCTATTCCAGAAACAAACGACCATCATGGATGATTCGTTTGGGCATGATCGCTTACGACGTGCTGTCGTTTGACAAAAGCGTTAAATCACACAGAGTTCTAGATAAAAAAGAAGTTAAGAACCGTTTCAAAGGCATGGCCACCGATGGACTTTCGGGTGCCGCACTGTTCACAGATGGTCAAGTTGAATACGCGGAACGTCTTTGCACCGAGCTTGCAATTGCAGCCGGAAAAGCTGGAGCAGAAATTTTTATTCACACCAAGGTCACCGGTGTGCTTCAAGAAAACGGTCGCGTGGTTGGTGTCTCAACAATAAACAGCGCCGGCGAAAAAACAGAGCTTCGCGCAGACCTAACTATTAACGCCGCTGGCCCTTGGGTTGACTATGTTTTGCGCGGCGAAAAGAAATCGTCAGCGGTTGAGTCAAAGAGACTTATCGGTGGTTCAAAGGGAAGTCACATCATTGTTGATCCATTTGAAGGTGCGCCAAACGATGTTGTGTATTACGAATCGCAAACCGATGGTCGTCTGGTGCTGGTGATTCCATGGATGGGTCGCTACCTGATTGGCACCACCGATCACCTGTTTGAGAAAAACCCTGACGAAGCGCGTTGCGATCAAGATGAAATTAATTACTTGCTCACCGAGGCAAACACCTTGATGCCTGAGGCAAAGCTGACTCGCAAGCACGTGCTTTATACCTACAGCGGTGTGCGCCCACTGCCTTACACACCTGGTTTGTCTGAGTGGAAGATTCCGCGAAGTCACATCGTGCACGACCACGCAAAGACTGGCTACCCAGGCTTGCACTCAATTGTTGGCGGCAAGCTAACCACCTACCGTCAGTTGGCTGAAGACTCAGTTGATTTAGCGGTGAAGCAACTTGGTCGCGGCAAGTCAAAGCCGGTAAGCAAGAACGCCAAGTTCCCCGGAGCACAGACCGATGACTTTGCAGCGTTCGAAAAGAACTTCAACAAGGACAAAGTTGTTCAGGCAGATTCTGCGGCTCGCTTGCTGAAGCTTTACGGAACTCGTGCCGAAGAGATTTTGAATCTAATTCGCAAGGATGAAAAATTGGGCGAGCGATTTGACCCTAAGTCTGCAGCCGTTGCCGCCGAGTTGATTTACTCAGTAGAAAGCGAATACGCGCAGACCCTGGCCGATGTATTTGCTCGTCGCAACCTGTTGGCTTTTGAACCGGGTCACGGTTTGCAGGGCGCCAAGCGTGCCGCCGAGATTCTTGGAAAGCACCTTGGCTGGAGTGCAGCCAAGCGCAAAGAGGAACTGGCCGGTTATGACACCTGGTTAGACCACCTAAAGGTGCCTGCCTAGGTTCGTGCCCCTTGGGCCGTGCTCAACTCTTATTCAACGCTGAATAATGGAATCAAAGGAGGCGCAAAGTGCCTGGTAATTACATCCTCTCCCTTGATGAGGGTTCAAGTAGCGCCCGCGCGGTAATCATTGATGCCGAGGGCCGCAAGGTAGGCGAGGCCACCCGGCCTATCGATGCAATGTTTCCAAACCCGGGTTGGGTTGAACTAAGCCCGGCAGATTTGTGGGACGCCCCTAAGGCTTGCATCGAGCAGGCAATGAAGACTGCAAAACTAACCGCAAAAGATATCGCCGCGGTTGGTGTGACTACTCACCGTGAAACCATCGTGATGTGGGATCGCAAGACCGGAGTACCGGTTTACAACGCAATCATGTGGATGTCGAAACAGACCGATGAAATTGTTGCCGAATGGTCTGCCAAGGGACTGGATCCAGAATTCAGACGTCGCACCGGAGTGCGAAACGATTCATATTTCTCTGCCGCAAAAATTGCCTGGTTGTTGCGCCACGTTCCCGGTGCGCGCGAGCGAGCCGAACGCGGCGAGCTTGCAATTGGGACCCCCGATGTTTGGTTGCTGTGGAATCTAACCGGTGGGCAAGCGCACCGAGTTGAAGCAAGTGCGGCATCAAGAACAGCGCTGTTAGATATCCATCGTGCACAGTGGGACGAGGAGTTCTGCAGAATTCTTGACATTCCAATTTCGCTATTGCCAGAGATTGTTCCTAGCTCAAGTTTCTTTGGTGAGCTAACAGAGGGTGTGCTTACCGGAAAGCTTGCTCACGCGGTTCCAGTTACCGCGATGCTCGGCGATCAGCAGGCGGGTCTTTTTGGTCAGGCTTGTCTAGAAACAGGAAGCGCAAAAAATACTTTTGGCACCGCAGGTGTTTTGACTGTCAACGTTGGTAATGCTCCAAAGATGATGGACGGCATGTCTAGCTCGGCGGCTTGGAACATTGGCGGAAAAGTTACCTACGAGGCTGAGGGCGTGGTGTTCCACAGTGGTCAAACGATTCAGTGGCTTCGCGACAAACTAAAACTCTTCTCCTCAACTCACGAAGTTGAATCGCTTGCCGAGAGCGTGCCAAGCAGCAACGGTGTATATCTGGTTCCAGCATTCCAGGGTTTGTGTGATCCGTATTGGGATTCAAATGTTAAGGCCGCAATTATGGGGCTAACTCTTGAGTCAACCTCGGCACACGTTGCTCGCGCGGGAATTGAATCACTGGCCTTTCAAACTCGTGACAACGTAGACAAACTTCGCGAGGGTGGAATTGAAGTTCCAGAGCTCAAGGTTGATGGTGGCGCGACTAAAAACAATTTGCTGTGCCAATTCCAGGCAGACATCTTGGGAATCCCGGTGGTTCGACCAATGAACCCGGAGCGCACAGTTTTGGGAATTGCTCACCTTGCCGGTGTAGCCATCGGCTGGTGGAGCGTAGAAAGCATTTCTCAGCGTTGGATTCTGGATCGCACCTTTGAACCACGGATGAGTGCCGATGAGCGCGAAAGCATTTACACCGGTTGGCAAGATGCGGTGGCGGCCGCTAGAAGCCTGCCGGTTCGCTCTAGTTAGGGGCCAGCCGGCCTGCAGCCAGCTCTAGAATTCCGAGTGCCGCTAGGCGCACGGTTCTGCCGTCGGCGGAGTCTGCAGCAGCATCAATCTCAGTAAAGTCAACGGACTTGATTTGAGCAGAGGCTGCGGAGTTGCCCGCCGTCGCGGATTGGGCTCGACCGGTGGCCTTGCCGATTTCAAAGCAGAAGGCGCGGAACTCGTCGGCACTTAGGCCGCCCGGGGCGGCCGCCGGGCAGGCTGGCACAACCGAGCGATCGCAAACATCAACATCAAAGTCCACGTGGATTGGGCCACCAGCAGCTCCGGCAACCTCAAGTGCCTCGGCAACCACGTCTGCTGCGTTTCGTGAGCGGAGCGCGGTGCGTGGAATCACGTGAATGCCAAAATCCTTTGCACGCTGTGCGTAGCTATGTGAGTTTGAAAAATCGGCGATACCAATTTGCACGATGCGCTTGCCGTTGAGCCCGGCTTCATCAATTAGTCGACGAACCGGCGAACCATTGCTAATGCCATCTCGCAGATCGTGGTGAGCATCAAAAGTAATTAGGCCTGCAGTTGCGATGTGGTCTGCGTAAACACCTTTCGCCATTGCGTAGGTGATTGAGTTGTCACCACCTAGACCAATGGCAAGTTTGGTGCGAGTTGAAACTGTGTGAGATAGGTGCGCGGTGCGCAGTTCGCCCTCTGGTGAATCGGGGTCAACCACGTCGCCAAAGTCAGCGAATGAAAGCTGGGCAACATCTTTTTGGATGCTCCAGTTATAAGTTGAGTAGCGCTGCAGGGCCTCGCGAATTGCATTTGGCGTTAGCAGCGCGTGAGTTTTTGAAATTGAAGTTAGGTTTGCCGGAATGCCAAATAAACCAAGGTCATAGTTTGAAGTTTCGTCAGCCTCTTTCAACCACGCTGATGCGCGTGGCCAGAGAGGATCCTCGTGAACGTGATGGTTCATGAACGCAGTAACTCGGCGGCGGCGGCAAGCTCTGGCGCAAGGAATCTATCGGTGCCCATTCCTGGCACACCCTTGCGCAGTCGCGCAATCAGCTCGGCGCTTACCGGTGATGGCTGGTGCGGTGCGCGCAGCTCAACGGCGCGAGCGGCTGCGGTAAGTTCAACCGCAAGAATCATGCGCAGGTTGTCAACAACTTTGCGAAGCTTGCGACCTGCGTGCCAACCCATTGACACGTGATCTTCTTGCATTGCCGATGAAGGAATGCTGTCAACGCTGGCTGGTGCGGCAAGACGTTTGTTCTCGCTGACTAATCCCGCCTGGGTGTATTGCGCAATCATCAATCCGCTGTCGACGCCCGCATCTGCTGCTAGGAAAGGTGGCAATCCGCTGGAACGATTTTGGTCGAGCATGCGATCGGTGCGGCGCTCAGACATTGAACCAAGATCGGTTGCCGGGATCGCAAGGAAATCAAGAATGTAAGCAACCGGAGCACCGTGGAAGTTTCCGTTGCTGGTCACCTCACCGTTTTCAAGAACGATTGGGTTATCAACTGCTGCGGCAAGTTCGCGAGTGGCAACGACGGTGGCGTAATCGATTGTGTCGCGAAGTCCGCCGGTTACCTGCGGAGCACAGCGAAGCGAATAGGCGTCTTGCACCTTGCTGTCGCCAACGCGGTGTGAGGCAACGATCTCTGAGCCCTTGAGTGCCGCAAACATATTTGCCGCCGATTTTGCTTGGCCCGGGTGTGGGCGAAGTGGCTCGTGCAGCTCTGGTCTAAAGACCTGGTCTGTACCCATTAGGCCCTCAACGCTCATGGCGGCAATCTTGTCTGCGTAATCCACCAAGTGATTTAGGTCTGCGATGGCAAGGATGGCCATGCCCAGCATGCCATCCGTGCCATTGATCAGGGCCAAGCCCTCTTTCTCGCGCAATTCAACCGGGGTGATGCCGGCCTCTTCAAGCAGTTCGGCAACTGGGCGTTCGGTGCCCAGGGTTCCATCTGTGGTGGGTCCAAAGGCGCGGCCCTCACCCATCAGCACCATGGCGCAGTGGGCAAGCGGGGCAAGGTCACCGCTGCAACCTAGCGAGCCGTATTCGTGCACGTAGGGGGTGATTCCGGCGTTCAAAATGGCGGCCATGGTTTGGGCAACCAGTGGGCGGGCGCCGGTGCGGCCAGAACACAGGGTCTTGAGGCGAAGCAGCATCAGGGCACGAACGACCTCGCGCTCCACCGGCTCGCCCATTCCGGCGGCGTGGCTGCGGACCAGGGACTTTTGCAGCTGAACGCGGTCTTCGATGGCAATGTGGCGGTTGGCCAAGGCGCCGAATCCGGTTGAGATGCCGTAAACCGGAGTCTCACCGTTGGCTAGCTTTTCAATGTGCTCGCGGGTGGCGGCCATGCCAGCCAGGGCCTGCTCTGAGATTTCAACGCGAGCGTTGTGGCGGGCAACATCGATCACATCTTGCATGCTCATGCTTGCTGAGTTAATGGTGACGGTTCTCATTTTGTGACGGCCCTTCCGGCAATGTATGTCTCGCTAATCAAATTTACTCCCGGGCGGTAGGCCAGGTGAATGTAGCTAGGTGCGTTGATCACTGCAAAGTCCGCGCGAGCACCGATGGATAGATGTCCAATATCATTTCGGCGAAGCGCCTTTGCGCCACCCATGGTTGCCGACCAAAGTGCCTCAGCAGGTGACATGTGCATTTCGCGAACTGCTAGCGCGATGCAGAACGTCATTGAAGATGTGTAGCTTGAGCCGGGGTTGCAATCAGTTGCAAGCGCTACGGTTACACCGGCGTCAATTAGTTTGCGCGCATCGGGGTAGCGTGACCTGGTGGAAAATTCTGCACCGGGCAAAAGTGTTGCCACGGTGTTGGAGTGGGCAAGTGCATCAATGTCTTGATTGGTTAGGTGCGTGCAGTGATCGGCCGATGCGCAATCAAGTTCAACCGCAAGTTGGATTGCACCGATGTTTTCAAGTTGGTTTGCGTGAATGCGCGGAGCAAGACCGGCGCTGATTCCGGCTTGCAAAATTTCGCGAGCTTGATCAACGTTAAACGCACCGCGATCGCAAAACACGTCAATCCATTTTGCGTGCGGAGTGGCTGCGGTAAGCATCGCGTTTTTTACGAGGTCAACGTATGCGTCAGCTCCCGCTTCGACCGAGCCAAATTTTGCCACGTCTTTGAATTCCTGTGGAACCACGTGCGCACCAAGGAAAGTTGTTTCACTGGTTTGCTTGGCTGCAATCGCTAGTGAGCGAGATTCGGTTTCAACATCAAGACCGTAGCCACTCTTAGTTTCAAAAGTGGTGATGCCACTGGCGTGCATTTCTGCAACCAGGCGCGCAAGGTTTGATTCAAGTTGTGCATCACTTGCTTCACGAGTTGCAGCAACCGTGGTTTTGATACCACCGGCGCTGTAAGCCTGACCCTGCATGCGTGCAGAGAATTCTTCGGCACGATCACCGGCAAACATTAGGTGTGCATGTGAATCAACGAAACCTGGAATCACAGTTTTGTTTTGCAGGTCAACTCGCGCATCTGCAGCAGGTGCCGAGCTAGCTTCACCAATCCACGCGATCTTTCCGTCTTCAACAATGAACGCAGGCTTTGCGAACTCATCATTGGTATTTGTTGCCAACGAAGAAATATTGTTGAAGAGAGTTGTCTGCATTAAATAAAACTACTCAGTATCGAGCATTGGCACATGCACGTGCTTCTCGTGAGCAACGCGCTTGGCAATGTCGTAACCGCTGTCTACGTGACGAATCACGCCCATGCCCGGGTCGTTGGTCAACACGCGGTTGAGCTTCTCGGCCGCTAGATCAGTACCATCGGCAACCGATACCTGACCCGCGTGAATACTGCGACCCATACCAACACCGCCACCGTGGTGCAGCGATACCCAGCTGGCACCAGAGGCAACGTTGAGCATTGCGTTCAGGATTGGCCAGTCGGCGATTGCGTCTGAGCCATCGAGCATGGCTTCTGTCTCGCGGTAAGGCGAAGCAACAGACCCACAGTCAAGGTGGTCGCGGCCGATAACGATTGGCGCGCTAACTTCGCCGCGCTTAACAAGATCGTTGAACACCGCGCCAGCCTTGTCACGCTCGCCATAACCCAACCAGCAAATTCGCGCTGGTAGACCTTGGAACTGCACGCGCTCCTGCGCCATGTTCAGCCATCGGTGTAGGTGTTTGTTATCTGGGAAGAGTTCCATCATGGCTTGGTCTGTGCGGTAGATGTCTTTTTTGTCGCCAGACAGTGCAACCCAACGGAACGGGCCCTTGCCTTCGCAGAACAGTGGGCGAATGTAGGCGGGCACGAAGCCGGGGAATGCGAATGGGCGGTCGTAGCCACCCTTGCGTGCTTCGTCGCGAATTGAGTTGCCGTAGTCAAAGACGATTGCGCCCTTGTCCATGAAACCAACCATTGCTTCAACGTGCTTAGCCATTGCAGCCTGTGCGCGCTTGGTGAAATCTTCTGGGTTGCTCTCGCGGTAGTCGTTTGCGGTGTCAATGTCCATGCCCTCTGGAATGTAATACAGCGGGTCATGCGCAGAGGTTTGGTCTGTGATGATGTCAATTGGAACTTCGCGCTTTAGTAGTTCGGCAAAAATTGTTGCAGCGTTACCAACTACACCCACCGATTTTGCAATGCGTGCGTTCTTGTACTTGGTGACGATATCAATTGCCTGATCTAGGTTGTCGGCGATTTCATCTAGGTAGCGGTCACGCACTCGCATCTCTAGTGAGCGGCGATCAACGTCAACAATTAAACAGGTGCCCTCGTTCATGGTGACGGCAAGTGGTTGTGCACCACCCATACCACCGCAACCACCGGTGAGAGTTAGAGTGCCCGATAGTGTGCCACCAAAAGATTGTTCGGCAACCGCGGCAAAAGTTTCGTAGGTACCCTGCAAGATTCCCTGGGTGCCGATATAGATCCATGAACCCGCGGTCATCTGACCGTACATGGTTAGACCTAGGTGTTCAAGGCGTCGGAACTCTGGCCAGTTGGCCCAGTCGCCAACCAAGTTTGAGTTTGCCAGTAGCACGCGCGGTGCCCACTCGTGAGTGCGGAAAACACCAACAGGCTTACCCGACTGCACCAACATGGTTTCGTCGTTTTCAAGATTGGTGAGTGTGTTGACGATTGCATCAAAGCTCGCCCAGTTACGCGCGGCCTTTCCGCTACCGCCGTAGACAATCAGATTCTCAGGGTGCTCGGCCACTGCTGGGTCGAGGTTGTTGTGCAGCATACGAATTGCTGCTTCTTGACCCCATCCTTTGGCGGTGAGGTTGGGCCCGGTGGCTGCGTGCAACGCTGAACGATTGATAGTTGTCATAGGTCAATAAAACTGTTTGATTCACCCCGATAAAAGGTGCCTAGGGATGCTAGTGTCTGAAATACGAGATTGCGGGCGGGTCCGCGGGGCAAGGGAGTCTGGATGAGCAACGTGCCTGGTGCAACCAGGGCTTTGGCCATTCTGCAAGCCCTTGGCAAGGCCGGATCACCCATGCCGGCGGCCGCGATTGCCAAGAAACTTGGTCTGCCGCGCTCATCTACCTATCACCTGCTGGCCGCCATGGAAAAAGACGGTTTCGTGATCCACTTTCCAGAGGATCAGCGTTGGGGGCTTGGGGTATCGGCCTTTGAGCTGGGCTCTGCCTATTTGCGGCACGATCCTCTGGAGCGTTTGGCTAGGCCGTTGCTTGCCCGATTGGTTCGAGAGACTGAGAATAAGATTCCGGCCGTTGCTCAGTTGGGTATTTTGCAGAACACCGAAGTTCTGTATTTGGCTAAGGAAGTTCCGCATCACCCGGTGACCATCGTGACCGAGGTTGGTGTGCGACTACCCGCACACCTGACTGCATCTGGCAAAGCGATTATGTGTCAACTAGATGCAAAACAAGTTCGCGCTATGTACGGCGCAATTACTTCGTTGCCCACCAGAACTGGAAAAGGTCCGGCAACGTTGAAAGAACTCACCAACGATTTGCAAACTGCAAAGCAACGCGGCTTTAGTTTTGAAAATGGATTTGTGACTGATGGGTTTAGTTCAATTGCGGTTGCAGTTTTGAATCACCTGCAGATGCCGGTTGCTGCAATCGGTATGACCTTCCGTGCAGATGCTGCAGCAGA
>JACCEC012472420.1_pt1 | contig 56052 bp, 70 predicted proteins | sample 7450121 | NCBI WGS metagenome assembly JACCEC01 (sample SAMN15323455, study PRJNA562643) | freshwater metagenome | isolation source: river surface water | place: USA:Blue River Watershed | collected 2017-08-18
TAGAACTGACTCTGGCATAGCAGATGACTTCTTCTCGATCACGCAGGATACCACGGACATCGACACGTCGATGTCCGGATGGCAAGGTGATTGATGGAATAGTCTTGGTGTCTGCATATTTTCTTAAAGTAACAGTTGAAAGCCCAGTTAGTTCAGACGCTTTTTTGAGTGTGATATACATAACTCTCCGTAGCGTTTCTACTATTTAAGGCTAAAAATGAACCACGTGATAATTTCACATAGTTTCTTTTAATTTTTTATAGAAAAATCGGGTTCAGTTGAGAACCTCATTTAAATTCCGGTCTACCAAGTTCCCAAGGCTTTAATTCTGCGCCGTATAGATACTCCCATCGTTCGTTTGGGGTTTCAATTGGCTGTCTACCAATTGAGGTTGGATCTGGGATACCACTGGTGCTGGGATTAGGTGTACTACTGGTTGTATTAGAACTGGGGGAACCCGACAGTCTAAAGTTAGATAAATCAAAATCATTAATTTGGTCTGCCGAGAATACTTCAATTAAGCCAATGTTTATTTTTAGCACTGTTGGGAACGGAATATTATTGTATCCGGTGTTAATCCAATCGCAATCATTAGGTTTTGGGATATCCAATTTTGTTATTACCACTGGCACATCTATCAGCCCACGATATCCTGTAAACTGAAGAATTGGTGGAGGCGCACCAAGTTTCCCGCGTGACCCATCGGCATTCATCTGTTTAGCACCAAAAAAAGGCTTCGTCCATGCTTTCAAATTTAAGCAGAAAATATAATTACGAAATGCTTCATTTGAATTTCTACAAGTAAGAACCGCATCAATAGTGTAAGTTATACTGTCGGTGCCTTTATATTTTTGAAATGCTGCCGGCATATGTGGTGCAGCTAAAGGTTCATATTGCACCGTGTTAGATTCTGAAATGTTGGGGGTATTGTCGAATTCTACTAATCTATACGATAGTGGCGAAGATACGAAAGCAACCTCTGCTGATGGTCCATTATAATCGGGGGCATCAAATTGGGAGCAGGTAAGTTTTACTTTATGGTTGGTATCTGTGGGCATTTTAGAATTTTCAGAAACTCCCATTTTATTCAAGTCGCGGGCAGATGTTGGTGTGCCATTGGTTTGTGTAGTAATACCCACATTGTCTGCAGCTTTTTGAAATGTTCCGGCTCCGAAATTCTTTTTAATAAACGCAGCGCCATCGGATAGCAGTTGTTCTTCGGAGGCACTTGTTTGTGGAACCATCGATGTTAATTTTCTCATTGTGAAATCCTAGCTTTAATTTTACTGAAAATGGGTTCCGCAGTATCGCCCAATCCGGTAATCATTTTAAATTTTTCTAAATTATCAGTTTTAACAGCATGTCTAGCAAGTGTGGATGACATCATTTTTATGTCATTTGGTTGAATATGATCCAAGATGTTTTTTGATTCTTCGGGGTTAACCAGATTTCTTTTTAAAGAAAATTCAATCCTATCAATTTCGGGATTAAAGTCCGAAAGTATCTTCATGTATTCCGGGGTTCTATCATCACCACCAGCAATTAAAATCGGTTCAAATCCATGTTCTCGCATCTTATTGAAACCATCAATTACAGAACTACATACTAAAAATTTACATCCTAGACAGGATTCATTTTTTGACAAAATCGAAATTCGTTCCGACGCAGTAAGAGGGTTGCGAGAACGGTCAAGTCTTGACTTTTCGCCGTCAACGACTACAATAAAGACTGTGGGGCTAATTTGATGAGTTTTTTGAGTTTTCAAAATAAAACTCTTTACCTTATCAATTAAGTTATAATGCCCGATCGTTGGTGGGTTGAATCTTCCAATTACAACTGCGCCGTTTTTCATATTGATACTTTAAATGAGTATTTAAAAATTTTATAGGTGATAAATGACTACTGATCAAACAAAGCGTAAGGGCCTAAAGATTACCAAGCGTGAGCGTTCTACGGATTCTAAAGGACATTTTATTGCGAATGCTGATGTGTTGGCTGCGTTCAGGGAATCTAAAAAGCAAGGCAAAATGACCGAAGAACTTGGTCGCTGTATTCTTATCATCGCAAGAAACTATGCGCGGCATCCGTGGTTTTGTCGTTATCCACAATCCCTTAAAGACGAAATGATTAATGAGGCCGTTGCAAATCTTTGTGCAAAGTGGCATTTATTTGATGATACTCGAAGTCAGTACCCTAATCCTTTTGCTTATTACACCCAAGCTTGCTATCGAACTTTTAATAACCTAAAAGAAAAAGAAAAGCGTGAAAAAAGTGGAAGGGACAAAATGATGATGGAAAATAATATCAATCCATCATGGAATGAAGATAATGATCACGAAGGAGAATTTTAATGAAATTAGCAATGTTCACAGACATTCACTTTGGAGCTAGGGGTAATAGTCAGCAACATCTTGATGATTGTCTTGAATTTATTGATTGGTTTTGTGAGCAGGCATTACAGCACAATGTTGATGGAGTTGCATTTTTAGGTGATTGGTTTGAAAGTCGAGAATCAATTATGTTGCATACCTTAAATGCCTCACATGAAGCTGCTTGTCGGTTGAATTCTTTGGGCGTGCCGGTGTTTTTTATCACTGGAAATCACGATATTCGTTTCAAAACAAGTCGTGAAGTTTCATCGACTATTATTTTCTCAGAGCTTAGTAATTTTAATGTTATTAGAGATACCCCATTTGAAGTCCAGATGGGTAAAAATAAATCTGTTTTCATGCCATTCTGTTTTCATGAAGAATACGGGGAAAATTCTAATTACATTAATACCTTCGACTATGTTTTTGGACACTTCGAGTTCAAAGATTTCATCGTTACTGGTAAAACGGTAAAGTTGGAGCATGGGCCGGACCACAAAATGTTCAATCAGCCTAAAAGAATTTTCAGTGGACACTTCCATAAGCGGCAAGTTGAAGGTAATGTATGTTTTATTGGAAATCCATTTCCAACCAATTATGGAGATGTTATGGACACAGAACGTGGTATGTGTATTTTTGATACAGATACAAATAAAGTATCCTTCTTAAATTTCCAAGGGCCGTCATTTTATTATTCGAGTTTGCTTGATTTGATTGAGCGAGTTGATTTCCCTCCAAAATCCAATGTTAAATGTTATGTTGATGTGGCCTTATCATATTCCGAAATTCAACAGATTAGAGACGAGTACATAAAACAATTTGACCTGCGCGAATTTGTGGTAGAAGATTCTTTTTCGGCCACCGAAATGGCGAGACAAGATGGTGGTGTAATAGAAGATGTGTCGAGAATGTCCACAAAAGATGCTGTGACAAAAATAATTTCAGAAAAACTGGAGTTGTTGAATTCCAGTATTGATAGAACTAAACTGATTGAAATCTTTAATAGGTTGGAAATAAATGGAAAAAACAAGTAAAAATTTGGATATAATTTTGTGGACCATTTTTCAATATTCAAACATTATTAAAATTTGTGGATTTGATTTGGAAACAGGTGAATTCAGAATTTCTTCAGCCATTACAAGTATTGTAAATGAACCAACCATGAATGATTTAGGTGGATATGAGCCTAAATGCACCATTTACACCTCAAATGGTTCTAAGTATAATGTAGTTGGATATCCTTGCAATCTTCAATTACATACTAAAATTATGCAACAGATTGAAAAGCATGTGAAAAAGCGAGATCCAAATGTCAATTGGCATGATGTTAGTTATTTTGCAGACGTATCTTTTTTCGATGGGGATTTTTTATGATTAGATTAGAAGAATGTAAATTTAAAAACATTTTTACATTTGGTAATGTTCAACAAACAGTAAATTTCAAATCTGGAGTTTATAAAATTGTTGGGCACAATAGAGACAAAGGCGGTAGTAACGGGGCCGGTAAAACTTCGATCATGAACATCATCTGTTATGCAATTTATGGACAGGCGTTTGAAAATGATATTGAAGACATCCAAAATTATACAAATAATTCTAAGCAAACTCCGGCAGAAGTTATTCTGTATTTTTCTAAAAACAGCACACAATTCAAAATTGTAAGAACTAAAGCGGGATCATCTAATGGCGTGGAGCTGTGGATGAAACAGGATGGCGAATTTCAAAACATCACGCTTGGGAAGGGGGTTCAAGCAACAAATAAAGAAATTGTCGAAATTATTGGATTGGACTTTGATTTATTTTGTCTTTCTCATATTTTTTCCGGGAATGTTGTTCCGTTTTTGAAACGCAGTGCTACAGACCAACGTAAAATTGTTGAGTGTCTTTTTGATGCTTCTGAACTATCATTGTATGCCGAATCTGCAAAATTGAAAAAATCTCAATTAGAAGCTGAACTGAAAGTAGAAGAAGCGTTGCGAGATGCCGCACAAAATTTGGCAGCCAAAACCAGAACAAAAATTGAAAATACAATTTTAGAAATGGAATTTTGGGATAAACAGCATAAACAAAAACTGGAAAAATTAGCGGCTTTAAAAAATGTCAATTATGATTTTGAGGCTGAACTTGAAAAGTTTAACTTACTGAATGAATTGAAAAGTATTAAGGCTCAAGAGGTCGCACCACAATTAAATGCGACCACCGACGAAATTACCAGAAACAAAAGGGACCAGTCTACTATAACTAACCAAATAAATCATTTACAAGATGGCAATTGTCCTTTTTGTAAGCAGTCTTTTTCATCGCCAGAAAAGATTAAAGAACTGCAAAATGAAATTAATGAAATAGATAAAAAATTATCAGAACTGAATACTGCGAAAGATGAGCTAAGGTTGTTATTTGATGATTTGACTGAACAAATAAATCAGGTCGCCGAAAGCTTAATTTTCAAGTCGGTACAGGAATTGAATCAAACAAAGTTGCAAATTGAAAATGCTGAAACTCTTCGTATTAGTTTAGAAAATGCAGAAAATCCGCATATTTCGACTTTGCAATGATTACAACAAATTGAGGACGAGCACAAAGAATTTGACATGTCTAAACTAGATGCGTTAAAAATTGAGTTAGAACATGTTAAGCTATTAATTCAGTTGCTGACTAATAGAGACTCTATTATTAGAACATCAATAATTAGTTCACAAACAGCTTTGTTGAATTCTAGAATTCAACATCATTCTAAGATTCTAGACTTACCACAAATTTTACATTTCGACGCAAACATGAAGTGTTCAGTTATGGAGTTTGGACGTTCGACTAGCTATGGTAATTTATCTGCGGGGGAAAAACGAAGGGCAAACTTAGCACTATCTTACGCATTTCGTGATCTAGTTATGATTAAACATGGCGGCATAAACATACTAATGATGGATGAAATTGATGGTGGTTCTTTAGACCAGCAAGCGTGCATAAGTATTGTTAACTCGCTTTACGAAGTTTGTTCTAATGACACTATTCTTGTGATAACTCACAATGAACTGGTTTCTCAAAGAATTAAAGATCAAATTACTGTAACAAAGGAATGTGGTTTTTCTACCATTTCTTAATCAAGCCGGCACATGCCGGCTTTTTGTTTAAATACTCTTTTTTAGGACATTATGAAACTACAACAAATTTTATCATGCAACACATTGTTAGAAAATGAAGCGGATACTTCCTCGGATACCAGCTTACAATCAATTTGGGAACAAAATTCAGATTCAATTTCATCATTTCGTCCGAATGTGGAATTTTCAGTGAAGAAAGTCGGAGACCAATTTGAAGTCAATAAAGTTGTTCAGGATAGAAGAAAGCTCATCAAAAAAATTTCAGAGGATGAATTAAATAAATCTTTTGTGAAGGCATCTGAAACGTCAACGGATGCGGAGGGATTTGATACATACATTTCAAATCAGCAAGTTGAAGCGTTTCAATATCAAGGCGATTCGATTGTTATTAAAAGCGATGGTAATGAAGCGACTTTAGAAAAGAGTGACTATATTGTGAAAAACCCAGTTGGAACCGATTTTGAATTTATGGTGGTTCACCAATCAGAGTTTGAATCAAAATTTACAGAAGTTGTTTGACTTGGTAGTGTTCGATCTGCTACAATTAGGTTCAACAAATTAGGATTCAAAATGGAAAAGAAAAAACGTAAAAACTCAAAAGCTAAAGGAAATAGTTACGAGCTGAAAGTTAGTAAAATTTTAGCTGATAAGTTGGCACCATTAAAATTTATTAGGGTGCCGGGTTCTGGCGCACGTGTCGGGGGCATGAACTTTGATAAATTTGGATCGCTTTTTTCTGGTGAATCTTTAAACATTTTCGTCGGGGACGTGGTTGCGTCAAACGAAACTGAAGTTGGACTAAAGTGTAAAGTTAGTATTGAGTGTAAGAGTTATGCTACAGCAGAAAATTTTAGTATTATTATGTTGGGAACGTCAAAAATTTTTGGTTGGATGAAAGAATCAGAGATTGATGCCGCCAAAACTGGCAAAGTTCCAATTTTAATTTTCAAGTGGAACAGAACTGACGATTACATTGCCAGTCCGTTCTTACCAGATGCTGTTTGTAAATTAGTTTTAATGCGCGAAAATGATACTCCGATAAAAATTGGGTTATTGAGTGAGTGTTTAGAACATAAAGATTTTTGGATAGAATGAAAAAACCCGCCAAATGGCGGGTTTTTTACTTTGGATCTTGTTCTACTGGTTCTTGCGTAGATGGTTCGGGGGAGTTCACTTGTTTATTAACTTCGGCCGCTAATTGATCAGAAAATTCTTGCCTGAGTTTTTCTTGGTCTCCTGATACCATTAAGTCAATTATTTTTTTCATGTCCATAAAAATTCCTTTTTAAATTTGTGCAAATGGGTTTTTAGATAAGGCTTCTTGTCGTTTTTTTAGAAACTCAAAAGCTAGGTCTCGTTCGACTGCCGACATCATCATAATAGTTTCATACTTCCATGCACCTCTAGAAAAATATGATAACTCTAATGCGGAAAGTATTATGTCTTTAGATTCAGAAAGTAATCGCTGTATTGTCCTATTGATTGCCTTTCCATCACCTGACAATATCAGCTTGTAAAAAAATTTATTGGGTTTAATGGAAGTTCAACGTCCATGTCAGAACCACAATCACGGCATTTCAACTTTACTACATTTTCGATACCCCATTTATTTTTAGTATCTGCAGCTTCGGTAATTTCGTTTAGTTCTGGGGTGGAAAGGGTTTCCAACCATTCCAAGATGAATTTGGAATCGCGCGTGGTTTCAACTCGATCTATCATACTAAGAACATTTAATTTCGCAATTCGTTCTAAATCTTGGTCACTGAATTCTTTCTTTGTTCCCGTTTCATGGAATAAGGCCACAACATCAGTAAAACGCACTGGACGAGTATAGACTTTCAATCCACGAATAGTCACGGGTGATTGATATTCTTCCGCCATAGTTGGATCAATGTTTTTCGACATGGCTAATACCTGATCTAGATTTACTGCATATCCATGTGATTTAGCTCCATCACAAGTATGCTCAACTTCAATTCTAAATTCAGAACCGTAAGTAACCATACGCAAAAAGAAAAGAAGTGCATCAACATCTTTTGCGGCAAGCTCTAATGGCTTTTTGACTTCAGGGACGCATTCATTAAAAACTCTAACGATGGCCTTGCCGTTGAACAATAAGTCTGGATTTTTTAAACTTAGTTCCGTAAAACCAGAAAGTGGGTGAATATGAAGTTCGCCATTTTGAACACTTTCATCCAATTCACCATTTGAATAAAACATCCCCCTTGATGGTAGAGTGAATGTTTTTCCCGGAATTTTCATACTTGCTGGTAATAGTGGATTTTCAATCATATAATTTTCTCCTTTATGTGCGTATTTAGTCTCAAAAAACTCGGTTCCCGGCATCTTTAAATACCTTAAATTCTATTTTTGTATGAGCACTAAGTATTCGGGAACGCCTGAAGGCGAAATGATTCGATTGTTGGAAGGTATTGAGAGAACACTCAAGTCTACGGCAATTACTAAAAAAGAAATAAAGCCGGAAAAAGGTTCTGCGGCCGAAACTCGCGCTCTAAAAGCTGAAATTAAAAATGTTCTTAAACCACTTACTGCTTCTGTTGAGAAGGCATCTTCCGCGATTAAAGATTTACGAGGTAATGCATCTAAACTTAACAGACAGTTGGAAACTTCCCGCACCAGATTTTCTGGTTTAAACCTAGAGTTGGGGAAATTTTTAAAAAATCTCACTAACAACAAATTATCCCCAGAAGATTTTGATAGGTCTATTTTTAGTGCCGCTAATGATGTCGGGTCGTCATTAGTTGATATTAAACGCGGAGTGATTAATTTAAATCGCCACCTTGGTGTTACCAACGATAAATTTGCGGCGCTAAACATTGGAATAAGTCGGCTTTTGGGGGAATTAAATTCTAATGGAATTTCTAATAGAAATCAAGTCCCAGTAGAAAATTTTAATACTGATGATATAGTGCATGCTGTAGTGGATACAAAGCATGTTATTCAGCAATTTATAAAAGCTTACACAGATCATTCTAGTAACCAAAGTAAATCTATTATTGAAGCGATTAATAATTTAGCGTTGACTGAGGCTAAGTTTCAACAGCGACCTATCACTAATGATAATCCAGTTATACAACAATCAAATGAAATACGTCAAGAATCCGCATCCACGCAACCTGTCGCCACTGCGCAAAATACAACCACGCAAGCAGCGGCGGATGCTGCACGTAGTTTAGCGGATTCACAAAATGCTGCTGCTAACGCAACAAATCAAAATTTAGCATCCACTAATCAATCTAGTCAGACAACTAAACAAAACACGTCGGCAAAAGCAAATAACACAAAAGCAATGATTAGTAATAATCGATTAATTTCAGATTATTTATTAACTAGGGCACGTGAAATGCGTTCGATCACTGGACTAACTGGTGCTTGGGACCATTTTAAGACCGCGCTTGAGCAGGCCACCAAACAATTTTTCTTCTTGGCTGAAATGGGTATTGGTTCCGTTGGGAACATGTTAGATTTAAATGTTGCCGCAATTAAATCTGGGATGACAACGCAAGAATACACCGAGATGTTTGTGAAAAACATGGAATTTGCTGCTAGAGCTAAATCGGTAGATAATTTTGACGGTATTACATCTGCTAACAATCAAAGGTTGGCGGAACTTGGTATTTTTGGCGCAAGTGCTAAAAAAATGCAAGTCGAAATGGCGCAATTTGCCACAGAAATGGGGGTATCTCAAGATAAAATTCCAGAAACTTCTGCGAAATTAGTTGAAGTTTTTGGTAAATTGAATAAAACTGTTTCTATGACATCGCAAGAATTTATGGAAACCATCCAAGCGATTAGGGAGAGTAATGTTTTTGCTGATGAAGCTGCTGGTCTAAATCAGCAAGAGCGCCAAGCTAGATTAATTCAATTGACTGAATCTTATAATTTTGGTAGAACCTTGGGATTATCAGCTAAGGAAGCAGATAAACTTGGTAAAGCTATGTTGGAACAACGTAAATTTACGGTTAAAGAACGGTTCAAAGAAACTGGAAAACTACTTCAACTTGCATCCATAACGGGGAACGCACAAATGATTCCTGAACTTCAGCGCCTTTCTATGAAGGGGCGTGCGAGAACAGCCGAAGATGAAGCAAGATTTACAGAATTATTAGGTCGAATGAATGTCGATGCCCAAAGAATGGTGGAAGACAGTGCCCAGTCAAATCAGCTAGGTATTGAATCTAATGTTACTGGACTTCTGAATGACCTTAGTGGGGAAACTCAAGAGCGTATGCGAGGGAAGGCAAAAGCCGATACTGCTGACCAATCCGGAAAATTGGGGCAAGACGCATTTGGGAAAGAAGTTGGATTTTTTGGACGATTTGTTGGACAATTCGGTTCAGTCGTTCAGGGTATGATGAGGAATGAAATTCTAGGGCCAATTCTTTCGGGATTATTTATTGGTTTAGGATTTATTTTTTCTAAAACTATCGCTGGTGCGTTGGTGGAAACTGCTAAATTTTTCCATAAAAAGGATATTCGTAGTAGAAAGGCGGCAGCGCCATCAAATACCCCACCAACTGGCAAAATGAGTTTTATGGAGAAACTGTCTTCCGCATTTAATAAGGGAAAAGATTTAGTTTCCAAAGGTTTTAGTTCTTTAGGTTCTAGTATAAAATCAAGTTCTTCATCATTGGGGAATTTGATGTCTGGTGCTGCAGATTTCATAAAATCTGCAGCTTCTAAAGGTGGCGGTTTAATTTCCGGTGCAGCTAATAGTTTTACCAATATAATGAAGTCAATGCCAAGTTCACTTTCTAACTTATTGAACAGTGCCGGGAATTTATTGAGTAAATCTGGTTCATTTTTGGGAAATTCACTGAAGGCTGCTGGGTCTATTTTGAAAGGAATTCCGATAATCGGGTCGTTGATTACTATTGGTATTGAATTATTTACTGGTAATTTACGAAATGCGTTTAGTCCAAATGGTGGATTTTTTAATGCTATTGGAAGTGCAATTTTATCAATACCTTATGGTATTGCAGATTTAGTAGTATCAGGTTTAGAATTTATTCTTGGTGATAGTTTACTAAAACCAGTAAGAACAGTGCTAGATTCTTTAGGTGCTGGCATTATGGCTGGATTAAATACACTTATGGCAGGTATAGCGAAATCGATTTCTTGGTTCACTGATTTTCTACCAGATGATTCCAAATTAAAACAAATGGTAAAAAATTGGAGTGATAATGCATCTCGGGTTGCGGAAGATTCGCAAAAAACTCTTTCTAGAACCATGAATGGTGAAACTTTAGCTAACATTTCTAAAGAAAATAAAAAAATTGCAGAGCGGCAATCTGAAAAAGATAAATCATTGAAAGTTGATACTAAGTCGGAGCCAACCAAAAAATTATCTGACCCATCAACCACAAAATCAGAAAATAACGTTGGTGATAAAAATAACTCTGATGCAGACCCAACATTACAAATTTTGAATTCTATTCTGTTAGTATTGACAGAAATTAGAGATACAAATAAACTAAGTCAAATAGATCCGGAGTTAAATCCAGTTAAGTTTTCTTCTGCACTAGAAACACCATTTGGTAATCTATCTGGTGCGCAACAAAGAATTCTGCGTCAATCATAAGGAAAAATAGATGGCACAATTAGAAGCATATTGGAAAATTGTTGGTCCTAAGACCAGACAGGAAATTTATACACCGACTGAGGTAGATGGATTTTCATCATCTGGTCAATCATCAGTTTTACCATCATACAATAAAGAAGTTGACTGGTACTCTAAGGTCATGCGGGGTCCAGTTACTAGAATGAACTCATATGTGCAATACAACAGTATGGACAACGATGTTGATGTTGCAAGAGGATTGGATATTATTGCGGAAGAAATGACCCCAATGGATGAAAAAACTAAACTTCCATTTGTTATTGATTGGCAGACTGAAGATAATGAAGACATTTCTGATGCCACAATTGTCACCGTTCGAGCCGCATTAAGAGAATTTTGTAAGATACAAGAAATTCAAAAAAGAAAGTTCGGTATCGCTAGAGACGTGGCTAAGTATGGAGATGCGATTTTTATCAAGCGGTCAGATACAAGAAAATGGAAATTCGTTCAGCCAAATTGTATTGTTGCGATTGAAGTTGACGAAGATGATGTTCCTGTATTTTATCACATAAAAGAAGAAACTCAGATAGACCAAATGGCACAGAACATTTGGTCGAATATAAATGGTACAGGAATGCAAACCGAAGGCGCCGTTAAAAAATATTCTGCGGATGCGGTCGTTCATTTCTCTAATTGTGATGAAATGTCCGGCTCTACTCCTTTTGGGACATCGTTACTAAAGCCCATTTATCGTGTGTTCAGACAATACACGATGTTAGAAGATGCAGTAGTAATTTACAGAATTGTGAGAGCCCCAGAACGTCGAGTATTTTATATTGACGTTGGTAACATGAACCCAACTCAAGTAAAAAGATACTTGGAAAACATCAAAAATGAAATGCGACAAAAAAGAGCGCCAACTTCGATGGCTGGTGGTAGAGAAATGGTTGATGGTCAGTATGATGTCGCCTCAATTCAAGAAGACTTCTTTTTCCCTGTTACTGCGGGTGGTAAAGGTTCTAAAGTTGAAACTATTCCTGGTGGTTCTGAAGATTTCGGCTCCAACTTACTTAGGCAGTTCCAGCAAAAAATGTTCCGTGGTTTAAGAATCCCAACTTCTTATCTCGGTGATACTGGAGCAGATTCCCAACAACCACAATACAGTGACGGTAAAGTTGGTGTTGCATATTTTGAAGAACTTCGCTTCGCTAATTTTATTATTCGTCAGCAAAAGTACATGAATGATGTTTTTGATAAACACTTCAAAATTTATTTGAAAGTTTGTGGGATTAACGTTGATACTGAATTGTTTAACATTTCGTTACCTGCACCAGAAAACTTCGCATTGTATAAACAAGCTGCGGTTGATGCCGACCTTATTAATGGGTTCTCGAACATTCAAGAAAGTAAATTCCTATCTCGCAGATTTGTTCTCAAGCGTTATCTTGGATTGACCGATGATGAAATTCAAATGAACGAAGTTCTACTTAAGGAAGAAACTGGTATTAAAGATACTGATAAGATTTCACCACTTCAGCAAATTTATGATCCGGCCGTTTATGAAAATAGAAAAGCTATTGTCAAAAAACTACCAAAAAACATCGATAATGAAGATGGGGGTTCGGGTGAAGATGATATGAGTATAGGAGATTTAAGTATGGATGGTGGGGATGATGCTAGTATGGAAGTAGATTCTCCAGCGCCAGAAGAACCAACTCCGGAACAACCTAATATTAAAAAATAAAAAAGGCCCAAATGGGCCTTTTTTTATTTCACAATGTGGAATAGTGTAAATAAAGAAAATAAGGGATAAAAAATGGAATTTTTATCAGAACATTTAACACCAAACATGACTAAAATGTCAGAAATCCGAAAGGGTAAAGATTTATATCTTTCTGGATTGTTTATGGTTGGTGAACAACAAAATGGGAACCGTAGAGTTTATCCGAAAAATGAAATTGAACGGGCTGTATCCCAAGCTAATAGTCAATTACAAGAAGGTTATTCTATTATGGGTGAATTACAACATCCAAATACTATGACCATTAATTTAGATCGAGTATCGCACATCATCACTGAACTCAGGGTGGAAGGTGCGAATGCTTATGGGAAAATGAAAATTGTGGATACTCCCTGCGGGATGATCGCAAAGGCTCTTCTCGATGGTGGTGCAAAACTGGGAGTGTCCTCTCGTGGCACTGGCAACCTTAGTGAATCGGGGATTGTTTCAAATTTCGTGTTTTCAACTATTGATATTGTCTCTGTCCCAAGTGGACCAGGATGTTATCCAGATATGGTTTACGAATCTCTACAACAAGGGAAAATTCAGTCATTGGCCGAAGCAGCGGTTCATGATGCGAAAGCCCAACAATTTTTACTTATTGAACTAAAAAAGTTCATGGATTCGATTATTCGTAAGTAAAATAAATTTTTGGTCTGTAAATACTTTAAGTTAAATTTAGAGGTTAATTATGGACGACCCAAAAGATTTTATTAGAAATGGTTTGATGGCATTAATCAGGGGTGATGAAGAAACTGCGAAAGCCGAATTTGTCGCTGCGATGGAAATCAAAACTGAAAAGATTATCGATTCAATCACTATCAACAGTGATTGGGAAGATGAAGTAAAATAAATTAGTTTATTTTATTTTACTGTAAATAGTATTGAATAAATTCACAAAAGGAGATTAGAATGGAAGAAATCCTGAAAGCGGTTTTATCTTCAGAAATCCTGAGTGAAGAAACTAAGACACAACTCACAGAACATGTTAAGACTTTAGAAAAGTCTCTACGTGAATCAATTGAAACCGAAGTTCGTGCTGAACTTGCGGAAAAGTGGGTCCAAGAACGCGACGAACTTGCGCAAAAAATGGAAGTGTTTGTTTCTGAATCTCTGCAACAAGAACTAACTGAACTGCGCGATGATATTAAGCAGTTCCGCAATCTTGAATCTGAATACGAAGCAAAGTTGGCTGAACAACGTGTTCTAATGGCTGAAGAAGTAGTTGCCGAAAAGCAAAAGCTTCAATCAGCACTAGAAGAAGAATTGGAAACTCTGGTTGATAAACTAGATGAGTTCCTGGAAATTCGTCTGTCAGAAGAACTGACTGAGTTGGCTGAAGATATCCAATCAGTTAAGAATTCTAAGTTGGGCCAAGAAATGTTCGAAGCCTATGCTGAAATCTTCATGCGTTCACATCTGTCAAAAACCGGCGTGATGAAGAAGCTAGAAGAAGCTGAAAAGCAAGTTGAACTTCTGTCAACTAAGTTGGAAGAATCGACAATGGTTGCTGCGGACTTAATCCGTGAATCAAAGATGACTAATCTCCTGTCGAACCTTTCTGGTTCCAAGCGCGAGCAAATGGAAATCTTGCTGAAGGGCGTCGCCACCGAACGTCTTGAAGAAACTTACAAACAATTTGTTGGACGTATCATGAAAGATGAACCTCAAGTTCAAATTTCAGAAAGCTCACAACAAACTACGGTGAAAACTGGTGATGCAGTAGTTATTACTGAATCCCAATCAAAATCTGCAGTCGATGACGACTTCAGAAAAGAACTACAGCGTCTAGCTGGTATTACAAAGTAAATTGTCATAAAGGAGAATTTAATATGAAGCTATTTGAACAATGGCAAGAAAACAAGGAAAGCCTGCTGGACGGTATGACTGGTTCCAAGCGCGCAATTCTGTCACAACTGCTTGAAAACCAAAAAACCCTAACTGAGTCAATGGACACTGGCACCACCGCCAGCGCCATCTCAAACTTCCAAAAGATCGTTTTCCCAATGCTGCGCCGTGTTATTCCTGGCACCATTGCGATGGATCTGGTTGGAACCCAGCCAATGACTGGTCCAGTCGGTCTGGTTTACACCCAACGTTGGGTTTTTGGTAAGGCTGCTGACGGCAATGGCGATGCGTCAAATGACATCTCAGCCGGCGACGAAATGTTCGCAAATAACAGCAAGATGAAGCGTTTCTACTCAACTTCAAACGTTGGTACTACTGGCTATCCTCCTGCTCTGACTGCAACTACCTCACTGGGTCAGGCCGCATCAACCGCTGATTACGAAGGTTTCGGTGGTCGTGATATCCGTATGGAAATCCTGAAGAAGACCATCACTGCTGGTTCACGTAAGCTGCAAGCTCGCTGGACTCCAGAAGCTGCGCACGATCTGGCTGCACAGCACAATCTGAACATGGAAAATCAGATTACTGCCGCTCTGGCCGCTCAAATCGCTCATGATATCGACAACGAAATTCTGACCGATCTGCTGGTTCTGGCTGGTACTACTGCTACCTATGACTTTGCAAACCCAATGCCCGGCTTCGCTCCTAACTACGTTGGTGACCGTTTCGCCGAACTGGGTGTCCTGATCGACAAGATGTCACAAGAAATCGGCGCTAAGACCCGTATGGCTCCTGCTAACTGGTTGGTCGGTTCATACTTCATCAATTCAATCCTGCGTTCAGCTTCAAAGAGTGTTTTCGCTCCTGCTGTTCAAGGTTCATTTGGTGATGCTAACGGCAACAAGCTGGTTGGCACTCTGAACGGTCACATGAAGTGCTACTCATACAACTGGGGCCTGAATGATGCTTGGTCATTTGCTTCAGCCAATACTAACGTCGCTACCGGCGCTGACGGTGAAGACATTCTGCTGGGCTTCAAGGGCGCGTCAGAAGTTGAAACTGGATACGTTTATGCACCATACACCCCAGTTTCTTCTACTGGTGTTGTTATGGATGCCAATACCTTCACTCCTGCGGTTAGCCTGTCTACCCGTTATGCGAAGGCAATGTTCACCAGCACTGCTGACTCACTTGGTAACTCTGCTGATTTCTATGCACGTATTCGTGTTAAGAACATTCGTTTCAGCTAATCAGAAAATTTCTGAAAAATAAAAAGCCGGCTTATAGCCGGCTTTTTTCATTCTACTTCATATCCTAATTCTCTACCAAGCTGCTTTGCTGCATCAGATGCTAATCGCCAACAAGATGCGGCTCCTAGCTGCCATCCGCCATTTTTTACCATTTCTATTGCATCTTCACGAGAAACCATTTTCTTGGTTCCGTCCTTTTTAATACAAAATTTTCCAGTAGATGAGCCTTTTTTATTTTTTGGTTTTGGTGGATTAACATATCCATCACTTCCAAGTTTATTGATAGGTATTCTCATTCCTAGTCGTTTTGCAACTCTAATAACTTGTTCCGGTGCAGTTTTTAATTGTTTTCTGGCGAGCCCCCACCCATCATTTTTAATCATATTGAATGCGGTGTCTTCATCAACCCTAATTCTAACTGCATCTTTAATAATTTCGACTCTTTCAGATGATGGTCCACCTTGATTATGTTCAAAAGACCAACCATCTAAAATTGCAGAATCTATCTGTTCAGATGCAAAAAATTTAAAAATTCCATTTTTAAATAATCGTCGCTTGCCAAAATTCGTTGAACATAACTCTGGACACAGATGGTCGGTAATTAGAATTTTATCTTCCGGCACTAAATGTCTAGAACCATTTCTAATTATCCATTTATAGTTTTTAGTTGTTTTGGCGAAATATCGTGTAGCTCCAGGTGGCAACTCCATCCCACGATAGACTCTATCGTCATTTTCTAATTTATAAAATACTCCCATAGTTTTGGGTTTATTACTACCTCTTTGCCAACCCAACTTTGTAAAATGCGGGACATCATCTTCATGAACCATAATGTGTTTGTTTTTAAATTTTTCATTGATCATTGATACAAAGTTTTTTGAATTGAATGGTGAACTGGAGCAACCGCCATTCGTTAAATTCAAACAGTTTGGGTCCATCAACATGGCATCATCCACCAGTTCAGATTCAATTTTTAGTGCTTCGGCTCTGGTTGGGGCGAATTTTAAAATTTCCTTAACATGATTTTTAGCGCCATACTTTTTCAAGCTCTTAGAAATAAGAATTCCGGAACCCATGTATCCGTCATCTAAAACATTAGTCGAATGGACGCCGATGTAGAATTTATCATCTATGGATGGGCGTGAAATTTTATAAACGTAGTTGAACTTATGAATGGACTGTTGGGTGGGGTTTAATCCCCATGACGTATTCCCCATATCAAAAACTTTCACAAATCCACGTTTAGTCATTATGGAGGTTTCAGTTCCCATTAATTCATCATCACTCAAATCTTCAAACAATAAATGCAATTTGTGTTTTTGGCTATCATGTCTAGAAACAATTTCTCCATTACGATACCAAAAATACCCGGGTTTGGTATTATTCAAAAAGTGAAAACCTAATTCTTTATATACATTTCCATCTCCCAACATTTTTTCTGCGTATGTATGGACGCTGTTACTAAAATTTTGGAAAAAGTAGTTTAGAATTTTGCTCGCCCCGCCGACGACAACAGTGTTTAAGCATGTTGCCATTCTTATTATTTCATATTCATAATGTGAATGAAATCGGGACTTACCAAACGAGATTACCTGGACTAATTCGTCATTATAGAACAGACCGATGTACTCTGAAGTTTTTAAATGCCCTTTAGTATGACAAATTTCAAAAAAAGATTTGGCTAAGTCACCAGTAATTTGCTTGACGATGCACTTTCTGGCATAAATCCGTCTAGCTGTGCCATTTTTCACATTTTCCATGGACTCAATCAATTCCGGATTTCGTTCTTTGACAAATTGCCAGATATTAACAGCATCGTGAATAAAAGCCGGATGTAATGGATCTACTATGTTTATCATTTACCCCTCATTCAAACATCATATCCTAATTCTCGCCCCAATTTTTTTACTGCATCGGAGGCGAGGCGCCAACAGGATGCCGCACACAGCTCCCATCCTTGATATTTTACCATAGTGAACGCTTCATCGGGAAGAACCATCTTTTTAGCGCCATCTTTTTTAACACCAACTTTTCCCGATGTTGCCGGCCCCCTGGTGTATTTTTTGTCAGTTTTATTTCTATTTGTTTTTTTCCATCCATTCTGTTTAAAAAAATCCCAGTCTTCGATTTTGATAAATTTAGTATCATCACCTTTTTTAATTTTAATCATGCCGGAGTTTCCTGGTTTTTTAGTATTAAAATTCCAGCCTTTTTCTTGAAAATCTGATACTAAGTTTAGTGGTATTAGTTTTACAATGTTATTGTAAACCATTTCCCTACATTCAATTTTTCTCAAATTGACTGGTTTGAAGTTTGTGCTTTCATCTTCACTAACTTGAATTATTTCGCCATCGACTTCCATAAAAAATAAATCTATCTTTTCTACTAAATTTTTATTTGGTTCTATTGGGTTCATCCCCCATCTTTTATTACCCATGTCATTTACTTGGACATATCCTTTTGACTTTAAAAATTTTGAAATTGATGTTTCCTTTATCAGCGTTTCTTCGTCTGGGTATTTTTGAACCAATAGTTTTTTAGTAGCCATCATTCGATGAAGAATTTCGCCATCTCGGTACCAGAAAAACCCTGGACCAGTTTCGCCCAAAAATTCAAAGCCGATTTGCTTATACAGATTCCCCACACCTATCATATTTTCCGAGTATGAGAAAAAGCTATCTGAATTAAGTTGTAGTTTTGCAAATTTTAGTAATTTACTCGCACCACCAACTACCGAATGATTTATTTTGGACGCAAATCTTATTATCTCCCACTTATAATTTTTATTATAACGCGAACGTGAGAATGTCATAACTGAGACTAATTCATTTTCAAAATAAAGCCCAAAGCCATGTTGGTGGCCGTAGCTACCTTTTATATGATTTCTTTTTAAGAAATCAATCGCAGTTTCTTTATCTAAAATTCTAACATTACATTTTCTTGCTGGTATTTTTATGGAGCTATGTTCATTGTTAGCACTCATAGATTGTATAAGTTCAGGATTTTCCAAAAAGGTAAAATTCCAAATATTTATTTTGGAACTATCAAATTTGACATTTAGAGGATCGACGAGGTTGATTCGGTGCATGGTTGACTGACTCCTGCGGATGGGGTAGACTGGGCGAGACTTGAAAATGGAGGTGTCTATGGACCTGTCTAATTGTGTAAGAAAGAATTTTTATAATCACCTTGTGGAGAATCTTAGTGTTCTACATGGTGATAGAATGCGGAATACTGTTGAAAACTCAGAATGGCATCGAGAAGCGAATGTATTTGTTCATACGAAGATGGTTATGGATGAATACATGAAGCGGGTAGAAGGATGCAATGTACCTTTTGATGTTTTTAAGTTGGGTTTGATTGCTTGTGCGTATCATGATGTTGGTAAACCTTGGACTAAAGAAGAACACCCAGATGGAGGGTTTTCATTTTATAATCATGAGGTTAATTCGGCGAATACTTTAAGAAATGATTACTGGCAACACAATTCAATTCAAGCATGCTTCAATGATGTCGCGGAAATGACGTTTGTTAGATTTATTATACAAATTCATTTACCATACAAGTTTTCCAATCAGATGCTCCCGATAGTAAAATCATCAATTATTTATTATGGGGAACAAGCAGGTATTGATGCTGCTACATCGCTTGAAATTTTCAAAAACATGGTGCTATCAGATGCACATGGCAGAATTTCAGATAATCATGAGGAAAAAATGCAAGATGTGGCGGAATGGTTTCAGATGTTTGACCAACAGCCACTACATGAGGTCAAGCCAACAGATGAATATCCTGTATTGACTATGGTTTTTGGTGCAATGGGTGGTGGTAAAACTACTACTATTAAACAAATGATTGAAAATTACCAATCACATGGGATCACTTGTCAATACATCGGGTTTGATAATATTAGAAATGAAATTTTGCAACGTCATTATGGTGATAACACTTCATTGAAGTCGGAACATTATCATGACCATGAGGGCGAAGTTAATGGGGAGGTTCAGCGTAAACTCTCAAACATTCGTAAGACTTTTAAAACCGGAACGAAACTCGCAGTTTTTGTAGATAGCACCTTCACAACCCGTAGGCGTAGAGTTTTCATTAAGAACTGTTTGAAAATCGGCTCTATGGATTTGATTGAGATTGATTTGCCTATTAACGAACACATTAAAAGAAACGCTACACGAAATGGGCTGGATTTTGTGCATCCTTCTGCAATTTATAAGAACTATTTCTCGACTAACCTACCTTTGATTGATGAGATGTTTTAATGAATAAATTTAATCTTGATGAAGTGTATCGGATTGCGTTAGAAGTTCGAAATTGGGCTGAACATCTTTGGTTCCAAAATGACGGCGACCCTGATTTAACTGGTTGTTGTGTTATTGCTTCAACCAAATTAATGAAAGACCTACAATCTGCTGGTTATGAAGTGGTGATGCACATTTCAGAATTTCACGGGTATATTTGTATTGGAAAATATGTGGTTGACGTAACAGCAACTCAATTTAATTTTGAAGATGTTGTGGTGATTAAGCCAAAAAAGTTTTTTGTTGAACATTTTAACGTAAACGTCAGAATGGCGTATGCGTTAAATGATGGCAATTACGCCGTATGTCGTTCGGTTGAAGATGTTTTTACGCACCAAAGAAAAAATATGTGGCCGTTGTCACAATCTGCTATAACATACGCAAAGGAGATGTGAAATGAAAAAAGTTCTTATTGTTGGTGCTGGTGTAGTGGGCCTTAATACGGCACTGCAAATACATTTAAATCATGGTGGTTCCACTGAAATTACTGTAGTAGAAAAACAAACTGGGCCGGCTGCGGTGTCTTCATTTGCAAATGGTGGGCAAGTTTCCGTATGTAATGCTGCAGTGTGGAATACTTGGGGCAATGTATTCAAGGGGTTCAAATGGATGTTAAAAGCCGATGCGCCATTACGAATTTCGCCAACGCTGACCCCACATAAAATTTCTTGGTTGCGTCAGTTCGTTAGTCAAATCAAAAATGAAAGTGAAAATACTGAAGAGACCTTACGAATTGCTAGGGCGTCTCGACAAATGTATAATGACTTTATAAATTCCAACCCATTTGAATTAAATTCTTTACTTAGGGGTGGAATTTATAAAGTTTATCGAACTACAAAATCTCTAAAAAATGGGATTGATGAGGGGATTAGATTTTCCGAATTCGGAGAACGAACTATTATCAATGACTATAAGCATGGGCAATATGAAGTGGATTCTGATAGTTTTGAAATAACTAACTTTCATGAGCTGCTTGCTAACATTAAGATTGGAAATCTGTCGTCGAAAATTGTTGGAGGTGTTTATTATCCAGACGATTTTAGTTTCAATCTTTATGAATATTGCTTCAAGGTTTACAAGTTTCTAGAAGAACGTGGGGTGAAGTTCAGATTTAACGAATACATTATGCGCGGTTGGGATGACCAATTCGATCTAATAATTTATTGTAATGGGGTTGAGGTTAATGATGTCGCTCACCTCCACAATGTAGATGTAAATGTTTATCCGGTTAAAGGCTATTCAGTTACATATACGTTACCTGCAAATGTTGAACTCCCAGTCAACACTTCGATTTTAGATGAAGATATGAAAATTGTATGTTCTATTTTCAAACAAGAACATAATACGCTTCTTAGAGTTGCTGGGACTGCAGAACTAGATGGTTTTAACTATTCATATCATGAAAACCACCCAAGGATTCAATTGCTGCATAACTGGGCGGTTGAACAAGGTTTAGTTGACAAAACCCAGAAGTTTATGCCATACTCTTGTCTGAGACCAATGACGCCAAACATGCTACCGTTTATCAGAAGAATTTCAGATAAGAAAATTATTCATGGCGGTCATGGGCATCTTGGTCAGACACTAAGTATGGAAACTGCTCGATGGGTTTCTAATTTAATTTAAAAGGAATAAAAATGGCTACGAAGAAAAAGCAAGAAGTGGAAGTTCAATCTGTTACTACCGTTGTTGAAGATGGTGATTCTTCAGTTGCGACATCAAACCCAGTTGATGTTAATGTTCCAGTCGATCTAAATCCATTAAGTAAAACACCCACTCTTTTTTCACCTACCGTTGAAGTTGAAATGCTTCGTGGTGATTTCTATTTGGAGCATGCAACTGATGGTTCGGCGGGATTCGATGTTCGGGCTGCGATCGATGAACCTATCAAGTTAATTCGTGGTGGGCGGTCGCAACTGATTCCGACTGGATTCAAAATGCATATTTCTGACCCCAATTACATGGCGATTATTGTCCCCAGGTCTGGGAATGGTCATAAGCGCGGTCTGGTTCTTGGTAATAGTGTTGCAATTATTGATTCGGACTACCAAGGTGAATGGTTTATTTCTGCTTGGGCTCGACCGAATAGAACTCAATGGACATCAACTGAGAAAAATGATTTCATCGATAATGATACTCCTGAGTATGTTCTTGTGAACCCTGGTGACCGTATTGCCCAAATTATTTTCGTCCCTATTGCACATCCAAAATTCGTGCAAGTTGATAAGTTGTCTGCTTCTACTGTGCGTGGAGAAGGTGGATTTTCATCAACTGGAACCAAGTAATAGAAACTTAGGCTAATTAAAGCCCCTTAAATACTGTTTTAGTGTTTAAGGGGCTTTTTTATGCGCCAAATTTCAATTTATGAATTGGTTCCAAATCCAACTATTGCGGATGAACCTCAACATATCATCGTCGATGGGGATTACACTGAAGCCTTTCATGGTGCTTTTTGGAAAGATGCTTCGGGAACTGAATTTCCGTATTATACATATAATTTAACAACAAATTTACCACCATATGGGACTGAATTAATTCCAGCCACCACATTTATGGTGAAACAAAATTCTGGATTTGGTGGCAATTATACCACCTACACCAAACAAACATCGGATGGTTCATACAACAGTGCAGTATATGATGCGGTAACAAATAGAACCAAAATTTATGTATCCAATTTGATGCCTCAAGGGACTTCAGTTAATACTGGTGTTATTGTTGGTATTTCCACATACAAGTTTAATATCGTGGGTGGAACTCCAAAGTATGTCGATGAGCGTTCACTTGATGAATCTATGCCAATTGGTCTTGTGGGGCGTTTTAGCGAGGTTTGGGGCGAAATTGTGCAACAGAACCTACTGACCCTAGCACAGAACTTTGCGGGGCCTATAGCGCCTGTAAACCCGGTTCTAGGGCAAACGTGGTTTGATAGTGCTTCTAGCCAATTGAAAATTTATGATGGCTCACAATGGGTGGCTATTACAAGTTCAATTGCCTCTTACACCCATACCCAAACTACCTCTGCCGCAGCTTGGATTGTTGATCATAACTTCAATTTACCATCTCCATTTATTGCTGATGTTAATGTATATGTTAATACGGCAAATGGAGTTAAAATTATGATTCCATCAGATATTACATTTGTTTCGGCCAACAGAATTTCTATTTCGTTCAATTCTAGTTATTCCGGATATGTAATAGTCAAAAAATGATAAAAAAAGCCCGCAAATGCGGGCTTTTTCAATTTCAGGATGAGATTTTCCTGAAATTGACTTGTATAGAAGTTTCTGGTAAACTACTTAATTTATTTTTACCACCGAAATGAAAGATTCCGCATCGTTTATTCCCTGCCACCTTAGTATGGCGATTTTCTGGAAGCCCGTTCAATCATCAGTCTCTGGTTTTTCTCTTAGAAACAACCACCAGAACAGCATAAGGTGGCAGGGAAGAGACCATGACGACAGTAGGGTCAAAAATAGACCATTTTTTGACAATTTTCTTGACAGTGCCCATGACTACATGGTATTATATAAATTTATTTTTACTTTTGACCGTGTTGGTAGACCGAAGGCACTCTGAAAAGTTGAGTAGGCTATTGACAAGGTTCGGGGTATGGCCCATAATTCAACCCATCGACAGACAAACAGTTCTTCGATGGCTCTAAATAGAAGTGTGAGTAATCACATTTTTAATTGTTTAATGTAATTTGTTAATTTTAGGAGTTTGTATATGTTTAAGAATAAGCGTTCACTTGCCGATCTGGTTTCTGCCTTTGAAACTAAGAACACCGACACTACCTCGGGGAATGACGACTGGAAAAAGTTTTTTCATTTCTACAAGGCTGCTGTTGATACCACTTCCACCGTTCGTTTTCTTCCTGATCTGGACGAAGATAATCCGCGTGGTTTTGTGGTCGAAAATCTCTACCATGAACTGAACATTAATGGCCGTAAGGAACGGGTTGCTTGCCTGCGTATGCACGGTGAAGACTGCCCTGCTTGTAAGGCATCAGAACAATTCTATGATGAAAAGAGCCCCAATCATAATCCTGCGAAGGGTAAGGCTATGTATCGCAAGAAGAGTTACATTGCTCAGGCAGTGGTGCTTGAAACCACGATTCAGATGCGTGATGATGCTCCGCTGGTGTTTCTGCTAGATTTTGGACCTCAGATTTACAACAAGATGATTGCAGATATGAAGTCGGGCGATTTGGAAAACAATCCAGTTGAATTCCAAGGCGGTCATAACTTCCGTATTCGTAAGAGCCTCAATGGAACTGAAAATAGTTATGCAACTTCTTCGTTCTCACCAAAGCCTACGGACCTACCTGCGGACATGATTGACCAAATTGTTGACCAGATGTATGACCTGAAAAATTATCGCGCCAAGCGTGTTGATGCTGCAGTCATGGAAACTATGGTTAATGCAGCTCTTAACTCCATGGGCGGTCCTGCACCGCAAAATGTTGCAAAGCCTACGGTCCAACCCGCAGTCCAACCGGAACAGAAGACTGTTGCACAACAAATTGGCGATCTCGGTGTTGATAGTCCCGATGTTGGAACTGATACCACAGTTTCTGCGGCGCAACCTGCACCGACCCCTGCGGCTCCTGCATCATCCGGCCAAAGTGCCCGTGATGTAATTCGTGCCCGTGCTGCCGCCCTGCGTGCTGGTCGTGGCGAATAAGACGATGTGAGTTTTTAAATTGCGGGGCCTTGTGCCCCGTTTTTTGTAGGAGAAAAAAATGCTTTCATTTATTAAAGAATTTGATAAAAAAGTAAAGAAAATGAAGGGTGTGACTTCTAAGATGGTTCCTCCATCTTTTTGGGTCAGCATCGGCAACTATGCGGTCAATTACATCGTTAGTGGCTCTTATTATAGAGCAATTCCACAAGGGCGAATTACATGTCTCGCGGGACCATCCGGTTCGGGAAAATCATTCCTGTTGTGTAACTTACTAAAATCTGCACAAGAAGATGGGTGTTTTGTTCTGATGATGGATTCCGAAAATGCAATCGACAATTCATACCTAACCCGTGCCGGAGTTGATGTTTCGGAACAGAAATATTATTATTCTGCCGTTGAGACGTTTGGGTCTGTCACAAATGTTCTTTCTGATTTTATTAACATGTATAATGGCGAGTATGGTCATTTACCTTTTGAACAAAAACCAAAAGTTATTGTTGCACTGGACTCGATTGACCAACTTCTGACAGACAATGAAGATGAAAATTTTGACAAAGGCGTCCAGAAGGGCGATCAGGGCCAGCGAGCAAAACAACAAAAGCAATTATTGAGAACGATTACTCAAAAGATTAAGCGGTTGCCATTTGCATTCCTTATGACACACCAAGTTTATCCAAACATGGATATTACTAATGGACAGGGCAAATGGATGGTCAACAATGGTCTGCGTTATGCGTGTTCCCAAATCTTCATGGTTGAATCGTTGACACTTAAGGAAGAATCTAAAATCACTGGTGTTCGCATGCGAGTAGAAAACTACAAATCGCGTTTCACCATGAAGGGAGCACGGGTCGAAATTGAAGTTCCATTTACCACTGGCATGGATAAATTCTCAGGATTGCTGGATAATTTTGTTGAACAGGGTATTGTTAGACGTGCTGGCGCATGGAATTACCTGGAGTACGAAGGGTGTCCAGTAATTAAATTCCAAGCAAGTAAATTTGGTGATGAAATCTTCGAAAAATGTATGTTGCATCCAAAAGTTTTGGAGAGTGAAGCATTGGTCCAAGATCGAATGGACAGCGAACCTGAAATTACTGAAGATGAAGACGGGGATTGACTTTAATCTAATCTGTGTTAAAATAGGGGCTTAATGCCCCTATTTTTTTGGAGATTTTATGCTTGTATCTGAAATAAATTTAAAAGAAGAAGATGGAGTCATCTTAAAGTTGGATGATTTATACTCAAGATGTGAACAACTATTAATTAAATTTGAAAATGACTCAAGAATTAAACAAGAAATGGTTGGTAAGGAAGTTATAAAGCTTATAGCACAGCAGACCGATTTAATTATTTGTTATACAATGATTTTACCGGAGGTTGTGGCGATGGGGGATTTGATTGATGCGTTTATCAAAAAAGTTGCAGCTACCATTCAAAAAAATCTAAACGCTAGTAGTCATAAAGCTCTGGGAGAACGAGAGATGATGCGATTGATTGAAGGTGATTCTAAGATGTTACAATGGCTACAACATCGTGCGCAAATTAATCAATTTGAGTTGCATTTTAAAACTATTCAACAACTACTTGTTTCTCGCGGTTTTGCATTACGTTCTATCTGTGAAGCCCACATTCATGATAAATCTGAGGTTATCATATAATGCATCAATTAAAAATAACAGTTCATAATGAGACAAAATGTTCAATTTCCGGTTTAATTTCAGAACATCTATCTGAACTTTATAACATTTACGGAATTGAGAAAAAAAATGCTAAATTTATGCCAAAGTACAAAATGGGACTTTGGGATGGCAAAATTAGATTTTTCTCTGGTCGTGGTGAAACTTACACCAAAATGTTGCCTGAAATTTTAGATTACCTAGATGCTACTGGATGTTACGACATTGAAATTGATGACCAGCGCGGCGACATCCCAATTTTTGATGGTGTTATTACTGACGAATATCTTATGGATACTGCACAAGTGCCAATTAAACTTCGTCCGTATCAAGTGGAAATGGTTAATTTATGCCTTCAACACACATCAGGATTTTTAGAATCCTGCACCGGCTCTGGTAAGACCCTAACCTGTGCGGCATTAGCCAAAGCACTCAATTCGATGGGTCTTCGCGTAATTATTATTGTTCCTTCGGGCGACTTGGTTGAGCAAACTTCGGACACCTTTGAATTATGCGGCATTTCACATGGTGTTTATTCCGGCGATTCTAAAAATTTGGAACCGAGTATTACGGTAGCAACTTGGCAAGCACTTCAATACGCCCCGACAATTATAAAAAATTATCATGCTTTTATTGTGGATGAATGTCATACTTTAACTGGTCAAGTTTTAAAAGATTTGATTAACGAATATGGTGGGCACATCGGGTATAGATATGGTGTTACTGGGACATTCCCACCGGATGAAGTCGATCGATTTGCCTGCCATGCATCAATTGGGCAAATTTTATATTCCCTGCCTGCGTGGAAATTAATTGAAGAGGGATTCTTATCAGAAATTGAAATTCAGCCAGTGGAAATTCAAGATAAGAAAAAAATTGGAGAAGATTTTCCGGAGTTCGAAATAGAAAGAACGTATCTGACCACTTCCAATGAGCGTTTAGAAGTTATTGCAAATGACTTAATTAATACCACTAAAATACATGGTAATACATTAGTTCTTGTTGGTGATGTAGAACAGGGCAAAATGTTACAGAAGCTTATACCAAATTCAGTATTTCTTTATGGACAAAATAAAACAAAAGAAAGACGGATGGTATATGAGCGATTCGCAAATGAAGATAATATTACGGTTATCGCAACTATGAAAATCGCGTCTACTGGTATTTCAATTGACAGAATTTTCTTTTTAGGTCTAGTTGACATTAATAAATCGTTCACCAAAGTTATTCAGGCGATTGGTAGAGGACTTCGCAAAAACGGTGATAAAAATTCTATTTTCTGCAAAGATTATTATTCATCATTGAAGTGGTCAAAAAAACATTTTTCACAAGATCGAAAAAAGTTTTATGTTGATGCAAAGTATCCAGTTCTACCTGTAGTTAAAATTAAAATTTAAGGAATTTTACCATGCAATTTATCAACAAATTATTTCGCCCATATGAAATTAATTCAGTAATTCAGGCCCTAACATTTACGGATGTGTATGTTTTTGATGCAAAAGAGCTATCTCCCAAACTTGTCGCAGTTGAGTATCTAGAGGAAGTGACCTGTCCAACTGTTACAATAAATGTTGGTGGTAATACGGTAGAGATCCCGGCATCTTGGCACATTATGATTATGGATACTGAGACTTTTTCTATTGACACCATTCCGGCTTGTTTGTCGCAGGTATATGAAAATATTGCGCCAGGGTACACTTTTGTTAACAATAGTGGTATTTTGAAAATGACAAAACCAACTAAAAGTAAGATGATTGGTATTAATTATAATAGTGATGGGGTATTTGTTCATCCATCAATTAGTAAAAACATGGCATTTATTATTCCTGTTCAAAATCATACTATAATTGCAGGCCCACATGATTTATCGAGATACATTTCACGTCTGACTATTGGTGATTTAGATTTAACTGATTGAAAAATTCAATTCAAAAAATTCAAAAATGGGCTAACAAAAATGACATCTCCATTCTAAATATTCATTTTAAAATGGAGATGTATCATGGATGATTTTTTTAATAAATCCGTAAATTATTGTATGAAACACGAAGTTGGCCCATGGTTTGATGAAAACCACCCAGCTTGTATTTCTGGAACGGTTGCAACGGTTGCGGATCGCAAAGCGACGGGTTATGTGAATGATCCGGACGATACGGGCGGTGAAACTAAATTCGGTGTGGCAAAAAATGCTAATCCGGAACTAAACATTGCTAAGTTGACTTGGGATGCTGCGAAACGTGTTTATTTCAAAAAGTATTGGTTGGCCGGCGACTGCGCGGACATCGCAACATTCGCACCGAAACTAGCAATGCTCCATTTTGATGGCTGTGTAAATCATGGGAATGGGCGTGCTGCCAGAATGCTTCAGGAAGCCGTAGGAGCCACGATTGACGGTGATATTGGGCCGAAGAGCCTAGAAGCAATTAAACGCGCCTGTGCGGCTCCTGGTGGAGAATTGGCGGTATGCGAAAAGGTTGCGCAAATTAGAACTTCATTCTATAATGCGATCGTGGCTGCGAAACCAACCCAAAAGAAATTTTTAAATGGGTGGATGAACAGAATTAGAGAAGTGTTAGTAATGGTGAAAAAATAAGATGAAAGGAACTTTAATGACATATCAGGTCAAAAAGAGGAATGGTGAAATTGAAGCATTTGATCCCACTAAATGGGAAAACCAACTAAAAAAAGTTTGTCAAGGTATTGATGAAGTTTCAGCATTTACTATTGCAGCTACGGCACAAGCTCAGTTTAAACCATTTATGACTACCGAAGAGCTTGATGAAATTGCACTACGGTCCATGGTGAATTTGATTGATGTGGAAAAAAATCCCATTGGTCATACTAATTATCAGTATGTTGCAGGTAGGCAACGAATTACAATGCTGCGTAAAAAAGTTTATGGTTCATTTACGGTTCCACACATTTTGGAAATTGTTAAAAAGAATGTTGAAGCGAAGTTATATACTTCAGACTTACTGACTTGGTACTCTGAGGAAGAATGGGACCAAATCAATTCATTCATTGATCATAGTAAGGATGAGACTTATACTTATGCTCAAGTTGAACAATTTGTTGATAAGTATCTGGTGAGAAATCGGTTTACTGATACGATTGTTGAATCGCCTCAAGTTCGATACATTATTGCTGCCGCGACTTCGATGCATGCAGAAAAGAAAGACAGACTACAATGGGTGAAAGATGCGTATGAAAGTTCTTCTAATGGTGAATACTCATTAGCTACACCAGTGGCATCTGGATTAGGGACGAGAACTAAACAATTTAGTTCGTGCGTTACGATTTCAGTTGGTGATACATTAGATTCAATTTTTGAATCTGGTCGAGCCATGGGTAAGTATGCTGGTAAAAGAGCTGGTATTGGTTTGGAAATTGGTTCAATTAGAGGCTTGAACTCTTCTATTAGAAATGGTGAAATTAAGCATACTGGTCTAATCCCGTTTATTAAAAAGTGGGAAAAAGACCTTCGGTCGGTATCGCAAGGCGGCCTCAGAACTGGTTCAGCTACAGTTTATTTCCCAATTTGGCATTATGATTTTGAATCACTTGTTGTGCTAAAAAACAATCAAGGCACTGAGGAAACCCGAGCGCGACAACTGGACTATGGGGTACAAATGGCCGCGATGTTCTGGGAACGGTTAGTCCAAAAGAAAAACATAACTCTGTTTAGTCCGAGCGAAGTTCCGGGTCTTTATGATTTATTCCATCAAGATATTGCTAAATTTGAACAAGAGTATGCAAAATTTGAAGCTGACCCAGCAATTAGAAAAAAGGTAGTTTCGGCTGATGAAGCAATTAGAACTCTTTTCGCCACGGAGCGGTCTGGAACTGGGCGCATTTACGCTTATAATGTTGACAATGTTCAATTTCAAGGTTCTTATGACCCTACTACTGATACTGTCAATCAATCAAATCTTTGTACAGAAATTCTGATTCCCACTAAAACTTTTGATGCAATTGAATCTGATGATGGATTAATTGGATTATGTACGCTGGGAAGTATTTCATGGGGTAAGTTTAAAACTCCAGAACAAATGCGAAGGGCAGTGCGTGTTCTGTATCGAACCCTGCATAATTTGTTGCAATATCAGGATTTCTTAGTTCCACAGTCAAATCGCCATAATAAAATGTACGAACCGTTGGGGATTGGTGTAACTGATTTGGCGCATTGGCATGCACAGCGTGGATTTGTGTATGGGGAACCTGAAGCTCTTGCTGAAGTTAAACGATTCATGGAGTATCAGTATTTTTATATGATGGAAATGAATGTTGAGCTTGCTAAAGAAAAAGGTCCATGCGAAAGATCCCATGCAACTAGATATGCCCAAGGTAAGTTTAGTTTCGATTTGCGACACCCAGGTGTTAATGAACTAACTAATTTCGAGGTTAGTCCAGAGTTGGTTGATAAAGTTGAAGCTCTTCGTAAAGACATGATTAAGTATGGCGTCAGAAATTCGGTGACTGGCGCGATTGCACCAGTGGAAAGTTCTAGTCTACTAATTCATTCAACAAATGGGGCTGCGTTACCAAAAACTCTAATTGTGAACAAGGTTTCTAGAAGTGGTAAAATTGTTCAAGTTGTTCCTGAATACGAGAAGTTTAAAGACAACTATAAGAAATTGTTGATGTGGGAACAAGATAGTCCTATTGGCTATCTAAAAACAGTTGCAGTATTGCAAGTTTATATTGACCAAGCTATTTCATCTGACATGTTCTACAATCCTAAAGAAATACAAAATCCGATTACCGGAGTTATTGAATTTAAGATTGATGTTAACGAATTTTTGAGTCATATGATTTTGGCACAGAATTGGGGCATCAAAACTCTGTATTATTGTCTAATCAATAAGCAAAAAGTTATCGACCGCTTGAAGAATTCTGAACCAATGAAAGATGAACCCGTCTTAGTTGAAGATGAACACTGCGAAGGTTGCACAATTTAAAAAAGATGGGGATAAATCCCCATCTTTCAAAGAAAGGTTTTTATGGCGAAATTAGATTTTAGTAAAGTTCCAGAATATGCCGGTCGGCAAATGTTCCTAGATCCTGCGGGGCCAGTAACTATTCAGCGTTATGATGATTTTAGATACCAGAGAATGGTTGATTATGTAAAAGCGCAGCGCGGAGCGTTTTGGATTCCTGATGAAGTCACTCTATTAAAAGATAGAATTGACTATGAACAAGCGTCAGAAGCAATGCGTTTTATTTTTACTATGCAACTTCTTCGTCAGACTGCATTAGATTCCGAACAAGGAAGAGCCCCGGCGCAAGTATTCACGCCTGTTTGCTCGCTGCCCGAAGCCGAAGCTTGGGCATTGTGGTGGACAGCATTTGAGCAAATTCATAGTGAATCATATAGCCACATTATTAGAAACATTTATCAAGTGTCGAAAGACCAATTCAACTCCCTACATTCAGTTGATGAAATTTTGGGGATGTTAAGTGGTATTGATAAGTATTACCATGAATTGCATGTAATTAATTCTAAGAAGGTGGTTAGGGACGATCTGCTAGAAAAGAAACTATTGACCTCGGAACTAGATAAAGTTTTGTATATTAGTGAGCATGATCACATTAAAGCAATTTATAAAGCTCTGATTGCGTCATATGGGTTAGAAGCAGTAAGATTCATGGTTTCATTCACTACTTCACTTGCGATGAATGAAAATAAGTTATTCATGGGCAATGGCAACATTATTAAGCTAATTTTGGCCGATGAAACACTGCATACCGAGGCAACTGCGTGGATGATTAACACGGTGGTAAAAGATGACTATCGCTTCAGAGAAGTTGCTCATGAATTAAAGAATGAAGCCAGGGACATGTTAGTCCAAGTGGTTGACGAAGAGAAAAAATGGGCCAACTTTCAGTTCCAAAAGGGGAATATTTTGGATTTAACTGAAACAAACATGTGTAATCACGTGGATCGAACTGCTAGTATTAGATTTGGTAAAATTGGCGTTAATTATGCAACTAACTTTGTTGCGCCGATTTACCCGTGGTTTGAATCATATTTGGACTCAAATAGTTTCCAAGCGGCGCTGCAAGAAACCGAAGGGACCGACTATTTGGTGGATATCTTGACTACGTTCTTGGATGTTGGTAAACTTCCAACCATCATCAAGCGGTATTAAATTTCGGGGCTTCGGCCCCGTTTTCAACGGAGCATTTATGGATCCAAATATTGAACAAAATGAAGAACAGAAAAGTAATCTACCCGCTGCGGTAAAAACTCCCAGAATTAAAAGAACGGTTAAAAAAACAACAAGAAAAACTAAAAAAGTTGAAGTTGAAGAACCCGTAGAAATTACAAATTCTTTTCATCTGGTGGCATTCCCCAACGACAGTTCTACTGATTTAAACATTGAACAAATGGTTGCTTCACTAAATGTTATCAGTTCTGCCACTTGCTCATTAGTCCTCCCGCCCCGCTATCTAAATGAATTTTCTAGAACCACTAATGGGATAAAAATACTTCCAATTCCATCGGCAAGTTCGCCGATTTTAATCCGCATGCGGGACACTTATACGGATAATTTATTAAATTCTCTAGACTTTATTACGGCTAATGCTAAAAAATGCCAAATTTATGGCATCCATGTTAAGAAATGCCGCCATGGTATAGTTCGCCAAGTCGATATTATACATGGGATTTCGTTTAGGTCATTTACCTATGTGAATGGATTAAATGTAGAAAAAAATGAACTACAATTTATTGATGTTGTAGTAACTTGTACCGGATTATTTGAAGCTACAACCGCAGATGTTCCGGATTTGAAGACTTATATTGCTGAAAGATTCTCCCTATGAGCTTAATCATTTACACTAAACCCAACTGTCCAAATTGTGAAATTCTAAAAACTCGTCTTAATTCTAAAAATGTAGAATTTGAAGTTATTGAACTTAATTTTGGACAAGAAACACAAAATCAACTTATGGAAGTTATTGACTTTAAAAGTAAATTCCCCGGGGTAACGTCCATGCCGTTTTTTGAACTAAAAATCCATGATGAAGTTATTACTGGTGGAATCACTAAGGCACTAAATCTTTTAACTTAAATTGTTAAAAAATGACTATTTTTTAAATACAAGAAAAATAGTCATTATGGATTTTCTACACTCTATTATTAGTTCAGTCGGTTCTTTTTTTCTAGCTATATCATTCCCACAATCTATTTGGATCTTTTCTATGGCTATGATTTTATTTTATTTGTGGCGGGTGCAAGCATCAGGCAAGTTAGATTTGGTTGATATGGTTACAAAAAATGGAAATAGCGTTAGTTTAACTAAGGTTTTACAATTATTAGGTGGTGTCACTGCCACCTGGGTGATAATGAATCTAACAATGTCTAACGAATTGTCGGAGTCAATTTTCGGATTATACTTAGCGTACATTGGTGGCGTGGAGGGGTACAGTAAGTTCCTTGCAGCGAGGTATCAGTATGAAGAAAAGTCGGTTCGAGACACTAAACCGGAAGATGCAGAGTGAAACCCGCCTTGACGGCGGGTTTTTTCTGGGATACAATTAAACATCTGTAGCGTAAGGGGTCCAGCATGCAACATAAACTTTGTGAAAATTTGGTGACTTATTCGGTATTGTCGAATGGTGATCTATTAATGGAATTTCAAATTAAAAATAAATTGGAATCTATCACAATACCCGGTGGAATGATTATTGAACAAGACATGAAGTCCAAAAAATATTCCACTTTTGTTGGTGAATACGCGCAACAATATTTTTCAGTTCGTTCGGTGGGGACGTATCAAATTCGTCGCTCCGATTATAGGGATTAAAAATGCCAAGTCAGAATGAATTAGATTCACTTTACATGGGGTTCGCAATTAGAGCTGCAAAAATGTCAAAAGCTAGACGTAAAAAAGTTGGAGGTTGCCTCATAAAACATGAGAATGTTATTTCTTACGGATGGAATGGGACACCTTCTGGTGAAGACAATAATTGCGAAGATGAACTTGCCGATGGGACGTTAGTAACTAAGCAATGTGTGACACACTGCGAGCTTAACGTTTATGGTAAATTACTGAATTCGGAGCATCCAGTGTCTACTGCAGATAGCACATTGTATGTAACATTATCTCCATGTGTGGAATGTGCAAAATTAATTAAGAGGTCGGGGACTACCCAAGTTGTGTATTTGGAAAAATACAGAGATACCTCAGGTATTGATTTTCTTAGTCAGAGGGGCGTCAATGTTAGGCAGTTCATTGTTGAAGACGGGGGCGAAACTACGCTTTGATGGAGTGTATGAATGTGACACATTAGAGCAAGTTATCAACTGTTTATTAGACGGAGTTCCCCCACGAAACATTTTTTGTGAAATTCCAGAAACGAAAGTATTCAATAATAAAGTTGATGAATCTCAGGAATTCGCTAAAAAAGTCGAATATCCTTTTTCTTATGACTGGAGAATTCCAGAATTTTATCAATCATTAGACGTTTTTAGCTACGTCTTATCTAAATTAGACGCTTTCATAAACAACGAGCATCCTGCGTACCAAAAATACTTAGACCGAATTTGCATCGAACTTGAATATTTTGAAGATACAAATTCAATGGATTTTGTTAGATGTGTAATCTTCATTCTTGAGGAAATGACTAGCAGGGGACTATTTTGGGGCGTTGGTCGAGGCTCATCTTGTGCATGTTTGGTGTTTTTTCTGTTGGATTTGCACAAAATTGATCCAATAAAATACAATTTACCTCTAAATGACTTCTTTAAATGATTTTTGTCCCATAAATAAAAGTAAATTATCTTTAAATAGGAGATTTTAAAAATGGGAAATAAAGTTCGTTCCGCCAGAGGTGAATTGGTTGATTTTGCTCTACTTGAGATGAAGTCAAAATTAGTTGGTGTGCAACCGACTAAAGAGGTTGAAGCTAGGAAAGCTAAAATTGAAGCTAGGCCAGTTTATGTGGAAGAAAAGGCTGAAGAGCCAGAAATTCCTGAAACTGGTATTGTAAACCAATCAGTAAGGAAAACTAAAAAATGAAAATTTTTGCAATTAGAAATAACATCCTGTTCCAATTTCTGGACGAAACAAAATCTGCAGATGGTAAATTCATCGAACGGACCAAGGGATCAATTATTATCGGCAGTGTGAGAGATAATCAAAATTCTCAACCACGCTGGGGAAAAGTTCTTAGTGTGGGTCCAGAAGCATTCGCAGTTAAGGAAGGCGATTTTATTCTAATTGAACCTGGGAAGTGGACCGTGGGAACAGAAATTGATGGCGTTAAGATGTGGAAAACTGATGAAAATTGTGTAATTTGCACAACTACCGAAGAATCCGATACATACAGTTATTAATTTTTGGCATAACTTATAAAGGCGCCAATGGCGCCTTTTTTTATTGGGGAAACTAAAAATGGTTTATCTTTTATTTGTGGCCGGCGCACTAATAGAAATTTTAGGAATTACAATTTCTGTTATTGGTGTTGGACAGTTGGTTGGAATGAATCTAATTATCATTTTGATGGCAGTTGCATTTGATATCGGAAAAATAGCAACGGTATCTTCATTACAAAGAAATTGGCATTCTATGAATGTTGCCATGAAATCTTATGGGATTTTAGCTATCATAGTAACTATGTTAATAACTTCATTTGGTGCTGCAAGTTATCTATCCAGCTCTCTACAAGCTGGATTAGTTAATGTGGAAACAATCGATGCAAAGTTAAATTTATTAACTAGAGAACAAGAACGACTACAAGCCAGAAAACAACAAATTGATGATCAAATTGCGGCTATTCCCCTCGACGCACCAACTAGACTTAGAAACAGTATTACTTCTAATCTACAGCAAGAGCAGGAAGCAACTACATTACGACTAACGGAGTTGAGTCAACAGATACCAATTCTTCAAGTTGAAAAACTCGAAAAAGGTGGTAAGTCTTCTGCACTGATTTCATTGTCTGAAAGCCTTGGTATCGAAATAAATTCGCTAATTAAGTATTTGGTATTTTTGATTATTTTTGTATTTGACCCATTCGCTATCTACTTAATTATGAGTGGTAATCATATGCTAAATTCTATAAAAAATACAAGTATTCCAGAACGACAACCAGAAAATGTCGGATCTTCGACACATGAAGAAGTTGAAAATAAGAAATCGGAACCAATTTCTTCAATTAAACAAGAAGATGAAATAGTCTCTGAAATTTCGCCTGTGTTGACGCCAGTTGAGGTTCCGTCTATACTTGAGGGCGTATCGGTTAATGGGGATTTGTTCGCTAACGACATGATGCAGCCATCCAGGGTTGCCGAACAATACAAGACGAAACCATTCCATCAACAAGTTAAAGGAATCGAACTATGAAAAATTGGGTAGAACAGTATCGGCCAAAAAGTTTTGAAGAATATGTATTTCAGGATGATACCGTTAAGCAGCAAGTTGACAAGTTTATTAGCACTAAATCTTTAAACAACCTAATGCTTTATGGAGTTCGGGGGACTGGCAAAACTACTCTAGCAAACCTATTGGTGAAATGGCTGAATGTGTCCCCTAATGATGTCCTTAAGGTAAACTGCTCAGATAAAAAGATTGAATACATCAGAGATGTAATTATCCCATTTGCTAATACTATGGCGGACGGAGAATTTAGAATTGTCCGTCTTGAAGAGTTTGATTTTCTTAGTAAAGATGCTCAAGCTCTACTGCGGTCATTTATGGAAGAAGTGCATGATAATTGCAAATTTATTGCTACTTGCAATTATCCAAACCGAATTCTGCCAGAACTTCGTTCTAGAATGGCCGAAATCAGCTTCAAAACTCCGAATATGGAACAGCTAGTGGATCGCATCCTTTTCATCTTGGATGCCGAAAATATTGTCTATGATCCGGATGCAGTTATGAACATTATCGATCGGCATTATCCAGATATCAGATCGATTATCAATTATTTGGAAGCTAGTAGTATTAATGGTAAATTAGAAATTACAGATCAAACGACTGAAGCCCCATGGAAAGAAGCTATTAGAAAAGCATTTATTTCCAAAAACTTATTTGCTGAACGTAAAATTCTTTCTTCACTAACCACAGACGACATTCCAGAACTGTTTAAAGAGTTGGTGACACTAAGCTGCCAAAATGATACTTTTGCTAGGGCAATTATTCCAATTATTGCCGAAAATGAGTATCGACTTACCTTTGTTGGTGATGCAGAGTTGCAACTAACCAGTATGTTTATTTTTATCGATCAGGTTTTGAAGCAATGACGTATAAATTCGACATCTTCCCATTTATTTCGAAATTGAACGCTGGTGATTTGATGTGTTTTGAAGGGTTGACTGACGAGGACAAAAAGCAAGTCTCCCCCTTCATGTGTATGAAATTTATGAGCGGGACTCAAGATAAAGCACAAATCGTGCTTTTGAATGAAAACGTCAACACCTTTATTTTTAGATCGTCAGATAAGAGTTTTTTGTTTAAATTATTGGCAGCGTCAACAAGCGGAAAAACTCGTTCCGTTCGCTGGCCCGGCCAGCTTAAAGATAGAACGTCGGCATTCACTAATGTAATTGCAGAATTTTATGACTGCTCACTAAGGGAAGCTAAGTTGATGGAGCAAAATTTTAATACTGAAGATATAGTTCAAATGGCAGAACAGCTTGGCTACATTGATGAAGAATTAAAGAAACTTAGAAAGAAGTAAAATGGCAAAATGGACCTGTAAGTATTGCTCAAAAGAATATGTTAATGAAAAACGTTTCCTTACCCACACTAACAAGTGTCCAACAAAGGAGAGGATTGACAGATGTAAAACTCTTCAAGGGTCCATTGCATTTTCGGCATACAATTATTGGATGAAAAAAACTCGAAAAGGCGAACAGTCGATAGAAACTTTTATTGCTAGTAGATTTTTCACATCATGCATGAGGTTCGCCGAGTTCTACATTCAAACGTCGGTGGGGTCGATGGAGAAATACATTGACTTCATGATTAAGAAAAATTATGATTTTACAATGTGGTCATCCCACGTAGTATTTGCCGAATACATATACCACTACGATTCGATCCATTCTCCATATGACCAATGGAATCTTTCATTCGACATTATAGAACAATTTTGTATTGATTACCAATGCACGCCCATTGAAGTATTTGAAAAAATTGGCTATGATGAAATTATTATTCTTATCATTCGTAGGAAACTTTCAAATTGGTACCTACTACTTTCTCAAGGTTTCTGGAATTGGATGAATACTTTACCACAATTAAACAAATCCAAAGTATTGGAGTCTATGAAGGCCGATATCTTTTTTAAGATGGCAAATGCGAACCCGGGTATCCATCGTGAATTGTTGGAATTAACAAAAACTGTCGAAGGAATTTTGGAATGAAAATTGGAGACATTGACATTGATGTTAAGCCAGGATTTGATGTGGCATTTTTAAAATGGACGAGGGCTTCAATTTATGACGATGACAAGCAAGTAATACAACCCCACCCAGTTGGATATCACCCCCAAACTATCCCAAAAGACCCGTCTACCGAATTATCTGCAATTCCGTATGAACAGGCCGAAGAATTGGGGTACGCGAAGGTTGACTTTCTGTCTCTGAACGTCTATGATAAGGTTCGGGACCGCGAAGAACTCGCAAGGTTTGTTGCAAATGAGCCCGACTGGACTTTACTGTTAGATCCGCAGGTTCAGCCTAAACTTTTCCAGCTCCACAAACATGGTGAAGTTTTAAACACCTTAAAACCAAAATCAGTACAACAAGTTGCTGATGTTCTAGCTTTGGTGCGACCTGGAAAAAGTAAATTAATGGGCCTTTATCAAAAATCACCAGAATTAGTTCAGGATTTACTATGGGAAAGTAGCGGGTCAGGATTCCAATTTAAAAAATCTCATGCAATCTGCTATGCGATGGTTATACAAGTTCAACTTCACCTTTTTATGTTAGGTCGTATATGAATGACGAAATACAAGTTGTTGCAAAATTAAAGTTCGGTTCCCATCTTTATGGGACAATGACACCTTTATCGGATACAGATTATAAAACAATTTTTGTACCAAATTTTAAAAAATATGTGTTGGGGACTTCACAGAGGCCATTCAAAATCAAAAAATTTCCAGATGGTTCCATTGCTGGCCCAAATGACATTATGGACACCGGCTGTGTTGAAGAAGAATTTATCCCAGTTCCTGAGTTTTTCAAAATGTTGGCTGCTGGCGAAGTTCAATCTATAGAAACATTTTTTGCAATTTTGCAGAATAAAATTGAATTTGTAGATCCCGAATTCTATGATTTGTGCTTACAGTTTCAGAAAGAATACATTAGAGAAGTTCCAGTCTATAACATGGTGGCTTTCGCAAAGAAATCAACAATTGATTATGTGCTTAGATCGGAACGATTAGCATCAGTGTCAGCAATTGTTAATTTTTTATGTGAGCTACCAAGTTCAGTAAATTGTAAATTGGGGTCCGAAGTTGATGGAAAATCAATTATTAAACATTTAAAAGATAAAAACTTTAATGATGTTTCTTTTGGAGAACTACAAGTTCATAAAAACTCTACAGAAAAAATTGAAAGTTTTAGTATTGCGTCTAGGACATTTGGTGCAACAACACCGCTTTCAAATGTGATAGAATCTTTGTGCGCACTAGAAAAAAAATACGGACAACGAGTTGCGAAAATCGAAGGCACGGTTGAATGGAAATCCATGGCCCACTCTGTTAGAACTTACCAGCAAGCTATAGAGTTTATTGAAACAAACAACATTTCTTTCCCCAGACCAAATATCGACGAATTGTTGAAAATTCGTCGTGGGGAAATTGGGGAAGATGAAATTTCAAATAAACTCCGAGAGCTGGATAAAATGGTGGAAACGCTTACTAAAAAGAAGCCACTTGACATATCAGAATTTATTTGTGGTCCAGTTTTTGATTTCCTAGTATCACGAAATTTTTCCAATATCGATCGTGGGTAATTCAGAACGTTCGATAATTCTTCTACGTTTGATTTTTGAAGATGGTTGAACGTTAAATTTGTAGCTACACCCGATTAATCGGGTGATGCCAGTAACCTCAAAGCTTTTAAAAATTAATGAAGTTTGAGATGCTACACCAAGTCTAGCAAATAAAAATGATAGTGGTTCTTGGGGCGCTTCAGCCCAAGATGAAATAATAGGAAGTAATACTTCCAAATTCATCTTACGTTGAATTGCTTCATCTAGAACATACGCATAAATCATGTCGCCAATAATGTTGTCTATAACAACAAGGTGTTTTCGCCCATCAAATTCGATAACGCTGAGGAATGAAAATGCGTTAGTATCTACGCTCTCTACAATTAATTCTGGAATATCTCTTTTAGCCATATCTTTAACATTTTTCATATTTAAAAGGCAAAAAATGTCAATCAACACTTTTAAAAAACTCATTGATGTCTGTGAAACTACAACAGGTAAAGGTTCACGAGCAATCATAACTTCAGCAATTAAAAACTTAGATGCCGATGGCAAAAAACTGTGTTTTCTGGCATTAAATCCATATATCACTTTTGGTATCAAACAAGTTCCACAAATTGATTTTTCTTCAACTGAAGACTATAGCCTATCGCCGTTTTTTGAATTGTGCGAAAAACTTGCAAGTCGTGAGCTGACCGGGAATAAAGCAAAAATCGCAATTTCCGACTGTCTGGAGAACTATACTCCAAAGACTATTGACCTTCTGTCGAGAGTCCTAAGAAAGAATCTACAGGCGAATTTCAATACTAAAACTTTCAATTCTGCAGTTGATGAAATTGATAAAATTCCAACATTTGAAGTAATGTTGGCAGATAAATGTGAAGATGATGACGAAATGTCAGAAATCATTAGTGAAGGAGAATTAATTGCCGACTACAAGTACGACGGAGTTCGAACAATTGTGATCGCTAATGGAACCAACTTCATTTTTTATAGTCGAGAAGGTGTGGAAATGCCGTACTGTCAAGGACTATTCGATGAGGATCTGAATAAAATTCTAAATGAAATTGGGCCATTTGTTCTAGATGCTGAACAATTTTCCGGTTCTTGGGAGGAAACCATGAACGCCAGAAAAGCTGGAGAAAATTCAGCCAAGCAAAACATGGGACTTAAAGCATTCTTTATTATGCCGTATGATGATTGGATTAAGCAATCTACAAAAATCACAATGAAGCAGAATCGAGAAAATATCAAAAATCTTTTTGCTAAGATTTCTCCGAAAAAGCTTGTCATTTCCACAGCTCGAATTGTTCACAACATTGATGAAATTAAGAGCATGTTGAAAGAAGTAACGACACCCGGATTTGAGGGGCAACCTAAAGGATACGAGGGACTAATCCTTAAACGAGCGAACGCAACGTATCAATGGAAACGTGTTATGGATTGGTGCAAAGTTAAAAACTTTTATGATGTAGATATGGTAGTGTTGGAAGTTCTCCCCGGTCGCCCAAATACCAAATTCAGTGGTAAAATGGGTAAGGTTCGGGCACGAGGATATCTTGAAGACGGGACTCTAGTGGAAGGTCTGGTTGGTTCAGGTTTTAATGATGAACAGAGGCAATTTTATTTTAACAATCCACACGAAATTGTTGGTAAAACTATTGTTGGTTCGTATCAGGAGGTCACCAAGCCTAGTACAAAATCCCCAATTCCAAATCTGAGATTCTGCACATTCGTGAGAGTGAGAGATGACAAAACTGTCATTTTGGAAGATGATTAAAAAAGCCGGCTTATGCCGGCTTTTTCGTAACTTTTAACTTCAGATGTAGGAGAATTAAAAATAATCTAAGGTCATCCTCTAATGCAAAATTAGGGCACTTAAAATTTTCATTGAAAAAATGTAAATCGGCAGTCCAAAAATTGTTTTGTTTAGACATGGTGAATCTAATGTCTAACTGTCGTTCTGCAGTTTTTATTTTTTCAAAAAGTGAAACATTACTAGCCAATGGTCCAAAGAACATTGGCATTCTTTCAGAAATGTATCGCTGAAAAGTCAGTTTGCGCTTATGATCATTCCACTCTTCAAATAAATCATCAACTACATTACTTGGTGATTTTAATGGTACTATTGTTGCCATGTTTGAGTTCGTAAAAATAGTTTAGATTGGTTTTTAACTGCTCGATTTTTTCTACACTATCTAATTTAATAATAAGAGATTGGATTTGTTCTATAACGCTAAAAATCTTTTTCTGTTTTTGATAGTGAGAAAAATCTACAACAGACATAATTGCGCTACGGTAAGGTTAAAGTATTTAGTTCAAAAGATTTAAATACCGGGAATAATGCAAAAATCTAACGCCCCACATGTCAAATTTTAAAATTCTAAACGAAGCAATTAGCAAATTATATCACTTCACTAGATTAGATCGAGCGATGATGATACTTAAATCTGGAGAACTTATGCTAACGCCGGCAGTCAAACCCGCAGAACAGCAACTGCACAAAGATGTGGGTATCGCTGACTTTAAAGGTTCTTTTTTTCTTTCGACCACGAGAACAATTACTGGTAGCTATCATAACATGTCTCGCATGGGTGTGTTGTTTGAAATTGACGGTCGTGTCCTAAATGCACATGGCAAAATTAGACCAGTGTTATACTTTGATGGTGAATATGAAGACCGCCTAATTTCAAATAAATCAGAAATACCTATTACTGGGGTTATTACTGGGGTCAGAATTTTGGTGCCAAAGACGGTTGCCGATGGAGCATATGTAGATCCTTCAGATTTGCAGATTGGACTAATTAGAAAAATTACTATTGAGGCTAAGAAATTAGGTTTACCAGTTTCATTCCACTCAGAAACTGGAAAAATGCCTTGGGCAAATCCTAAAAACTCAACATCTTCTGTCCCGGATCTAATTAAGAAGAGGTTAGAGCCGGAACAACTCGGAGGAAGATTTATCCGCCCACGAGACCGAAATAAACCAAATTTCATAAACATGCTTAAATTTTTAATTACTACAAAGTTGGAACATGATAAATTACCACCAGAAGCAAAAGCATTTATGTCCAAATATTTGTATTACCGAAATGATGTCGGATTCATTAACGCTGAATTGCATAATGCGGTTGGCGACATGTCCGGTCATAGTTCTAACAAAAATTCTCCAATCCATGCACTGCAGAAAGCAATGATAGAATACAAGTTAAAAACAGGTGCGGATATTTTCGATTTCATCAAAAATAAATTTTCCAAAAAGTAAGCGTCAAGACCCCTAGACTAGAGGGGTCTTTTTCCTTCGGGGTGTGGTAGAATAGCGGCATAGCAACAGTCTGTCCTCTGGAGGCCCGAGATGAGCATTTACATTTTTCTAACGATACCATTTTTCATTTCCATAATTTATTTTATGCTTTGTTTTATCAAAGTGAATAGTTTACACCCTTCGGGGCAAATAAGTAGATATTATGGACAAAATACACGATCCTCAAAACTTTTTTCTGCAGGGATGGTTGCATTTTTGCTGGCAGTCCTATCGGCAGGCATTCTAGCTGGACTGAATGAAAGTCATAAAGCGGAAAAATTTACTGATGTTGAAGTTTGGAATGGTCGAGTTACTGCAAAAAATCGACATCACGGCCAATATACTGAAACTTACAGTTGTAATTGCAGAACTAAAACCCGACGAGTTTCATACACCACTACTTCAGGTTCTGGTAAAAACACAAGAACTGTTACCAAGTATAGGACCGAACAATATCAAGAGTGTGATACTTGCTCACGGCAATGGTACACGGTAAAATGGAATTGTTCTACTACGTTCGGAGACATCAATGTTGCAAAAGTTGAAAGTCTGTCAACTGGTGTTTATAATACCCCCAACCCACAAGCATTTGAAAAGATAGTTGTTGGTGAGCCAGCATCCACAACTAAAAACTATACGAACTATCTCCAAGGTTCGGACTTTTCAATTCTGAAAAATAGAGGAATGACGATACCCCCAGAAATAAAAATTCCCGCATATCCAACAAATGTTTATGACATTTATAAGATAAATCGTTTTTTTACTGATCTACCGTTCACTCAATCAGAACTCGACCAATGGAATGAAATGGTCGCTAATTTGAACCGTGATGTTGGTGGTCCTAAACAAGCAAATATCATCATCTATGTAACAAAGCATGGGACTGACTTTGCTGACATGGTGGAAGCTCGATGGGAGGGGTTGAACAAAAATGACATCGTTCTGGTAATTGGTATGGGCGAATCTAAACCAAAATGGGCAAAAGTATTGTCGTGGACAAAGAGGGAGGACTTTAAAATCCACGTCCGCGATAGGGTTATGCGGCTGACTGCGCTTAACATGACGGGAGTTTCCGCTATACTTACGGAAGAGGTCGCAGCAAGGTTCGAGCGCCGCCAGATGAAAGAGTTTGAATATCTGGAAAACGAAATTCAAATTCCAATGGGAATGTTCATCACTTGGTTGGTATTGACCATTCTTATTCCTCTTGTGGTGTTTAAATTTGTTCAACCTCAGTTCTGGTTCAATCTGTAAGTTCCAGCTTTTAATCTAAGGAGTTTTAAAAAATGCGAAAGCAAAATGGTAATGTTCTGATTGGTGTCATCATCGCAATTGCAATTGTGCTGTGTCTTGCGGTTCCTGCAATTTTCGGATATGTATCTGCATACAATCTTGGTAATCGAACAGAAAACCAACTAAATGCAATGCTGGAAAACAACGAAAACATTTATGCGAACGGAACCCAAAAAGTTATCGAAATCGCTCAAGTCCCTTCGATGTACGCGGAACAAGTTAGTAAAGTAACTCGGGAAGCAATTCAAGGTAGGTATGGTCAAGATGGTTCCAAGGCAGTTTTTCAATTTCTACAGGAACAAAATCCACAACTTGACCCTGCAATGTTTGCCAAGATTCAAGTAGTTATCGAAGAATTCCGAAACAAGTTTGAACTGGCTCAACGCGACATGATCGATGTGAAGCGTTCTTACAAGACGCAACTTGGATCTCTGTGGACTGGGTTCTGGCTTGGCGTTGCCGGTTATCCTAAGGTTGACATGAATAAATTCGAAATTGTCACCACGGAACGAGCAAGGCAGACCTTCGACACGAAACGAGACCAAGGCATCAATCTGAATCAAAAGTAAAATTTTTACTGAACCGGCCCGGTGTTTTAACACCGGGCCTTTTGTTTTTTCTAAATACTGTTTTTAGGATTTTTATGAAGCTGAGTAATGGCTTAAAAGATGCTTTATTGGCTCAACTTATTGTAAATTTTCGGGCTGGGAGAGTTGCGGCATCGTACACTGGATACAGAATTCGCTTTTTTGATAGTTCGCAAATTACCACGCCATATCCCTTAAATTCTCAAGTAGAATTTAATTCAACATATTTCCAAGCAGCAAGCCCTGCAGGTCTGTTATTAGATTTTGGGTTTACAATAGCAATGCCGCTAACGGCGATAGTTGCATCTGGGCGCTCAATTAAACTTCTTGGAACTTATACAGAAAATGCAAGAATTTCCGGAACCGCAGATTTGGGAATTATTTACTCCTGTAATAACTATCCAACAGTTAATGGATATCCATTAAATCAAATTGAACCGATTAGAATTTTAATTACTGATTCCGTAGTTCCTAATGGTATGCAAGGTGCATTTGTTTTAACGCAGACTGTAATGAACGCAGGGGATAGTGTGTCTATTGCGGACTTTACTCTAAATTTAATCGAGCCGTAAAATGTCAACAATTCTTTTTAATTCAGTTCCAGTATATTCAACAATTGGGTCTGGTGCAGCAAACAACCTTTTTATAGGTGCGGCTGCCGCTAATAACTTATTATCAGGTGGTGCAACTACTGGAGATTGCATTCTAACAATTTATAAAGGTTCAATCCCAGATGCAAATGGTTTTATTGATAGAACCACTAGAGACTCTGACATTCTTCTTAATTTTAATCTCCCAGCTTACAATACGACATCACCAGCATTAGGATCTGGCTATAGGCTTCCTTACACTGCAAACGTATCAACTTCAACTAAACTATTAGTTGGAATTAGTCAAACCAATTCAATCGCTACACAAAGTGGACTTGCGACATGGTTCTGGCTTGGAAGAAATATTACATTAAATAACATGACCAATAATGTTTTTATAATTGGAACAGTTGGTAGAACTTCAGATGTAGCCGATTTAGAGATTCCGGATAATAATATTATTGCGGGCCAAGAATATAAGAGTGTTGGGTGCTATCTAACACTACCATTCAAATTTGAAATTTAAGGAGTCAATACATGGCTATTTCTTTTAGTCCAAGAGTTAGACGAAATTTAGCACAACAAATGGCTTTTTCAAATAGAGCCAGCTCGACAACCAGTAATAGATGTTCCATCCAAGCGTTGTTGTTAATTAGTAATGAAGTGGCAGTACCAACACAATCAGACCAATTATTCAATTATCTGAATACTTGCTTGAATAATTCCGCTCATGATGGCACTTCTGGAGCAAACTGGAATCAACAATACATTCTGGCATATAGAATTATTACTGCTACTGAAGCGGCAACAATGATGCAGACTGGCACTGCTGTTCAGTTGACAACTCCATGGAACATGGTTGTTAACAATTCCGGAACTATTGGTTCGGCGATGATGGTGGGTATCACTCAGGAGTCATCAAATGGATTGTCTCTAGCTGATAACAGTGGCGGTGCGACTACTATTTACGGTGCAGTCTCACCAAACCTGGACACTAATAGAGCCGACTCAGAAGGAAGTATTATGATGTCTAAAGCTTGCACGCTGACAAACTACAATCTATACGCCCCGGAATGTTATAGTAGTTTTAATTTCATAACAGATTCTGTTGCAACAACCGGAGCCCCATTTGTTAAAGTTTCAAGTATGACTACTACCATTGGACAGCCATTGCAACTAACTGGTTTCAAAATCAGACTAAACAATTTTAATTAAGGCGAATTATGGCAACGTTTATTTTAGGACCATATTATCTAAAAACAAAAGGTGGATATACAACAGTCCAAGCATTTTGTCCTGGATTTATTTCCGGAGTGAGTAATTTCCCAAATGGTGGAACATCCGGATACGCAACAACAGGCCAAAACCAAACTATCCAAAACATTATGGAATCAACAACAGTCCCGGCTACAATTACCACTTCTAAGTTGGCAGATTCCGGTGCGGTTTCTTATCTTATCGGCGGCCCAACTGGTTCAACTAGACTTAGGATCTATACGGGAACAAAACCAAGTATGGAAAGTTTGGTGGATCTAACAACACATAATAATAATCTTCTGCTCGACTTTATGATACCACCTTACTCCGAAAATGGTGGGGGCGGTTTTCAATTTCTTGATATTTCATTAACATCATCTATTAAGATTAGTAGGACACAAAATAACTACGGCAACGGATTTAGTATTATTGCGGGAATTTGTCCGCAGGGGGCAATCGCATCTCAATCCGGACCGGCAACTTGGTTTTGGTTCGGAAATTTCAATTCGCCGACAAATTTGTCAGATGTATGTTTTGTTACTGGGGATGTTTCTCCAAATGGCGGCAGTGGCGATTTAATTATGATGGATACTAACATTGTGGTTGGGAGAAAATATTATTCCGCTGGGTTTAAATTAGATATTCCTGCTTTTTATACTGTGTGAGGAAATTATGGCGTTATTAGCAAGCAAACGAGTTAGAAAAAACTTCACATCTCAAATTTTTGGGAACGGTGCAACTGGGCATCACCCAATCATAATTTGTTTTGCAAGGAATGATGTCATGATTCCGGGGCAATATGCAAATTTTCTTGGTAGAAATTTCACACATCATGATTATCTTAATACTACCATAAATTGGACATCATTTGATGGTGCGGGTGGCGCAAATAGACAGTATTTCTTGGGCTTTTGTGTCGTGCCAGTAGGATCGAATAGAAATTTTTATTCGGACGAAAATGGATGTTACTTTAATGGCCCCCTTCCAATTACTGTAGTATCCGAGGGGACAATTGGGTCGGTATTTATTATGACTGCTGGAAGAATTTACAGCACTATTGCTTTCGGGGTATCAGCCGGAACTATCACCGCACCAACGAACACACAAGGGATAGGTTTAAGTTATGTAGCAATTGGTGAAGCTGCATCTAGTTCCATAGTTAATACCAATCTAGCAGAAGGTTCATCTACTGGGTTTAATGGTTCTAACTATGTCTATCGAGCTGCAGGGGCTCAATATGATATTGAGTGTTACGGTTATAACAAAATGTTAATGGTGTCTGATTCGATTGGAGTAAATAATAACTCTGTTTTCGACGTTTCTTCCACACAAATTTCTAATAGCTCTACAACATTCTTGAATTCAATTAAAATAAAAGTAAGTGAGGTATGGTAATGGCTACTTTACAATTTGGAACAGCATTATATCATTCTAAATATCATGTATCCTCTAATACTGCCACCGGCCAAGCATTTAGATATGGTCCGACGGATGTAGCTAGGTATTCATCCGCTGTTATTTCTGGACTTATTTCTGGTAGAAATGTGGGAGGATTTGAGGATTATACATATGGGGTCGAGATTGAGGCCGAGCCTATCGGTCGAACTGGAACTTTTAATGCTAATGGTGTCCAATTACATCCAATTATAAATTTTAATACCACAAAGACCTTACCAGTATTCGAGAGATACTTAGCAGGCGGACCTGCCGGTTCAACAATTCTTAACATCTATACTGGGAATAAGCCAGTAAGTTGTGATGAAGTCTTAAACTTAAATGATTATAGTCAAGACTTATTAATTTCTTTTTCAATCCCAGAAGGAATAAAAGGCATTAGATGCGTAACACATGATCTGTATAATGCATCAAACATAACTATCAACTCCACATTCAAAAATCCAGGAATTATTAGTTTTATTTTAGGAATTTGTTCCACAAAAACCGCAGCTATTAAATCAGGGATTGCCACTTGGTTTTGGTTCGGAAATTCATCAAGTCCAACAAATCTTAGCGACATTTCTTTCGTTATTGGTTCTATTGGACAAATTGATGATGGGACATGTGACATGCTAATGGCTGATAATAATGTAGAGTTAGGACAATTTTACACTTCATCAGGGTTCAAGTTTGAGTTCCCATCAGAAATAACAATTTAAGGAATTTGTATGTTACATTTAAGTTCTCAAGTAACCGCAAACTTAGCATCATATTTTGGTCGCTACGCATCACATTTCACACCATCGTCATCAATCATATTTTATCAGTGCATTGTTTTGGTATCTGATCAAGTTACTGTGCCCACATCCCAATCTGGAGTCATACAATATATTAATTCTGCATTAAATGGTTCAAATCATTATGGTGGAACTCCCGGAAATGAATTAAATTGTATGGGGATTATAGATAAAATCCCATCAGCATCTTTAATTACGCCGAGCTGTATGGGATATGATGGTTTGGCAACTTATACTGCCAAACAGACTGGGCGCATTGGTAGTGCTTTAGTTACTACGTTATATGGTAATGCGTCTACAGCACCATCATCGTTCTTTCCACTGACCTCGGCGACCACATTAGCCAATGCTGGAACTTATACTGGGGCAAGTAGAACTGATGATTTCAAAATGTATAATTATTCGTTTATTACCAACTCTGTTGGGACCAGTGGAAATGACATGATAATTTTAGATACATTAGATATTGTGGCTGGACAAACGTATAGTTTCTATGGCGCTTCTTTCAATTTCTCATCTGCGGGGTAATTTATGTCAACTATTTTAATGGGACCAGGGATTTTATGTAAAGCAAATATTGGCTCTACACCATTTCCGGGAATCGCAATTCCAAGAACTGGATCTAGTATTGGTGGTTCTGATGTTGAAACATATCTACAAGTTACATCAACCAATACCACTTCAATGTATGGCAGAGATGCTTGGTCCACTAAGGCAGCTCAACAATTCTTTTTAACTTATTCTGGAACTTCAGCGACCAATAATAAATTTTTAGCTGGTGGCGCTGCCGGTGCAACCAGATTAAACATTTATTCTGGTGGACGGCCATCGATTTCTGCAATAACGAATCTAAATGATTATGCATCGAATTTGCTAATTTCATTCCCAATTCCTGCGTTTTCAACGACTAGATCAACGACTGGATATTTTATTGATACGGGGCCATCATTTACTGGCATCAACTCAAGCACCACTGTTGACTATCCTGGTACTACGATCTATATGGGCATTTGTCCAACATTTACTGCAGCATCGTCTAGTGGCAAAGCAACATGGTTTTGGTTTGGGAACTATTCAACTCCAACCGATTTATCTGGGCGGTCATTTGTTACTGGTTCTATTGGAACGACTAATAGTAACAGTGATTTAGAAATGTCTGATGTTAATATTGTGTCCGGTTCTTTATATAAGAGTTTCGGATTTAAATTTTATCTCCCTGCGGTTCAACAGACTGATTGAGGAAAAAATGTTAATTTTACTTAGTGCGTCTAAAAAGAAAATGGGGTCATTTGTTACCCCTACAATACCACAACGCAATGTCAACATTTTCAGCGTGGAAGCTAATGGGTTCAAATACGGTGCTTTAACAATGACTGCGTTTCCGTCTTTTAAGAGAGATGGTGGCGCATTTGTGGGAGCTTCAGACTTAGCATCATCTTTAGTAGCATACACAGAGTCAACTGCGTTTACATATAGCAGAACCATTTCCAACTCCGCATATGTGTCGTATCAGGATGCATCGTTTTTATATTTTGGTAAAACTGTTGAGCGGGCGTTCACCGTTAGTAGTCAAGTAGCCGGGCTGATAATGGCCCCAGGCCAAGTAGAAAAGGCATTCTCTTTATCTTTTCTTAAAATTGTCACCATGACTCCAGCGTCTAACTCATCAGGCCAAGTGTTTGCTGTGTCGAATGGGCAAGTTGATGATGGAACACAAATGTATTCGTCTAATACTGGAACAACGCAGCAAACTCTTTCAATACAACCAGAATCTTTCTAAATACTTAAAAGAGGTTTTTCATGGCTTTACAATTAAATTCAATGGTCACCAAATCACTGGCTACTGTTTTCACTAGATACGGGACAACAAATGCCAGAATGATTTTTGTTAAAGACACTGTTGCTTTTCCGACAAATTTAACAACTGCTGCGTTAGATACATATTTCCAGTCATTTATGTTAACTACTAATTCGGCGAATTATCTTGGCTCTTTTGTTGTTTCAGCATATCAAAATTTCAACAATACGATTATTCTAGGAGCTGGGTCCACGTCAGCCCTTCAAACTGGTACTGTTGGTTCGGTGGTATTAGTGCATGCCAGTGGCACCGCAGCCCCAACGGCATCCACCAGTAATTCAGCTTATATTAATGCTAGACAACGCTGCTTCTTCTTAACAGACTCAATTAGTCTGATTGATGATCCAAAAGTCACAGTTTTAGAAAACTTGTCATTTACTGCAGGGTCTACATTCAATCATTTATCAACCACCATTTCGATGGTAAGTGCCGCTTAAGGAACAAAAATGGCTTATATGTTTTTAACTAAACAATTGTTAGATACTTCTAGAGTTTCTGGCGATGGTTCTTCAAACACTTATCTTGGACTAACTGCTGATGGAAGTCAATATGGACAAGTTTCGTCTACATTCGCCAACAGTATTGTTCATAATAGACTATTTTTAAAAAGTGCATCAGTTTCAGGTTCATATGTCACTCTACCAGCTAAATTTTTAGCTGGTGGTCCTGCTGGTGCTACTAAATTGTTCGTGTATTCGGGCGAACGTCCTGACATCAGCACTATTTCTGACATGGCGGCTTTAGAAGCTAATCTTTTGATTAGCTTTAATGTGTCAGCATATTCAACCTCTCGTGGTGCTACTGGTTTATTTGTTGAAACTGGTTCAGATACCGATTATCAAGGCTTTAAAGCAATTTGCGGAATTTGCACATCATTGACTACTGCCACACAAAGTGGTATTGCTTCATGGTTTTTCTTCGGGTCAGCTTTAACAAATGATGAAGCAAATGCACTTAAAGCTGGTTCAAGTGGAAACTATAACAATGTTACGGTATCACCATTTGTTACCGGCTCAATTGGAACTTTAGGTTCTGGTGCCGATTTAGAAATTGCTGATAAAAATATTGTTGCTGGACAACAATATAAGTCTTTCGGTTTCAACTTCTACGTTCCGTCAATTAATACGGTCATCTAAGGGGTTAAAATGGCTTTACAACTTTTTCCTGAAGTAGTGGAATGCATAGTTGGCAATTTCCATAAATTGAATGGTAAAACTATTTTGTTATTGGATGACAGTTTTAACTTTTCGGATGTGTCAGGTTCGGTTGTGAAGTCATTCCCCGAAAGTTTAGATGTCACTAAAGCGAAATGTGTTCTGGGGCATTTTACCATTCCCTCGGTTGAAATTTCTGGGTGTTCTGTCGAGGCGGTTGGTCCTGTAGAAATAAGAATGCAAAGAACTGGAAAAATTTGTGGTTTTATTGTTTTTGATGGCTCAACTTCCAAATCATTAGTTTCAGATGGTTCATCTATAGTCGAAAAGATTTTCTTTTGCTCAGATTCAATTGCCAAAATTGGTAATCCTGGGGTTGTTATACTCCAGGATGTTGAAGCAGTTGCTGGAAAAAATAACGTATTTTACTCTTTTAATTTAACCTTAATGGGGATCTAATGAAAAACTTATTTTTTGGAAAATCATTTCTCTCGGGGTTAATTTCTGATAAAGAAAAAATTGATGGAGTATCTTCAGCAATTTATACCGGCAAGACTTTTCCATCTTATGGAAATTTTATTTGTGGTGGCCCTAAAGGTTTTTATAAATTAGACATTTATTCTGGTGAACCATTTATTGATTTAGATGAAACACATAAATTAATTTCATTTGAGGTTAATTCTTATTCTGATGATTTATCGAAATCTGGATTTTCAATACATCATAGTTCGGACGGATTACTATTAACATTGGGTGTTTGTAACGTATCCACAATTGCACTAAACAATGGAATAGCTACATGGTTTAGATATTATAATTCGGTTAATGAAATTATTATTGAGGGCAATGTTGGAAAAATTGGTTCAGATAATGAGTTAATTGTTACAGATACTTTAATCCTTCAAGGTGAGCACTATAAATCATTCGGATTTAAATTGTTAATACCACATAATTTGAATGTGTTTTAAAAATGATCTGCCAAGTTATTTCTGTTGAACCCTGCAAAATCATTAATTCTGGGTCTGTTAATTTTAATTTAGCGATTGGGTCACTACCGAAAAATTATGTATCATGGGGTAATGTTTCTTCACCTTTGTATTCTAAAGTAGAGTTTAAATTTTTCTACCCGTCTAGCCCTAGATTAAAATCTATAATTGGTAAACAGTCTTCTCAACAACACTTCGTTAGTGGCAATTTTAAATCTTGCTTTATTGCCAGAATGTGAAAGGATAAAAAATGTTATTTGATGGAATTGAAATTCTTGAAGGTTCTGAGGTAGTAAACTTTACATTACCAAAAGGAACTACCTTCCCAAGTTCTCCAGATCAAGGTGAACTTTTTTACAAAACTGATGTTAAAAAACCATATATTTATGTGGATGCCTCTTGGATTGAAATGTCCACGGGTTCTTCATCGGGTAATTCGACTGGTGGTGTTACAATTGTAGCATCTATGTCTGGTGTTACTGGTCAAGAAGGCGATTTAGTTTACTCAATCGCTGATGCGAAGTTGTTCGTCCATGATGGTGTCTCTTTTGTTGAGTCTTTTTCAACTGAGAAAGTTTATGACATTGGTATTACTGCTCCAGGGGATGTAACATTAGGATCAACAATTGTATTTTTTGTTGCAGCTAGATCATTTACGATTCCACAAAATTTCATAGGGTCGCAGGCAGTAATAGGCACAAATACTGGTGATGCAACTTTCACCATTTATAAAAATGGGGCATCAATTGGAACTGTTTCATTTACCAATTCGTCTACAGTTGGAACATTCACATCTGCCACTTCGGTAAACTTTATTGCTGGTGATACTTTATCTGTTGATTCACCAAGCGATAATTCACCATCAAATTTGGCAATTACCATTAAAGCCACAATTTAAATTGGAGAAGAAATGCTATTCGACGGATTAAAACTTGCAGAACAATCTAAGGCAACTAATCTGACGGTTGACTCCGGTGTAGCATTTCCATCGAATGCTAATGCTGGTGAGCTGTTTTTTCTATCTACTGATTCCACTTTATATACACATAACGGAACTCAATGGCAGAAACTATTGTCAATTAAAGATTCAATTTATGATGTATCTTTATCATACCCATCCGATGTAAATCCTGATGAAGTGGTGATGATTCATGCACCACTTAGAACTGTTAAATTTGTTGCCGATGAAAATTTACATATAGCCAAAGCATTATCTGCTGCAACAACACGTTCAGTTTTTACCATTAACAAAAATAATACTTCAGTTGGTACAATAACTTTTGAACCTAATGAAAATAATGGACTGGTAGAATTTACAACAGATACTACTTTCATTCTTGATGATGTTATTTCAATAGTTGCTCCCTCAACCACTCCACATGGGAAATTGACAATAACACTGCGTGGGGTATTGACTTAAGGCTGATAGTATGAGAAAATCCCTGTATGTAAAACTCTTGGGGATTTTTATGCCAGCAAATGAAGAACGTATTTGTACGCTACTTTACACCAATGGTGTTGAGATAATTGCCGAAATTTTAGAAATGGATAATGAATTCATTTCTATTAAGGCACCTTTTCGTATTGTTCAAGTCCAACATCAAGGGCAAGTTGGTTTGACTTTTGTTCCTGCTATAATTTCAGCAGACGAAAATGAAATGTTTGCAACTCCGTTTAGTTCGCTAATGTTTCTTCCAATTAAAGCAAAACCCGAATTTAAACAAAAATACATGGAACTAACTTCTGGTATTGCTCTTCCGCCACAATCAATCATCACAGGTTGAACCTAAGCCGACTTTTAGTCGGCTTTTTTTTCGCCTATTGTTTTCTAAATTGACACCATCAGCATTCGGTGGTAAACTACTTAATTTATTTTTGCCACCGAAATGGAAGATCCATCATCTTTCATTCCCTGCCACCTTAGTATGACGATTTCCGGGATGACCCCAAAAGGTGCGTATCCTTAGTTTTTCTTTTAGAAACAACCGACAGAACAGCATAAGGTGGCAGGGAAGAGTCCCTACTGATAGTAGGGACAAAAATAGACCAGTCCTCGTCAATTTCCTTGACAGTCATTAGTAAACCATGGTATGATATAAATTTATTTTTACCGAGTTTCGAGACGAAGGCCCCGGCATTCATGCCGGGGATGAAACGAGCTTGACGAATTCGTAAAAATATCATAAAATACCCCTTCCTAAACTAAAAAATAACACATGCAGAACTTGAAGTACAA
>JACCEC011571455.1_pt1 | contig 56002 bp, 34 predicted proteins | sample 7450121 | NCBI WGS metagenome assembly JACCEC01 (sample SAMN15323455, study PRJNA562643) | freshwater metagenome | isolation source: river surface water | place: USA:Blue River Watershed | collected 2017-08-18
ATCAGGATCGCCGCCAAGATGCCGATGATGGCGATCACGGTGAGCAATTCGATCAAGGTGAACGCCGAAGCGCGACGACGTGAATTTACAGGGGACGAGTTCATGTGAATCAGGTGATGGGCCGGGGCACATCCGACTATCGAACCCAAGACCACCTGCTTGAACGAAAAGACTAACGCGGGGCGGAGGGAACTAAGGCCGGGGCGCCGAAAGGGGTAATTTTCTGCGGTGATGAAATAATCATCAGCCCGACGCCCGGAGGGTAAGCCACGATAAATCTTACAGTCCGCTCGATCCTTTAAAACCTGATTTACCTTTAAACGACAGCATCTTACGAGAAAAGGAGTATAAACAACCCCCAGACCCATAAACGACGGGTGAGACGAAAACCCAATGGGCCTAGACCTCGCCCGTGCGGGCACGGGCGAGAAGGAAATCCTTAAGCCCAAACACCCTCGATGTTTTTATAAAAAACCTCGTCCGAGGTTTTAAAATGGGGCGGTCAACGGGATTCGAACCCGCGACCCCAAGAATCACAATCTTGTGCTCTAACCAACTGAGCTATGACCGCCGTGGGAGGGGAGGAGGCTCAAGAGCGAAACGCGTCTGTCAACCCTTCTTCTGCATTCACAGCCATTGCCCTTTGCAAGGCCGCCTCCGGATGCTCTTCGCCGCATGTTCGCCCTGAAAAAAATCCTCGGCCACCTCCTGATGCCGCTGCCCCTGGCCCTCGCGATTCTGGGCCTCGCCCTGTGGGCCGCCGCGCGGCGTCGCCCGGGGACGGCCCGCGCGCTTCTGCTTCTCGGCTGGCTGCTCCTCGCCGTCTGCGGCAACCGCGGCTTCTCCACCGCGCTCACTTTGTCATTGGAAAACCACTACAGTCCCGCGCCGGCGGCGCCGCTTCGCGCCCCCCCGCCGGACGAGCCCGCGGCCTTCGCCCCCGAGGACTGGCCGGAGGGATTGCGCGCGGCGGGGTTCGTCGCGGTGCTCGGAGGCGGGCACGGCGACGCGGACACGCTCCCCGCCGGACAACGCCTCAGTCCCTCCGCGCGCGCCCGGTTGATCGAGGGGATCCGGCTCGCGCGCGCCCTGCCCGAAGCCTGGCTTGTGCTGTCCGGACCGCCCGACCACGGCGGTTCCGACCCGAATGAGGAGACCCCGTCCCACGCCCGGATCCTCGCCGACGCGGCGGGGGAGCTCGGCTTTCCCCGAAGCCGGATCGTCGAGATCGACACCGCGCGCGACACGGCGGAGGAAATCTCCGCGCTGCGTCGCCTCGCGGGCGACGAGACGGTCGCGCTGGTCACCTCGGCCTGGCATCTGCCACGAGCGATGGATCTGGCGCGACACGAGAAACTCGCCGCCTTCCCCTGCCCCGCCGACTACCTGGCCGGTCGGGACCGGACGCCCGGCGCGACGGCGTGGCTCGACTGGGATTCCGAGTCGTTGACCAACAGCACCCGCGCCTGGCGCGAATATCTCGGCCAAGCCTGGGTCCGGTTGGTCGCCTGGTGGCGGCGTTGAGCGCCACGGATCCGCGAGGTCGGGAATCATCGGCCCGCTTTTCGCCTTCGCCCGTCCGGACGCGCAAGCGTCCGCGGCCGGATCACCGCGTCGAGACGCATCCCACCCACGTGATCCGCGCGCCGGCCGAGCGCCTCAGGCCGCGTCCTTCGCCTCGCTCGGAGGATTCTCGATGCTTCCGGCCGCCGCCTTGCCCCCGGACGACTTGCGCCTGAGCTGCGGACGACGCTTGCCGGCGACCACCGAGGCGTCGATCACCACCTCCGCCACGTCGTCGCGGGTCGGCAGCTCGAACATCACCTCGAGCATGAGCTGCTCGAGGATGGAGCGCAGGGCGCGCGCGCCGGTCTTGAGCGTGATCGCCTTTTGCGCGATCGCGCGCACCGCGTCGGGAGTGAAACGCAGGTTCACGCCGTCCATCGCGAAAAGCTTCGAGTATTGCTTCACGAGCGAGTTTTTCGTCTCGAGCAACACCTTCTCCAGATCCGCGAGCTTCAGCGGCGCGAGCACGGACACGACCGGCAATCGGCCGATGAACTCGGGGATCATGCCGAAACGCACCAGATCCTCCGGGGCCAGCGAACGCATCAGGGCCTCCGCCGCTTCGTCTTCGCCGTCCGCGGCCCCGACCGTCGCGGCCGCGGCGGCGCGGGCCTGCGCGCCGAAGCCGATGCCGCGCGCGCCGAGGCGACGCTGCACGATCGAATCGAGGCCGACAAAGGCGCCGCCGCAGATGAAAAGGATGTTCTGAGTGTTCACCTGCACCAGCTCCTGGTTCGGGTGCTTGCGACCGCCCTGGGGCGGCACGTTGCAAACCGTGCCTTCGAGAATCTTGAGCAAGGCCTGCTGCACGCCCTCGCCGGAGACGTCGCGGGTGATCGAAACGTTTTCCGTCTTACGCCCGATCTTGTCGATCTCGTCGATGTAGACGATGCCGCACTCGGCGCGGCGCACGTCGTAGTTGGCGTTTTGGAGGAGACGCAGGACGACGTTCTCCACGTCCTCGCCGACGTAGCCGGCCTCGGTGAGGGTGGTCGCGTCGGCGATCGCGAAAGGCACGTCGAGCACGCGCGCGAGCGTGCGGGCGAGGAGCGTCTTGCCCGAGCCCGTCGGGCCGCAAAGCAGCACGTTGCTCTTCTCGACCTCCACGTCGTTGAACTCCGGCGCGAGCGTGTTGGCCGCGCGATCGGGCGAGCCCGCGGCGAAGGTGAGACGCTTGTAGTGGTTGTAGACCGCGACCGAGAGCACCTTCTTCGCGTGATCCTGGCCGATCACGTGCTCGTCGAGCGCGCGCTTGATCTCGGAGGGCTTAGCCAGCCGGAAAACCGGACGCTGGTCGACCGCCGGCGTGGCGGCCTCGCGGTCGATGATGGTTTTGCAGACGTTCACGCAGGCGTCGCAGATGTAGACGCTCGGTCCGGCGATGATCTTCCGGACCTCGGACTGCGACTTGCCGCAAAAGGAGCAGAGATTGACGCGCGTTGCCTTGGCCATCGGCCATCAGCCTGTCCATCCGCGCCTTTCAGGGAAGTCCTAAAGCGCTGCAATAACACTCACCCGCGCCTCCCGGAGCCAAGCCCGGGACGGATCAACGGTCCCGCCCCGGACCGCTCCCCGGGAATATCCGGTCCGCGCCGATCTCCGCCAAGGTCGCGCAACCGCACAGCGCCATCGTCGCCTCCAGCTCCGCGCGCAGGAGGTGCAAAACATGCGCCACGCCCAAGGCCCCCGCCGCGGCGAGGCCGTGCACCACCGGACGCCCGACCAACACACCCCGCGCGCCCGACGCGAGGGCCTTGAACACGTCCGTCCCGCGCCTCACCCCGCCGTCGAGGAGAACCGGCGCCCGCCCGCCCGCCGCCGCCACGATCTCCGGCAAGACCTCGATCGTCGCCGGCACGGTGTCGAGCGTCCGCCCCCCGTGGTTCGAAACGATCAGCCCGTCGGCCCCCTCGGCCAGGGCCCGCGCCGCGTCTTCCGCCGCCAACACGCCCTTCACCCAGATCGGCAAACGCGTGATCGATCGCAGCCAGACGAAATCATCCCAGGTCGCCGCGGTCGCCGCCAAGGCTCCGGCCAGCAACGGGCTTTCGCCCAAAGGCGCGGCCGCGACCTCCGGCGCGCGCAACCCGCGGAGGTTCACGGCCTCCACCTCGGGCGGCAGTTTGAAACCCGCCCGCCATTCGCGGTGCCGCACACCGCTCACCGGCGCGTCCACCGTCACCACGAACGCCCCGCAACCCGCGCCTTCCGCCCGCCGGACCAGACGCTCGAGAAACGCGCGATCCGGATAAAGATAGAGCTGCATCCACCAGCCCGCCCGCGCCTCCGCCGCGATAGTTTCCAGCTCCACGCTCGCCTGCGCGCTCACCACCAATCCCGCCCGCGCCGCCCCCGCGCCGAGCGCGGTCGCACGCTCGCCCTCCATATGCGCGAGACGTTGATAAGCCACGGGCGCGACGAGGATCGGGTGCTCGAACGTCCGCCCCGCGAGCGTCACCCGCGTATGCCCGCCGGCCAGCGACCGAAGCACACGCGGACGCAGCCGCAGACGATCAAAGGCCGCGCGATTCTCCCGCGACGTGATCTCGTCCGCCGCGCCGCCCTCGAGATAGGCCCAGGCCCCCGGCGTCATGCGCTCGCACGCCAACGGGGCGTAGTCGGTCACGGCGACGATCTCGGGCGGAATGCGATTCAAGGGGGGCGACATGCTGAAAAAGGGGATGCGCGCAGGCTTCGAAAACTCAGCCAAAGGCGGAGGAGGTCTGCGCCTGGCGGCAGGCTTGCTGGCGATTGGAAAAATGCTCCACCAAGGCGCTCAACTCGCGCAAGCGCACGCGCCGCGACTCGCCCCCCTCGCCCGCCAGCGTCTCAAAGCCGCCCTGCAAAATCTCCTGACGGGCGACTTCCGCCGCCACCCGCGCGGTCTCGAGGCGCTCCGCCCCGGCGCCATCGCCCCACCTGCGCAAAAAACCCGCCAAGGCCTCGGGCGCCGCACGATGCCACCACCACGCCCCGAACTCGAAAAGTCGCGACGCGGTCGCCTCCGGATTCACCGACGCCGCCGGACGTCCGGCGTCCGTCCACGACGCGCAGGCGGCCAGCCCTTCCTCCACCCGCGCAAACAGCTCCCTCCGCTCCGCCTCGTCGAGTTCCTCCCCGCCGACGATCCGTCTCGCTTGGGCCACGCAAAGCGCATGGCTCGCGCGCAGCCCCGTCTCCAGCGCCACAAAATCCCGGTCCGCCTCCGGAGCCGCCGTCCTCGCCGCTTCGCGCCACGCCGCGCTCGCCGCGGGCATCTCGCCTCGCGCCTCGTGCCACGCGGCCAGATTGAACCAGGCTCCGGCCAGATTTCTCCGCGCCGCCGCCTGCCCCGCCTCCGCCGCGAGGAACAACGCCTCGATCGCGCGCCGCAGACAACGCCCCTGCTCATGCCTGCCCGTCTCGTCCGGCCACCCGAGAGCCGACGCCGCGGCGCGGTTCAACCACGCCGCCCCCATCATCGCCGCCGATTCCCCTCGCATCTCCGCGGCCATCCCGCGATTCGCGATCGCCAAGGCCTCGTCGTAGCTGCGCGCCGCCTCCCGCGCCTGCTCCGGCGAGCCCGACGCCAGCAACGCGTTGCCCCGGTTCATCCACAAAAGCGCTCTCAGCCTTCCGCGCTCACGCTCGCCGGCCACGCCCCCGGCCTCGTCCCGCCCGGCGTCGCGGGCAACCGCCCGGGCCAGCTCCGCCAATCCCGCGTCGTGGCTGCGCACCGCCTCGCGCAGATCGCCCTCCGAGCGCCCCGATTCCAAAATCTGCCCGCGCCGCAGCCAGACGCGCGCCCGGTCCGCCTCGCACGCCTCGACCAGCCTGCCCAAGGCCTCGTCGCAAAGTGCCACCGCGGCCGCGACGCCCTCCCGCCCCCCGCGACGCCAACAGGCGTCCGCCTCGGCCAAGAGTTCACCCACCCCGGCCTTAGCCGCGGCCGATCCGTCCAGCGCATGTGGGGTCTCTTCCAAACTCATGAAATTGAGACCCAATCCCAAAAAGATCCTTGCGTCGATGATAAAGAGTCTCAATCGCTTTTCATCTCATCGCCGTCATGCCTACCTTCATCGCTTCCGAAGAATCTGCCAATCAAGGGACTTGCCTCAATTTCAGCCGCTCGCTCGCCCGTAGCCTGGCTTGGGTGCCGACCCTTTTTGCCGCCGGCGGTATCAATGCGCAGACCACGGAAAGCGCCCCCTCCACCCCGGCTTCCGCCCCCAATGGCAAAGACGACGTTGTCGAACTGGAGACGCTCGAGGTCCAAGGCCAACGCGAGAACAGCCCGCTCTCGTCCCCCAAATACACCCAGCCCTTGGTCGACGTCCCCCAGACCATCACCGTCATCCCGCGCAGCGTGATGGACCAGCAGGGCGCGACCACGCTTCGCGACGTTCTCCGCAACACCCCGGGCATCACGTTCCAGGCCGGCGAAGGCGGCACCGCCAGCGGCGACCAGATGACGATCCGCGGCTTCGACGCCCGCAACGACATCGCCGTCGACGGCATCCGCGACGCCGGCACCTTCACCCGCGACGCCTTCAACCTGGAGCAGGTCGAGGTCGCCAAGGGCCCCTCGTCCACCCAATCCGGTCGCGGCTCGACCGGCGCCAACGTCAATCTCGTCAGCAAGACGCCCAAGCTCGAGTCCTTCCGCGCCGGCACGCTCGGCGTCGGCACCGACGACTACCGCCGCGCCACCGTCGACATCAACGAGGACCTCTCCTCGCGCTCCACCATCCCCGGCACCGCCGTCCGCCTCAACGCCATGGCCCAGGAGTCCGGCGTCGCCGGTCGCGACATCGTCGAGAACAAGCAATGGGCCGTCGCGCCCTCTCTCGCCTTCGGCCTCGGCACGCCGACCCGCGCCACCCTCTCCTACCTCCACGCCGAGCAGGACAACATCCCCGACTACGGCATCCCGTGGGTGCCCGTCATCGCGGGCACCACCACCGGCGTCACGCCGTCCATCGGCACGCCCGGCGGCCAGCCCAACGTCGACCAGAGCAACTGGTATGGCCTCGTCGAACGCGACTACGAGAAGATCATCAACGACTCCGTCACCGGCACCGTCGAGCGCGACCTCGGCGCCAACACCACCCTGCGCAACACCACCCGCTACGCCCGCACCGAACGCGATTCCGTCATCACCGCCCCGCGCTTCGTCGTGACCGGCGGCGTCGTCCAACCCCTTGTTCGCCGCAACGACGAGAAGTTCCGCGATCAGGTCGACGACATCTCGGCCAACGCCACCAACCTCCGCACCACCTTCGACACCGGCCCGGTCGCGCACACGCTCTCCACCGGCCTCGACCTCTCGCGCGAGACTTCCCTCGCCTACACCCGCGTCCAGACGCCCGACGACGCGCTTCCCACCAGCGCCTTCGATCCCGACCCCTACCAGCCCTACACCGCCGTCATCTCCCGCAACGGCGCCTTCACCGACGTCGAGGCCGAGACCGTCGGTCTCTACGTCTTCGACACCGCCGAGATCACCGACTGGCTCGAGCTCACGGGCGGCGTCCGCTTCGATCACTTCGAGGCCGACGTCCGCGATGATCGCCGCGCCCAGACCACCGGCACCGGCGCCGGCACCTACTCCCGCATCCGCACCAACGACGACATGGTGAGTTGGAAGGGCGGCGTCGTCTTCAAGCCCCGCCCCAACGGTTCGATCTTCATCGGCCGCGGCACATCCTTCAACCCGTCCGCCGAAGGTCTCGCAGTCACCCCCGCCAACGCCAAGGTCGACCCCGAGAAGAGCGAAAGCACCGAGATCGGCACCAAGTGGGATCTCTTCAACCGCCGCCTCAACGTCTCCGCCTCGATCTTCCGCACCGAAAAGACCAACGCCCGCACCACCGATCCCACCACCGGCGACGTGGAGCTCGACGGCGAGCAACGCGTCGACGGCTTCGAGCTCGGCCTCGGCGGCAACATCACCAAGGAGTGGAACGTCTTCGCCGGCTACACCTACATGGACAGCGAGGTCCTCTCCTCCCGCAATCCGCTCGAGGTCGGCTCCGACGTGCCGCGCACCCCGCAACATTCCTTCAACGTCTGGACCGCCTACGAACTGCCCTTCGGCCTCACCCTCGGCGGCGGCGTCCAATACATGGACAAGGTCGACCGCAGCACCACCACGACCAACCAATACGCCCCGGGCTTCACGCTCTGGAACGCGATGGCGTCCTACGAGGTGAACAAGCACTTCAGCCTCCGCCTCAACGCCAACAACCTCTTCGACGAGGCCTACGTCGATCGCGTCGGCGGCGGCCACTACGTCCCCGGCGCCGGACGCACCTTCATCCTCACCGGCGTCTTCGCGTTCTAAAACGCCCCCCGCCGACTCGTAGCGGAACGGCGGAGCCGTTTCGCCTTCGCATTCGCCCCGTTTCGCTCCTCTCCCGGCTTCCCTCCCCGTCCCCGCCCGTCCCCATCCCCGCCACCACCCGTCCACGCGCCACGCCCCCCCGGATTGCGTCACCCAATGGGTTACGCAATCCGGGCGCTCAGCCCCTCGCGCTCGGCACCTCGTTCCCCGCAGCTCTCTCTCGGCTCTCTGCACAAATGATCCACGCCATTCCCGACGTTCTCAGCCCCGCCCAGGTGGCGGAGGCGCGCGCCCTCCTCGACTCCGCCGACTGGGTCGACGGCAAGGGCACCGCCGGCCACCAGGCCGTCCACGTGAAGGACAACATGCAGTTGCCCGTCACGTCTCCCGTCGCCCGCCAGGTCGGCGACCTGATCCTGAAGGCCCTTCACGCCAACCCGCACTTCGTCGCCGCCGCGCTCCCGCTGCACATCCTTCCGCCGATGTTCAACCGCTACTCCGGCGGCCAGCAGTTCGGCTCCCACGTCGACGGCTCCATCCGCCAGATCCCAGGCACCGCCCAGCGCATCCGCACCGATCTCTCGTGCACCCTCTTCTTCGCCAACCCCGACGAATACGACGGCGGCGAACTCGTCATCGAGGACACCTACGGCGCCAAAAGTGTGAAGCTGCCCGCCGGCCACATGATCTTATACCCGGGCACCAGCCTCCACCACGTGAAACCCGTCACGCGCGGCGCCCGTCTGTGTTCATTCTTCTGGGTCCAAAGCATGATCCGCGACGACCACCAGCGCCGCCTCCTGCTCGATCTCGACGTCTCCATCCAACAGCTCGGCCCCGAGCTCGCCACCCATCCCGCCACCGTCCGACTCACCGGCGTCTACCACAACCTCCTCCGCCACTGGGCCGAGCTCGGCTGATCCGTTTTCCCAACCCCTTTCGGGCGCCGCTTGGTCGCGACGCCCGTCTCCTAGGTCGTTAAAGTCACGGCCGCCGGGTTTGGTCGCCCGGCGGCCACCTTGTTTTCAACAACTCCGCCGCTCCGATTTTTCCGGCCTTCCGTCCTCTGTCGCTCTGCCCTCTGTCGCTCCGTCGCTCTCTCCCGATGCGCCTGCTCCGCTCCACCTTCTTCTGGCTCCACCTCGCCGCCGGCCTCGTCTGCGGCGCCGTCATCCTCGTCATGTCCTTCACCGGCGCCGTCCTCGCCTTCGAGGGCGAGATCGTCGCCTGGGCCGAACGCGACGTGCGCCGCGTCGAGCCGCCCGCCGGCTCCGCCGCCGTGGCCCTCCCGCTCGACGAGCTCCTCGCCCGGGCCCGGGACGCCGCCACCGATCCCGACGCCGAGTCCGCCCCGCGCGTCACCGGCGTCACCGTCACCTCCGACCCGCGCGACGCCGTAGCCGTCAACTTCGGCCGCGAGCTCGGCGTGTATTATGTAAACCCCTACACCGGCGAGGCCCGCGTCCCCGCCACGACCCGCACCCACGACTTCATGCACCTGATGGAGGACTGGCACCGCCGCCTCGCCGCCACCGGCGACCACCGCGAGACCGGCCGCGCCATCACCGGCGCCTCCAACGCCGCCTTCCTCTTCCTCGCCGTCTCCGGCCTCTGGATCTGGTGGCCCCGCAAGTGGACCCTCCGCGCCCTCAAGCCCTCCCTCTGGTTCACCGGCGCCCAGGGCAAGGCCCGCGACTGGAACTGGCACAACGTCCTCGGTTTTTGGTTCCTCCCCGTGATCGTCGTCCTAAGCGCCACCGGTATGGTCATCTCCTACCGCTGGGCCTCCGATCTCGCCTTCCGCGTCGTCGGCGAAACCCCGCCCGCCACGCCCGGCCCCGCCGCCCCCGCGCAGGAGTTCAAGATCGAGCGCCCCGAGGGCGCCAAAAAACTCACCTACGCCGAGGCCCTCGCCCGCATCCAAACCACCTCGCCCGGCTGGACCGAGATCACCCTCCGCGAGGGCCTGCCCCCGCGCCGCGGCGCGGGCCCCGCCGCCGGCGCCGCCAACTCCTCCACCGCCCCGGGACAAGGCCCCGCCGTCGGCACCGGCCAAAACGCCCAGGCCAACTCCGCGTCCTCATCCGCCTCCGCCCCCGACGCCTCCGCCGCCGGCCCACGCTCCGGCCCCCGCGACGGTTCCGGCCGCGGCGCCGGCCGCGCCCCCCAACCCTACAGCGCCAACGTCAAAGCCGACGACGGCTCCCCTGTCTTCGCCACCACCCAGCTCGTGCTCCACCCGTTCGGCGGCGAGACGCTCAGCCGCACCGGCTACGCCGACCAAAGCACCGGCCGCAAGATCCGCACCTGGCTCCGCTACCTCCACACCGGCCAGGCGCTCGGCGGGTTCGGCCAACTCCTCGCCGGCCTCGCCTGCGTCGCCGGCTGCGTCCTCGTTTATACCGGCTTCGCCCTCAGCTTCCGCCGTTTCTTTCGCCGCCGACTCAAGGAGCAAAGCGCAAGTTAGCTCACTCCCGCCGACCTTTAATAATCCCTCTCGGCAACGAACATCCTAGGATTATAGTTCAAACAAAAAGACCATAAGGGACTGGCCGGCGTGCCGCCCATTCGCGAGAACGGATTCCCCCTCGACCCCGTATCATCGCGATGTCCACCGACACCCTTTACGCGCTTTCCGTTCAAATCGTCGCTCCCTCCGCATCCGGCACGTCCGCCCGGTCCGATTCCGCTCCCACCGCGCCGGACACCGCCACGATCACCGTCGCCGCCGCCTCGCCCGGCAAGGCCATCAGCTCAGACCTCCTCGGCGTCTTCTTCGAGGACATCAACTACTCCGCCGACGGCGGCCTCTACGCCGAGCTGATCCAAAATCGCTCCTTCGAATACAGCTCGGCCGACTCTTTCGGCTGGCACGCCTTCACCGCCTGGGAGCTCGTCAGCCGCGCCGGCGGCTCGGGCAACGTCGTCATCGACCGCGCCCTGCCGATCCACCCCGACAATCCCCACTACGTCGTCGTCCGCGCCGACATCCCCGCCGACGCGCCCGGCGCCGCCTTCGGCCTGCTCAACCTCGGCTTCGACGGCATCCCCGTCCGCGCCGGCGAGGCCTACGACGTCTCCTTTTTCGCCCGCCAATGCTACATGGGCGAGCAGTGGGGCGGCGACTCCGACATCGTCGGCCGTCCCATGCCCGTGCTCGTCCGCCTCGAATCCGCCGACGGTCGCGTCCTCGGCGAAACCGCCTTCGAGATCGCGGGCGGCGACTGGCACCGCGTCTCCGGCGAAATCGTCGCCCGGGCCGCCGACGACTCCGCGCGTTTCGTCGTCCTGCTCCTCAAAAAAGGCGGACTCGCCCTCGACGAGCTCTCCCTCTTCCCGCGCAACACCTTCCGCGGCCGGAAAAACGGACTCCGCGCCGACCTCGCCCAGGTCATCGCCGATCTCAAACCGCGCTTCATCCGTTTCCCCGGCGGCTGCCTCGTCCATGGCAACGGCCTCGGCAACATCTACCACTGGAAAAACACCGTCGGCCCCGTCGAGCGGCGCAAGGGCCAGCCCAACCTCTGGGGCTACCACCAGAGCGTCGGCCTCGGCTACTTCGAGTATTTCCAGTTCTGCGAGGACATCGGCGCGATGCCCCTCCCCGTCGTCGCCGCCGGCGTGTGTTGCCAAAACTCCGCCCACAGCCCCGGACGCTGCCAACACGGCATCCCCCTCGCCGAGATGCCCGCCTATATCCAGGACGTCCTCGATCTCGTCGAGTGGGCCAACGGTCCCGCCGACTCGAAATGGGGCGCCGTCCGCGCCGCCGCCGGCCACCCCGCCCCCTTCGGCCTCAAATACCTCGGCGTCGGCAACGAGGACAAGATCAACGCCGACTTCAGGGAGCGCTTCCACCTGATCCACGACGCCCTGCGCGAAAAGCATCCCGAGATCGTCGTCGTCGGCACCTCCGGCCCCTTCGCCCGCGGCGAGGATTTCGAGCTCGGCTGGCGGTTCGCCGCCGAGCTCTCCGTCCCCCTGATCGACGAACATTACTACCTCCCGCCCGACTGGTTCTGGGAAAACCTCGGCCGCTACGACGCCTACGATCGCGCCAAATCCGCCGTCTACCTCGGCGAATACGCCGCCCACGAAAAGGACCGCCGCAACACCCTCCGCTCCGCCCTCGCCGAGGCCGCCTGCCTCACCGCCCTCGAGCGCAACGCCGACGTCGTCCGCTTCGCGTCCTACGCCCCGCTCTTCGCCAAACGCGGCCGCACCCAGTGGAGCCCCGACCTCGTCTACTTCACCAACACCGCGGTGTATCCGTCTATAAACTACGAGGTGCAAAAGCTCTTCGGTCACCACGCCGGCGACCGCTACCTCGAGACCACGATCCGCCCCGCCGCCAACGACACTTCCGCCTCCCCCGAGTCCCCGCGGATGCTCGCCGCCTCCGCCGTGCGCGACACCGCCACCGGCGACCTGATCGTCAAGATCGTCAACGGCGCCGGCTCCGCCCGCTCCCTCCGCATCGAGCTCGCCGGCCTCGCCTCGGGCCTCGCCGCCACGCGCATCGTCCTCTCCGGCCCCGACCCCGACGCCGCCAACGCGGACGACCTCCCGCCCGTCGCCGTCCCGCGCACCGACACCGTCCGCGTCGCCCCGGTCTTCGATTACCTCGCGCCCGCCCATTCGCTCACGGTCTTCCGCCTGACCGCCGCCTGATCGGCCGCGCTTCCCCGCCCCGCCCGCGTTCCCGGCGCGCACCACTCGCACCCACCTTGCATCGGCAAGCCGCCTGCGATTGCGTGCCGGCTCCATGCTTCGCCTCGTCCCGCTCCTCGCCTTCGCCGCGGCCCCCCTGTGCCTCGCGAACCCGGCCGAGCCGTCCCCCGCGCCGTTCCCCTCGCCTTCGCCCGCCCCGGTCGTCGAGCTCGATCCGCTCGCGGTCACCGCCACCGCGCCCGACACCGCCAGCCCCGGCATCCCCGCCGCCGTCGACACCCACGACGGCGACTTTCTTTCGCAAAACCACATCGCCACCGCCGCCGACCTCGCGCCCTACGTGCCCGGCTTCTTCGCGAGCGAGCAGGCCGTCACCTCGCCTTCCTACAACATCCGCGGCGTCGGCAGCGACTCCGCCGACCCGCGCGCCGAGGAGCGCGTCGCCGTATACCAGGACGGCGTCCCCATCGGTCGCACCACCGGCGCCTCCGTCGCGCTCTTCGATCTCGACCGCGCCGACGTGTTCAAAGGCCCCCAACCCTCGCGTTTTCTCCGCGGCGCCCAGGCCGGCGCGATCTCCCTCGTCTCCCAGCCCGCCGAAAACACCCGCTCCGCGCGCTTCACCGGAAGCGCGGGCGATCACGACGCGCGCACCTTCGAGGGCGTGGTCAACTCCCCGCTCGTCCCCGACCGTCTTTTCGGCCGCGTCGCCGTCCTCGCCTCCCACCGCGACGGCGTGGTCGACAACCTCGCGCCGGGCGCGGGCGACCTCCAGGGCGTCGACACCGCCGCCCTGCGCACCAGCCTGCGCTGGCAGGCCTCCGAACGCAGCTCGCTCGACGTCGTCTTCAACCACCAGCGCGACACGCCGCCAGGCGTCGCCTTCAAGAGCATGGTCGTCCCCACCCGGACCGGGGACGCCGATCCTTACTCCGCCGCCGATCTCAATCGCGGCGACCAGCTCGGCATCGATCGCGACATCCAGAGCCTCGCCGCCACGCTCCGCGCCGAGCTCACCGACGCCTGGCGGCTCACCAGCGTCAGCGCCGGCCGCCGCTTCGACTCCCGCGAGGAATACGACGCCGACGGCTCCCGCTTCTATCTCCTCGAGCTCGGCCATTTTCAAAAAGACCGCCAACTCAGCCAGGAGCTCCGCCTCGACTACGACGCCGGGGAAAAACTCTCCGCCAGCCTCGGCGCCGGTCTCTTCTGGCAGGAGGGCGAGCAAACCACCGTCGTCCGCTCCGACGAACGCCGCGCCTGGGCCCTGCTCTCCGACGACTTCCGCCAGGGTCTCGTCGACGCCGGCGTGCCGCCGCCGTTCCCGACCACGCTCGTGCCGGAGCTCGATCCCTTCGCCCCCGACGCCTCCCTGCCCGACAGCTTGCCCGCCGAGTTCGCCGGCTTCGCCCACCCCGCCTTGGCCGGCACTCCCCTCGCCTCGCTCGCCGCCCTCGCCGGCGCGCCGCTCGGAGGCGTCCGCGAGGAACGCACCCACGTCGACACCGAGACCGCCGCCGCCGAGCTCTTCGGCGAAAGCTCGCTCAAGGTCACCGATCGCCTGCGTCTCGGCGGCGCCCTCCGCCTCACCCAGGAGCGCATCTCCTCCGCCTACGAGGTGCCCGACACCGGCACCGGCCGCCTCGGCTTCCTGCTCGGCGGCGGCGGCAACGACGCCTTCCGCCCCACCCCGGGCCGCCTCGCGCAAAGCGACCGCGAGCTCGGCTGGTCCGGCCGGGCCGACGCCCGCTACGCCGTCACCGACAAGCTCGACGCCTTCACCGCCGTCTCCCGCGGGCGCCGCGCGCCGATGCTCGGCTTCGATCAACGCACCCTCGAGGCCGTCCGTCTCGACGAGGAGATTCTCTGGAACTACGAGGCCGGCCTCCGCGGCCGCGCCGCCGGCGACCGCGTCGCGTGGTCCGCCTCCGTCTTCCAGTTCTACTACGAGGGTTTCCAGACCGAGGCCATCACCGCCCCCGGCGTCGTCAGCCTCGTCGACGGCGGACGCGCCCGCGGCCGGGGTTTCGAGATCTCCGCCCGGGGCGCGGTGGCGGAAAACCTCGCGCTCTTCGGCTCCTACGGCTTCACCGACGCGCGTTTCTCCGCCCTCGACGAGGACGGCCGCCCCCAGGCCTACGCGGGCGACACCTTCCGCCTCGCCTCCCGGCACGCCGCCTCGCTCGGCGCCACCCTCGCGCTCCCCGCCCCGCGCGGCGCGTTTCACCTGTCGCCGGTTTTCCAATACAGATCCGCCGCCTATTTCGCCGACGACAACGACTCCTTCGGCGGACGCCTCCGCCAGGGCGGCTACGGCGTCCTGAATCTCGAGCTCGCCTACCGCCCCCGCCGCGGCTTCTGGGAGGCCGCCGTCTTCGCCGAGAACGCCCTCGACCGCGAATACCTGGTCGACGCCGGCAACGCCGGCGCCGCCTTCGGCCTGCCCACCACCGTTCGCGGGAACCCGCGCCTGCTCGGCGCCCGCTTCACCGCCCGCTTCTGATCCGCACCCCGGCCCGGCCCCGCCATCGCGCTACGCGAAGCCCCGCCGCCGGGCGTTTGCCAGCAGCTCGGACAGGTTCCCCGCGCCGAGCTTCGCCATCACGTTCGCCCGGTGAAACTCCACCGTGCGCGCGCTCAGGCCGATCAAGTCGCCGATCTCGCGGCTCGTCCGGCCCGCCAGCACGTGGCCAAGCACCTCCTGCTCCCTCCGCGAGAGGATCTTGCCCACCGCCTCCGCCTTCGCGCCTTCCCGCGCAAGCGTCTCGCGGAAACGCCCCGAGAACGAGGTCCGGCCCTCCGCCACCGCGCCGAGGGCCGCGAGCAAGGCCTCCGGCGGCGCGTCCTTCTCCAAATACCCCTCCACCCCGCTCTCCCTTACCCGCGTCAGCGAAAGCGGGTCGATCAACGAGGAGAGCACCAGCGCCCTCAGCTCGGGCCTGAGCTGCCGCGCCGCCCGCACCCATTCCAGCCCGTCCATGCCCGGAAGCTGGAAGTCCACCAGCGCCAGATCCGGACGCAGCCGTTCCAGCTCCGCGAGCGCCTCCTCGCCGGATGCCATCGCGCCGACCAGCGCGAAACGCCCCGAACTCTCCACGCAATGCGAGAGGAAGGAACGAAACATCCCCTGGTCCTCGACGATCAACACCCGCGGCGCGTTCATGCGGTCGTCCCCTTCTTCGCCGGCAGCGAAAAACTCAACTCCGCGCCGCCGCCGGCCATCGTCCGCGCCTCGAGCCGTGCGCGCAACGCCCGGCCGATCTCGGAACACAGGCGCAACCCCAGCCCGCCCTCCGCGGAAGGCGCGAGCCCGGAAAAATCGCCGCTCGCGAGCGCAGCCTCGACCGCCGGCGGCAGCCCGGGACCGTCGTCCCTCACCGACACCCGCGCCGCCCCGTCCGCCCCCGCGGCCACCGTCAGTTCCACGCGACTTCGGGCGAATTTCAACGCGTTGGCCAAAAGATTCCGCACCAGGGTCTGCGCGAGCACCAGGTCGGTCTCGACCAGAAGCGCCGCCGGGGCGTCCACGCTCAGCCCGATCCCCGCCCTCGCGGCCAGCGCCTGGTGTTGCGCCACCGCCGGCCCGACCAGCGCCGGAGCCGCGTGCGTTCCGATCGCGACCGTTCCCGCCCGCAGCCTGGCCCATAGCACAAGATCCTCGATCATCAGCAGCAGCGCCCGTCCCGTCCTCGCCGCGTCGCCGGAAAACTCCACCGCCGAGGCGCGCCCCGCCGCCGCCAACTCCGCCGCGCGCGTCAAGCCGGTCAGCGGGCTGCGCAAATCGTGTCCCACCACCGCCAGCATGCGGTCCTTGTCGGCGTTGGCCGCGGCCAGTTCGCGCGTGCGCTCCGCCACCTCGATCTCCAGTTCGTCCGCGTAGGCCTCCTGGATCGCGCGTCGCTGCTCGGCCTCCTCCGCCGCCCGCTCCCGCGCCTCGAGACGTTCCCTCTGCATCGTGGCGAAGCGGTCCGACACCGCGAGCGAGAGCAGGAGCATCTCCAGCGCCGATCCCGTCATCATCGCCATCGCCGAAATCCCCAGCGGGATCGCCATCAGCCAGATCGCCGCCGCGGGCAGGATCCCCGCCAGCAGCAGCCCGAACGAAAGCACGAAATATCGCCCCTGCTTCTGCCCCGCCCGCCAGGCCACGACCGCCGCCACGCACAAAACCGCGTGCGTCGCCGCCGTCCCCGCCACCGTGAAATGCATCCAGATCGTGTCGTTCACCCAGGGGAAGCTCAGCCCGCCCAGCGCGAGCACCAGGCTCGCGGCGCGGACAAAACGCAGGATCCGGTCCATCCGCGGCGCGATGCGCGGAAGGTCGAGGAACACCCGCGCGAACTGCGTCACGAACACCGCGCTCGCCCCCATCGCCACCGTCACGAAAGTCTCCATCACGGGCGAGCCCCAGGACAGGCCGAGCACCTGGTGCAAACCGCGGGAAAACGCCATCAGGCACGCGTTCGAGGCCAGGTAGCCAAGATAGTAGCCGATGTCGCGGAAACGCAGCCGCGCCCAAAGCACCGCGTTGTAGACCAGCAGCGCGAGCAGGACGCCGAAATACACCGCCTCCGCCGCCGTGTCCCGCAGTTGCGCCGCGAAAAAGCGCCTTTCGTCCGGCCACCAGGCGAGGCGCAGCCAGGCGCCGAACCGATCCTTCACCCGCAGCACGACGACGCGCTCGCCTCGCGCCGGCACCTCCGCGAAAACCGCCGCGTCGCGCCCCCAGACGGCCTTGTCCCGCGCCGGGATCCACTCGCCTGACCGGGCGTGGCGCCAGCCGCCGGACGCCGCCTCGTCGCGTATCCAGAAATCGATACGATCCGTGTAGTATTCCGCGTCCGCCAGCACCCCTCGCCAGGGGGCGTCTTCCGGATTTCGCAGCGTCACCTTCACCCAGAGCGCCTCGCCGAAAAGATGACGCAGGTAGCCCGGCCCCTCCCATCGCGTCCACTCCGAGTCCGGCCGCGCCAGCGCCTCGTCGAGCGACCAGGCCGCGGCCGCGTCCACGAGAAATTCCACAGGCGCGTGGTCCGGTCCCGGCAGGATTTGCATGCCCTTCCGGTCACCCGCGATCCCCATGAGCAAGCCTCCCACCAGGGCCGCGACGAACGCGAACAGGCCCACGAGGGTCCAGCGGGATCGGGGGTGATGCGGAATCATTCGTCCCGCGCATCCGAGCACGCTTTCCCCGCGCCGCAAGCCCCCCGTGAAACCCGGAGCCGGTAGTTCTACGAGGTTTGGTCCCTCGCCCCGATCCCGACGCCGCCCCCCCTTTTGTCGTTCCCGCTCGCCATGAATTTTCCCCGTCCCATTCGCCTCGCCCTGCTGCTCATCACCATGCTCGTCACGAGCGGCGCCCTGCGCGCGCAGCAGGTCTACTACGTCGATCGCGCGACCGACAACGGCGATTTCCTCACCGGGGAGGGCACGAACTCCAACGGCTACTACGGCGACTTCCGCTACTGCTGGATCATGTCGCAGCTTTACCGGAATCCCTTCGCCCGGACCTCCACCATCATCGTCCTGCGCAGCGACGTCACGCTCACGCGCCCGCTTCCGCCCTGGACGCCCGACGTCCCGCAAGACCTCACGATCAAATCCGACAACAGCGTCTATCAGATCAACGGAGGCGGAGAGGTTCGCCTGCTCTTCTTCGATGCCCCCGGCTCCACCTTCAACCTCCAAGATCTGTTTCTCATCAACGGTCACGCCAAGGGCGGCGAGGGCCGGAGCCGGGGCGGCGGCGGCGCGGGCCTGGGCGGGGCGATCTTCGTCAACGCCGGGTCCCTGAGCCTCTCCGGGGTGTATTTCTCGAATAACAAAGCCACCGGCGGAAACTCCCTCCCCGCAAGTTATCGTTCCTTCGGCGGCGGCGGCGGCGGTGGTTCCCAATGGGGCTTTGGCGGCGCGGATCCCGGCGGCGGCGGCGGCTTTTTCGGCGCAGGTGGCACGGGAGGCGACGGATCCGGCGGCGGTGGTGGTCTGGCCACCTCTGGCGCCTCGGGATACAGGGATGCCGGAGGCGGAGGTGGCGGCCTCACCCCCGCCGGCTTGGGGGACACTCGCAACCCGGGGCAAAACGGAGGGACCGGCGGGGATGCCGCCGGTCGCACTGCCGATTCCTACCGGTTCAACAGCGGCTTGAACGCGGTCGGACGCGGCGGCGGCGGCGGTGGCGCGGGCGGCATCGCCGGCGGCATCTTCACTATTTCAGCCAACGGTGGCGACGGACAGATCTATGGTGGCGGCGGCGGCTCGGGTTACCACGGGGTCCCTCCCACTCGCGGAGGACATGGCGGAGACTTCGGCGGCGGCGGCGGCGGCGGGCCAGGCTCCCCCGGCGGCAACGGCGGCTTCGGGGGCGGTGGCGGGGCGGGCGAACCCTGCGGCCGCGGCGGTTTCGGCGCCGGTAACGGCGGCTCTACCTACGAGGAAATCGGCGGCGGCGGCTCCGCCTACGGCGGTTCGATTTTCCTGCGCACCGGCGCCAGTCTCCTCGTGCGCGACGCCTCGATCAGCGCCGGCACGCTCACCGCCGGCGCTCCGGGCGGCTCCGCGGCGGGCGACGGCATCTACGTCATGTCCGGCGCCAATCTGACCTACGAGCTGAACGGCACGAGCTACTCGTCCGTGACGGGCGGCATCGCCGGCGAAGGCGGCTTTTTCCTCAGCGGCCCCGCTTCCGCCACCGTCGAACTCGGCGGCGTCAACACCTACTCCGGCGTCACCATCGTCCAATACGGCACGCTTCGCCTCGGCTCCACGGGGCGGTTTTCCCCCGACTCCATCTTCAACATCTACGACTACGGCACGGTCGACCTGAACGGCCGCGACCAAACCTTCACCTCGGCGCGCTTCACCGGCAGCACCGGCACCGTCACGAATGGTCGCGCCAACACCCCGCTCACCGTCACGCTCGACGCCGCCGACAACGCCGGCCCGCCGCTCAACGTCTCCTTCCGCAACGGCGCCTCGTCCATCGCCCTGCGCAAAACCGGCGCGGGAACCCTGCGTCTCGGCGGTCGCAGCACGGCCACCGGCGGCACCACCGTCGCGGCCGGCACGCTCGAGCTCGCCGGAGAGCTGAACGGCGCCGGCACGATCGTCGGCGATCTCACCGTCCTGGGCGCGGGTCGCGTGAACACCGTCGCGCCCTCGGCGCTGGGCTGGGCCGCCGGCGCGAAGATCGACCGCGTCACGCTCAAGGATGGCGGCTCGCTTAACAACACCGTCAACGCCGACCAGTCCTGGGCCGTCGCCTTCACCTTGGATAACGGCGGCATCCTCAGCTCCAACGGCGGCGTATCCAGCGCCACCACCGCATCCAAATACACCTTCGGCAGCCTCTGGGACAGCCGTGTAAGCGTGCGCGCCACCGGCGCCGCCCGCTCCGAGATCCGAGGCCGTGTCGACCTCAAACCCCAATACGGCCAGACGCTCGTCGACTTCACCGTCGATGCCGGCTCGAGCCTGCTCGCCTCGGCCGCGATCACCTCCGACGAGGGCGCGGTCGGCCTGCGCAAGCTGGGCGCCGGCTCGCTCCTGCTCACCGCCGCCAATCCCTATTCCGGCGGCACCTTCGTCGACGCCGGCACGCTCGAGCTCGAGGGCTCGTCCACCAACGGCGAGGGCGTGATCCGCGGTGCCCTGACCGTGCAGCCCGGCGCCACGCTCGTTACTCGCTCCGCCAACTCGCTCGGCACCGCGTCCAACGTCTCCGTCTCGTCGATCACGCTCAACGGCAACTCCACCCTGCGCAACCTCGCCGGTGAACAAGGATGGGGCGTCGCCTACAATCTCAACGGCGGTCGTCTCGTCTCCAACGACGGCGCCGCCGGCGCCTCCGCGACCTCCCTCTTCAGCTTCGGCGGCCCCTCCGGACGCCCCACTTCCGTCACCGTCGGCGCCTCATCTTCCATCGAGGGCCGTGTGGATCTGCGCCCGGACAATGGCAACGCCGCCACGGAAATCCAGGTCGCCGCCGGCTCGACGCTCTCCGTCCCCGCCGCGCTCACCGGCTCGGGCGGATTGCTCAAAACCGGAGCCGGGGCGCTCCTGCTTCGTGCCGCCAACACCTACTCGGGATCGACCTCGATCAACGCCGGCTCCCTCGTCATCGCCGCGGGCGGCAACCTTAGCTCATCCAGCGCCATCTCCATCGCCTCCGGCGCCACGCTCGACGGCTCCGCCGCCTCCGGCCTCACCCTCGGCCCGATCTCCGGCCCCGGCTCGCTCGTTCTCGGCGCCTCCGCCACGCTCTCCACCCCCTCGGGCGCCACGACCGGTTTCTCCGGCGTCCTGTCCGGAAACGGCACGCTGACCAAGACGGGCTCGGGCACGCTCACGCTCTCGGGCAACAACACCTACGGCGGAGCCATCTCCGTCGAAGGCGGCACCCTGACCCTCGCCTCCACCGGCGCCCTGTCACCCTCGACCAGCCTCGCCATCGCGACCGGAGCGACCTTCGACGTCTCCGCCAAGTTCGACGCCACCTTCGGCCCCCTCTCCGGAACCGGAAGCCTCGTCCTCGGTGCCAACTCTTTCACCGCCGACCAAGCCGCCGACACCACGTTCTCCGGAGTCATCTCCGGGCTCGGCCGCTTCATCAAGGCCGGCTCGGGCACCCTCGTGCTCACGGGCCGAAACACCTTCGCCGGCACCGTGTTCGCCAACGGCGGCGTGCTAGTATTCTCCTCCAGCCAGAGCATCGGCTCCTCCTCCATCTTCCAGTTTGGCGGCGGCACCCTGCGCTGGGCCCCGGGCAACACCTACGACCTTTCCCAGCGATTCATCCGCTTCAACGCGACCAGCACCCTCGACGTCGGCGCCAACAACGTCGTCTTCGCCAACCCCATCGGCACCCACCAGAACGGAACGATCGGCACCGGCGGCCTGATCAAGGCCGGCACCGGCGTCCTCACCCTGTCCGGCGCCAACACCTACGCCGGTGGCACCCTCGTATCCGCCGGCACCCTACGCCTCGCCCCGGGTGCGACCCTGGGCACCGGTCGTTCGTTGACCGTCGCCGCCGGCGCGACGCTCGATCTCTCCGCCTTCGGCGCCGCCGGCTACACCCTGCCCGCCGGGTCCACCGTCACCAACCTGGGCACCATCACCGGCATCCTGAAGATCGCCGGCGCCTCGCCCGCGCTCGCCGTGGAACATCCGGCCGACACCGCCGCGGCCTCGGGTGCCGCCGTGGCCTTCGGCCCCCGCCCGCTCGGCGCGCCCGTTTTCGCGCGCACGGTGCTCGTGCGCAACCGCGGCGCCGGCCCGCTTAACATCTCCTCGCTCACCGTCGGCGGCGCCACCCCGGCCGACTTCGCGCTCGACCGCTCCGCCCTGCCCTCCGTGCTCGCCCCCGGCGCCACCGCCCCGGTCGTGATCCGCTTCGCTCCCTCCGTGCTCGGCGCGCGTTCCGCCACGCTCACCCTCGCCAGCGACGATTCCACCACCCCCGTCTTCACCCTTGCGCTTTCCGGCGGGGGAGGAACGCCACGTCTCTCCGTCCTGTCTTCCGCGGACACGCCCCTCCCGCGCGGCTCCACCGTGAACGCTTGGGGCCTCAACACCTCGCGCCAAAGTCCCGCGCCCGCCGGCCTCTCCGGCATCATCGCCATCGCCGCCGGCGGCTACCACAGCCTCGGTCTCAAGGCGGACGGCACCGTCACCGCCTGGGGCGAAAACAGCTCGGGTCAGTCCAACGCGCCCGCCGGCCTCTCCGGCGTCGTCGCCATATCGGGCGGGGATTCCCACAGCCTGGCCCTCAAATCCGACGGGGCCTTGGTGGCCTGGGGCAAAAACGACTACGGCCAAATCAACGTTCCCGCCAATCTTCCCGCCCTCGTCGCCATATCCGCGGGCGGTTTCCACAACCTCGCCCTTCGGTCGGACGGTCTCGTCGCCGCCTGGGGCATCGACACCGCCGGCCAGAGCACCGTGCCCGCCGGCCTGTCCAACGTCGTCGCCATCGCCGCCGGCGGCTACCACAGCCTCGCGCTCAAGGCGGACGGCACCGTCGTCGCTTGGGGACGCAACCAGGAAGGCCAGAGCACCGTGCCCGCCGGTCTGTCCGGCGTCGTCGCCATTTCCGCCGGCGTTTTCCACAGCCTCGCTTTCAAGGCCGACGGCAGCGTCGTCGCCTGGGGCAGCAATGCTGAAAACCAAAAGTCGGTGCCCGTCGGCCTCTCCGGAGTCGTCGCCGTCTCCGCCGGCGGTTACCACAACCTCGCCCTCAAATCCGACGGCACCGTCTCCGCATGGGGAAGGGACAACTTCGATCAGAGCACCATCCCGTCGGGCCTTTCCGGTGTCGCCGCGATCTCCGCCGGTTACTTCCACAACCTCTCGCTGTTTGCGCCCCCTCCGATGGACCTCGGCCGCGGCGAGATCGGTTCAGCCGGCACACCAGTCGCCTTCACCGTGCGCAACAGCGGCAACGCCCCGCTCTCCCTCCAATCCGTCACGCTCGCCGGAGCGCATCCGGCGGACTTCCTCCTCGATGCGAGAGCGCTCGGCTCGAGCCTAGCCCCCGGCGCCTCCGCGACGATCACCCTCGCCTTCCGTGCCCAGGCCGCGGGCTCGCGTCAGGCCGTGCTGCGCATCCGCGGCGACGATCCCGCCAATCCCGTGCTGGAGTTCTCCTTCGTCGCCACCGGCTTCACCGCGCCGCACCTCGTCGTCGAATCGCCCGCCGACACCTCGCTCGTGTCCGGCGCGGCCCTCGACTTCGGCGCCCTCGCCCCCGGCGCCTCCGGCCCCGGCCGCTCCGTCGTGCTGCGCAACCGGGGCGGCGCCGCGCTCACCGTCTCCGGACTATCGCGCGGCGGGGCGCACGCGGCCGACTTCGCCCTCGATGCTCCGTCCCTGCCCGCCGTGGTCGCACCCGACGGCACGCTCGCCTTCACGCTGAGCTTCGTCCCGACCGCCTCCGGCGCGCGCTCCGCATCGCTCACGATCACGAGCGACGATCCCGACATCACCGCTTTCGCACTCACGCTTTCCGGAACCGGTCTTTCGCCGCTCCAGAGCTGGCGTCTGCTTCACTTCAGCCGCTCCGACGGACTCGGGCAATCGGCCGACTCCGCCGACCCCGACGGCGACGGCGCGCCCAATCTCCTCGAATACGCCTTCGGCCTCGATCCGCTCGACCCCGCCTCCGCCCGTCCGCCCGCCATCGTCTTGTCCGGGGCCGGCCCCGAGCCCGCCCTCGTCTGCGAATTCACCTCTCCCGATGGCGTGGGCGACGTGGGCTATGGCGCCGAATGGAGCCCGTCGCTCGCGCCCGACGACTGGACCGCGGTCCCCGACACCGGCTCCGGCTCGCGCCACGTTTTCCGCCTGCCGCTCGCCGGGCGTTCCCGCGCCTTCCTGCGCCTGGTGGTCACGCCCGCCCCCTGAGCCTCGGCTGATCCCGCTCTCCGTATCCATCTTCCGAGCACACCTGGTGAAAACACGGGGTTTGTCCGCTTCACGCCCCGTCCCGTTCCCGACCGAATCCCGATGATGAACCTATCTTCCGCGTCCCGTCGCCTCGCCGCCGCCATCGCCCTGCTCGGGCCTCTCGCCGCCTTCGCTCAGATATCCGGATTCACCGGGGTATTCGCCCCCGAAAACTGGGTATTCACCTCGGGCGGAGAGCCGGCGACCGTGTCGTGGAATTCGGACTACACCGCGTTCACGATCCACGGTTCCGACGACGATTCCGGAGTCGGCTCCCTCAGCGCCTTCACCCTCTCGCTTCCCGCCTACTACCAGGTCACCTTCGACTGGAGCTTCTCGACGAGCGACCTTCCCGGCTGGGAATCCGGAGGCTACCTGATCGGTTCCGACGCCTACGACCTCACCCAGGCCTCCGCGACGACGGAGTCCGGATCCATCACCGACCCGCTCATCCTGGGCTCCGGGTCGGCGGGATTCTACGTCCACTCCCGCGACAACACCTTCGGCCCCGGCACGCTGACCATCTCCAACTTCGGCTTCCTGCAGGCCTCGGCCGCCGGGACCACCCGTTGGCAAAGATCGACGCCCGGCTCCTGGACCCGCGCGGCCAACTGGTCCGCCGCGGTGCCCGACTCCGCACGCGCGGCGGAGATCACCGGCGGCGCGAACGTCTCGCTCGCCGCGCCCGCGGAGGCGTTCTCCGTCTACGTCGAGAGCTCCACCCTGCAAATCTCGGGCGGCGGCGCGCTCACCTTGGCCAACCCCAATGGCTTTTTCGCCGCCGACTACGGCGCCGTGATCGACCTCTCCGGCGCGGGCACCCGGCTGGAAACCGGCGGATACCTTACCCTCTACACCGCCACGGCCTTCATCTCCGACCAGGCCCGCCTCGTCACCCACGGAGCCACCCTCTCCGCCTTCGACGACAATATCTCCACCGTCTATCTATCCCAGAACGCACACTGGGACGCCGGCGATCTCGCCGTCGCCTATCGCGGCGTCGCCGCCATCAAAATAGACCCCGGAGCCCGTCTGATCGCGGGCTCCGTCGTCCTCGGAGCGGGCCACGCCGCGCAGGGAATCATCAAAGTCTCGGGAACCGGGGCCGCCCTCGAAACCGGAACCTTCGCGATCGGCGACAACGGTTCCGGCTCGCTCACCGTCAGCCAGGGCGCGCGGGTTTCCAGCCAGTCTGTTCGCATCGCCTTCTTCAACCCGACCGACGCCGGACTCTGCACCGGCGAAGCCACGATCTCCGACCCGGGTTCCTCGTGGGAAATCACCGGCGACCTCCGCATCGGCGCCTACCAAGGCGCCGACCGCTACGCCACCGGATCGCTCGCCATCGTCGACGGCGCCACCGTTCGGGTCGGGACGGCGACGCTTGCCCCCGTTTACGTCGCCGCCTCCGGCTCGATCCGCATCGGCGCCGGCGGCGCGGCCGGCGTGCTCCAGGCCGCGTCGGTGAACTTCACCGGCATATCCGGCGAGCCCGCCTCGCTGTCCTTTAATCATTCCGACGACATAGCCTTTTTAGCCGACGTCACCGGACACGGAAAAATCATCAAAGAGGGCCCCGGCGCGCTCACCCTCGACGGCGCCAACACCTACGACGGCGGGACCGAGGTCCGCGCCGGCGTCGTCGTGGCCGGCAACGTATCCGCCTTCGGCACCGGCACGGTGGTGATCGGCTCCGGCGCCACCCTCGATCTCGCGGGATTCGCCATCACCAACGTTCTCGACAACCGCGGCGGCGCCCTCGCCGGCCTCGGCGCCTACTCCGGCAGCCAGACCGTCTCCGGCGCATCCACCTTCGGCGGCACCGTCGGCGGCGCCGTCACCGTCGGCTCCGGCGGCCACGTCGACACCACGGGCGCGATCTTCACCGGCCCGGTCACGGTGGAATCCGGCGGCACCATCTCGGGCACCGGCACGCTCGCCTCGGTCGCCATCGCCTCCGGGGGGACGCTCTCTCCCGGCGACTCCCCCGGATTGCTCACCGTCGACGGCGACCTCGGTCTCGCGCCGGGCAGCATGACGCTCATCGAGATCAGCGGAAGGTCGCGCGGCGCCGATCCCGGCTACGACGCGGTGAACGTCTCCGGCGCGCTCTCGCTCGGCGGCACCCTTTCGGTGTCTTTTCTCGACGGCTTCGCCCCCTCCGGATCGGCCACGTTTGATCTCTTCCAGTTTGGCTCCATCGGCGGCTCCTTCGCCCAGATCAACCTGCCCTCCGTCGGCGGCTACGTTTGGGACAGCTCCATGCTGGCCATCGACGGCACGCTCTCGCTCTCCGCCCTGTCTTCGGTCCCCGAGCCCGGCAGCTTCGCCTTGCTTGCCTCGCTCGCCAGCCTCGGGGCCTGCGCTCATCGTCGCCGTCGTCCCGTGCGGTGCTAAGAGTGGTTTCAGCCCCGGCACGACTACGTCAAGATCCCCCGAGGGGGATGCGGTCCTATGGAGGGCGGACCGTGGTGTCCGCCTTTCGTGCTCCGCAGGAGACGGAGCCCCGCCTTCCGCATGAAGTTAACGGAGCAACGCCAAGGCGTGTCACGCCCCTCCTCCGCGCGGAGCGGAACCGGACTCAATCCGGGCGCAGCACCGACTCCAGTCGCTCCCGGAGCTGCGCCATGCCAAAGGGCTTCGGCAGGATCCCCGCCGGATGCACCGCCTCCGGAGGCAGGTTCTCCAGCCGACTCGAGAACCCGCTCATCAACACCACCGGCACGCGCGGATTTATCCGGTGCATCTCCGCGTGCGCCGCGAAGCCGTCCATCTTCGGCATCGTCAGGTCGAGCAGCACCGCCCGCAGCTCCGACGACGTTTCCCGAAACCGCTCCACGCCCTCGATCCCGTTTTTCGCCACGATCGCGCGAAAGCCGATCTGCTCGAGCAGCGAAGCCGCCACGTCCCGCAGCTGCGCGTCGTCGTCCACCAGCAGGACCCAGCCCGTCGCCTTGCGCTCCACCGGCGCGGCGGACACGGGCTGCGCCGGAGACGCGGCCGCCCCCGCGTAAACCGGAAACGCGAGGCGAAACCGGGCGCCCTGCCCGGGCGAGCTTCTCACCGCGATGTGCCCGCGATGGGATTTCACCAGGCCGGCGACCGCCGCGAGCCCCAGCCCCTTGCCGGCGAATTTCGTCGTGAAAAAGGGATCGAAGATGCGCGCCTGCACCTCCGCGCTCATGCCCGCGCCCGTGTCCTCCACCTCGAGCAGCGTGTAGTCCCCAGGCTGCGCCGAACGTCCCGGGAACAGCTCCTCCGCGCGTTGCGCGTCCATCTTTTCCCGGCGCGTCCGCACCGTGATCACGCCTTCGCGATCCCCGATCGCCTCGGCGGCGTTGATGAGCAGGTTCATCGCCACCTGCTGCATCTGGGTGTCCGCGGCGAGGATCGGCGCCGTCGGCGCGGTTTCGTCGAAACGCACCCGCACCCGCGGCCCCAGCGACGACTCCAGCAGTCGCGACACGTCGCGCATGAGCCGGCGCAGATCCACCTCCGCCAACGCCACCGGCGTCCGCCCCGCGTAGGCTAGCATCTGCTGGCACAGGCGCGCCGCCCGTTCCGCCGCCTGCTCGATGTTCGCGATGTTCGCCAGTCCTTGCGCGCCGGGGGCGAGATCGAGCCGCGCGAGGTTCGCGTTGCCCAGGATCGCGGTCAGCAGGTTGTTGAAATCGTGCGCGATCCCGCCCGCCAGCACGCCGAGGCTCTCCGCCCGCTGCAACTCCTGCAGCTCGCCATCCCGCTGCCGTCGCTCCTCCTCCGCCCGCCGCTGGTCGGAAATGTCGCGGAGAATAAACGAGAAGCTCAGCTCCCGCGTGCCCGGATCGGGCCGCGCGATACCCACCTGCGAGGTCGGCAAGCTCCGTCCCCGCGGATCGGCCAGGACCCCTTCGCCCTGCCAGGATCCCGCCTCCTGCGCGGCCGGCATCGCCTCCTCGCGCCATCGCGCCGCCATCTCCGCCGGCAGGAGGTCCTCCAGCCGCAACCCCGCCTCGGCCACGTTCGCGCCCGCGCGTCCGGCCCAGGCGAGCATCGCCGCGTTCGCGTAGAGCACGCGCCCGCCCGCGTCGGTCGTCAGCACAAGATCGGGAGACGCCTCGAGGATGCCGGACAGACGAGCCTCCGCCTCCTCCGCGCGCTTCCGGTCCGTGATGTCCACGCTGACTCCCGAGATCCGCAGAGGGCGCCCCGACGCGTCGCGCGTCACGATCGAGCCGCGCGATTGCACCCAGCGCCAGCCTCCGTCCTTCGAGCGAAGCCGCATCTCCGCCTCGAAGAGATCGCGGCGCCCTTCCAGATGATCCACCCAGGCCGCGCCCGCCGCGCGCCGGTCCTCCGGATGCAGCAAGGCGGGCAGCCGCAGCTCCGGCGGCTCCAGCTCCTCGGGACGATAACCGAGAATCTCCGCCAGCCGCGCGTTCGACGCCATCCGCCCGGTGGCGATCTCCCGCTCCCAGACCCCCAGCCGCGCGCCGCCGATCACGCGGTCCAGTCGCGCCCGGTTCTCCGCCGATTCCCGTTCCGCCTCCTCGCGCCGCGTCACCAAGGTGCCGAGCCCCAGCCCCACCACCGCCACCGCGAATTCAAACAGCAGGAAAATGTAGGAAAAATCCCGTGTCGTCCCCGCAAGCCGCATCGCGACCAACCCCACCATCATCACCGCCACCGCCGCCAGGGTCGCTCCCGGCAGGCCGTGCCGCAGGCAGATCCAGATCAGCGGCACGAAACACAGATAAAACGCGCTGTGCTCCCGCAACACCGGCAGAGCCACCACGAGCACGAGGACCGCGACCAAGAAGCCCGCCCGGACCGACATCCACAGCCACTCGCGCAGCGTCCACGAACGGCGTGACGCCGCCACCGGCCGCCCGTCCAGCCACGGCGCGGCGAAGACCATCGCCAACGGCACCACGACCAGCGATCCGCTCGCGTCGCCCAGCCACCACTCGAACGCCGACAACGCGAACTCGTTCCCCGTCAGCCGGTGTCCCGCCAGCAAGGTCGCGTCCATCACCGCCGTGCCGACCAAGGCCGGCGCCAGCGGCGCCGCCCCGATCGCGAGCCAGAAAGCCAGTCCCTGCCGCCCCGCGCCCGGCAGCAAAATCCGCCCCGACCAACGGCGCACCGCCCAGGCCGTCGCGCCGTAACACAGCGTGATCAAACCCGGAAAAAAGAGGGCCGGCCAGAGCATGCGCGGCGCCGGCGTGATCCACGCCGTCGCGAAATTGACCAGAAAAACCAACCAGGCCAGACGCGGCCCCAGCAGGATCATCAACGCCAGCGCCAGACCGACCGGCGGATACCAGATCGACACCGTGATCCCCGGCTTCACCTCGAACCAAAAGGCCGAGAGGTGGGAAACGGTGTGCAAAAGCACATACCCGACGCACAGCCAGGTCGACCGCGACCATCCGCGAAACGGAAAAACGGAGAACATCGCCGGCAAGAACTACGCCGGATCCAGGGACCGGGCCGCGCGCCCCGGCCGCCCGCCGTTCGCAGGTCCGCCTTCGCGTCCGCTTCGCCCCGCCCGTTGAACCGCGTTGCTTCTCATATCCCCGACGAAGCCGCGATCCGGGCGCTTCGACAACTCAAAGTCCCAGGGGTGATTTCACCAAACGCCCCGCGTCCTTTGCCAATCGTTGGCCTTCTCAAGACGCCGCAAACTCTCCGCAAGGACGGGTAAGCTTTTCGCGCCCGCATTCTGGGAAGATCGCGCCTTGGCCCGCCCCCGCATCTCCGCGGCGGCGCGGCCCCGTCCTCCATGTCCACCCGCTCCCGCCTCCCGATCCCCGTCCTCGCGACCCTCGCCCTCGCCGCCAATCTCGCGGCCCAAGACGCCGCCGCACCGGCCCCGGCGCCCGCCCGTCCCGGCGAAGAGGTCGTCCAGCTCGACGAGATCGAGGTCCGCGACTCGCGCCTCTCCGAATACGCCGTCCCCGACACCGCCTCGATCGGCAAGGGCGGCATCCCGCTCGAAGAAAATCCCCAGCCCATCGTCGTCATCCCGCGCAGCCTCCTCGACGACATCGCGCCCATGCGCCTCGAGGACGCCCTCCACGGCGTCTCCGGCGTCCAGACCGGCGGCTACTACAACAACTGGGACTACTTCCGCATCCGCGGCTTCTCCGCCGATTTCAACACCTACATCGACGGGCTCCGCGGCGGCAACGGCATGGGCGAGGAGACCCTCGGGCTCGAGCAGATCGAGGTCATGAAGGGTCCCGCCGCCCTCTACGGCGCCGGCCCCGTCGGCGGCCTCGTCAACCTCGTCAGCAAGCGCCCCGTCGCCGAGCGCTTCACCACCGTCGGCGCCACCGTCGGCTCCTACGACTACCATCAGGCCTCGGTCGACTTCAACCAGCCCCTCGCCGCCGACGAATCGGTGCTCTTCCGCGTCAACACCTTCTACCGCGACCAGCAGTCCAACATCGACCAGGTCGAGAGCCATCGCACCTACCTCGCGCCGTCGCTCACCTGGAAGATCAACGATCGCACCTCGATCACCTTCCTCGCCCGCTACCGCGACCTGAAGGGCGTCTTCGACATGCCGCTGCCCGCCGTCGGCACCGTCCTGCCCAACCCCAACGGCACCATCTCCCCCGACCTTTTCGTCGGCCAGATCGGTTCCAACAAGGGCGCCGAAACGTATGAGCAGATCGGATACGAATTCACCCATAAAATCACCGACTCGCTCACGCTCACCCAGAACTTCCGCTTCGACCACTACGAGCAGTCCTGGGACGACCTCCTGTATCCTTGGGCATTCTCCGCGCCCTACGACACGCTCCAGCTCCTGCCTTACAACTATTACCAGGACTGGAACGACACCGCCGTCGACACCCGCCTCGACGCCGAAATCGAGCAGGGCGCCGCCACCCACAACCTCACCGGCGGCTTCGACTACTTCCGCAAGGACCGCACCAACGGGAGCAACTACGGCACGAGCTTCATCCCGCTCGACGTCTTCGATCCGAATTATTCCACCGGCGTCACGCCCGCCCTCACCCCGCTCACCGCCGGCTCCGACTTCCAGGAGATCATGGGCTTCTACGGACAGGACCACCTCCAGTTGCCCTCGGACGTCACCGTCACCGTCGGCGGCCGCTACGATATCGCCGAGACCTCCGGCGGCCATGACACCGCCTTCACCCCACGCGCCGGCGGCACCTGGGAGTTCACGCCCGGCGCCATCGCCTACGTGAGCTACAGCGAGGCCTTCGCCGTCCAGTCCACCGCCACCGCCTCGCTCAAGCCCGAGACCGGCGACAACCTCGAGATCGGCCTCCGCAACCACTTCCTCGGCAAACGCCTCGTCACCACCGCCTCGCTTTTCCAGGTCACGCGCCGCGACATCGCCACCGCCAACCCCATCCTTGGCGGCCCGCCCGTCACCGCCGGCGAGCAGCGCAGCCGCGGCGTCGAGCTCGACGCCCGCTACACCCCCGCCCCCGGCTGGGAGCTCCTTGCCGCCTACGCCTACACCGACACCGAGATCCTCGAGGACAACACCCTCCCGGTCGGCGCGCGCATGGCCGGCGTGCCCCTCCACACCGCCAACGTCTGGGGCCAATACACGCTCCAGACCGGCGCCCTCCGCGGCCTCGGCCTCGGGCTCGGTGTCGCCTACTACGGCGAACAGGAGGGAGACCGCACCTACGCGACGAGCTTCACCCTGCCCGCCTACACGCTCTGGCAGACCGCGCTCAGCTACGAGCGCGGCCGCTTCTCGGCCAAGCTCAGCGTGACGAACCTCTTCGACGAGACCTACTACTCCGGCGCCTACGACGCCCTCTACGTCATGCCCGGCGACCCGCGCCTCGTCCGCCTCGGGGCGTCTTGGAAATTCTGATACAGGCCGACCGGGCGCCTCGCCCGCAACCCGCGTTCCGGGGACCGGGAAACGCTCCCGGTCCCCGGAACGCCTCCCACGACCGACCACACGCCCACTCCGACCACCATGCGCAAACGCCTCTGGCAGCTCCATTCCTGGCTCGGCCTCGTCGCCGGACTCGGCCTCCTCGTCATCGGACTCACCGGCGGCGTCCTGATGTTTCACGACGAGCTCGAGACGCTCTTCAATCCCGAGGCCGTCCGCGTCGAGCCGACGCCCGCCGGCCGCCTGCCCGCCGCCGAACTTCTCGCCGCCGCCAACCGTCAGCTCCCCGGCCACGAGGTCTCCGGCTGGCTCTTCCGCGACACCGACGAAGCCCGCCTCGCCGACCTGCTCTACGTCCGCCGCCACGGCTCCGCCGAGTGGCTGGTCGCGACGCTTGATCCCTACACCGGCAAGATCCTCGCCGGCCCCCGCGCCGGCACCGAGACGCTCACCGGCTGGCTGCTCGATCTTCACTACACCTTCTTCGCCGGCCACGCCGGCACGCTCCTCGTCGGCATCTTCGGTCTCCTGCTCTGCGCGCTCGGCGTCAGCGGCGTCTGGCTCTACCGCGAGTTCTGGAAACACCTCTTCACCCTGCGCTGGGGTCGCGGCGCGCGCCTGCTGTTTTCCGATCTGCACAAATTCATCGGCATCAGCTCCGTCGCGTTCAACCTCATCGTCGGCTTCACCGGCGCGTATTGGAACATCACCCACCTCGCCGGCCACTGGATCGAGGGCCACGACGACGACAAGCCCACGCCCGCCCGCCGTCTTTACGCCGAGCCGCTCGACCTCGACGCGCTCCGTGCCGACGCCACGCGACGCATTCCGGGTTTCCAGCCCCGCTACCTCTCCCTGCCTTGGGAAGAAGGCGATCAGGCCGCCCTCACCTTCTGGGGCGAGGTGCCCGGCCACTTTCTGCGCGGCCCCTACGGCAGCACCGTCGCCTACGACGCCCGGACCCACGCCTTCACCGCCGCCCACGACATCCGCGAGGCCGGCCGCTGGGCCAACATCGTCGACGCCTTCGTGCCGCTCCACTACGGCACCTTCGGCGGCCTCCCGGTCAAAATTCTCTGGAGCCTGGGCGGCCTCACCCCCGGCGCTCTGGCCGTCACCGGCTTCCTCCTCTGGCGCCTGCGCAAACGGCCCGGTCGCGCAACTCCGGCGCCCAAGCCCGCTTCCCCGCGTTAGCCCCTGGACACGACCTGCATCCGGACATGAATGCCGCCATTCGCGCATCCGGGGAAACCGACGGCGGACCGGAGATCGTCAGCCAGCGATCGGCAGATCGCGACAAAACGCGCCCGGCCCTGCGAGACGCTTAAAGAACTTGAGACTGGTCGCCGGCCGGTTCCCGCGGCGGGCCAATCCCGCGATCATCCGAAGAACCCGCGACTCGGCCGTGAACACAAAAAACCGCGTCTCCCTCGCACGAGAGAGACGCGGTGGCGACTGTATCCCTTGGGCCCAAAACGCCTACGAACTCACGCCCGTGTCGGCGCTGGGCGAGGAGGCGCTCGGATCCTGGGCGGTGAACTCAAGCACCTCGCCCTTGCGGACGACCTTGAGGTGCTGACCGTCGTGGATCTCGCCCTTGAGCAGAGCCTCCGCGAAGGGATCCTCGAGATAGTGCTCGACGGCGCGACGCAGCGGGCGTGCACCCATCTTCTCGTCGTAACCCTTCTCGATGAGCAGCTCCTTCGCCTCGGCGGAGAAGGTGAGCTCGATCTTCCGCTCGGTAAGGCGCTTGGTGAACTTCGCCAGCTCGATGTCTACGATGCGGACGAGATCCGTCTTGGCGAGCGGACGGAAGAACACGATGTCGCTGATGCGATTGAGGAACTCGGGCTTAAAAACCTTCTTGGCTTCGTCGAGGACCTTCTCGCGCATCTTTTCATGATCGCCGAAGGCGCCGGCCGAGGCCGCGCCGAAGCCCATCGAGGTCTGGCGCATCAGGAGCTGCGCGCCGACGTTCGAGGTCATGATTATGATCGTGTTTCGGAAATCGATCTGGCGGCCGAGCGAATCGGTGAGGCGACCGTCTTCCAAGATCTGGAGCAGGAGCTGGAGCACGTCGGGGTGGGCCTTCTCGATCTCGTCGAAGAGCACGACCGAATAGGGCTTGCGGCGCACGGCCTCGGTGAGCTGGCCGCCTTCCTCGTAGCCGACATAGCCCGGAGGCGAGCCGATCAGGCGGGAGACGGCGAACTTCTCCATGTATTCCGACATGTCGATCTGGATGAGCGCGTCGGCCTTGCCGAACATCTGCGCGGCCACCTGCTTGGCGGTCTCGGTCTTGCCGACGCCCGTAGGGCCGACAAAGAGGAACGAGCCGATCGGGCGCTTCGGGTCCTTCAGGTCGGCGCGCGAGCGGCGCAGGGCGCGGGCGATGGCGGTGGACGCCATGTCCTGACCGATGACGATCTTCTGGATCTCCTTTTCGAGTCCGAGGAGTTTTTCGGACTCCTTCTTCTCCATGCGGGAGAGCGGAATGCCGGTCCAGTCGGCGACGACCTTCATCATGAGGTCCTCGTCGATGGTGATGCGCTTTTCCTCGCGGCTCTTCTTCCACTCCTCGGTGGTCTGCTCGAGCTTGGCGCGGAGCTGCTTCTCGTGGTCGCGGTGCTTGGCGGCCTCCTCGAAGTGCTGGGCGGCGATGGCCTGCTCCTTCAGCGCGCAGACGCTCTCGATTTCCTTCGCGAGATCCTCGAGCACGGGCGGACGACTGAGAGAGCTGATGCGGGCGCGCGAACCGGCCTCGTCCATCACGTCGATCGCCTTGTCGGGCAGGAAACGCGCGGTGATGTAGCGGTCGGAGAGCTTGGCGGCGGCCTCGAGCGCGGAGTCGGTGAAGATCGCCTTGTGGTGGTCCTCATACTTTCCGCGGATGCCCTTGAGGATGATGATGGTGTCCTCGATGGACGGCGGCTCGACCTTCACGTTCTGGAAGCGGCGGTCGAGGGCGGAGTCCTTTTCGATATACTTGCGGTATTCGTTGAGGGTGGTCGCGCCGATGCACTGCAACTCGCCGCGGGAGAGGGCGGGCTTGAAGATGTTGGATGCGTCCATCGCGCCCTCGGCGGCGCCGGCGCCGACGATGGTGTGGAGCTCGTCGATGAAGAGGATGATGTTCTTGGCGCGCTTGATCTCGTCCATCACGGCCTTGATGCGCTCCTCGAACTGGCCGCGGTATTTGGTGCCGGCGACCATGAGGGCGAGGTCGAGCGTGACGACCTTCTTGTCCATGAGGATCTCGGGCACGATGCCGTTGACGATCTCCTGCGCGAGACCCTCGACGATGGCGGTCTTGCCGACGCCCGCCTCGCCGATGAGCACGGGGTTGTTCTTCGTGCGGCGGCAGAGGATCTGGATGACGCGCATGATCTCGTTCTTGCGGCCGACCACGGGGTCGAGCTCGCCCTTGCGCGCAAGCTCGGTGAGGTCGCGGCCGAAGGCCTTGAGCGCGGGCGTCTTGACCTCCTTCTTGCCATCCTCGGAACGGGCCGAGGCGGAGCCGCCGGCGGAGGCCTCTTCGCCGCCGCCCTTGCCGGGCGTGTCGCCGGAGCCGCCGGGCTCGCCGGAGCCCGCGCCCTCCTCGCCGCCGGAGAACTGCGGATCGAGCTCGCGGAGGATCTCGTTGCGGGTGCGCTCGATGTCGATGTCGAGCGACTTGAGCACGCGGGCGGCGACGCCCTCGCCCTCGCGGAGGAGGCCGAGGAGGATGTGCTCGGTGCCGACATAGGAGTGGTTGAGCGCCTTGGCTTCCTTGCCGGCGAGCGCGAGGACCTTCTTCACGCGCGGCGTGTAGGGGATGGAGCCCTGGTTCTTGGTCTCCTGGCCGGTGCCGACCTGCTTCTCCACGGCGGCGCGGACCGTTTCGAGGTCGAGGCCCATCTTCTGAAGGACCGAAACCGCGACACCCTGCCCCAGCTTGATCAAGCCCAGGAGCAGATGCTCGGTGCCGACGTAGTTGTGATGGAAGCGGTCGGCCTCCTTGCGAGCGAGCGCCAACACCTGCTGGGCGCGCGGGGTGAAATTGTTCATCGGTTCCATAAAGTGACGTATTTCGAGGACGGTGAGACTTATCGGCGCAGGGAAAGCCTAGGGCTTCTGAGGTAAGCTAAAATCAGGCCGGTTGATGGTTGCAAACTCCTGACGAATCCGGGTGGCGCGCAGGGAATCGCGGTGGGCCGGATCGAGATCATGGCGGGCGCTGGCCTGGATGTGGCCGGGCTGCGCCTCGATCAAAAGGCGGTCGGTCACGGCGCGGGTCGCCTCGGGGAAAAGTCCGAGATCGATGCCGAGGCGCAGGAGCGAGAGGAGGTTCATCGCCTCGCTGGAGCTGAGCTGGTGGCAGTTTTGCAGGATGCCGTAGGCGCGGCCGATCTTGTCGAAGAGCTTCGAGGAGTCGGCCTCGAGGAGCTTTTCCCGGGCGTTGAGCTCGTGCTCGACGATCGACTGAAGCACGCTGCCGAGTCGCTTGAGGATCGCCTCCTCCGACTCGCCGAGCGTGGTCTGGTTCGAGATCTGGAAAATGCTGCCGGAGGCGTCGGAGCCCTCGCCGAAAAGACCGCGCACGACCATGCCGAGCTGGTTAACGGCGCGCACGACTTTCTCCATCTGGCTGGAAATGACGAGCGCCGGCAGATGCATCATGGCCGAGGCGCGCATGCCGGTGCCGAGATTGGTCGGACAGGCGGTGAGGTAGCCGAGGGTCGGGTCGAAGGCGTAGTCGAGGCGCTCCTCGAGCTCGGTGTCCAGACCGTCGATCTGGGTCCAGGCCTTCTTGAGCTGGAAGCCCGCACGAAGCACCTGGATGCGCAGGTGATCCTCCTCGTTGACCATGACCGAGACCGTCTGGTCGCGGTTGATCACGAGACCGGCGGCGTGCTTGGAGCCGGCGAGCTCGCGCGAAATCAGGTGGCGTTCGACGAGGATCTGGCGCTCCAGCTCGGAGAGCTCCGACACCGACGCGTTCACCGAGCGTTTCATCGGCGCGGTGGCGGCGAGCGCCTCGCGGCAGCGGGCGAGGACCTCCTCGCGCTGCGGTTCCCGGCACCAGCCGGGAAAGGGACGGCCGGCGAGGTTCCGCGCCAGGCGTATTCGCGTCATCAATACGACCGCGCACTTGGAGCTCGAGGTGTCGGTGAGCTCGGAGGGGGTGGCGAGAAGGGCGGAGACTTTCATGGCGTTCAACGGCGCGGGGAGGCGGGCGCGTTGGCGGGCGCCGATTCCGGATCAGGTGAGGCGGCGTCGCGACGGACCTGGGCGAGCTCGTCGCGCAGACGGGCGGCGTCCTCGTAGCGCTCGGTCTTCACGGCCTCGGCGAGGCCGGCCTCGAGCTCGGCGACGCGCTCGGCCAGACTGCGGCGACGAAGAGCCTTTTCCGGCACCTTGCCCGCGTGCCGGACGCCCTTGTGCATGTTTTCCAGCATGGGGGTGACCAGACCTGAGAAAGTCTGGTAGCACCGCGGGCAGCCGAAGCGGCCGTGCTTCTTGAACTCGGCGGGGGTGAAGCCGCAGTCCGGGCAGACGGATCCGCCGATGGCGTCGCCGCCCACGACGGCCTCGGGGTTCAGGGAGGCCTTGAGCAGGAGGTCGGCGAGGGAGAATCCGCCCGGATCCGTCACGCCCTTGGCTTGGGCGCAGGCCTCGCACAGGTCCACCTTGTGCATCTTCGAGTTCACGATCTGCGTGAGGTGGACGGTGGCGGGCTTGCCGCAAAGGTCGCATTTAAGGGAACTGGCCATGCTGTAAAAGTAGTGGACTGCGGGGAAATTTCGACCGTGCGATTACGAAAAGGTGGCGGTGAAACCACGGAGGCTTTGCACGGGATATGCCAGCGCGAATTATCGCGGCGGACCGGAGACTTCCGCCGGGCGCCGAGGAGCCGCGGAAAACGCGCGACCGGAAGCGCCCCGACAACAAAAAACCGCGCCAAGAAGGCGCGGTTTCGTGATGGATGCGGGACGTTTCGTCCGCGCGAAACAGCCGGGCTCAGAGGCGGGTGCCCTCGACCAGGACGCGGCGGCGGAAGGCCTCGAGCACGCGGGCGGTGACCGAGCCGGGTTTGCCGGAGCCGATGACGCGTCCGTCGAGCTTGACCACCGGGATGACCTCGGCGGCGGTGCCGGTGAGGAAACACTCGTCGGCGCACCAGACGTCGTAGCGGGTGAGGTTGGCCTCGCGCATCGGCACGCCGATCTCGGCGGCGATGTCGAAGATCGCGTCGCGGGTGATGCCCTTGAGCGCGCCCTGCGAGGCGGAGGGGGTGAGGATCTCGCCCTTGCGGATAATGAAGAGGTTGTCGCCGGTGCACTCGGCCACGTAGCCTTGGTCGTTCAACATGATGGCCTCGAGGCAGCCGGACTGCTTCGCCTCGATCTTGGCGAGGATGTTGTTGAGGTAGTTGAGCGATTTGACCGTCGGGGGAAGGGCGGCGGGATTGATGCGACGGGTCGGAACGGTGCAGATCGAGAGCCCGCTCGTGTAATGTTCCGCGGGATACAAGGCGATCTTGGCCGCGATGATGAAGATGGAGGGCTTCGGGCAGAGCCAGGGGGAAAGACCCAGGTCGCCCACGCCGCGCGTGACCACAAGGCGGATGTAGCCGTCGGTGAGACCGTTTTGGCGGCACGTCTCGCAGGTGGCGTCGGAGATCTCCTTCCGGGACCAAGGAAGATCGAGCAGGATCGCCTTGGCGGACATCTCCAGGCGCTCCAAGTGCTCCTCGAGACGGAACACGTTGCCTTGGTAGAGCCTGATGCCCTCGAAGACGCCGTCGCCATAAAGGAGACCGTGGTCAAAAACCGAAATTTTCGCGTCCGCCTGCTCGACGAACTTGCCGTCCAGATAGATCTTCATCGGGCCAAAGCGTTGCGAGCCGTGGGTAAAATTGTCGAGCTCGGGCCTGACTTTCTGCTTGTAAGGGCACAAACGACCTCACTTTTTGTCCTCTCGTAATTCCCCTATGACTACCTCCACCAAGCGCCTTCTCAAAGGCTTTACCCTGATCGAGCTTCTCACGGTCATCGCCATCATCGGCATCTTGGCCGCGATCATCATCCCCACCGTCGGCAAGGTCCGCGAGACCGCCCGCCGCTCGGTTGACTCCTCCAATCTCCGCCAAGTCGGCCAGGCTTCCCTTATCTTCGCCTCCGACAACCGCGACCTCCTCCCCGCCACCAACGGCACCTTCAACGCCACCGGTTACGTGAACAGCGGCGGCCAGACCAATCTGAAGGCCGCCATCGGCGGTCTCGCCTTCGCGGGCGGCCTGAACGATGCGACGATCTGGTTCACCGGCACCGAGGCCACCGCCGCCTCCGGCCTGAGCACCGTGCTCGCCTCCAACCGCACCACCCTCGAGACCTCGTTCAATCAGGTCACGGCCTCCTCGATCAGCTTCAACTACATCGCCGGCCTTACCGCCAACGACGCCTCCACCGTTCCCGTCGCCTACACCCGCGGCCTCAGCAGCAACGCCTCCACTTGGGTTGCCACCGCTCCCTACGGCTCCGATGGCGGCCATATCGTGTTCCTCGGCGGCAACGTCTCGTTCTTCCGCAACACCGGCAGTTCCTTCATCTCCACCAACGGCTCGCAGACCAACAACATGCAGTATGCTGTTCCGCGCACCACGGTTTCCTTCCTGACCCAATAATCCGGTCTTTAAGTTTTGTTAAAAAGCCCCGCCTTCAAAAGGCGGGGCTTTTTTATTGTCTACTGGGGAGCATCCGGCCGACCGCAAGAACTTCCGCGCACGGGCCAATAAAGCAGATACGACCTCAAAACCTTGGCGGGGAGCGATTGAATTCCATGCATCCCATGGGCTCTCTCCCTTCGGCCGTCTGAACCGCTGAAACAGATTAGAGATTTTTAATTACAACTGCAGCCGATTATCAGGGTGCATTAGGTAGGGCTGGACCGCTGGGCCAGCTGCGAGTTCAAAGAGGCAGAAATCACCACTCCGACGCGGCGCGCCCAGCGGTCGCGCCCTACCAGATGCGGCTACAGTTCAACTTAAACTGCTCTAGCTTCGCCGACAGTCGAAGAGCGCCCGATGCCGACTTTCGCCCTAGGTGCCCACACACGGCGAAATATACGCGTCTGGACACATCCAAGTTGCCCATTCCCCCACCTTTCTCGCCCCGAAAGCGCGAGAAACGAAAAACGCGCCTCCGGATGGACTAGCGCCAGCGCACCGGCCGTCACCCGTCCGCCTGATCGGTTATCAGGAAAAAGAACGACCGGGTCGAAACTCGTGCCGCCCCCCCAATGAAAGGACATCACCATGAATGCCTGCCACCCCGACGGGACTAAGGCACCAACGCGTATTCGTATTTGAAAGACCGTTTCAGCTTCAAACGATCCGAGTTCATACCGTGCTTGGCCAGCAACGCATCGTAGGCTTTGAACGCCTGCTTCAGTGAGGCAAGCACGGTGGGGTCGTTCATGTTGAGGCGACTGGTCCCGGAGGCGTCCGGCATCATCGCCCGAGCCTCGGGGTTCACCTTGCGGATGGCGTCCACCATATCCTTGATGAAATACTGCTTAGTCGGCTGCATCATCAGGATAAGCGTCCACTCATCCACCGCCTCACGGTAGCGCCCCTCCCCCGCCAGACTTTGTGCGCGCAAATCGCGAAGCTCATCCTTAAATGGGGCGCGCTCGATCATGCCGTCCAATTTGGCAAGCGCCTCGGCCCAACGCTTCTGACGGTGCAAGGACAGGATATGATTACGATGCAACAGTTCGAAGCTGGGCGTGATTTCCAAACGCCCGTCCGCCCAGCGATCCGCCCAGCGCCGGCGAGCTTTTTTCTCCAACTCTATCCCGCGCTCCATCCATTTTACGCCATCCTCCAGCGCCCGGGCCGCCTCCTCGTCGCGCCCCTTTTGCTCCTTCAACCGGTCATGGAGGCTGACATGAAAAGCGCCCAGATCCGAAAACACCATCAAAGGCCAGTCCGCCTCCGCCACGTGTTTCCGCTCGTAAATCGTCAGGACCGACGCCGTGCGCGCGATGGCGTCCCGCAGGGTCTTCTCATCCGGACTGAGCCGGACCATTTCATTACCCAAGGCGGCCAGGACTTTCACGCTGTCGCCGGTGCTGACGTAGGCGCTTTTCCAAAGGCTGACATTGGAGCGCCAATCGTAACAGCGAAAGTGGGCGAGCAGACCGATGCAAAGCGCCCACACCGCCATCCCAATGGGCAGCAGCCGAAGCCTACGGCCCGCATCTTCGCGCCGAGCGAGACGCTCCCACGCCAACGCACCCGCACCCGCCATGAACATCCAAAAAAAGGCGGAAGGCAGATACTGGAAACGATCGGCGCGGATGCTGCCGATTCGAATCAACAGATTCGACGTGGGTAGCAAGGCGACCAGGAAAGCCCCGAGGTTGAACATGGGAGGCAGATACAACGCGCGCCGAAAGCGCCAAAGCAGGACGGCCAAAACAACCAAGCCGCCCAAGGTCGCCCATCCCCATAGCGCCGTGCTGTTGCCAAAGGGCAAAACCGCCACCGGGATCGCGTCGAACGAGTAGTCGTTGGACAGGGACAGCGGCGCGAAAAACGCGGCGACCTGCATGCCTACGACGCCCAACGCCGTGAACCGGCCCTCGACGAACCCCGCCGCCATGATCGGATTATCGATAAACGGGTGATCCGTGACGCCCAGCTGCGCGGAGTAGATCCAACGCGTGATCAAAAAGATCCCGGCCGCGGGCAACATAACCGCCGCGGCCCAGACCGCGTCCTGAAGCCAAGCCTTGCGGGCATCCCCGCCCGTGAACCATTCGGGCAAACGCAACAAGCCATGCAAGGCGATGATCGCCGGCAGCACGATGGCGCTCTCCTTCGCGAGAACCCCGAGCAGACCGCTCAAGCCGCTGAGCGCCAGCCAGGCATTGCGACGCGAGCGGTCACGCTCATCCAATGCGCGCAGATAGCACAGAACTCCCGCAAGTGTGGAGGTGGTGGCCAGAAGATCGGAGCGCCCGACCAGATTGGCGACCGCCTCGACCGCGATCGGATGCGCCGCGAAAATCACCGATACCGCCACGGAGCTCCAAAGCCCTTTCAGCAATCGGCGGGCGACGAGAAAAAGCAGCACAGCGTTCAGCCAATGCAACAACGCGTTGTCGAGTTGGTATCCCAACGGGGATTTTCCAAACCCGAAAAAACTGCTTTCCCACCAAAAACTCAGCGTGGTCAGAGGACGGTAGAGGTTCGATTGTAGCGAAGGCCACCAGTAATCTTGGTGGATGATCTCGGACAAGGACTCGGCGCAGAAGGTGGTGAGCCGGGTGTCGCCGCCGATGATATAGGAACTGTCGAAAGTCAGCTCCTCCGCCGGCATGCCGGAATAGACCAGCAGCACCAACAGCCCGAGAACGACTGCGACCGCGCGGAGCGGACGCGAAGCAAACCAATCACGGCAAAGCTGCCAAAGCGGGGTCTCGGGCGACATAAGCCCGCCAGCAAGGAGCGGGCGCGCTTGCGTGACAAATCAGGAATCTCCAAGCCATCCTCCTTTTCATGCGCGTTCTCCCCGCCCGCACCGCTCTCATCCTCGGCCTCGGTCTCTTCGGCTTCGCCTTTTCCATCTGGCTGGCGGTTTTCTTCGCGGACGCCAAACGCCCGCTCACCGCGCAGGAACGCGCGGACCTTCTCGCCGGCGAAAACTACCGCCATCTCTCCCTGGGCTCCTCGATCCCGCCATCGCCCGCGCATTGGGAGCAATCCCGTGTGCTCTTGGGCGACGGGGTTCGCGCCCCCCTCTCCCGCGAAAGCAGCGCCCTCGTGCACGCGGTCACCGGAGGCCATCGCGCCGCCTCCGCGACGCTCGCCTTCGGTTTCATGAGTCTGGCCTTGGCCTGGGTCGGCACCCGAGGCGGAATCCCGGTGCGAGGCCTCGTGCCCGCCCTGTGCCTTGTTCTGCTCTCCGTCGCCCACGCCTGGTCGTGGCAGATCGTGGACCCGACGCCCTTTCTCATCGCCGGGTTTTCGGCCTTGTTTTTCGGCGCGTGGGTGGAACAGCGCGCAGGTCGAAATCATCCTTGGTGCATGGGAGCCGGAGTGGCGGGTCTGCTGTTTTCCGCGCCCCTCCTCGGCATGATCGCGGCACTCGCCTTGGGCGGCGACGCCTGGCTTTCGCGCCGTGGCGCGGTCGCCTCGGGCGAAGCCCGTCCCGTCTCGCTCTTCGGCCTCGGCGCCGCCGTTCTCGTCCTGCCGCTTGTCGCGCTCTTTGCGCTGGGCATACGGAACTGGCATGCGACCGGCAGCCCCGTGGTCTCCCCGACCTCCGCCTATCTCGCGAAAACCTCCCTGACCCCGACTTGGCTGTGGCAACCGATCAAAGTCCCGCCCGAAGGCGGCGACCCGGTGATGGAACGCTATGATCAACTGGTGGCGCTGCCCGCGTCGCGCTGGCCGGTGCCCGTTTACCAAGCGTGGTCGGCCCGTGTGGTCGACGGGGTTCGGCATGCCGGCGGAGGCGTCGTCGCCCTGACCGCCGTGGTCGTCCTCCTTTTCTGCCCGCTGGCGAGCTTGCGTCCCGTCTGGCTGCTCGCCGGCTTCATGTCCCTGACCGCCCTGCTGCGTCACACGTTTCCCGCGGAGTGGTGGTGCCTGCTGACCCCGGCCTTGCTCTGGAGCTTGGTCGAAGGCGCACGCCATGGGGCCGGTGGAATATCCCGCCGACGCTTCGCCACCGCGGTCGCGATGATCTCTCTCGGGCAAACGGTGGCGCTGGCGTGGGAACCACAGCTCAAACCCGCTCCCGCGGAATACTCATTCAACACCCAGCTGAAGGAGATCCTTGAGCATTTGACGAAAAAGGGGGGCAAACATCTCGTTTTCGTGAGCTACGATCCGTCCACGGACGCGCGGCTGGACGCCGCCCGCTTGCCGCGGGAGTGGCGCGATGAACCTATCCTGCTCGCCCGCAATCTTTCCTCCGAGCAAAACGCCGGGCTCGTCCGCGCCTTTCCGGATCGCGCGGCGTCGCAAATCGTCGTCTTCCCCGGTCGGATCGGACTTCTCGATTGGAAACCCCAAAGCGAAACAGGAGCGCCCGCGAACATCGTCGAAAAAGAGACGGCGCCCGCGGAAACGAATCCGTCTCGGCCTTGATCAAAGGCCAAACCAGGCCCGCGCCGAGTCTCGGTCGCGGGCGATCTGGGCGCGCAATTCGTCCAAACCGGCGAATTTCCGCTCAGGTCGAAGGAACGCCAGCCACTCCACTCGCAGGCGGTCTCCGTCCCCGAAGGGACACTCCGCCTCGAGCACATGCACCTCGAGCTGGGGTTCCGTCACCTGCTCCACCGTCGGCCGCAAACCGTAGTTCGCCACCGCGCGCAAGAGCCGGCCCGAACCATCTGCACGCTGGATCGTGACCACGTAGACGCCGAGGCGCGGGCGCAAATCCGGCGACCACGGCAAATTCAACGTGGGAAAGCCGATTGTCCGACCGAGCCGCTTGCCGGCTCGCGCCACGCTCTCGCTGGCGTAGGCCGCGCCTAGCAACACGTTCGCGGCGTCGATCCCGCCCTCCGCGAGAAGCGCCCGAATGCGGGTGCTGCTGATCGGTTCGCCATCGCCGTTGATCCGCGGCGCGCTCACCACGTGAAGACCCAGTTTTTTCGCCTCGGACACCAACAGGGTCACGTCGCCCGAACGTCCGCGGCCAAAACGCCAGTTCTCCCCCACGTAGACCGTGTGCAAATTCGGCAGGGCGGCGCGGAGCGCGGGCAAAAACTCCGCCGCAGGGATCGCCGCGAACGCCGCGTCGAAGGGCTGCACGATCACCCCCTCGACGCCCAGCGCGGCCAAGGCCGTCACCCGACGCTCCCGATCCATGATCAAGCGCACCGGATCCTCCGGCCGGAACAGACGGCTGGGATGCGGATCGAAGGTCAACACCGCGGCCGCGCCGCCGCTGCGACGGGCCGACTGCGTCGCGGCCTTGATCACCGCCTGATGCCCCAGGTGCACGCCGTCGAACATGCCGATGGCGAGGTGCAGCGGACGGCGCTCGGCGAGGACGCGTGCGGCGGAGAGACTGTTGAATACCTGGGCCACGATTCAGCGAAAGTTGCCCACGGAAAACACGGAAGCCACGGAAAGAAGGCGAAAGAGATGCGGCTACTTCCGTGTCTTCCGAATGTTCCGCAGGCGGAATAATTTCAGCCCAGCGCGACCGAAGGCGCGGCCTCGTAGCCGGGGATAAGCGCGGCCTGCACCTCGGCGGGAGTCATTTTCTGGAGCGCCTCGAGGGTCACCGCGCGGCTCACGTTGAGCTGACCGGAGGACACGCGACGCAACGCGCTCAGATGCGCGCCACAGCCGAGCTTCTGGCCGAGGTCGTGCGCGAGCGTGCGCACATAGGTGCCCTTCGTGCAATCGACGACGAAATCGAGCGTTTCCGGGGGCGCCCAGCGGGTGAGGTCAAAACGCTTCACCCGGATGAAGCGCGGCTCGCGCTCGATCTCCTCGCCGGCGCGGGCCGCCTTGTAGAGCGGTTGGCCGTTGATCTTGATCGCGGAGAACATCGGGGGGATCTGGTATTGATCGCCCACCATGCCGCGCAGCGCGGCGCGGATCTGCTCCTCGGAAAACTCGGGCACCGGACGCGCCTCCATCACCTCTCCCTCGGCGTCCTGGGTGTTGGTGATTTTGCCCAGCGTGACGCTGCCGGTGTAGCATTTGTCCACGCTCATCAGGAACTGCGAGAGCTTGGTCGCTTTTCCAAGCAGGACGACGAGCAGGCCCGTGGCCATGGGATCCAAGGTGCCGGCATGGCCGACGCGCTTCATCTTGAGGATGCCGCGCACGCGCGCGACGACGTCGTGCGAGGTGTGGTCGGTCGGCTTGTCGATCAGCAGGACGCCGTCGAACTCGGGAGCGGAGGTGCGAACGATCATGGGACGGCGAAAATCGGCTGAAGCCAGGACGGGCGGGGATGCGCCGTTCAGGCGCGCGCGCGGCTCCCGCGCGCCGCGTTCACGGCTTCCACCTGCGCGATGAGCGCGGTCCGGAGACGGGGCAGGAAGCTTTCCAGCGACTCGCCCTTCACATTGAGACCGGCGGCGCAGGCATGCCCACCGCCGCCGAATTTCGCGGCGAGCTGGTCGACGCGATAGTCGGCGTGCTTCGCGCGCAGGCTTCCCTTGATCGCGCCCTTGCGCACCTCGACGAGCGCGCCGATCTCGACGCCGTCGATCGACCGCGCGTAGTCCACCAGACCCTCCGTGTCCTCGGTGTTGGTGCCGGTCTGCTCGTAGACTCCCTCGGGCAAAAGCCCGATGCACACGCGTCCGTCGGCGCAGGTCTCGAGCGAGGCGAGAAAGCGCTGCAAAAGCTGCAGCTTGCCGAAGGTCTCGCGCTCGTAGAGCTCAAGGCCCATCCGGGCGGGGTCCGCGCCGGCCGCGACCAACGCGGCGGAAAGGCGGAAGGTGCGTTCGGTGGTCGCCGCGAAACGGAACTGCCCCGTGTCGGTGGCGATGCCGGTGTAGAGCCCCGACGCGATGATCGGATCGAGCGCCAGCCCCGCGTCCTGCACCAGACCCGCGAGGATCTCCGCGGTGGCGGCGCTGGGCGTGTCGACGAGGTTGAACTCCGCGTAGTTCGGATTCGAAAGATGGTGGTCGATGTTGCCGAGCGGCTTCGGGAAAGCCTCGGAAAAACGAACCGTGGCACGGTTGCGGTCGGCGCAATCCACAAAGATCGCGGCGCGCGCCTCGGCGAGCGCCGTCTCGAGCGATATGAAGCCCGAATCAGCCGGAACGAGAAACTCGAGACGGCGCGGCACGGGGTCGGGGTTGCAACAAACGGCGTCCACGCCGCGGGCCCGCAGCAACCGGGAAAGGGCGACCTGCGAACCGATGCAATCGCCGTCGGGACGGGCGTGGCCGATCACGACCACGCGACGCCCTACGCATGCGGCGAGGAGGTTGGCAAAAGCCTCGCGAAGCTGGGGATAAAGCAGGCTCACGAGGCGGGCGGGGACGGCTTCTTTTTGTCCTGCCCGGCGATCTCGTCGAGAATGCCGAGGATGCGGTTGCCGCGGTCGGTCACCGTGTCGACCTCATAGGTCAGCACCGGCATGTGCTTGAGAACGATGATCTCGCCGAGGGCGAGGCGGAACTCCTTGGCGTGCTTGCGCAGCCACTTCAGACGCTCCTCGGTCTGCTCCTCGTCGCCGGTGATGGACACGAAGACCTTGCCTTGGCGCGTATCGGGCGTGACCTCCACCGCGGTGAGGGTGATCGGCGCGGCGTCGTCCTTGTAGCGGCGACGGAGAAGGTTGCTGAGCTCGCGCTGGATCAGCTCGTTGACGCGAAGGGTGCGGGTGGAAGACATGGCGGATATTTAACCGTGAACAAAAGCGAAAGGACGCGAATGGAAAGGGAGTCGCCCGTCGGGCGGGTCTTTTACTCGTGTCGATGCGCCTTTGATCGCGATTAAAACCTCAGAGCGAGGCGCGGACCTTCTGGATCTCGAAGACCTCGATGATGTCGCCGATATCGTAACCGTTGAAGTCGCCGAGCTTGATGCCGCACTCGAGGCCGGCGCGAACCTCGTTCGCGTCGTCCTTGAAGCGCTTGAGGGTGTCGATCTTGCCCTCGGTGACGATCTCCTTCTTGCGACGGAGGCGGGCGTTGCCGTTGCGGGTGATCTTGCCTTCGGTGACGAGGCAGCCGGCGACGAAGCCCTTGGCCAGCGGGAAGGTCGCGCGGACCTCGGCGGCGCCGAGCTTGACCTCCTTGAGATCGGGCTCGAGCAGGTCGGCCATCATCTCCTTCACCTTGTCGGCGAGCTCGTAGATGATACCGAAGGTCTCGATGCGCACGCCGTGGTGCTTGGCGAGCGGGGTGACGCCGTTCTCGAGCTTGGTGTTGAAGCCCAGGACGACGGCGCCGCCGGTGCCGGCCATGAGCACGTCGTTCTTGGTGACGAGGCCCACGTCGGTGGAGACGATTTCGAGCGAAACCTTGTTGGACTTGATGCCCTCGAGCACGTGACGGACCGCCTCGGTGGAACCGAAGACATCGGTCTTGATGATCACCTTCAGGACCTTGGCCTGGACGGCGGCGATGTCGGCGAAGAGCTGGTCGACGGACACGTTCTTGGGCGCGGCGGCCGTGGCCGTCGCCTCCTTGCGGATGCGATGCTGCTCCTCTTCGGCGAGGTTCTCCGCATCGCGGGCGTTTTTAACGACCTTGAACTGGGCGCCGCTGTCGGGCGCGCCGGACCAGCCGATGACGCGCACGGGCGTGGAGGGCGGGGCCTCCTTGAGGTTGGCGCCCTTGTCGTCGAACATCGCGCGAACCTTGCACCACTGGGCGCCGCACACGAGGGCGTCGCCGACCTTGAGGGTGCCGCGCTGCACGAGAAGCGTGGCGAGCGGGCCGCGGCCGATGTCGACCTGCGACTCGATCACGATGCCGGAGGCCTCGGCCTTCGGATTGGCCCTCAACTCGAGCACGTCCGCCTGGAGGAGGATCATGTCGAGCAGATCGGAGAGTCCGGTGCCCTTTAGGGCGGAAACCGGCACGGTGACGGTCTCGCCGCCCCAGTCCTCGGGGGCGATGTTGCGCTCCTGCATCTGCTGCTTCACGCGATCGATGTTGGCGCCCTTCACGTCCATCTTGTTGACCGCGACCATCGTGGTGACGGCGGCGGACTGGGCGTGCTTGAGGGCTTCGTCGGTCTGCGGCATGAAGCCGTCGTCGGCGGCGACCACGAGGATCGCGACGTCGGTGACGGAGGCGCCGCGGGCGCGCATCTTGTTGAACGCGGCGTGGCCTGGCGTATCAAGGAACGTGATACGACGCCCCTGGTGCTCGACCTGGTAGGCGCCGATGTGCTGGGTGATGCCGCCCGCCTCGCCGCCGGCGACGTTGGCCTTGCGGATGGCGTCGAGCAGCGAGGTCTTGCCGTGGTCGACGTGGCCGAGGATGCACACCACCGGTGGACGCGGGGCGAGGTTCTTGACCTCGTCCTCCGCGGCCTGCTTGGCCTTGGCGGCCTCCTTGTCCTTCTTGGAAACCTGGGGCTGGGCCTCGCCGCGATGCTTGATCTCGAGGAGGAAGCCGTGCTTTTCCGCGACCTTGGCGGCGACCTGCTCGTCGATCGTCTGGTTGATCGAGGCGAAGATGCCGGCCTCCATCAGCTCGGAGATGAGCTTGAAGGGCTTCATGCCGAGGGTCGTGGCGAAATCGCGCACGATGATCGGCGGCTTGAGGTGGATGATCTTCACGCCGCCCTCTTCCGTGATCGTGGCGTTCGAGGCCGGCGCGGACGCGGCGGGAGCGAAGGCGGGACGAGGCGCGGCGGCGGGAAACGCGGGCGGCGCCTTCGGCGCGCCTGCCGCGGGCATGGAGGGCAAGGGCGGCGGACCGGGAGGGCGGGGCGGCGCGGAAATCGCGGGAGCGGCCGGAGGCGAGGAAACAGGCGCGGGCGCCGAAACAACGGGGGCCGGCGCCGGGCTCGGCGAGACGGCAGGGCGCAGCGGAACCGGGGCGGGCGCGGAGACGGGGATCGGACTCGGAGCGCGAAGCCCGGGCGTGGCCAGGGGGACTGACGGACGCGGCGCGCTCACCGGAGGCGGGGCGGACGGAGCGGAGACCGGGCGCGGCGCGCTCACCGGCGGAGTGATCGCGGGCGGACGGGAAATCGGCGCGGGCGGCGGGGCGCTGACGGGGCGCGGAGCGCTCACCGGAGCGGGCGGGGAAACAGGCGCGGCGGCGGGCGCGGGCGCCGCCGGGGCCGGAACGGGCGAAGCAGAGGCCGCGGTCGCGGCGGCTTTGGCCTCGGCCGCGGCCTTCGCGACCGCCTCGGCTTTTTCACGCACCACGTCTTCCGCGCTCTTGACCATCGGCACGCGCGGGGCGGCCGGGGTGGGCGCCGCGGCGGCGGGAGCGGCCTGGACTTCGGCGGGGGCTTTCGTCGCGGCCTTGGCGGCGAACTCCTTGTCCACCTCCTCCTCGTAGATTTTGTTCACCGTGCTGGAGACCGACTTGGTATCCGGCGACACGTAGCCCCGCTCCTTGAGCAGCGCCAACATGTCCTTGGCCTCCATGTTGTGACGTTTGGCTAGTTCGTGGATGCGGATACTCATTCGGCGGGCGGCGGTCGGAAGATTACGGGCGAAAAGGAAAAACTATGCGATGAAAGCAGGGATGTAACCTGTGCGGAAGGACCCGGGTCAGGTCCCGGAAACGAGCTGCATGATGGACGCGGCTTCGTCGGCGCTGAAGCCGGCCTCGACCAGCGCTTCGGCATCGACGCCCTCGAAGGCGGCGGGCGAGTTGATGCCGACCGAGACGAGACGTTCGGCCAGCGAGGCATCGAGGCCAAAAGCATCGACAAGCGACTTGGTCGCCTGGGTGCGCGGATCGACGACGGTGCTCTTATGCTCCTCGATGTCGATGCGCCAGCCGATGAGCCGCGACGTAAGGCGGGCGTTCTGGCCCTTCTTGCCGATCGCGATCGCGAGATCCTCGGTCGCGACCTTGAGCAGGATGCGCTTGGAACGGTCGTCGAGGACGATCTCACGCGGCACGGCGGGCTTGAGAGCCTCGAGGACCATCTGCTTCGGGTCGGCGAACCAGTTGATGATGTCGACCTTCTCGCCGTTGAGCTCGCGGACGATGGTCTTCACGCGGGCGCCGCGGGCGCCGACGCAAGCGCCGACCGGGTCGACCTTGGGGTCGCTGCTCGTCACCGCGATCTTGGTGCGGTAACCGGGCTCGCGGGCGAAGGCCTCGATCTTGACGGTGCCATCGGCGATCTCGCCCACCTCGACCTCGAACAGACGGCGGACAAACTTCGGGCTGCCGCGGGAAAGGATGAGCTCGGGACCGCGCGGCGTGCTCTCGATGGCGAGCAAGATGGCGCGGATGCGATCACCGGGTTGATACTCCTCGCCCGGGACCTGCTCGCGTCCGGGGAGAACCGCCTCGGACTTGCCTAGATCGACGAAGATGTCGTTGCGCTCCTTGCGACGCACCGTGCCGGTCACGATATTGCCGACCATGTCCTTGTAGTCGTCGTAGATGCGGTCCTTCTCGAACTGACGAAGCTTCTGCATCACCGCCTGGCGCGCGGTCTGCGCGGCGATGCGACCGAGCTCGGAGGGGTTGATCTCGCGCTCGATGACTTCGCCGATGAGCACACCCGGCTTGATCGCCTGGGCTTTCTCCAACGCGATCTCAAGCTTAGGGTCGCTGACGGAATCGGTGACCTTGAGAAGCGACCAAGCCTTGAGCTGGCCGTTCCGGGGGTTGATCTCGATCTTCAGCTCCTGACCGGAGTTAACTCCCTTCAGGGCGGCCGCCTTGATGGCATTGACGATCGCCGCGATCATGTCGGCGCGCGCGATGCCCCTTTCCTTCTCCATGTATTCAAGGACGGTAAGAATTTCGCTGCTCATGAGGGTCGTGAGGGGAGGTGGTTAGGGAAAAAAAAAGCGGGCCAAAGGCCCACTTCTCGTAAAGTGAACTGTAATAACGAACGGGCAGTAAGCGACGCCCGTAAAACCCTGTCAAGTCCCGCGCCCGGACCGGGCCAACAAGGCCGCCAGCCAGCCCAAAAGGCCCTGCAAGTCCCCCTGCCCCAGCGGTTCGCCGCCACGCGTCCCGCCGACACCAAACTCCCGGGACAGGCGCAACAGCTCCGCCGGCGCGTCGCCCGGCACCCAGTCCCGCCACCATTTCTCCAATCGACCGGGGTCCCCCCCCTGCCCCGCGATCAATTCGCGTGCCGCCAGCAAGGGCAGCCAAGCGTCGCACACCAGCGTGTCGAAACGCGTGCCGCCGAGCTGCTCCGCCGCCACCTCTTTCGCCAATCGCTTTCGCCAGGCGCCGAGTCCTCCGCGCCGCCTGCGCTCCCGTAGTCCCGACTCCGGACCGCCAACCCAATGCCCGGCGGCAAACTCGACGCCCAGCTCAGCCAATCGCCGCGGCCAGTCCGGCCGCGCCGCCACCCACGCCGCGTATTGGGCCAGCCGGGTTCGCGGCTGGTTCGCCGGCCTCACGCCTCCCCGCCGCCACGCCGACTCCTCGCCCGCCCACGCGGAATCGACGGACACCCGTCCGTCCCGCCACGCCTCCAACGGCCAACGCTCCGCCACCGCCAACATCGGCGCGCGGTTCCGGGAATAACCCAAGACCTCCAGCGCCGCCCGATGACAGGCCTCGTCCCAGCCGCAGGCCTCGATCCGCCTGCGGGCCATAGCGAGCTTGTTCGCCCAACGCCTCGCCGCCTGCCGCTCCACCTCGGCCGCGAGCGCCCCGGCCGGCGTATTTGCCAAGGCCGCCCTCAGCTGGCTGTAGGGCCGCCCCGCCAGTTCCTCCACCGCCGCCTCCTCCGCGTAGGCCTCGAGGTCGCGCTCCAGCAAGGGCAACAATTCCAGGATCGGAATCCGTCGTCCACCCGCGCCACCCGTCCACTCGCGCGGCGCCGGAAAAAGCACCACGTGCACAACCACCCGATCATAGGCCGGATCCGAGGCGTGACCGTGCAGGTCCCAGTCGCCCGCGCGCAGATGCACCTCCACATCGCCCCGCCAGGTCTCGGCCGCCGAGCCCTCGCCCACCCGAAACTCCGCGTCGAAAAAATCCGGCCCCGCCAGACGGTTCCACCTTCCGCGACGCACGATGCGCAACGCCCGCCCGTCGCGCAGCCGCAACCCGCGCGCGTCGAACTCGCCTCGCAGCCAGATCTGCTGCAGCAGGCGCTCCGGAAACACGAAGGCGCCGTGCAGCCCCGTGATCTCCTCGACCGCCGTCGCGCGCCCCGCGGACGTTTCGCCACCGGGAAAATCCTCGCTCATGCGCCGTCTCCCCGGGCTTCACGTCCGCCGACTTCGCGCCAGGAGCGCTCGGCCGCGTCGTTTCCGCGCGCCACCCGTCGCGTCTGCCGCGTATCGGCGGCATCGATACGCGCGGCCAGCTCCGCGGGCGAACAACACGCCGCGCCCGCCGCCTCCACCGTCGAACGCTCCGCCTGGTCCGCCGTCGCCACCAGACAGACCGACGGATCGGCGGCCCGACCGACCAGCTGCTCGATCACATCATCCGCCGTCGCGCCCGCCGGCGTGTGCACGCACGCGAAATCCGCCGCGCCGCCGACCGCCTCGACGTTCAACGCCTCGCCCCGCCCGTCGAAGACCACCGTCACCCGCCAGCCCGCGAAATCGTGCAACACCCCCACCCGGCGCAAGAGCAGCGCCTTCGCCGCCTCGCGGTCGCGCCGCGCCAGCGCCCGGGTGTCGGGCCAGGCCTGGACCACGTTGGATCCATCGACCAGCAGGTGCGTCGGAGATTTCGACATGTTAACAGCTTGCGCCGCCGCCTACTTCGCGAGCCCGACGCCGCCGGCGCAAGCTCAAGCACGCTCGCAGGCGTCGGCGATGAGTCCGGATGCGCTTGCCGCGACGGCCCGCGCTCCGATTGTTCGCGCCATGCAACCCTCCACCCTGGGCAAGCTGATCGGCAGCGTCATCCTCATCCTCGCCCTCGTCGTCGCCGCCTCCCAGGCCACCTACGTCGTCGAACCCGGCACCCGCGGCGTGCTGGTCACTCTCGGCAAAGTCTCCCCCGCCGCGCTCCCCGAGGGCTTCGGAACCAAGACGCCGTTCATCTCTCACGTGCAACCCGTGCTGACCCGGCAGCAGACACGCGAACTTCCGGCCGAGTGCTACTCCTCCGACCTGCAACAAGTGAACATGCGCCTGCGCGTGCTCTACCGCATCCCCGAGGCGTCCGTCGTGAAGATTTACCAGGACTACGCCGGCGAACCCTTCGACAGCCTCGTCGCCCCGCGCGTGCAAGAGGCGCTCAAGGAGGTCACGGCGCTCCAAAGCGCCGAGCAAATCGTGAAAAAGCGCGAGGAGATCAAGACCCGCACCCTCGCTTCGACGCGCGAGAAGATCGACCAACTCCTCATCGTGGAGGACATCGTGCTCGAAAACATCACCCTCTCCCGCGAGCTCGAGGCCGCGATCGAATCCAAGATGGTGCAGGAGCAGGAGGCCGCGAAGGCCCGCTTCACCCAGCAGAAGGCGCAGATCGAGGCCGATACCGCCATCATAAAGGCGAAAGGCGAGGCCGAGGCCATCCGCATCCGTGGCGAGGCCCTCCGCGACACGCCCGGCCTGATCCAACTTCAGATCGTGGAAAAATGGGACGGTCGCTCGCCGCTCGTCGTCGGCGCGGGCGCCGGCGGCGGAGAAGGCGCCGGCGCCAATTTCATTCTCCCGCTGAATCAGCTCCCCGCGACCGCCACCGGCTCCGCATCGACCGGCGGTAAACGCTGAAGCCGACGCCGCACGCCCGGCGCCATACGCCTCCCGTGAAAACACCGCCGAAAAACGTCACGCCACCGCCTGCTCGCGCCCCGCGGCTGTTTCGCCTGCTCACCGCCGCGGTCGCGATCGTGATCATCCTGGCGCTCTGCCTGGTTTTCCCGCGCGTGCTGGCCTTCGTCGAACTCGCCGCGCGCGAGCTGCGCTACTTCTGGTGGCTTATCCTCCTGGTCGCGCTCTCCGCCTACTTTTTCTTCTTTTTCGGCAGGAAGAAGGACTGAAGGCGCGGAGTCTGCCGCACCCGGACTCGGGGCGTGCCGGAATCAACCGGCCAACGCGGCCACAAGCGAAAAGACTTCGGGCGTCCGTGGCTTTCACCTACGGCCTGAGTCCTAGTCGATTCCCACCCGTGAAGTCTGGCCGGATAAGCGGCATTCGGCGTCGGAGTCAGGCAAACGCATCACGACCGCAGTTCTGGATTAAGCTCAAGAAACTACCATGCATAATTTTACGCCAGGCACGCCATCACAAGACCTCGGCCCTTCATGCGATACGATTAACAGCTTGATACGGCGCACGAGGGAGTCCTAACGTGAACTTAATTGATCATGAGTCTCATGATCAATTAAGTTCAGGATGTGGTTATCTTCTTATCGCCTTATCGTCGGGATCTCCCGGTCCCACCCCCGCGGCATTTCGTATCGCGCGAGCCGGGCTCCGCTGCGTGAGGTCCAACGTTTGTCGGACAGCTAAGAAGCCGATGTTCCCGCCGGATGCCCGCCTTCTTTCCGGCGACAGCGCCTCACCCCGGCGTCTCGTCGATCTCCACTTGCCGGCCGCCGGTGTGGTCCTGCCCGCCTCCATCCCCAACCATGCCCCGGAGCGGGACGAGGTCTCGCACCTGCTCCTCCTCGCGCCGCGCGCCCGCGTGGCCTGTTTCCACGACGGCCTCGCCTGGCACCTCGAGGCGGGCCACTACGCCTGGCTCGCGCCCATCGGCCCCTTGACCCTGCGCCCCGCCTCGCTGCGCGGCGTCGACCTGCTGGCTTGGAGCTTTTCCAACGCCTGCCTGCCCGCTTCCTTCCACGGGCTTCTGCCCTCGCCTGATCGAGCGCCCGCCTTTGGCCCCGCGCCGCTCACGCCTTCTATGCAAACCCTCGTGCTCGCGCTCCGCGGTTGCCCCGTCGTCGGCGCGCTGCGCCCCCTTTGGAGCACCGGAAAGCTGATCGAGTTGCTGACGCTAATCCTCCCGCCTCCCACCGCGCCGGAAAGTAACGCCGACGGCTCTCCGGCCTTGCCCGCGCCGTCCCGCGTGATCCACCCCGCCATCCGGGCGGCGCTCGACTTCATGGCCGCCCGCCTCTCCGAACCGATCGGGCTGCCGGAAATCGCCGCCGCCGCGCACTCCAGCCCTTCGCACCTGAGCCGGCTGTTCACCGCCGAACTCGGCCACGGCCCCACGCAACACCTGCGCCGTCTCCGCCTCGACCACGCGGCGGCCCTCCTGCGCTCCGGCCAGGCCAACGTCACCGAGGCCGCGCTCGCCGCCGGCTATGCCTCGCTCGGGCAGTTCTCGCGCGCTTTCGCCGAACACCAAGGCCGCCCGCCCAGCGCTTTTCTGCCCCGCAACAGCGGGTAAACTCTCCGCAAGTCCGGGTAAGCATTCCGCCCGCCCGCTCTGTTACTCTGGTCCCACGTTTCGGCCGGGCCACCCGGCGAACCGCGTTCTTTGTCGGTCGTTAAAGTCGTGAAAGTCGTCGCCGCCGGGTTTGGTCGCCCGGCGGCGTTCTTTTTCCTCCC
>JACCEC010419594.1_pt1 | contig 55768 bp, 94 predicted proteins | sample 7450121 | NCBI WGS metagenome assembly JACCEC01 (sample SAMN15323455, study PRJNA562643) | freshwater metagenome | isolation source: river surface water | place: USA:Blue River Watershed | collected 2017-08-18
ACATCTGTGCAGCCTTTTTGCTTTCAAATTGAATAAGTGGAGTTTCGGGGCCATCACCTAAAAAAGCTGTGCCGTCGGTATAATTACGAATAACATGCCAACGTTCAAACGGCCCTGTTAATGGGTAGCGTTCACACCACTGCCACATGTCTGTGTTAACTTCTTTGAGCAAGAATCGATAGATAAAATATGGACGGTTGTTGCCGCCATCACTCCAGAAGTATTCCATTACTGTAGACCCCAGCGTAACTTTAACCAGTTTGCTTCTTGATCGCTTTTTAGATAAATGATACAACGCCAGGACTTATTATACTGTCCTCGATCCCACGCCCACTTGTCATTGCGTGTTTCTCTAGGACTGCCCAGTTCCTCCCAAATGTCATATTCAACACTAGGCCCAAACGTGGCCCAACACCACTCACGAACTTTATCAAAACGACTGTCGCTTTGCCAGTCTTTTGTAAAGTCTACACCATACTCAAAATTGCCGTAGCCATTCATGCGTTTGTCTAGTTTCTTTATCTTCATAACCACCTCAACAGAAACCATTCAATGTTGTTACGCACACTAAACCCATATCCGTGTATGCCGCTTGACTCATGCAAGTGACCTACCTTATTCTTTTTCATCCAAACCATAATTTCCAATAGTTCAGAAAAAGTCTTGACAAAATAATGATTGTGTGGATATCCCTTAACTTGATAGACTTTCATAACCACCTCAATACAAACCACTGAAATTCTTTTTGATCTTTAAAGCACCAAGTACTGGTATCGTGATTAAAATACCAATTAGGCTCATAGTGACCGCCGTGATAGAGAGTTTGTTGGCACCACGTTAACATCTCGTCAAGATTCTCATTTTTTATTTGAGTTTGGAAAGGCCAAATATTCTTGTTCATAACTCTCATGACCACCTCAATACAAACATAGTATAATCTTTCTCATTGTCAAAATAAACACGAAACCTATATCCCTGTTCAGTGACGGTATAGGTAGCGCCAACTTGCTCAAGTTCTTCGTCAAGTATCCGTTCTAATATTCCCGGAGGAGCAGTAGATGCACCAATGCGGCGTCGCCAAACATCTGCATACCAACGCTCAAAGTAGTCCTTGGGACGGTGAACATTAATGTTTTGATAATACTCTTTTACAACCATACTACCGCCAGTATTTGATTTGGAATAACATGAACTTTTTTGGATCAACTACGGTATAATTGGCTGTGTAGTTGCCAGTGCCATCCGTTTCCATACGGAACCCATACTTCTGCTCAGCCCAATAGTGTACACTGGGTCTGGTCATACTGTAGTCTCCGGCATATTCAGCCATGTATTCGGGACGCATGGCATGTATAGCACCCCAGTACCTATTGCGTTCTTTGTAGAACTGATCTAAGTCTTGATCAGAGTCCATGTGACTGTAACCATTCTAGGCACTCTGGCCACTGTCGATATTGATGTGCTAGACCTCCAGCATTGATCCATTCTTGGCAGTTACTGCCGCGATCATCTATGAGTATATCGCCTGTTTGGCAGTGGCGCCACTTGTCATAGCTGAAAGGGCCGAAACGCACAGGTATATCAGGGAATCTTTCGTGAGCCCACAGTACCTTGTCATAGCTGGCCAGAGGCACTGAGTAATCATGCGGCAAGGCAGTAAGAAACTCAAGTCCTTGAATACGCTCTGCACCAAGTAGATCACGGCAGTGTGCAACCAATTCATCTGCTCCCGGCTTTTTGGGCAGATCTCTATAGAAACGCTGTTTGGCCTTGACCTTGTTCCAATCACTGTCCGGTATGCGCTCACCATAGTTCCAATTACGATTAACAATAGCACGAGCCGCAGGCATCCAATCTGCTACTACATCGTCCATGTCTAGATATATTTTCATTGTCTATTCCCATTCATCTGGATCACAAAAGTAATCCCAACCCCGGCCACCTAGCCGTTCCCAGTTCTCCCACTTGGCAGCTTCGTCCTTACATTCTTGTGGTTGTGCAACACTGCCAACCACTGCCATACATTGAGCGCACCGATAACTAATGCCCGAGTTTTCATCGTAATAGGCAATACCCCCGCAGGGCAGTCGCATGAGGTCTCGGAAGTCTACTAGCTCATCGCGATAACCTGCACCGCCTGGAGCAAGATCATGATCATAAACAGTCATCGTTCACTCATCTTTTTCAAATTATCCATGGCTATGACAAAATAGGCCATTTCCTCACTGGTCATATCATCGTTGTACTGTTCAAAGAACACCAACATGGACTGCCACAACTTTCTGGATCTACGTCGTCTAAACCAATCAAACATAGGGTCAATCTTTAAACATGTCTACAATGCCCATGCTAAAGCAGACCAGGGCTACCAGCAGTATTAAGGGACGTAGCACAATAAAAATCAAAAATCCCATGATGAATTCCGGGTCTAGGTACCAGCGTTTATGCATGAGCATACTCCTTGATGTGTCGGCAACTGCCGCGAAATGTAAATCCTGCACAGGTACAACTGGTAGCTGTGACTTCATATGTTTGACCTTTTGAACCCTTGACCAGTTTAACTCCGGATTTGACCGGGGTCTTTTTATACTCGTAGGGCTGATCATCAATGGCCAAGATGCGGCTTCGTTCAATGACCCTAAATGTAAAATCAGGGAGCCCTGTGGTCAGAGCCAGCTGATCTTGAGTGATCCACTTGACAGCAATTTCATCGCCCTCGTACTCTTCATACTGTTCAACGGGAAAGAAGTAAAGATGCCGGTGTGGCCAAAGTAAGTTTTCTACGCGAATTTTCATCTGTGCCTTTCTGTGCCTGTATAAGCTGTATTATACACTGGCTGAGACAGTCTGTCAACCGTAAAAAAAGGGCCCTAAGGCCCTTTTCTACACCCAAAATAGATTAGAGTGTAATGCCTAGGCTCTTGGCCTTGTAGCCCAGTGCTACGATTTCACGGCTGGGCTTGCCCATTTCGTACTCAGTAACAGTAACGCCGTTACCTGCTGTACGGGTATTGGCATAGACTGCATAGCCATTGGCACGAATACGGCTGGCTTCTGCGGCAATGTTCTTGATGCCAAAACGCTTTTCAGCTTGAGCGGCAGTGACCTTGTCGCCATTGTACAGTGCATTGAACAGCTTATAGGTCTTGGTTTCTGGATTAAAAAATTTCATATCAAATTTCCTCTTTTAGATTATGCTGAAATTGATCAGCTAAGGACTATTGTACAGACTCTAGAATCTATGTGCAAGTTCTTTGGTTAACCTGCAGATTTGTTGATAGCCATATTTTTGGCCTGCTCTGCGGGTATCAAACCCCGGAACTGTCTATGGGGGAAACGTCGGGCTATTCGATCCAATACTTCTTCCAGGCTGGTACCTTGAGCTAGAAACTCATCAGTGGCCGCTACATATACATAGATCTGACCCCCAACTGACTCTACACGCACAGCCTCGTCCTCGCCCGCAGATTCTTCTCGCTGTAGCTGTTCAATTTCACGTAGAGCGGCACGAATACGACTGGGATCTTCAACCATGCGTTGAGCTATGCGTATGGCCTGCCAGCGCATGCCTGTCCAAAAGCCCAAAATCCAAATGATAAATGCTAGCCAAAATTCCATGATTAAAATCCTGATTGGTTATAAACGGGTCTAGTTTCGCAGTACCACTGCCCTTGTAGGGTCTGTACTACATTACAGTCCGAGCCAGTGACCCTGGAAATGGCTCGATCACTTAGAGTCTGTCCTGTGGCTAGGCCTACACCTAAACTGACCACAGAATAGCCAGCACAGCCGGTAAGGCCCGCAGAGCAGACCAGTACTAGTGTATATTTAATCAGGGCACGGGCCACTTTAAACACCATTCTGTCCAACGCTTGGGTTCAATCCAAGCCTGTATGACCACACGGAAGCCCATGTGAGCATAGTCCTGTTGTGTGATCCAAAAGGGATCATGTGCATGTTGGGTGACCCATTGGCCCTGCTCACTCTGTTGCCAATCCCATAGAGCCTGCCCTGCATACAGTTGCGGATCCTCTACATCGCCCAAAAAGAAACGATGTACTACACGTCGCTGGCAGACACGATCGTTGAATACGCGATATAGCTGTTGATCTTGACTCATATAGCTAGACTATACAGCACAGCCCAAACTCTGTCAAATGGTTTGACTGCCCTGCTGTCGCTGTTGGTTCAGTAGTTGCTTGCCTGCAAGATAATGGCTGAGGATCCGTTCTGGATCGACCAAATGTTCCATTCGAGGCCAACGAAGATTTGACTCAAACTGCATACGGCCAGTGGCATGAACCCTAGCAGTCTGCTCCCGAGCCAGTTCTATTGCCTGAAAAAAGCTCATGCCCTTCTTGACCCAATTTAATGTAACCCAGGGTTGGCCCTGTTTTTCTGTAGGGTATGTGCGGTAGCCCCAGGCACCAGGGTCATTGGCCATAGGCTGTGGACTGGTGCGGCCCAGGGGGTCATTGTTGTTGTAGATCATCAAGGGCATGAATTTAACGCTGTCCAGAAGGTGGCTGTTTTCTATAAACCAATCTGCTGTGTCTCGTATGGTTTCTTTAGTGTCGTTGGGCAGGCCTACTATGATATGTGTCATGAACTGATTGTCGGGCCAGCGGGCTCGTGCAGTTTCTATGCACTGTTTTAGGCGTTCAGGGTCAGCACCCTTGCCCACAGCTGATCCACTGGCCCTGTTAAATGTTTCAATGCCCCAGGTCATGCTACGCCAACCCAAGGGTTCAACTAGATCCTGCTGGGCTGGTTGGGCACGTAAGAGATCCAGTCGACAATAGGCCCAGAACTCCCAGGGTGTGGCCAGCTCACTGCGTAGATCAGCTAGAGCCTGCATCTTTTCCGTGCTGTCGTTAAATGTGTCGTCTACAAAGAGAAAACAGCGGCCGCCGTGGTTATTCCAGCGATGCAGTATGTCTTGTGCTATACTGCTCATGGGTCTAATGTAGGTGCCCGGAGCCTTGCCCGTGTGGCTGAAGTTACAGAACGCACATTTAAAACGGCATCCGCGAGCTATTTCTATGGGGAATATTTCCCCTGGTGTGACCCAATCTGTAGACACAAACTCAGTGCTGATATTGGCTAGATCCCAATCTCCGTAGTCACGATCAGCATCAATGATCTTGAGACCCTGCCACAGAGTATGAATAACAGGCTGTTCTCTATCTCGTATGTGACGATCCAGTGCTAGAACTGCTAGATCAGCATAGCCTCGCACTATCCAATCAACTGAACCCACTAGATAAGGGCGTTGCTGATCAGCAATAGGACCCCCTACCACACGCGGCACAGCCTGACTGCCAAACCAATTGAACAGCCAATCTTCCTGTGCTCGGGTCAGCTCAGTGATGCGGCCTTGATCAACACTGTCCTGCCCATGTGTGCCAAACTTTGTGCTGAAACCCACCCACTCTATGGGGCCTAGGCCTTTAATGTAGTCAACCAACTGATCCCAGGGCCAATGACTGATAAAGTCAACAACTTCTACTGTGAGTCCCTGCTGTCTAAGAGCATGTGCTATACGATAAGGGCCAATGGCTCGTTGTGGAAAACCAGGACTGTCACAGAGTATGAGGATCATCGAGTATTTAAGCTAAAGATCCGCGAAGCGGCTCGGCGCAAAAAAAATTTTGCGAATAGAGGCAGAGAGCAAAATTCTGTAAATACTGTGCTGACCCGTTAACCAGTCACAAGAGGATGCTGAACCCGGAAGTTTTACTGGTTTCCTTCTGGGCAGAGTCAAAGGCCAAATCTTGGGTCAGCACCCCCTAAAGAGCTTATAAACTCCAAAGGTCTGGTACAAACGGAACCCATTCTTCTGGCACAGATAAGATGTTAGTGAGAAAGTCCATATGGGTATTTACAGTAAATACACTAAAGGAGACGCCAACATGGCACAAATATATACAATCTGCGCTCACAGCCCAAGCACTAATCAAACACAACGTGAATTTGACCAAGACAGTTTAGAAGGTAGACACACTACAGACCCACGACTGGCCAACCAAAAAGCATCCGCATTTGCTGGTAGACTTAATCAACAGCAATTTTTAGGCGCACAAGATTGGGTAGCTCGCACAGAATTAATCACTACACTGGTATAAGAACGTACACTACTGGCCCCGCTGTAGCAAGTATGCATGGTCACGGTGATCTATATAGTCCAATCTGGGAAGGGGTTCTAGTAGAGGATCTATCAAGTACAGCAAGTACACACGATCTTCTGGTACCCAATAACGCACTGATAGATCTGGCAGGATTGAAAGCCACCCGCCCACACGTTGAACTAACAAACTGAGTGTGTCTTGATCGCTTAGGGTTGCGCGGCTGACTAGGCAGGGATATAGCATAGTATACGAGTAAGTAAAGGTACTGTAGGCCCCGCTGTAAGGGGTATTGTATTTACTGTGTATAATGCATTTTGATACTAGGGTAGTCTCTTGCTTGGCAAGGATACCACTAGGCCCCGCTGCTAGCATTGGAGACCGTAGGAGTCTTGGGCAGGATCTTGGGGGAGGTTGAGTATTCATTTTAACTATGCCAATCTGCCTACCACGGTAGAGAATTTTTCAGACCTATGCCACACAGGCCCCAACCGTTCTGTAGACCTTGCGGCCTTGTTTGGCCACACAAAATCACACAATATCACACTTTTCTGCACTTTTCCTATTCTTGGCCTTGCGTGTAGGTCACTGTAAGCAAGGTGGTTCGATCTAGATCACACTATATTGCACATTTGCCTATTCTAGATCACCCCCCACACGACTAGTAATAGTTCAGTGGGGCTAGTCGCTGTGACTACTGCTCTATATACAGTAAATAAACAGTAGGAGCGAGCCATATGAATAATACCGACGACAGTATACGTGACAGAGCTCATGCTATATTAGACACTATAGGTGTAGTCAATCCCTATAACAGACATGCCGCTAATCAAATAAAAGAATACTGGATATATCAAGCAGGATTTTCCGCGGCTTTTCTGGCCAGTCTAATGGAGGAGGATCCCTTTATAGCACGTAGGTTTAAGGCGCATGTAGAGGAGGCCCGGCACCAAACTCGCAAGAAAGCCCGCAGATAATCGTTGTGGATAAGTCTGTGGATAGTTGACCGGGCAGTTGAGGAGGATAACTTGTGGATAACTGCCTGCTGTTGCTCAAACACAACGCCAGAATGTTATCCACAGGGTTATCCACAGCCGAAACCAACAGGCACCCTCCACGTCCATCCCGGACAAGTTCCATCGACGCCTCGCTCAGTCTACCTGCTTTCTTATTATGCGTTAATTATACTGTCTTTTGGGCGGTCTGTCAACAACCCTGTAGACTCTAGGGTCTTTGACAGAGGGCCCGTTTTGTTGTATAATATGCTTTTAAAGGAACAAAGATGGGACAATACGCAAATACTGTAAACGCATACGCTATGTCTGCCGCTCGTGCTCATGTGTATAAAACACAAAATAAACTGCAAAGTTACGGACAGACCTCTTATATGCTTAATGTAACTATTAATAAGTTTCGCAAAGACATAGAAACTAAAAAAGTCAAATTTATTGCACAATTACAAAAGCAACGTGTGGCAGAATTACAACAGGAACTTGCACGTCTAACAGCATAAAGCACTGTGGCAAAATAGCCACAGACGAGTGCGGCCGGGGTTGACATTTTGGCTAGACCCTGCTATACTATAGACATAGTAAAGGAGCGATGAATGACCCGACGTACACCCCGTAAGGACTGTAATTACATCATCTACGAAATGATAGATGAACTGGGCAATAATTACATTGGCTTGACCCGCAAGAGCCAGCCCAATGTCACCAAGGTCATCAACGAACGTTGGCGTAAGCATAAGAGTCGCGCTCGCAACGAAAACAGACTGTGGACGCTCTATGTCTACTTGAAGACGGGCGGCTTGGATCTTGCGTGGACCCACAGAGTTTTGGCAGTGATTCGCGGTCGTGCAGAAGCTTACGACTACGAGCGGGCCTTGGTCAAGGAACTGGCACCCACACTCAACGATCAGTACCTATAACCCGCAGGTTGACAGGGTTATAGGTATCTGCTATACTATAGGCTACAGTAAACGATTAGGAGCGAACTTTGAAGTTACTTTCCACAGCAAATCCCAAGATCCAAAAGGGCACCAAACTGGGCTATTTGAGCTTTATCCTGCACCTTGCGCCTGCTACACTCTCAGGCCGAGAGACTTGCCCTAAGCGGACAGCTGGTTGTACCGCCGCTTGCCTTAACACCGCAGGCCGTGGCGGTATGTTCCGCAAGGGCGAAAACACCAACATGATCCAGCAGGCTCGCATCCGCAAGACTCAGATGTTCTTTGAGCAGAGAGATGCATTCATGAGCCAGTTGGTCAAGGACATCGCATCAGGTATCAAGCAGGCTGCGAAGTTGAGTTTGACGCCCGTGTTTCGTTTGAATGGTACTTCAGACTTGGCTTGGGAGAAGTATACCCTGGGCGGCAAGAACATTTTTGAATTGTTTCCCCAAGTTCAGTTCTACGACTACACCAAGATTCTGGGTCGCAAGGTCAAGGACATCAAGAACTACCACTTGACGTTCAGCGCCGCTGACGGCAACGATGCAGATGTGCAAAAGGCAGTGGGTGCGGGTATGAACGTGGCCGTGGTGTTTGATCGACTGCCCGCAGAGTACATGGGCCGCGAGGTTATTAATGCAGATGAGACAGACCTGCGCTTCCTAGACCCCAAGGGCGTGATTGCTGGACTTAAGGCCAAGGGCCGTGCTAAGAAGGACAATACTGGGTTCGTTCGTAGGGTTATTCCTATCGTTGGTTGACAGCTCAGTCCAAACCTGCTATACTATAGGCTAAGTTAACAAGGAGCGAATGATGATGTTCACACTAGAAGTATATAAGAAGGACCGTCGTACTAAGTCGGGCGAACGACTGGTACACAAGGCAGACCACGACATTGGCACTAGCGGAGACGCTCTTAACATGTTCGAGCATACTGTAAAGCATACATGGCGTGCCGGGCAGGGTTATCGCTACGAAATTCATGTGACTTATGTCAAGCGCAAGAACCTTATGTCGGGCAACGAGTTCGTTGAACGCTACGATACGCCCTACTATTGTTCACCCTCATCTGAATCTTATTGGAGCATGTAATGAAAACTATTAAAGAAATCTTCCCTGGTATTATGATCCTAGACGAAGAACCAGTAGAGGTACAGAACCCGTTCAGCGGAGAAACCGCAACCCTAAGCCCAGAGGAAGTGGCGGTCTACGACTACATCAAGGGCTGTGAGCTGGTTGGAGACTATACTGGTGTTCGCAAGGGCTTGGATTGGTTCAGCAGACAAAACCCTGAAGCCTACATGGTTTTGTTGGATTGAGTTGACAGGGTCGCCAATCCCTGCTATACTATAGGCTAAGTTAACAAAACAGGAGCGTGAAATGAAAAGCATTCAGGAAATCAACACCGCAATCATCAGCGGTAGCTTTACGGCACTGGAGCTGGACAGCCTGCAAGATGCCATCAAGTTCGCCCGTAGCAAGACTGCTCGTACCAATGCCTATGCGTTCAAGGCTGGTAGCAAGGCCAAACTGACCCACGACAAGCTGGGCGGCACTGTGGTTGTCACGGTAGGTAAGATTAAGATTAAGAAGGCAGACGTGACTGTAGACAGCACGGGTCGCCGCTATACCGTGCCGCTGAGTATGCTCCAAGCAGCCTAGACTAGGCAACCCTACAGCCTGTAGGGTTATTGGGCTCGAACTTGACAGATCGGGCCCAATTTGCTATACTATAGACATAGTTAAACACAAGGAGCGCACTATGTCTGCAACAAAACAAGCAATTTTTGCACAAGTAGCAAAAGCAAAACTAGTTTATGTAAAAAATAAGGAAACTTACAAAGTAGTTATTGCATTTAATGTATACGAACGTAATAAAAAAGGAGAACTTAAATTTCCTGTACAAGCAAAATGTAACTATGTAAGCGGAGATATTGCATACGAAACGCTACAAAAAGATGTAGCTCGCACTATTGCACACGCAAAAGAGGTGTTGCGTACAGACAACATTGTATTTGTTGACTAAGCTGTAGGGTTATTGCACAGCAAGTTGACATTTTGGACTTGCTGTGCTATACTGTGTTTGTTGTTTAAAAGGAGCGAGAGATATGCAAAAATTGACACTTGTGCGTTACGAACGTGACGAAGACTGTATTATTACAGAGTTTGCTTGCGAATATGCAGTTACTACAGCTGGTGACGGCTTGTGGGGCTGTGAAGCAGGTAGGAAAATAAATGTTACAGGTATTACTATTATTAATAACATTTATGACGGCGAGATTTATACAATGGTAAATGTTACACATGACAGCACTTGGGACATTTATACAGACACGGGTTTTGAAAGTGCTATTAGCGACGCTTTAGGATTTAGCGTTAGCTTTACAGAACAAGGTATGCAAGAAGACGAGTTTGCGAGTATGGAAGCATAAAGTACTAGAGCACAGCGTAGGGTTATACTTACGCTGTGCTTGACAGATTGAGCAAGGTGCGCTATAATACACACATAGAAACAAAGGAGCGATGTATGACTGTTAAAGAGCAACTGTTTGAGAAGCTTGCAGAGGTAGAGGCACTGCTGTTGGAGGCAAGTTGCGACGGGGTGCAACTTGCAGAAGGCGATGAAGTGTTTGGTGAGGTGCAGAGCTATTTGGCACGATTGAACGAGGCAGTGGAGTACTATGTGGATTAATAATGCGCTACAGTGGGCAGGCACTGTCTGCCTGCTGGCCATGTACGCACTGATGAGCTTCCGCCCTGACCTGCATCCGTGGAACATTGTCTGCGGAGTACTAGGGGGCGGATGCTATTTGGCATGGACCTTGCGGGTGCAAAACAAACCGCAGATGTTGGTTAATGCAGTAGCTATAACCATAGGAGCCGCAGGGTTATACAGAGCTTGGGGTTGACAGTTTGGGCTAACGATAGCATAATACAAGCTCAACAACACGGAGCCTAGCACATGGACAGTCCTATGCGTACCCAAATGTTCCAACTGCTCGACCAGTTCGGTGAACTGCTTAGTGCCAACTACAAGGAACTGCTCGCCGCAGAGGACCGGGGGGATGAGCTTACCCTTGCACAAGAACGCCAACTGCGGGACTACTACCATATGATCCAAGTCCACGATGGACTTGTCAACTGCGTGGACGATTTTATTGCATAAACCCTACGGGGTGCAGGGTCATTGACGGCCCTGCACCTTGGTGCTATAATATAGGCATAGTGAAGGAGCGACAATGATTCTAGCAGACAAACTTAGAGAGCTTATCAGTTACAGTCCAGAAGCACTGACCCGCATTGTGCAGGCCTCGGGCTACACCAAGGACTCTGTCAACGAGGCCATGTTCATAGGCATGACCAACGGTGGGGAGTTCTGCTACCGTGTGGACTACGACGACTTCGGTGAGATGACCACCTGCAAACTGTTTGTCAAGTATGACCCTACTACAGGCAGGGTTTCTGCAGACTACTAGGTTGACAGCCTAGCCCAAACCTGCTATACTATAGGCTAAGTTAAACAAAAGGAGCGAAAGATGAGCAACTACCCTAACATGAGCTACTGTATGTGCGAGAACACCCTGCTGGCGCTGAAGCAGGTGTTGAATGCAATGGAGAGCGAGGGCCCTATGTTCCTCCGCGACATGAATCGCGATGAGCGACGTGCGTTTGAGGAACTGTTTGGCTACTGCGAGAGCTTCCTCACTATGAGCGAGGAACTGCAAGAAGAATTGGAGCGCGAAGAGCGCGATGGTCAGCCCGACGAAGCCCAAGAGTGGGCTGACTTTGACCCTGATTGCTAAAGGGTTGTTGACAGGGGCACCTTTTGGTGCTATACTATAGGCTAAGTTAAACAAACAGGAGCGAAACAAATGGCTACACGAAGCACTATTGCAATTGAGTACGCAGACGGTACCGTGGATCAGATCTACTGCCACTGGGACGGCTACTTGGATAACAACGGCGCTATCCTGCGCGATCACTACTCCGATCCGTTCAAACTGCAGAAGCTGATCGAGCTGGGCGACATTAGCTCGCTCCGTCCTGAGATTGGCGTGGAGCATCCGTTTAGCTCTATTGGCGTTATGGACTCCGCTGAGTACGACAAGCTCTACGGCGATATGACTACTTTCTACGGACGTGACCGTGGCGAAACGGGTGTAGGTGCCAAGCGTTTCAAGGACTTCCAGGAGTATGCACGTGAGCACCAGCGTGAGGAGTACGAGTACATCCTGCGCCAAGTAAATGGCCGGGCACAATGGTTTGTCAGCTTCTACGGCACTGACGACGAGTACTTGACTATTGAGGACGCTTTTGAATTCCAAGCAGCCAAGGAGGCAGCATGAAAGTCCGTGTAGAAACCCTGCTGGTGCAGGAACTAGAAGTGCCAGAGGGTTGGGACAGAGTGGATGTCTATGACTTCCTTGCCGAGTGCCAATCCTTCCGTACTGCCTTCCAAGGCGTGAGCAACGAAGATCAAACCGCTCGTATCATTGATGTAGGTGTGATCGAAGAACGAGTAACTGAACTGGGCGAGGAGGCCTACGATGAGTAAGATGAATGAACTAGCCTATGACATTGAACAGCTCTACATTGAAGGGCTGAACGCAGGGCAGATCGCCCGTGAGCTGAACTGTCCCAAAGAGATTGTCTTGGCGTGGATTGCAGATCAAAGTCTAAGCGAATGCGAGGACAGCACTGATCCCTACGACACGATCAATTCCTAACTGTTGTTTTTACGCAACACCCTGTTAGCCCTACGGTTGACAGGGTTTCTTTTTGGTGCTATACTATGGGCATAGTGAGAAACAAGGAACACAATGACCTATCCCGAAGACTTTACTGCTGAAGACATCATGGAGTTTGAATACGAGTGGGAACGCTACTGCGACCTAGCAGATCCCTACAGTCTGGCCAGTATCAATGTTGAACTGCAACTTATCGCTGAACAGGAGAAGGCAAATGGAACTTAAACTGCAAAACGCCACCCAAGTTAAGATTGCAGACCTGCTGTGGGTAGCAGAAACGCAAGAAGAAGTTAATGTGATCCTTAAGGTCTTTGGCCGTGATGCCCGTGTGGTCTATGATATGATGCTGGCCGCTACCTTTGACCAAGTAAGCGATACCCCTGATGCGGATAGGGTTATTCAACAGTTCCGGTTGACGCCCTAACCAAAAGACAGTATACTATAGGCTAAGTTAAACAAAAGGAGCGAGCAATGAACATCAGCACTATCGAGCAGTATGTAGAGCAGAAGAACCGTTGGGGTGCTATATTTGGTAGCAAACCACTGAGCCTGCTGAATGCCGCTGACCGTCAGAAAATTGCAGACAGTCTGGATGCAGACCTTAGCCCAGAGAACTTGACCTGCGACGGCGAACTGTCGCGCGGTCAGGTGCAGGCCAAGTATCGCATGTTGACCCGTGCGGCACAAGAACTGTTGAGCATTGACCCTGCTGTTAAGTTTTACGAATTCAACTAAGGAGCGACTATGCCTAATTGGTGCAACAACGACATTACCATTACACACAAAGACCCTGCTATGATTGAGCGGGTGCAGAAGGCCCTGGCTGAAGGCAAGTTCCTCAGCGAGTTTCTTCCTTGTCCTAAGGAACTGACTGAGACTGTATCAGGTCACTGCGGTGACGGCTATGCCCAAGAGCTCAATCAGTTCAAGATGCAACTGAATCTCAAATACTACGGTGCCAAGGACTGGTATGACTGGTGCGTGGCCAACTGGGGCACCAAGTGGGATGTTAGTGGAGATGACGGCTTGACTCAACTGCTGAATCCTACTACTCTGCAGGCCAGTTTTGACTCAGCGTGGGCTCCACCCACTGCGGCCTATGAGAAGTTGATCGAGCAGGGCTTTTACATCAAAGCGTTCTACAACGAACCTGGCATGGCTTTCTGCGGTGTCTGGGAAGGTGACACTGAGAACGGCTTTATGGATGACTATTGCGAATACAGCGGAGAGACCTCAGAGACTGTCCGCTCAGCCATCGGGGATGAGCTCGATGACTTTTATAACATCTCTGAAACTATGGCAGAATACGAGGCAGAAAATGCAGAAGACTAATCGAGAACTGAATCAAGAACACGATCAGCGTCAACAAGAACGAGTGCGGCCCAAACAGGCTGTATACGAGTTCGCTGAACTAGAGCAGGTAGTTAACTCGTGGGTGCGGGCGCGACTAAATACACCACATGAGTAAACTTCAGTTATACGGTCGTCCGTGGGTAGTATTTGATGCTACCAACAAGGATCACAGACGTTGGTTCGCAGAGTTCAACAAGAACCTGAGTTGGAAGGGCTGTCCTGTTCGTTTTGTAGTCAACGAAGATCACGGCGACCTAATTACTCAAATCCAGCGTCAGCTGATCCAATTCTATGTAGATCGCGAGTTTGGCACTGATCTAGACCCGCATACCCGCATCAAACCAGGTGTTGTAAAAAAGCCACGATCTAAGAAGGCCTAAAGACCCTGGGGTTGACAGTTTGGGCTAGGTTTGCTATACTATAGGCTAAGTTAAACAAACAGGAGCTGAAATGAACTACACTCAAGAACAGATCAACGACATCGTAGCCGAAGCCCAAACTGCCGCCAAACAGGCTGCAATGGAATTCTTCTACGACCGGCTGGGTGGCAAAGACCAGTATGCCTGCGGCTTTGCCTGGACCAACATCTACAAGGTCAAAGGCAACACCAAGCTGGGCAAGATGCTGAAAGCCGCTGGTGTGCGTCAAGACTACACCAAGGCATTCCAGATTTGGAACCCTTCAGGTATGCACTGCCAGAATGTTGACACGCTCGAAGCGGGTGCAGAGGCCGCGGCACGGGTGTTTCAAAAGTACGGTTTTGAAGCCTACGCTGGTTCACGTTTGGACTAATAAATGGATCGAGCTAGCCAAAAGTAGTTGACAAACGGCTAGCTCGAAGTTACAATAATATTAATGCTTAAGAAGCAGACACTTTTAACACACAGAAAGAGGCACATTATGGCTACAGATAAATTGTTTACCGTTGCAGGCGTTTCCAAACTCGATGGCGAGTACAAGGTTCGTTTCGCCACTGACATCATGCGTATTAAGGTACTGGCCAAGCACGGTCACGAAGACATTCGTCTCGCTGAGCTGGACAAGGCTATGACCAAGTACGAAGCAGTCCAATCTATCAAGACCATGGACGAATTTAGCGATGTGGCTGCACAGGCAGCTATCGCGGAGTACTTGGAAGAAAAAGCTCCCAAGACTGCCAAGGCACCCACTGCCAAGGCTACTCCTAAGGCCAAGGCGCCTGCGAAGGCCCCTGCTAAGGCCAAGACTGCCGCAAAGGCAGTTGATACTTCCGACATGGAAGACGCTCCGTTCTAAACTACAGACCCCGTATTGTTGACAGAGTAAATACTAGATGCGATACGGGGTTTCTTTTTCGAACGATTATTTTGGCGGGTGCGTGGTTATCCGCGATTTCAAGAGCGAGCCGCTTGCAGGCCGAGTACTGGCGATTATTCCTAGGGACAATCGTAACGAAGCTGAACAAGCCGCACAACGCATCTGCGATCTACTAAATCAATCTGAATCAAAATGAGTTGGACTCAATACGAAGTTTGGGCCTCTGTTGACGGGCATCAAGAGCTTATTGAAACTACCCACAGCCGCAAAGAAGCACTGGCCTTGGCCAAAAAGACCTTCAATGACGGTGCTGACGAAGTCACAGTATTCGAAGAAAACGATGACGGTGACTATCAAGAGATAGAACGATTGCGTAGATAAAGATCAGGGCCGTTAGCTCATGCTTGGTTAGAGCAGTGGACTCATAATCCATTGGTGCTAGGTTCGACTCCTAGACGGCCCACCAGAATCTGACTGTAGCTCAACTGGATAGAGCAACAGCCTTCTAAGCTGTAGGTCGGGGGTTCGAGTCCCTCCAGTCAGGCCAATTCCAGGGTGTTGTATTTTTGCAACACCCTATTCTTTTGGTTGACAGCCCAGCCCAAAGACAGTATACTATAGACATAGTGAGGAGAACGCAATGAAGATCTTTGAAGTAGAGTATCAACTGAACAACATCAACGGTTTCCAGCGCCTCCGGGTACAGGCCTATCATGCCAGCGATGCCTGCGACATTGTGCGCGGCATGATACCAGGAGCCCACGTTTTCCATGCGATTTTGGTTGACTGATTGGCGCAAAGACCGTATACTATAGGTATAGTGAATAACAAGGAGCGAAACTTGAAACTGCTGATCACAACGCAATACATGGAGAACTATGGTGCCCACGATTGGGACGGGACTGGCCAGTGCCCCCAGTATTGGAAGTTTAAAGGCGGTGAGGACTTCTTCTACTCTCTAGAGGGCTTCCGCAAGGACAGCGAGTTCGCTGAAAAGAACCTACGGATGATCGTAGACGGCCTGCGTGATCAAGTAGAGTGGGACAATGTTGGTAGCCGCCAATACATCGTTGACTGGGCTATCGTAGAGGACGACTACATGACTGAGTTCGAGAAGAGCCAGTTGGAGTATGAGGGTAAGATCACTTATCCAGCACGGGTTTTGGTTGACAAGACCCCTGCTTGACAGTATACTATAGGCTAAGTTAAACAAACAGGAGCGACAATGATTGTTTATGAAACCCGCAACAGCTACGATACCCGCCACGGTGGACCCTTTGATCGTGGATCAGCTGACAGCTACTATCACAGACCCCGAAATCCACACTTCTATGTAGGCGGCACTGCTACCAGCGATCGTGTTGAACAGACAGCAATGACCACAGAAGAGATCCAGGCCTATCTTGCAGGCTATCAGTGGAACGAGCAGTTTGGTGACAAGAAGGATTGGGGTTAAAGACCCTCCAGTTGACAGGGTTACCAAAAGATAGTATAATTAAGACTTAAACAGCAACAAGGAGCGCAACATGACTAAAGTAAACTACAACCGATTCCCCAGCTTTGACCTCAACGAAGCCTGTGACTTCTTTGACAGCGAGAAGCAGAGCAATTGGAAGAAGATTGGCAAGTTCATCGTAGCAGATGGACAGGACTTCAGTTCTGTAATGCAGAAAGAGTTTGACTACGATGAAGTGGGTGATGGCGAGTATGCGGCTTTTGAAGCAGGCGTCCGCTATGCGCTGACCCGTATGAACATTGCCCTAGACGCCGCAGATCTGCCCTTGGAAGTAGCAGAAGTGGACTTGGTAGAGAGCATGGGCTTTATGTTAGTGCGTACTGACGACACGCCCGAGAGTTTCGTTAAGCGGGTTATGAAGAAGCCCGTGTTGATGGTAGAGAGCTGGGTAGACTGACAGTTGACAGGCTCACAGCAGCCTGCTATACTAGACACTTAAACACACGATAGGAGCGAATTAAATGGCACGAGTAATGACTATGGCGAGCTTGGCTAAAGAGACTGCGGACACTAAGAGTCTTGAGCAGAGCCGAGACTATGTTAAGGAGAAAGAGCGAAAGCTGGCTGCAGAGACTGACCAGCAGATCATTGATCGCCTGCGCGATCGTTTTGAAATTCTAGAAGACATGACCCGTGCATGTAAGCGGGGTGATGTGCGAGCTATGATTGTCACAGGCCCTCCGGGTGTGGGCAAGAGCTTTGGTGTAGAGAAAGTGCTCAGCAAGCATGACGTGTTTGCCAACGTTGCACAGGATGGCAAGCTGAAAAAGTACGAAGTGGTCAAGGGTGCAATGTCAGCTATTGGCCTGTACAAGAAGCTGTACGAGTTTAGCGATAAGAAGTCAATCCTAGTGTTTGACGACTGTGACTCAGTACTGTTGGATGACCTATCCCTTAACATTCTAAAGGCTGCTCTGGACAGCTCAAAGAAGCGTACCATTCACTGGAATACGGACAGCCGCTTGCTTCGCCAAGAAGGTGTGCCCAACTCATTTGATTTCAACGGTGGCTGCATCTTCATTACCAACATCAAGTTTGATCATGTTAAGAGCAAGAAGCTTAAGGATCACTTGGAAGCTATTGAAAGCCGTTGCCACTACTTGGATTTGACCATTGACACTGATCGCGAGAAGCTCTTGCGTATCCAACAGGTAGTCACTGAGTGCGGCATGCTGGACGACTACGATCTGTCAGATGAAGCTAAGAGTGAAGTGGTTAACTTTATCTCTGCACACTCCGCTCGTATGCGTGAGCTGAGCCTGCGTATGGTGCTTAAGGTAGCGGACATACGTGCCAGTATGCCCAACAAGTGGCAGGCTGTAGCAGAAGTAACCTGTATGCGTAACCGCTAAGAGTTGCCATACACTGTGAGCCGGAGCACAGGTTAAGCCTACTCCGGCAGGTCAACTGATCCGATTCGCTCCCGGTAGGTTGATTGGTAGTTGGGCCCCTGACCGTAAATCCGATTCGCTCCCGGTGGTCAGGGGCTTTTTTTGGCCTGAGGTGGGTGGGGGTGGCCGGCATTATAGCAAAATTATTGTGGCAAAACTGCAACAGCGCAACCTAAAAAAACACCCCATATAGACTCAAAATCACCACCATGAATCTGTAAGTACTTCACCACAATTTTTTGCAGGGCAATTTTTTTTGGCTGTAGGACCCATTTCGAGTCCCCTTAACAGTTAGGCCATTAGGTGTGCTAACTGTTCTGCTCCACCGTGTGTGATCTTTAAGCCCATGTCCCGCATCTGTTGTTGACGCTGTTGATAAGTTGGATGCGTACTTGTGGGCTTGCGATTAGCTCGTTCTTGCTGTTCATAGTCACTCTGCTTACTGTGCATGAACCTAAACACACGAGCTTGATTTAATCCTAACTTTTGCATAATTTTACCTGCATAAGCATCTGCTGCCAGTTCTTCGTTACGTGCGGGTGCTCCATCATTACCCGGATCGTGGTCTAACACTAGATGTCCTAGCTCGTGTGCTATAACAAAAGTCAGTGTTTCATCAGGAGCGTCCCAAAACACAGTTACATCTATCTTCAGTATAGGTGTGTATCCTGATGCTTTCATTGGTGATAGAGCCGCATAAGTATCGTGTAGGTCTACATCTATTCTAGGCATTCTCTGCACTGGGTTAGGCGCTGCCTGTGCTACTTGTTTCAGTATCTGTTCGCAACGTAGTTTTAAATTGGCTATTCTAGGTACCCATAAGCGAGTATAGGAGCCCTTAGCAGCCTGTATTTGATCTACAGTTTGATACTCACCTTCTTGAATAATTTCTCTTATTTTCATTGTGTAAATCTTGCCAATTCTTTTTCTAAGTTTGGATCACCTGGGTGCTGTTGCAGTGCTCGAGCTAGATCTTTACGATACTGTTGATCTTGGAAAGCACTAGTAGGTTTACCCGGTGCGCCCGTAGGATACATGTTGACATCATCACCACCACGGGCTAGACCCTGTGCCATACGATAGTTCTTGTGTACTATTTCAAACTGTCGTAGACTGCGACTGCCCTGACTGCCATCTACTGTATTAACTCTGTAGTCCTGTGGTAGATAACGCTGTATCATCTTTTGGTATAGGTCAGCACGACTGCCCTGTGACAGATCAGCTGTAAACACCATACGATCAGGACGATAGCTACGAACAAAATCTTCCATGCTGTTTTTAACAAAACTCATCACACGTTGACTATCACCACGCCCTGTAAGATCCTGCCTTGACGTAACCTGTACACCCTGTACACGGCTGGTTTTTCCATCAGCGTTCTGTGGGTTTTGATCTTGAAAACCTATCTGCCATGCACTGCCCTTGCGATCTGCTACAAACGCTATCTCTCGATCGGGTGCAAGATCCAACACTCTGGCATAGGCCGTAGGTGTTTGACTGGTCACTCGACCCAATTCTTGTCTGTCAAAAGCTTCACTAAATTCACTGTAACGCATGTTAATCCCACATACTTCTAAATTCACCGTTATATCGTATAGCAGTATGCGCACACTCTGCTAGAAATTCAAAGTGCTGTCTAAACTGCTCTAACACAGGCTGTCTAGTATAGCGTACAGCCATGTCATAACAGCTCTGTCCTAGATCCACGTAGTAGCTTTCTGGTATGCCTCTACGGCGCATTAACTCTGGAAATACTGCTCGTGTAAACCAACAGACATTGCCCAATTCACGTGCGGCTTCAGGTGATCTTAAGGTCATATACTGTTCAGCATAGCTGGGCTGTGGACGCCAATTGGGCTGTGCTACAAACTGTTCTAGTATTGCAGTTTGATAGTCAATTATAGGCTTGGGTATGGTCCAACCCTGTGATTCATAAGTTTCTTCCAGTATATTGCGTATACCTGATCGTGCCCAAGAGTTTGTCATATACTTATTTATTGGCATATATAATTCATGAGGCATTGGGCGGTACTTAATAGAGATCCTAACTATGTACCAGTTATGAACTGGATCATCAGCCACGACTGCTCTTATGAACTGCATCTCAATAGATCGCGTTTTTGGATACCTGAGGGCCCTCTGTGGACTGAGTTCTGTTTACGCTGGGCTCACTGCTGTTTTCCTGTGGGAGATATTTATGAACAATGATGACTATAATCACACCATAGAGTTTCGTGGTCGAACCTATCGCTACGATCCTGACATGGATCAGTTCTATCCTGTACGTGAACAGTTAAGCACCTGGGATCAGTGGGGTTGGATATTGGTAATTATAGTCTTAGGTTTTTTTACCTGGCTGTTAACTGTGTTGAATAACTGACCATATAATGGCCCCTAAAAATTGCTTTTTTACCGCTGCCTTCGGCGGATTTTTTTACCGGCGCTCCGCGATAAATACACCATGAAGATTCAAGAACTCCTAGAAGTTGACGCAGTAGACCTAGCTGGTGGTGCTATAATTGGTGACGCCACTCGACGCTTTATACGAGATCAAGTAAAGACCTATATGGCCAATAAGGGTCAAGAGTATCTCCGCAAACGCATGGCTCGACAGGCTCTGCCGGGAGTAGGTCTAATACTTGGCATGGTAGCAGCCTGGGATAGATATCAAGAGAGACCCAATGACTGGCTGGGTATAGGTCTAGATTTAGCCTCAGGTGTAGCTGGGCTGGGTACGTTCCTACTGGTTTTTCCTGTGCAGATGGCCCGCGACGGTTATCATGACATAATCAAAGACCTCCTTGCTGATCGAGCCTCTGTTGCTGAAGTTCCTGACCTGGCCAAGCTCACTGGCGATCTTGAGCGCGATCTTAGTCGCAATTTCAAATTGACCAACACAGTGCTTGACGCTATTCGAGACTCAATAAAAGAAAACATGGAAGCGGCTCGTAAGGCTTTCAGTGGCAACCAAGCCATTAGAAATGCAGATGCACAGCGCCGTGCAGATGCTATATCACCAGAAGCGGGAGCCGCACAGGCAGCTCGAGCAGCCGCTACAGATCGCCTGCGTAGATCTGTTAATCGCGGCAGTGATTAACTGTAGAGATAGTTAACAGTATTGGTATTTTCCTGCAGAACAGTAGCACCGTTCTTTAGGTGGAATCTGCGAGCCATTTCTGTTTTGGGACTCAGCGTTACCCAAGTTTTAACAGTGGGATCAGTTTGGCCAATACTGGATCGAGCCGCTTCAATCAACTGGCGACCCGCACCTGCGGCATAGCTCCAAATAGTATAGAAAACTGCTGTAGTAGCTGAATCTATCTGATGAAAGAGATCCTGTACATCCTGCGGTATAATGTCTAGAAAACGCACACAGGTCACGGCCTGCGGCACATCATGATCATCTAACAGTACATAGATCCTAGCACGTTCATTGACACGATCTGACAGTGCTATTTCAGGTCGCACTGGATCATCCTTGATCAGCAGGGCTAGAGGATCTTGTAGGTCTGTGATTATGTGCAGTTTCATGGTCATGCTCTATTATATTAGTACTTATCTGACCAGTCAAAAATAATGGCTAAATAGACTCATGTTGTCCGTTGACATAGATTTTGGTCTAGATCGACATCGACCCCTAGGTTGGATTGTAGGTTCGTTGACCAGAGAACTTTGGCTGTGCGATCTCGATCGCCTAGGTGTCAAATACGTTCGCGTCAGTGACAGTCAAATATTAGTCAGCGAACGTGACTACACACGAATCTGTCTAAGCTGCCTAGATCCTGATTTAGATATCACCTGTTCCCATGTTGTTTAACAGTTCACGCAGTTTCGAACTTTGAACTTCAGCACCTTTGATCTTAGGCACTGGTTCTCCATCTGTGGGATCATCACTGCGGCCCTGCGCCAGGGTACGCTGTTTGATACTGTCAATCAGTGCATTGCTACTGCTCTTTGGTGCACCGTTCTGTTCATACTCTGACTCGTCTAGGTCTGTGATGCGTAGCGTGTCAATGTTAAAGTCTAGATCAACTTTCTGTCCTACACCTGAACTTGAACGAGTTTTCATAAACTGTATCTGATAGCGTCCACGTTCACGCATGGCTCTAGAAGTAAAGATACCAATAACATTGTCTGCTGTTTGAATCTTACTGAGTCCGCCGCTAATGTGACTGTGATCAAATTCTACTTCTTCAACAGCACCACGATTCAACTGTGCGGCTGTGACAAAGATACAGTTCTTTTCCATGCTCAAGTTGCGTAGTTCTTCTGACACAAACTTGTCCTTGATAAAGAGGTTTTCTGCGGAGATCTTGCGGCTAATAGGCATCAGCAGATCCAAATAGTCAACTAACAGTACATCTGCACGATGTCCCATTTTGATTTCATACTCTTTTAAGTAACTGCGAATGTCATTGGCTGTTTTACCTGAGGGCATGTATTTGACTTGAAAACTACCTGACTTCTTGCCAATCATCTTAACCTTCATTTCGACGTCATCGATGTTCTTAAAGATTTCTCTTGTAGGTACGCCAGTGACCATTGAGTCAACTCGCATACTGACCAGTTCTTCTGAAAGTTCAAAGGTCAAATAGATAACGTTCAAGCCCTGTAGTGCCCAGTTAACACCTAAGTTGGCAAGGAACAGACTCTTACCACCGCCTGAACCTGCACAAAAGATATTGAGCTCACCGCGGTTCATACCACCAAACAGTTTGTCATCAATGGCCTTCCAGCCTGTTGAAATCTGTCCATTCTTATCTTTGATCTTCATCAAGCGACTGCGTGGATCTGCCCAGTAGTCTGTGCCCATGTCTTTGTTAAGACCAACTTGCACGGCCTTTTTGATCTTTTCTTCAACAGTACCATACTCGCCTTTTTCCAGCATGTCTGCTGATTCAAGAATAGCACGTTCTAGGCCCTTGTGGCGTATGAATGTTTCAAAGTCTGTGAGCAGCCAATCATAGTGTTCGTCTCGCAGTTCAGTTGCAGGCTTAAAGTCTGATCCACAGGCAGCATTAATGATGTCAACTGTAGGCATAACAGAGTGTGCTTTGACATACTCATCTAAAAATTCTGCAGGCTTTTGCAGTCTACGATCAAAAAGATTGTGATCAAAAATACTCTGGCAACGAGCAAATGTAGCCGCATCGGCCAACATCATTTCTAAGTAGACTTTTTGTATTTCGTAACCGTAATCAACGTTCTGTTTCATTGTTGTATTATACTATCTTTATATGTTAATTTCAATATGTTTGACAGGATCCCAAGAGTAGTCCCATACTCTCTGTTTGGTGTGATACAGTACTGCACCAATGGCACTGCTAGGATCCCCGGGCATGGGCAAGCTCCAACGATACCGCCACATGGGTTCAACTATCTTTTTATTGGCTTTTGAATTCATAGCACAGCCGCCCATGTATACTAGACAGTCTGCACCTGTTAGTTTTTTAGCCAATTGATGCACTGATTCAATGTTGCGTTCAAACACTGCCTGTACAGCGGCCGCTATATCACACTGATCCTGTAGTGTTTCTATGGCATGGGGCCAATCTACCACGCCTCTGTGTAGATTTTTTAGGCTACGTATAGTGGGCAACATATAGTCTAGGACAGTGGTATAGTATCTGTCAGAGTCACCGTTGTCACTCATCTGTTGAAATAGATACTCTTGTTTGATTGGTTCTAGACCAACTAGCTTGGTAAATGCACTGTAAAGAAGACCTAGACTGTTGGGATATCGTGTACTCCATAGCTTACGCATTTCACCATGTTTGGCTTCCCATATTGATGCACAGTCCCATTCACCTATGGCATCTAACACAATAACAGCCGCATGATTAAATGGACTAGTAAAGTAACCACTAGCGGCATGACTACCATGATGAGGAGTATAACGTAGTTGGGCATATCCTAATCCTGTGCGTTTAAGATATTTACTTGGAAGAACTGAGCGATCAAGGGCAGTTGCATATTGCCCTGCATACAGTTGTCTAGTCTTTTTAACCCATGGATTCTCGTACCAGAAGACAGTATCCGGACCACCATTGGCAATAAAACGCTTTATGAGATCTCGATCAAGCTCGTCTTCGGGACAGAACTGCCAGTGCCGTAATTTTGCGTTCTCAAACACTGCAAGACTACTGCCGTGATTGAGAGCATTTATACCCCAGGCCCTCATTTGTAGATAAAGGGATCTTGATCCCTGAGTTCTTTCATTCGCTTCTTGTGCGCCTGACGATCTTTGTACCAGCGCCAAGGTTTAAGTAAAAAATCTAAAATATTTTTCATTCTTTGTCCTTGAACCATTTTTTTGCTGTCAACTGTACTTTGAGATTGTTAGTTTCAATTGACTCTCTAATGAGATAGAGTGTTCTCAACTTTCCAAGTTTATTAACAGCATCATTTACATCTTTAATACCCTTGGGCCAGTTGGGCATACTAACTGCCCAACCATAGTCCAGTGCCTGCTCAACTGTTCTAGGGCCTTCGTGATCTCTATCTGGCACTAGAACTAACTGCTTGCCTAACTGCTTTAACAGCCAGTTTTGACTGTCTTTTATTTCAGCACCAAGTAATGCACACCCGTCAATACTTATCGCATCAAACGGACCTTCGCAGACTATTACGAATTGTCGATCATCTGTTTGACTGTCTAAATTAAACACATAACCTGGTTGTTGTTCACTAAGGTATCTAGGCGTTGCTCCATCGTTAATTGCTCTAGCAGTCCAACCAACTACTGTGCCGTCTTTGTAAAAAGGAATAATAACTCTATTCTTAAATCCTACTTTGTTGGTCCAGTAGTATGTATATCCATATGGATCTAGACCTCTAATATTACGCAGATAGCAAAAAACATTGATCAATTCTTGATCTGTGTTTTCCCAACCCTGCACTTCAATCCACGAACTCCACTCTTCTAGGCTTTTAGCACCAAGGGGCAATGCTCGATGATCAAACTTTGGAATAATTGTTTTTATTTCACCAGTGGGTGTTGAATTTAGTTTGAGTGCTTCTAATTTTATTTGAGTAATGGTGTCGTCTGGAACATTAAACAGCGTCATCAGTTTGTTCATTTTTTGACTGATGTTTCTTCCAGGTTGCCAGCTTGCTTTGAATCCGCAGTTAAAACAATGATAACTTACTGCTTCACCGCCATTGACAATAAACCCACCACGCTGGCGCTTGTCTCCACAACATGGAGCATTAAAGCTGATCCAACCACTGGGTGTATTTTTTCGCTTGGGAGGTAGATATGACAGTAGTGTATCTGTAATTAGACTCATGCCATATTTTAACAGTTATACAACTACTTTGTCAATCGTTCCGGCACTCTTGTGAAAACCAATCCTAAAATAACTGTAGTCGTTGATGGATATGTTGCTCCAAGTCAGCGTAGTACTGCTTGGGCTAGAAATAACAATTGGTCCAACAATCTTTGGAGCGTCCCTATAGGATTCGTGAGTTATGGTCGTATGCTTGGTAGCTTCTAACCAAATTTCTCCTACAAATCCAGTCATATGCAGGTTTAGATCAAGGTCGCCCGTTGGTACTGCTTCATAAAATTTTGTAGGTATAGAGCTACTGTAAAAGGTAGTAATAAGAGCAGTAGCACCTGTGATCACTGGATAAAAACTGGTATGAGTCTGCGTCGGTCTAACTGTTGGCATAGCATCGCCGACTAATTCAATAGTTCCTTTTGCTCCAAAGGCTGTATCACCGTAGAGCATGAGATCATTATCGTCACCGTCAACACCTGTTACACTAAATTTAAAAAATTGTCCATTTAGGCTAGTTAAATCGCTTTCAAGTATTGTAGCTTTGGCTAGACCCTTTGATGTTGTTTGATTTAAATTAGTAAGTGTCTTGGTCATAACACTCTGTCCTGAGACATCCATTACATTTAGAGTCAGTGTATAGTCGCTTAGATCAATGCGCTTCTGGTCTGGGTTTTTTACATCAAACTCTAAGACATTGTCAATGCCTTTAAATATTTTTATATTTCTCTGATACACGTTTTTAAACTCCACTGGAAATCCGGCCAAATCTGCTAATAGATCAATTCTATTTGGATATAAATATGTTGAGATTTTTTGCATACTGGCAGGACCTTTATTTTATATTTATGGCAAAACTAAGAGATGATATTGAAGAAAAACTACCATTTATCAGCGTTATTAACTATGGCGGTGATGAATTTGTTGGACTTATTATCAACCAAGACCAATACGTAACTAGTTTTTACGATTTAAACTCCATAAGAACTCCTGAAGAAAAAACACTGTTTTTAGAAATAGGAGAAATATGGTGGTGGGAAAGCAATCGTCAATTTCCAATCACCATAATTTGTAGAGAACAGATACAGCCATTTGCCTATGCTATCAAAACATTCAACAGCAAAGATGTACGTATAATTTTAGGTCCAACAGTAAACCTAATGAATTTAACACTCAAACGTGTCAAGCGAAAATCAGTACAGTTAGTAAGAAAAACTCGTTAACTATAACCGTAGCTAACTGATTCACAGATAAGATTCATCTGAACAACAATCACATGTGCGTATGCAATGGCATGTGCTTTCTTAAAGTAGTATTCACCGTTTTCAGGCTTAGTCCAGATCTCCGTCCCAATCTCCGTCCAGCTCTTCCCAATTAGGTGTCTCTTTGCGGGGCGTATTAAAGCGATGCACATCGCCAACTCTTCTATACTCTGGGGCTTCATCTGCTTCATCAAGGAGGTATGCCCATTTACGTGGAATAGTAAATCTGTGAATTCTTTTTGTTCCAATAGGTCCCATAGTGGTTCTGTCTCCATTAATTGTTTGAGATGTTCTTGATCTCTTACACCTTCATAGACACTTACATTCAAAAAATCTATTTTGAAATATCCTCTATCTTCTGCTTCTTTATAGTCTATTGTACTTAGTCCAGTTAATGGATTGTACGGGATAGACGTACAATATATGCCAGTATTGTGCTTTTTAAAAGTACTATCTTCTTTAATAGCCGCAACTACATGTTTGAAGTGTTTAAGTGCTTTTGATCTATCAGCAAAGTCTATATCAATATCAGGCATTTTTTCTCTCTAATCTTTTCCACTGGTTATACTTTTCAATTTCGTTTTGTCCAACATAGTGTTCCCCGGTTTCTAAGTCAATCAGCATCCACTTTTCGGGGCATTTGGTATGCACTACTAGGTCAATTGGAAAATCAAGTTCTTGAACTTCTTTACTGTCTTTTAATACTCTTGTTTTCAATGTTTTATCTCCGATTCAAACAGCATCAATGGAAGATTTTCTGTTAAGTAATCTGCATATTGATCTGCTTCTTCTAGTGTTTCAAAACCAGTTAACTTTACATAAACTGCTGAGTCACTTTCACTGACAATAACCTGTAAATCTAACTTTGTTGCATCTGCATTACCCGGTGTTATCATAATTTTGATTCCTTAACGACCTGTTTTACCAGCTCAACGTCGTTTTTATATTTTTTAAATTTATTAACCCAAAATGGCGGATCAATGTGCTGTGCTATGGCATTCAATTGTTCATCACTAAACTTACTTAGCATTGACTTTCCGCTGTCGCAGTTGAGCACTAGCCATGGACTTACCTTTCCGTCTTTAATGTCAAATGTAGCACGATTAAGACTTACATATAAAAAGTAATGATGCCATTCTGCTTTATTTTCCTCTCCCCATTTCATCATATGTGTTATTGATCTTTGAAGAGCAGTTTCTACTGTTTCAGTTTTAATCAAATCTAATACATATTTGTCATAGAGTTCGTCTCTACACCAATGATCTAATTTTACACCACTGGTAACTACATAGTCAATGAATCTATCTGGATAAAGAGGATTAACATTGTTAACAAAACTACCAAACTTAACAAAGGCATTGTAGTAAGAACTACGAGCAAACTCATCATAGGTTTTAGTACCTTTGAATTTTTGAGTCTTTTGATAAAATCTGTTAAATGCATCGTACCCTACCTGTACGTGTTTTTCTGATCGAGCCAAGGCACGCCTTTTTTGCTCACACACGTGAACAAACAAAGTTTTTTCTTTCATAAACTTTGTTCCGCAGTGTTCGCAATGATAGGGTTTATCAACAGATAGATTCATCATTTCATTCTATAGGCAATTTGCCCCTCATCCATTCCGTAAGATCTAGCAATATCTTTAACTTCTTTATCTGTCATAATGACACTCATTAATTCAAGCTCATCATCTTTCTTTTCTGGATAAAGGTATTCTAACAATTTAATTCTTTTGTTCGTTACTTTCTTTTTATGACCAATCCATTCATGAAACATAATTTTTTTAGTCTCATGACTGCACATAGACAACAATTGCCATAGTAACTTAGGATGTTTCCCTAGAGTAAAAAAATGTTTGTTAAAAAACTCGTTTGTTGCCAATACAAAATGCTCTTGTAAATCCCTATTAGTAGATTTTACAGAACTCATATACCTATTCAATAGAAAAAATGCAACACTCTTTTTCTGCTCGTCAGTTAATTCATCCCAAACTTCTTTAGCGCCAAGATCTAGTGCGCCAAGAATATCTTTTAGTTCTAGTTTATCACTCATCTGTTTTAGCTACAATAGAAGCGTCCCATGCTAACACAGTACGATTTCCCTGTCCTTTCCACGGATATACAGTATGTGGCAAATGACTGGGAAATACAACCATTGTGGCAGGTTGTGGAGAAAATCTCCAAGTGTCGTTCATAACAAATTTTGTTACATCTCTAGTCTGCGGCATTCTAAAAAGAATTTGGCAATCAGACGGTTTGCTATCAGCGGCCAAATCTGGAACCATAACATAAATATTTCCACTCAAGTGACCACCTGGGTGACTGTGCATCTCTTGGTAGTCGCCAGGTCCTTGTTGAATGGTCCAGATACTGTTAATAACAGGCTTGCAAAGAGTTAGGTCAATAGCGCCACTCTGTTGTGTTACTAATTCCATATAACCCTGACATACTTGTTCTAGCCAGGCTACTAACCATGTAACATCAATATTCAACTGATTGGGATAGACCTGTATCTGTTGTCCTCCCCTGATGCTAATACCTGGATTACCACTGTCGTTATATTCTGGATGCTGATGTAACTGTTCACATAAATTAAAAATTTTACTGTATTGAACAGGTGGTACATTGTCCATTGCTACAATGACTGGCTGAAAATATGCGACTTTCATTGTCATTTTTCTTCCTTAGTTAACTGATATATTAGTATAGCACGATCTAATACTTTTTGTAAAGCCGGATTGGTTTTTGCAGTTTCTCTAATGTTTTTCCAAAGCTGGCCTTCTCGAATGTTTGCGTATTGTTCTCGACCATCTTTTGGTTTATTAGAGTCATAATCCCAACCTATAGCAATCCTTGAACTAGGATCTGATCCTAGTTCTCGCGCATAAGTAACCCCGTTTGCTCGTTCATAAACATAGGTTGTATTTGGTTTAAGTGATCCCATTATAAAATCTTATCTAAATGAATAATTTCACTTTGCCTTGATATTTCTTTGACAAAGTATGCACAATGTGGTTGTTCAGCTGTTGATAAAGGTGTTGCTAACAGTTGTCCGTTTTTCATTTTAGGAAAATACCATTTAACGTCATTGTAAAAATTTACAACCTGGATGGGTTTAAATTCAACTCTAAAACTACTCAATGGATTAAACACCAGTGCCTCAAAACCTCGATCATTTAGGCTGGTCAGTGGTAATACTTCTATGTCACAGGCACTACTGCTATCACCGACTGCAATACACCAATCAATAGGCATAGTTACTTCGTCGTCTCCAATGCGTAGTACCATCGCCGGAGCATTAAAACTTTCTAAAAATATCAGCGGCATAAAAAAGAAATCTGGTTCCTTTGGATCACTGTTATCTAATACAGCGAACCTTGTACTATCGTCCACTTCGTCTGGTAGATTATTAAGACTGAATGCCTTATTATCTAATGTTAAAATCTGCATATTATTTTCGCCAATCAACCTTTTCTAAGGTAAAGGGATACTTGGCCTCCTTGTAAAATTTCTTTCTTTCTGTTAGGTGTCGTTTGGCGTATTTGCATGTGGAGGTAATATCCCAGATTTGTACAAAGTCCTTATCCTCTGCCTTACGGATTCCTCGTCCAATGCTTTGGATAACGCGGACAAAGCTCTTTCCGGGCTCCAAAAGAACCAGATTAAAAATCCTAGGGATATTAATACCCACAGCGGCCACACCATAAGTCGCCACAATAATCTTATTATCAGATGTTGCAACTTCATCATATTCTTCTTTCCTGTCTTTGGTTTTAACTTCGCCTGATATAAACACACTATTTTCAAGTTCGTTGACTAAAAATTTGCCTGAATCAATTCTATTAACAAGTACTAGTGTATTGCCTGATTCTGAAATTTGCCTAATTAATTTACTAACATAAATCATCCTGTTTTCATCGGTAACAAGATATTTTAGTTCTTCAGCATAGCTAGAAAACTCTGGAAGGTCAATCAACTGTGCTACATTTACATGACAGTTACTCAACACTCCTTTTTCTTGTAGTTCGTGTGCCTTAATGCTACCAATCACAGGTCCGATGCTGGCGAAAATACTTTCGCTTTCAAATTTTTCTTTTGGAATAGTGCCTGTAAGTCCCCAACGGATTCCTGCGTTACATAGATTTTGAGTTAGCAGACTTTTCAGTACATCTGCTTTGGCCATGTGAACCTCGTCAACAATAACTGTCTTAACTCCATCAAGAAATTCTGCTAGGGTTAAGATATCATGTTCATGATTTTTACTTTTCTTATCTAAAATATTAAGACTTTGCCAAGTACAGATGGTATGTGTTTTTTTAAGATCTTTTCTATCTCCGTAATATACCCCAACGTCAAGACCGCAGTTGATAAAGTCTTCTTCTGTCTGTTCAACTAAACTTTTATTAGGAACAATAACAATGCTTCTACCATATTTTTCAGTAATGTGTGCAAGAGTAGCAGTAGTAATAGTTTTGCCAGCGCCTGTGGCAATTTCTTGTATACATTGTGTATTTTCTAAAAATTTATTAATAGCGTTTACTTGATAATCTCGTAACAGTATAGGATCTCCCTCCATAGGGTGACCTTTTGGCCACACTTTTCCTAAGTCTGCCCAGTAATTTTCAGTGACGGGAGCAAATTCAAATTTTACGCTGGTACGGCGGTCTTCAATGTCGTCAATTGATATTTTTAAGCTATGTAGTATAGGCAAAATTTGGTCCAACTGATTAATATAACCAGTTCCTCCGAGACCAAATAAACTAACAGTACCATCCCACCGGCCTAATTTATAAGCAGGATGATATCTTGCATATGGGATTTCATATTTGAACGTATTGGATAACTTCTTCCTTGCGTCTAATGGAAGATTTTCAAATTTTATGTTAACTTCGTCTTGGATAATCAGTTTTACACTCATGTTGTTTTAAAGTTTTCTAGTAGTGCAGGTGAATGATGATAGGTTACAATCAAGTCACAGCAATTTGAATAGACTGCGGTTTTACTATATCGAAGTGCTGTGCCTATTGAAACTACTGCATTTGGTTTCCACTGATTTTTTATGAAAAATTTTGGAATTTTTCCATTAGGTACACAGGCAATTTTAGTATGTTCATCTAATACTGCATTATACTTGTTGACTGCAATAAGGTTGTTGAACTCTTTTCCAATCTCGTTATTGTCTAATCTAAAGTAGACACCAACTCCATCAAAAATTTCACATTTTTTTAGGCTATTGTCTAAATTTTTCAAAATCTCCAAGGCTGTTTTTTCAACATTATGCTCCCAGGTAATCAATACAGGGAATCTCTTAAGATCTTTGAGAGCCTGTATGAGATCCTCTAATGAGTGTTCCTTTGAGTCAACCCAAACTTTTGTGCCTGACCGTGAAATTATGGTATTTTTTATGGATTTTTCAGTTTTTTCTCTAAGAGTGGTATTATACTGAAACTTAACACGCCTGTCTTCAACGAGGTCACGGTCTTCAAGACCGTCATAGCCAATGTCATTGATTAACAGTTGTTGATGTGGTGAATTTAAAAAATTGCTAAATTCTAATTTTTCAGAAATTTCATGAAAATTCCAAGATTTTATGGTTTTGTAAAAATCTCTGATTTCGTCACTTATTTCAAAGTCATGTTTTTCAAAATTTTCTACAACTGTTACAATATTTCTTTCTGTTAGGTCTAGTAAATTAATTCTATTGGTAAAACTCTGAACCGACCCTTCAATAATTTTTGATAAATTTAACAAAGATTTCTTTATATTGGCGTTAAAGGCAAATTCTATGGCCAATGATACATTACCATCTTTACTTCTGTTGATAAAAATTCTTTTTGTAGTATCAACAGGTCTAAAATTTTTAGACCAAGTTGGATTTTCTAATGATTGTTCGATAATTTCTTTCACAGTAACTAAGTTTTGTTTATTTTCATTGAAAATTTTCAATAAAAGACGAGACTGGTTCTTTGTTATGAACATTGGACTAGAAACAGTAGTCGACAGGCTCTTTAAAATTTTTAAATCTCTGGATGGTACAAGTTTTGTAAGTTTTTCAAACCCACGCTTTTGAATCTCAAGTAGTAAATGATCAATATACATACTATTATTTTACATTCAAGTGTTATAAATGTCAAGCCTTAAAAGAAAATAGGCCCTATAAAATATTTAAGGCCTATTTTAACGTTTTTGAGCAAATTGATTCAATTAAAGAGAAGCATCTTCCATACCTGCAACTCTAAGTTTGATAATGTTTGTTATTTGCCACTGTTTTTGATCTAATGCTTTAGTGATACCTAACCATTTGTTTCTTAACAGTGCAAATTCGTTGATAATTTTTTCAAAATCAACAACATCGTCCTCGCCGTCAACATATTTTTCAACATCTCGACTGGCTAATGCTCTTTGATAGTTTTCAAGATACTTTCGAAAGTGTTGACTACGCAGTCTTCTAAGTTCGATATTAAGATATTCTAAAATTGCTTCAATTTCCTGTAGTTGACTAAATCGTTGTTCAACAACTCCCGGCATATTGGCAGCGGCCTTTTCTATATTTCCCGTTATACGGCATTCATTTTTTGCTACCTGTAATTCGGCGTCAAAATATGCCACGGCATCAGGAATATTTGAAATATCTTTAGCTATCTCAGTATACCAACCCATTAGAAATCCAATTCGTCAAGATTTTCGTCGTCGTATCCGTCGCTGTCTTCTAAATAATATGCAATAGCTGAGTCTAGGCTTTCTTCGTGGCCAGTTGCACCTTGAAGTGCGCGATCACTGACGCCTAGATCTGCTAATAAATCAACGTAACGCTCTGCTACTGATTCAATTTGCTTCTTATCTAAATATTCACTAAACAACAACCAGATATCGGCAATTTGAGTTTCATTCAACATTTTCTATATTCTCCTCAGGAACGGTAATGTTTGATTTGATATGAAATTTTTCCATTATCATATCTAATTTATCATCTTTCCATTCTTTTCGGTAGAATTTGAATTCTTCCCCAGTCTCTGGATCAACCCATTTTAGTCTGTTACCTTCTTGTTTGAGCAAACCTTCTTTTTCAAACAAGTCAACAACACCACTATAAGGATTCATGCCTGTTTCATAAGGAATTTTAACTTGAACACCTTCAAACGGTTTTGCATAGCGTGTCTTCATGATTTTACACGATGCACGAATACCATTTACTTCACTAACCTTGTTGCCGTCTTCGTCTTCTTTAAGTTTTAGCTTTTTCATAGCAACTACAATACTAGATGCGTAGATAAAACCTTGTCCACCTGAGATTTTATCGTCAGGATCAAACATATCTTGGCTTGCGTATGTGTGGTTAGTAGCAACTAGACCAATATTTAGACTTCCAAACATATTAACACAGTTACGAACAAGTGCTGTCAGTGCTTTAGGCTTACGACCCATGTCACCTTTCAAGTCACCTGCTTCAAACTGATTAACGTCTGTTGGTGTTAGCAACATACCAAGACTATCTACCACAAATAGTACCTTTGGACGGGTTTCCTCTGGCATTTCTTTATATTCTTTGATGAATTCGTTGATAGTTTTAGCAACGTCATCGATCATTGCCATATTAAGTTTAAGAAGTTTATCTTCGCTAGTATCAACGCCTAGTGCTTTTAACCATTCTTCGTCAAGAGCATTTTCACTGTCAATTAGTACAACGTAGATGCCTTGTTGTTGAGCATTTTTTACAATATTTCCAGAGCAAATATAACTCTTACCTGCGCCAGATTCACCTGCAAATACAGTAACCTTACCCAAAGGAATACCTTTGTTAAAGTCACCGCTGATGAGATAATTTAATGCATAATTGCCTGTACTGACCCAATCTGTAGGGTCTGTAAAACCTACACTAAGTCCGTCAATAGACTTAGTCAGTGTTTTACGAAACTTTGATAAATCAAAGGCTTTTGTAGCCATATAGTTATTCTCCTAAATTAAAGATAACTTGGGCGTACAACTAAGTTGTAGAGGCCCAAGCCTTGCTTATTACTTCTGACGATTACGGATCATCGCAAGGATGTCCTGTGCTCTGCTGTCAGTAGTTGCACTGGCAGTAGACTTAGTATCGCCTTGGTCTGCTACAGGAGCAGGATCCTTAGGAGTTTGAGTCATTGGAGGAGTATCATCGTCCTCGTGATCTCTAGCAGAAGACTTAACTGGATCACCAGTACCTTGTCCCATGCCTGCTGGTTTGAAGTATTGACCCCAACGATCCATATCAAAGGCTTCGCCGTCAACTGATGCTTCAAACATTTCCTTCATAACCTTGAGTTCAACCTCTGAGGGTTTCTTTGGAAGATAGTCGCTGAGTTTATAAAGACCGTGTTGCTTAACAGCGGCTTGCTCAACGTCATTTAAAGGACGCTCACGACGACTCCACTTGCTAGTAGAATAGTCAGCGTAACCGCCTTTTGAACTCTTGATTAGTCTAAAATCAATACCGTGAACAAAGTCTGTTGGTAGATCTTCTAGCTCAGGGTCAACCAATGCTGAACGAATCAGTTGGAAGATTTGAGGACCAATGATAAACCTACGGATAGGATTTTCTGGAGTCTGTTCTTCTTTAAGACCGTCTTCAACAACAAATCCTTGGAAGATATAACTGCGTTTCTTCCAATACTTACGACCCATGTCTTCGAGACTTGGGTCTTTGAACCAAGCACGAACCTCAGATAGAATTGGGCAAGTGTCGCCATACATTTCTACGCAGGGGACTTGGACAATAACTTGTTTTGAATCGGTTTGACCTTTAACACCAGCGAATGGTAGTTTGATCATTGCACGTTCAACCCAGAAAAAAGTGTTATCTGTGTTGCCGTCGGGTAAGAATCGGACAGTTGCTTCTTGTCCTTCTTTAAGGTTCCAGAACGGGTAAATTGAATTATCACCGCCTGTACGTTCTCCAGAGCCACGTTGCTCTGCTTCTTTTAGTTTTGCACGAATTTCAGCCAAAGATGCCATAATATTCTCCTTAATAAGCCTTTGCTTTTATATTTGCCTTTAATTGTTGAAACCTATCAACAAAAAACGCATACATGTTATTGTATGCGTTTTTATTTAGTTCTGCAAGAAGAATCTTGCCTAAAATGTGAGTAGTTTAACCAATTATCTTAAACCAGCGATTCTTCTCATTGCATCTAGTTCTGCAACAAATTTTGAATCTCTTGGTTCTCTACTTTCTTTCTTTTGGTTTAAAGGATTTTTAGGATCTGCGCCTTGTGCGGCAGCAACTGTTGGCCCTGGTTTACCCATACCCGGGGGCTGTGCTGGTTTTCCTGCCTGTACTGGCGGAGGTTTAGTAGCATTGGCTTGAGCCGCTTGTGCGGCAGTTGGACCACCTTGTTTACCACGACCTGCTCCTGCGCCTTGATCTAATTTAACTGCGTAGGGCTTGCCTTTCCATGTAAATTGTTGCTCTCCCTTGGCTTTAGCATCAGCAAATGCTTGACCAAATGTCATACTATCACGGTTTGCAGGCTGGCCAGCCTGCGCAGGTGCCGCCGGTGCTGCCGCTTGTGCAGGTGCTGCCGCTGGAGTTATTTCGCCTGTTTCTGGATTAGTTTTACTACCGTCAGCGTTGGCAATTGTTACATTTTGGCCTTGAGCGTTAACACCGTTAGCCGCTTGTGTGGTAGCTGCCTGTGCATTTGCTGCCATTGCTTGTCCAAGCTCTTGATCAGCGGCATCAGCGGCATCAGCATAGGCTTTTTCTTTGGCTGCTTGTTGACCTTGTTTTGCAAGTGCCTGTGTAGCTGGCTCAACAAAATTAGGATCACCGGCACTGACAACATTTCCGTTTTCATCAGTTGTAAATCCCGGCATCAAATTGCCTTCGTCATCTACAGAACCCGGAGGAGGGCCACTTGGTGCCGCTGCCTGAGCTGCCGCACCTGCAGCCGGAGTTCCTGATTGTGCAGGAGCCGCCCCTGGAACTTGTTCTCCAGGTTGAGGTTTTGGCATACGTGCCATAATTGCAGGATCTGTTGCGTCAGCGCCGCCTAACCACTTTAACTGACTTGGTGTTAGCTTTGCTTTAGCGGCAGCGGCAGCATTTGCATCTGGTGCAGGTGTTCCGCTTGTTACTGCACTACCATCACTTGTTCTAAGTGTTCCGCCAGATCCTGTTTGTACAGCATTTGCTGGATTGGAATCGTTTGTGTAAACGTTCATCCCGTTAATGTTTTTCATACTTGCAGGTCGGCTAGGATCTGCCTTTTCTGAAACTAAATTAATATAATCGCGAAGTGTTTTCATATTATTTTCCAAAATTTATTTTGCCCATGATCTGTTTCATCATGTCTGCAGGATTCATTTGTCCACCAGGAAACTGTATGTTTTGGTTGGGCATTTGGCCTTGAACACCTTTCATCATGCCGCCCATTTTCTTTTGCAGTGTTTGACCAACAGTATCTGGGTTACTAAAATCTAACACTTCATCGCCTTCATCGTCGCTGCCAAATTTAGGTAATTTAATTTTCATACCATTTGCTTTGGCTATGGCGTCATCATAACTAGCAGGTTTTCCGTTGATCATTCCTGAAGAAGAACTGGTAGTTTTTGCACCAGATTGTTTGATTAGATCGTTAAACATAGAATCAATATCCATGTCAGTAGATGTTTCATCAACTGGTTTTTCAACTCCTGCTAGTCTTAAAATATCATTTTGTTGTCTAATAGGTGCTGGAGGATCTACTCTATCAACAATCCCAAATGCATCTTCCATATCACGTGTATTGGCGTTGGGAAACTTGTCTACAAGTTTATCTTTCATTTTAGTACCGCCAATGGTAAAATTCTTTTCTTCTTTGTTCCAGAATCCCTGCATAAACTCTTTCATTGCTTCAAGATCTGAACCGTTGTTGTCAAATCCACATTCCATAGGAGTCATGCCACATTCTTCAATGGCGTCTAACAGAGTCATTTCTTTGCCGCCAAGATTGATTCTAGTGTCTAATTCAGCACCTGCTTTTTTAGCTCTAGCAATGGCTTTCATTAGACCTTGCTTGGCTAGATGTTTTGCAGTACTGTGTCCTTGACCATGCTTGCCTGCCAATGCGCTCGGACTTCTTCTTGGGGGATCTGGATCAAACGGTGGATCATCAGATTCCCTAGTCTGTTTAGTTGGTGCTGGTTTTTGTGGAGTTGGTTGGCTAGTTGATTTAGATTTCTTTTCAGCATCAACTTGTGCCTGTGTTTTCTGCCCACTTAAAATAGCAACCATTTCATCAGCTGTATAATTTTGAGTTTCTGCAACCGGTGCTGGTTGTTCAGGTGCGGCTGCTGGTGCAGGTGCTGCCGCAGCCGGAGGTTGTGCAGGTGCTGGCGGTGCCGGTGGAGGTGTTTCGGCTGCTGGTTCTTGTTCAGCAGGAGCCTTGTCTCCGTCACCGTTAAAATCTAATTGTTGTGCAATAGTAGTGCCGTTATTTTCGTCATAATTTACTAACAGTGCCTGCACCACTGGTCTAGCATCTAGTTCACTGTCAATATCTTTTAGTTCGTCAACAAAGTCTGGATCATCTATAAGACCCTTTAGTGTATTAATAGCATTGATACCTTCACCGCCTGACTTTAATTCACCTTTAGAAAAAATATCGTTTAGATCTTTAATTGCTTGTTTTTGTACAGCTTCGTCGTCGCTGAATAATCTGTTAGGTGTTGTTTCTTCTTCAGAAATTAATGAATCCATAAATGATTCTAATTCTAATTCAGGATCATATGATTCTGTTTGATGATCGTGGTCATCGCATTCACAGTTAGCAACTGGCTCACCGCAGTCATCACATTTTTCTTTTTCTTCACCTAGTAAATCGTTAACACCAAGTTCTCTAACAGGTAAGTTTAAATCATCTGATAGTTTATAAATGTATGGGAATACTGCTTTAAGTTCTTCATTAAATGTTCTAATGGTCAATCTATCAACTAGATCGTTTACTACCTCTTCAGGGATAATCTGTTCTTCTTGTTCTTCGAATGCTTCTACAAACTGTTGGTAAAATGATGGACGCTGTAATTTAGAAATTGTTTCTTTAATTTGATCAATTCTTTCAGCAACACGGTCAGTAATTTGTCCCATAGTTTCTGACAGTTGATCTTGACGACTTACATAACCTTTAAATCTTCTTAGGCTAGCTAATTCTTCACTTAGACCAATAACATGTTTGCCAATGGCATCGTATGGTGTTCCGCCGTTTTTAATATGTTCTGCTAGAGCTCTTGCTCCATTAAGATGCTTGCTAGGGTAAAGGAATCTTTCTCCTAGGCTATTCTCAATATAGATACTTTCAATGTGTAAGGTACGTCCAGCAGCCAGTTCAGGATTAACAGGTGCTGAATGTTTAATGATTAAACGAGCTTCTCCTAAATCCTGGTAACTTACTTTAGATGTACCAAAAAGTTTGCTTTCCATCATGTTACCTTCTCCGGTTTCCTCGGGTCTTTTTGCTAAGAAATTATAATCTCTTTTGTCTAAATTTGATTGTCCGCTTGTTTGAGCATCAAACTTTAATCCATGGCCTCTGGCAAAACCTTTAAAAGATCTTACCCACTTATAGGCTTTTCTATGTCCATTGCTAGGCTGATTATCAGGAGTGAAGTCTCCTAAAATTTTAATAACTAAACCCTCGTCATCGTCAAGGGTCATTGTGATAGTGGCCAGCGGTTTTCCGCCCTCGGAATATTTAAATTCAAAGAAGCGAGCCTGCGGTATGTCCTCTTTCTTGAACAAAACTTGCCCATCTTCTCCGCCAATTTTTATTGATGGGAAGCGAGTTTGTATTTTTCCATAGAGTTCTTTGGCAATATTGTCTAAATTAGCGTCCATATGATATTTATCAAAGGTTAGTGGAAACAAAAATGGGTAGAGGGGGTTCTATATCTTCCTCATACAAGTCGCGACTGCTTAAAACTTCGGTAACTCTAGGGTCCCAATCCGCTAAAATTACGCTCATTCTAACTAACAACAACAGTGCTGATACTAGATCGTCGTGTAGACCTTCTTTTGCTTTAAATGTAGTTCCAGCCGCAATAAACCCCTTTAATTCGCTGATTAATGGGCGGCTGTTGATTTTTATTCTATCTGATTCTATTAAAAATTTAAGTCTGGCGCAGGCACTAACTTTAGTGCTATAGGTAGTATTAAATCCTTTGCGGAACTTGCGAACATGCCCTTTGCGTATAGGTTCACTGACAAATAGTCCTGGGAAAGTTTCTTCGCCCATATCTTTAATGACTACTAATCCAGCTTCTCCAACGGTGTTATTTTCTATACTCCAGTAGATGTTGTTGGAACTTTCAACACCTAGCTGTTCTTGTATGTAATTTAATATATCACGTAATATCTTAATTTGACCCTGTATTGGTGTTATATTATGTTGCCACTCGGCGCATTGTATCATACTAGGCAATTCAAATACCTGTATGGCTGCATAGTCGCCACCTGTGCCTAGACTAGGATCAAGTGATACTAGGTAAAGATTATTTCCTGAAGGTTTTCTATACCAGCGTACCTGACCCATTTTCTCAACAGGATCGCGACCTAATAGTTCACTTAGTTTAATACTGTTAATTAACGTTTCGTCATAGACTAAGAATTCACAACCGTACTCACGACGGAAACGTTCTTCGCCAATGCGGCCCATTTCTGCTTGTTTCCAAGCATCATCGCGGTCAGGGTGATCGTCCCAATTTGATCTGTAGCCAAAGAAACCATTAATACCTACATCATTTTCGATAGTATCGCCATACTCATCAAACTTGTGTTGACTCTCCTTCCAGATAGTAGCAAACGTGTCTTCATCTGAGTTTGGTGTGCTTGTAATGATTGCCTTACCACCAGTTGCTAGTGTGGGCGAAATAGAAGTCCAGAATTCTTCAGCAATGTTAGGTTGTACAAACGCAAACTCGTCACAGTATAGTAACGAGATAGACATACCACGACCTGTTGTACCTGTAGTTGTTTGACTTACAATACGACTACCGTTATCAAATTCAATAGATCCTTTATTGTAGCTAACTACCCCGCATCGTACATAATCAGGACATAGTTCGTATCCATAACGGATACGTTGCATAATTTCCTGAGCACCTGTATATTTGTGTGCGGCAACTAGAATTGTTTGGTCAGGATGGAACATTGCATACCAGAGCAAATATCCAGCGGCACAAGTTGTCTTACCACTCTGACGTGGCATCATGTTGACATTAAAACGATGATCGTTATAAGAATGCAACAGTCCTATTTGATATTCGTAAGGCTCAAACCGTATCTTGCCTTTTGTAGGATGTTGTATGTTAAAAAAGTTTTTAACAAAATATAAGTATCCTTCAACGGGGTCACTGCACATCAACAGGTCTCTAACCTGCTCTTCGGTAAATCTTTCTTTGGTGTGTGCCTTTTTGGTTAAGACGCCATCTAAACTTTTTGCCATAACTTTATTTACATAAAAAAACCACCCCGTAGGGTGGTTTTGGTAGGGTACTTAATCTACCCAGACTGCACTAGTTTAATCGTTTAGGTCACCGCGAGCTTTTGCTGACTTTAACATATCAACTCGATCTTGATAGCCCTTGACACCTGGTTTAATATCTTTGGCTGCTTTCTTTTCGCCTGCTGTAGGATTCTTAATGTGCTTCATTGTAGTCTTTTCTTGATGACTAGCTTCTTTAATTTCTTTATACAAATTAGCTAATTCAGATAATAATGCTTCTTGCATTGGATTGCCGCCGCCGTTAACTTTTGGTGCTTCTGCGCCTTGACCGTGAAGATCATCGCCTGTTGGAATTACTGCCTCTGGGCCTGCATATAGTTCTGTTGGTGCGTTAGCAAATTCTTCATCGAATGGAAAATCGTCGTTGCCAATAATTACATCTTTGCCGTGATCATGTGGAACTTGGGCGCCGTCTTCGATGCCTTTGAGTATGCCCATTAGATCCTTAATACCACCACTGCCGCTAGCATTTAAACTAACGTTCATGCTAACAGAGTCGCTCTGTTTAGGAGGAGACATCATATCCCCTGGCATATTACATTCATCTAAACTTTCTGAGAAATAATCAAGACCTAAACTCTTTCTTAGTTGAGCAACTTCGTCTAGCGGAACTTCTTCTTGACTTTCGTTGGCAGGAACTGAGCGATACATACCATCAGATCCTAATTCTACACTTACTGCTCCTAGACCTCTAATGCCAATTAATGCCGCTGGAATTTTAATAACTTCTCCAGAGCCGGAACCTGTTTCAGTTCTTCCTGCCCACTTATAAATTTTTCCGTCAATATCAATTGTGTATGGCTCAGGGCCAGGTTTGTATCTTGGATCAAATCTTTTGTTCAACGGTACTACGGCTGGTTTATCCGCCATAGGTTCTGCTGGTTTATCTGCCATAGGTTCTGCACTTGGTGATGGAGCACTAGGCTTAAATCCACCAGTTACTTTTCCGTCTGGACCAATTGTAACTCTTTCTGATACAGAGCTGTCAATTTCGGCTAGTTTTGATATTAGTTCTTGAAAATTCATTTGTCTGTTCCTTTAGGTGCTTTGATATCAACGTCACTCTTTTTTAGACCTTTAAGAAAACTCATCAAATGCTTTTCGCCAACCATCTTCTGGCCAGCTTCATCTTTTTCGTAGTCTTTTTCAAGAAGGGATTCGCCTTTCTTAGCATTTACACCAGAAAGGTTAATTTCTTCTTCGTGAATATCAAATGGTGTTCTTACACGTATTCTTGATGAATTAATTTTTAACTGTTCAGCAATGTATTCTCTCAACACGGCTGCTGTCGTTGGATATGTAACTTTAATGTCAAATATATTAACTTCAGAAAACTTTTGATCTGGAAAGTCTAAAGGGCTTTCTTGTATTGGGGTTCTTTTACCTGCAGAGCAAGCTGTACAACCGTACTTTTCTAAAGCGATCTTCATCTGTTTAGCACAGTCTTTTGGGCAATCTCCAGCAATCTTTACTTTATATTCGTAAACTTGTTTGCTTTCTTCTAAGTAGGTTTTGAAACTTTTCATAATCGTATCCATATTGTATATTTATGTGTCTTTCATGTTCTTAAGTTTCTCTAGAAGACTGTTTCTATCTGTAATAATTACGCCGTCACCCTGGATAGTAACTGATTGATCATCTGAAGACTCTTTATCTAATTTTTCTTTTTTCAGCTGTAATTCTATCATTTTCAGCTTTTTATCAATTTTTGCGGCTTTAGCGTCAATGGCATTTTTCAGCATACTTGCAGCCACTTCAAATACACGACCGCTGTAGCGAGCTTCTACGTTCATACCTAAGTCCATTAAATCATCATAGGCATCCGTAGCACGTTGAGCTAGTGCATCAAACTCGCTATCGCTTACATCACCGAGACCTTTGACCTGTGGTAGTGCCGCAGATATTTTATCAAACTCGCTCATGTCCCTCAACAGTGGTTGAGGTTTTTCTGCTAGTTCTTTTTTCTTTTTCTTTTCTTCTTGCTTGATAACTTCTTTGCTGTCAGGCAAGTTTAAAAGTTCTTCTAGTTTCTTAGTCATAGTAGTACTTATCTGCCTCCGTTATGAAATAAATCATTTTCGTTGACAATTCTAAATTTTATACCCTGTTGTTTACACCATAAATTGGCTGCGGCCCATTTTGCTTGATTTTTAACATATTGGGCTTGATTGTACTTGTTTTTACCAACTCGTTCTAAGATAGTTTGACTCGCGGGCTTGATTTCAATTAACTCAACATGAGTTCGCATGTTCTTGTCTACGTACTGTATAAAAAAATCTGGTACATAGATTGTTTGACGACCAGTTAACGGATCTCTGTAGGGAATACTAATTGCTTCGCTGGCCCACTTTTGCACACTAGGATTGGTGTCACAAAACTTCATAAAGCTCCACTCCCAACTACTTCTATAACGAGGAACTTTAGTGCCTACATATTTTTCAGGCGCGGTAATTGTAAACTTTCCTTGTGCAAACTTAGACATATTAAACTAAAATATTTCTAGATTCAAACGTATCAGCGATTTGTGCTACTCTGTATCCTAGAAGACTAGTTTTTTCTCTATAGGCATTTAATACCTGTGCAACTACTTGACTGAGCTGTACATCAGTTAAAGCCTTAAGAGTATCTAACAATGAGAAAACATTAACATTGTCTAATCTAGCCTGATTGAGCAGTACTATACTTGTGCTTCTGGCACTTTCTTGATCAAATCCTCTTTTTAAAAAAAATGCTAAAACTGCATCAATTTGATTAGTTGGAAAACTGATCTCGTGATTATAATATTTGTCAAAGAACTGTCTAACTTCGCCTGCACTGTCTACTGATTCTGATGGAGGTAAATTTGCCATAATTATTGTTGAATAATAACTGTATTATTTCCTGTAATACTAACTGGTTTAGCAGTAGTAACATTATTATTTGTTGAAGTACGAGGAAAGGCTGTTCCCTCAATACCGCCTACACCGGCAGTAGCAGTTGATCCTAAAGAATTAGTACTGACTATCCCTGTCTGTCCACTAATTGGCTTCTGCTGAGTAGTTTGTGTATAATTTTGATCTGTGGTTACTCTGTTGTTTAATGTTTCAACAGTAGCTTTAGGAGTTTCTGTAGTTACTGCACTGGTCTTTGGAATAGTAACGCCTGCTGGTAAACTTAGGGGGCTAGGTGTTTGATCGTAATGTTCTAAACCAAACCCTTCAGGAACATCTCCATTGATAACTCCATTACTGTAATGAACTGCTTCGTAGGTCAGCGTCATGGTTAACTCATGAGGTGAGCTAGTTTTAGCATAGTCCATTGCCTGATGATCAAATGCTTGAATATAAGGATTTATCAATTTGTAGGCAAAATATTCTTTTCTAGATAATTGATAAATTGTTATACTGTTAAAAAACATTTCAGTACTTTGGTTATCTAAACCGTACACATTACTCGGTCCGCGTTTGGTTGCGTTCCTTGCATAGGCACTGTTTGGACTGCCAGCAGATGTAGGATCTGCATAATAATATTTGTAATAATTTTGCCAAACTTTGCTGATCAATCCCATATTGTCATCGTGAAATTTAATTGTCACTGGTTCAAACTTATGTGAGGATTGAATTACTTTTTTTCTATTGTATTGATTAACTGTTTCTGAAGAGATTTTAATGCTGGGTAAAGTTACATTTTTTACCAGCATGTTGATTTCATTTTTATGGCGTTGTGTTATACTTTGGTCTTGTAATGCTCTACTGTTGATACTAAACACAGTATGAAATAAGAAATCTAATTTAGGCGCAAGTCTAAAATTATCATCACGAAAGATTCTTGCACCGTGCTGATAATCCCTAAGTGTAGTATTAGGGTTAAGATTATTATTTAGATACGCATTAAAGGGATTTGCCATAATAGTATTTATATAGCCAAATTAACTACGCAGTTAATAAACAGTCACAAAAAAGCCCACGTAGTGTGGGCTTTTTAATTAGCGGGCGCCGCCGCCTGTTGTACCTGTACCTGTTAATCTAGTAACTGGTGTTCCTACTCCAATAGTACCTGATGTCTGTAGACAGTTGTCAGGTTGAATTGTTAAGGAAATTGTTAGAGCTTCTTGTGTACCATAGTTGTTTGTATCATAATCAACTTTAGTCACATAGCAACCATAACACTCCCAAGTTTCTAGGATGTTTGGAGTACTTGCTCCGTTGCCGCCGTCTAGGATTTCTAAACGCATAGTAAACTTGTAATCACTACCTGCGGCTGCTGAAGCCTGCTCAAAAAAGTCAAATTGCTTCTGCATCTGCTCACCAACTAACTTTGAAACGCTACCGGTAACGTCGTCACGTAGTTTAATGCTCATTGCTTCCCAAGTGCCTTTACCAGCTAAGTGAAAAACTGAGTTGTATACTTCAATAGGAATATCTTTGAAGTTGGCAGTAGGACGCTTTGCTTCAGAAACTTGCTTAGTAAGCTCTGTTGTAGGAGTTGACACGCCAAAGTTTTCAAACATCACTCTAAAGCGATATTTCATCTTTGGCATCAACATACCTTGTGCTGATGCGCTTTGATCTGACGCTAGCGGTACTGTAAATCTTGATAATGTTGCGATTGCCATATTTGGACTCCGTTATTTGTTATAGACCTTTGATCTCACCAGTGTTCTTCAAGCGTAGTGGAATGTAGATAAATTCAACTGCTTTTACTGGTTCAATCGCAACGTCTAGATATAGTTCACTGCGATCAATTCTTGCAGGTGTGTTATTACTTGTGTCACAGACTACAATGTAGTCATATAGAGCACGTTGTCCAACTAGTTCTAGTAATAGACTTTCTGCTGCCTGCTTAATTTCATCTCTAGTAATCTTATCATTTGGCTCAAATACATATGGTTTGGCCAACTGTGTAAACTGACGACGTAGATATATTACTAGACGTGCTACGTTGATACGATCTAGTGCAGAAGCATTTCTTGCACGAGTGTACTGACCGTAGTTTACTAGACCACTACCAACAATAAATGTTAATGGATTAACTTTAACGCTGGCTAATGTATCACGCTGTCCTGTGTTTAGAGCAACTGATTGGAATTCACCTTCATCTGTGATATAACCAACTGCTGTAGCGTTTGTAATTCCACCACGACGTGTACCTGCTGGTGCAAACCATGGATAAGCAACTTGGTCGTTAAGAGCAATAGTTCTTAACATCATGTGGCTTGGAGGAACTGCAATGTTGTTTCCAATGTTATCGCTAGTAAAGCCCCATGGATAAAATACTGCCATGTATTCGTCTGAACTTACTAGTCCTGAATCATTGTCTTCTAATGCACCGGCTTGGTTAGTACCCCAGTTTAACAATGAAGTTGCATCTGGACGTAATCTTGCAGGTGTATCACCAACGATGAATGCTGTTAGACCGCGATCATAGTTCAAACTGATCATTTCGCCAATTAACTCAGGATAACCTGGGCAGGCGATCAAGTTAAACACACGTGATTCTTCATCACGGATCTGTTGGTTAGCATTAACTAAAGCCTGTAGTTTTTGTACTACAACCTTACGCTGTGCCTTACGACCAAATGTTCCAGCACCATTTTCTTGGTTACCAGCTTCTGTTACCCAACGATGTGGATAATATTCAGTCATTAATTCATCGTTAGCAGTTCTAAAGTTACGTGCAAGGATGTCAACATAGTTACGTACAAAACGCTTGACGTTAAATCCTGAACGACGTAGGTTCCATAACAACATACCCTTTGGATATAGTGCAGGATCTGGACAGTCAAAGTCTACAAAGTTATTTGTTAATAAGTCAACAATTGAACTTGCATCAGCTGTACGACCAGTTGTATTCCAACGTGCATCAGCAAATAGGATACCGTTTTCTGTTGATTGATCACTGTTATCAACTAGTGCCCACTTTTGTGTAGCATAGTTGTACTTGTAGATCATTGGGAAGTTCTCTAAATCGCTAGTGTCAATCCATAGATCACCATTAGCTAATGCTGTGCCGTCACTCTGTGTTAGAGGGGCTGTTGCACTTACAATAGGACCTTCTGGGTCTGTTGTGTCACCACCGCCTTGATTTTGTACAAAGTTTTTGTAACCAACCCATTTATCACCGTCATGAATCATCATGTCAACTTCGTCAATTAAGCTGTTATACCATAATTGACCATCAGCTGTTAGACTCTTTGGAGAATCTTCACCTGCTGTGTAAGTTAATACTTTCCATAGGCTTGCAACAAAACTACCAGCGGCGCCGCTTGGATGATCATATAAATTAGCTGTTGGGTTTGAACCAGATGTAGTAAATCCTGCATCACGGAATGCGTCAGCAGTTCCGTCAACAATATAAATTTCTCCGCCTTGATTGTGTTGAATAACAATTCTATTAGCACTGTCAACACTTGCCACTACGCTGGTACCTACTGGCATTGCGGCGTTAACTGCGGCAGCTACTGTTTCTGCATCATCTACTGTTCCAGCAGTTGTAAAGTTAACTGTAACTGAGTCGCTTAATGTTAAAGAACCCTTAATGCTTTCTCTAATTGAAAAACTTCCTGCGCCTGCTGAAAATGTGCTGGCAGCAATTACTGAAGAAACAATTTTTGTTTCGCCTGCGCTAACTCTTCTATAGATCTTAAAGTTTGCTTCAATGTCTGCACCAGTTAGTTCAGCATCGTTAAATTTAGCAAATAACGTGCCAGTTGCTAAATTGATTCCGCCGCCGCTGGCATCTAAACCTGCTAAGGCTGCGTGTCCGTTTGCATACAATGGGCACTTAATTTCTTCCCAGGCTGCGGTTGAGCTATTATATCTCTTAACTCTAACACTTGCTCCTAAGTTTGGTTCTGTAGTCTTAAACCAAACAGATCCAGTTGGGCGTGGGTTTGTATCTGTTGACTTGTATGCAGGTACTTGAGTATGTGCAGAAATTTGTAGTTTAGGTGCATAGTATGTACCTGACTTAATTCCAACAGTACTGGCTGATGTAGAAACTCCAGCTAGTGTTCCTGCAACAGTTAATGTATCAACATCACCGTTTAAGTATAATTCTAATTTTCCGTTTACAGCGGCAGCAGTTACACCAACAACGGTGCTGCCAATAGCTGTTACCAATGTTGCTAAACTAGTTGCACCTGTAATTGTAGTTCCGTTTAATACCAATGTATCAGCTTCAACAATTGTTGTAGGAACTTTTGTACCCGCAACAGCTGGCCAACTCTTAGTCCAATCGTTTGAACCTACTTGACGCCACTGACCTGCTCTGTTTTTATAAAATAATTTGTTTAATGTAGTAGTTGCTACAATAGCATAGTCGCCATTGGCTCCCACTGATCCTTTAGGTGCACCGTTGGTTACTTTTGTTGTATCTGTAATAACAATTGGAGTCTTAGCAACAAATGTCTGTCCGTCTGTTACACTAGCATCGCTACCATTCCATTCAAAAATACCAAATGATGTTCCGGCAGTATCAAACCAGTAAGTACCATTTTGTGGTTCACCTGCTGGTGCAGCCGCTGAAGCATCTAACTGTGCTAGATCAATATCTGCACGTACTACAAATGCGCGATTGCTTACACCTAAATAACTGTAAGCAGTTTGCAATCCATATTCGTTTTGCTCCCCTGCATGAATAGGATTGTTGTTAGCATCAGTTTTGAATATTGGTGTGCCAAACGTGTCAGCTAGATCTTTCTGACTGGTTAGTAAATAAACCTGTCCTGAATTAGCTTTCAATGTACCTGGAGCAATTCCAGTACCAGAGGCGTTCTGTTTATTCTCTTCAGAAGTAACAATAATTAAGGGAGTAGTACCTGGGGCAGCTGGGGTATAGAACGATTCGTCTATAACACTAACACTTACGCCTGGTGAACTGAGTTGAGCCATATCATAATCTCCATGAATACAATTCTATATGTATTTATGGTGAAATTGATTTTTGGGCTGGTTATAACTAATGAAAAAGGTGGTAAAAAGGTGTAAATACTGCTATGAGACCACTTTGTTCCTGCGGTTTAAGGCCATGTGCTATTAACTATCGCAAAAATAACAAGACCTATTATCGCAAACTATGTGAAGCATGTCTATACGATGGTGACCGTGCTGGATCACCTAGATGGTTTCGTTCTGGATATAAAATGAAAACCACCTGCGACAAGTGCGGATTTAAAAGTCCACACAAAGAGGTGTTTAATGTGTTTCATGTAGACGGCGACTTAAACAACTGCCGTCATACAAATCTTAAGACTGTGTGCTCAAACTGTCAGCGAGTCCTACATAAAGAGGGCGTTCGTTGGCGTCAAGGGGATCTGATACCAGATCTCTAATTTTGTTAAACAAGTCATCGATACTACCGTCGTTTTCAAAAACGTAGTCAAAATTAGTTCCAACCCAAGCAGTTTCACTAGCATGAATGTTTAGTTTTTTAAGTCTATCTGAACTGATTAGCCAGCTCATGTTACCCTTGCCCTCGTTAGAATTTATAGCATCTTGATACCATTCAGGTTCTGGGCCGCGTTTTACACGAATAACAATGCCGCCGGCATCTTTGATTGATTTAATTTCGTTAGGGAAACGACAGTCGCTAATAACAATATCGTCTCGACTGTTACGGAGTTTATTCTCCAAACTGGCAATCCAAATATCGTCGTGGAATGCTTTTCTGCAGACTTCTGTGCCCCAATATTGCAAGACCCAACGAGGAGTAAGATTTGGCATACCTAAACGCTCTGACCACCATGGATCCACTTGTTCTCGCCATTCCCGGGCTTGTTTTGTTCGCCCTTCTAGCATGGTACGGTCCCAACCAAACACTTGGCTTACAGCATCCTTAAGTGAATTTGCGAAGCTTTCTCGCCTAAAACCGTGAAAATTAGTTAGATAGTCAGCAATAGTATCTTTACCTGAACCAATAAATCCGCAAACTCCAATGATCATAAGAACCCCCGTAATTTCTGCTAGTATATAACAGATCTATTACAGGGGTCAATTATTTCTTAACCAATTACAAATGTAAGCGGAGTTCCGCCAGGAACCATATCGTTGATTTCTTTTTCAAGTTTTTCAATTTCTTCTTTTCCAGAAGATTTAAGATCAGCACCGTTCATTTGAATAGAAGAGCCAGGGCCTGCAATGCTGGCAAACTTACTACGTGCTTCGCCTAGCATAATTTTGCAGGTTGCAAGGCTGTAATCGTATAACCATTGTTTTGCATAGATATCTTGTAGTAACACAAAATCAGGTCTAAAATTGTGTGTCCTTAGCATTATCTGTTCTTGTGTAGCAAATGGTCTTTGTAATATAGTAAGAATATGACTAGTTGGCTTCCATTTAAATTCAATATAACTACCAAACATACGGCCAACTAGCTTTTGATAACCTGAGTAAAGTTCGTACGTTGCTAGGCCGCCCATCATACTAGAACTCAGTAAGTAGGTATTTGTATAGGCCAAATTAAATGGCTCAAATAGCGAGCCGCCTGCGCCCATGCCGCTTCTACTGCCAATTGCACGTCTAAATACACTCTGTACTTCAATTACTTCGTCAGGCAGTCTGTATTCGTTAACATCTTGCTGTAGCTCTAAAAACATATAGCTTTCTTCTACAGCATTACTGCTACGCTGTCTAAATTTAGTTAATGCTCTATTAAGAGCAGTTTCGTAGTGTATAGGATCTAGTTCTACTTCAATCATGCCGTCGCCCAACATGGCTCGCACATAATCAAATACTTTAGTTCGTTCTTGTTGGCTGGTTGTAGCGTTAGTATCAGGCATTTTTGCTCTCCTTACATATTTAGCTAGCGATAAATATCACTATGCCACGATTATCTCTATACAAACCCGAACGAGGGCAGGATTACAAGTTTATAGACCGTCAAATTTCTGAAATGTTTCAGGTTGGCGGTACTGACGTGTATCTGCACAAATATCTAGGACCTGCAAATCCTAGTGAACAGACTGCAACCGCAGATCAGCCTCACTATGTTGACGGTGTTAAAGAAACTAATATACAAGATTTGTTACTGTTAGAAAATAGAGATAGAAAATACGATCCTAGCATTTACAAAATAAGAGGATTGTATAATGTGCAAAATATAGATTTTAATCTCAGTCAATTTGGATTGTTTATTGACAACGATACAATTTACATGACTGTACACATTAATGATTTTATCAAATATATTGGTCGTAAACCTCTGAGCGGAGATGTTATAGAGTTACCTCACTTACGTGACGAATTTGCGCTGAACGATTTTGATCTTGCACTTCCCCGCTACTATGTCATTGAAGATGTAGGTCGAGCCAGTGAAGGATTTTCAGCAACTTGGTATCCACATCTTTACAGATTAAAACTTAAAAAGATAACAGACAATCAGCAGTTTGCTGATATACTTGATCAGCCAGCAAAAGAAGGCAGTGATCAAACACTGAGAGATATATTAAGTACTGCTGCCAAAGAACTTGAAGTTAACGATTCTGTGTTATCTCAAGCAGAAGCAGATGTTCCACAAAGTGGCTTTGAAACTAGACAGTTTTATACTTTGGCAGTAGATCCAACTAATGGTCAGCCTGTACTAGAAACTACCACAGGTGGAGACGTTGAACCTGGTGTTGCTGTTCGTTCTGGTTATTCAGGTTATCTATTAGGTGACGGGTATCCTCCCAACGGACATAGTTTTGGCCACGGTATTCAATTTCCATTAGGTCCAATAGAAAATGATTTTTTCCTTCGTACTGATTTGCTGCCAAATAGATTGTTTAGATACGATGGCACTAGATGGGTTAAAGTTGAAGATAAGGTAAGACATACTCTTACTAACACTGATACTAGACAAACTCTCAAAACAAGTTTCATTAACAATAAAAATATTACAGGAACAACAGTGGTGCAAGATGGCGTTGACGTACCTGTTGCAAATACACTGACTGTTCAAACATCAGTGCCCTACACTGCTGGCATGGGTGCAAAAGCATTTATTGGCGATGTTAAAGTTCAAACAGCTACCGTAACAGCTGGTGCTGGTGGAAACGCTTTAATTACTCTCAGTGAACAAGCAACAGCAGGTAGTAACATTCAATGGACATTGTTTAAGTCGTTTATTGACGAAAGAAGTTCTGTTAGTAAGGCAGTAAAACCAAAGGCTGATTTATAATGCAACATTTTTATGACGGACAGATTAGACGTTACCTACTTCAGACAATTCGCGTCTTGAGTAATTTTACGGTCAAATATGGCGACGGAAGATTAGTTAGAGTTCCTGTAGTATATGGTGATCCTGACAGACAGGCAGCATCTATTATGCGACAAAACAGCGAAAATAAAATTAATAGTGCGCCTAGAATTGCAGTATACATCACTGGGCTAGCTATGGATCCAACACGCTTGTCGGATTCAACATTTGTAGGTAAAGTTCATGTACGTGAAAGAGCCATTGATGACAATGGTGACTATACTACAGGCGAAGGTGCAAACTATACAATAGAACGACTAATGCCTACACCTTTTAAGATAGATATAAAGGCCGACATTTGGTCAGCAAACACAGATCAAAAATTACAAATACTTGAACAAATTTTAGTATTGTTTAATCCAACTTTAGAATTACAGACCACTGACAATTACGTTGACTGGTCCAGTTTAAGTGTTCTTGAAATTAAAGATCTAGTGTGGAGTTCTCGTTCAGTACCCGTAGGTGCTGATAGTCCAATTGACATTGCAACCATTACATTTACTGCTCCTATATGGATTAATCCTCCTGTTAAAATTAAACAGTTAGGAATCATTACACAAATCATTACAAGCCTTCATGAGGGAATTAGTACCCCCGAGGCAACTTACCTTGACGGTTTAGGCACCGACCCAATTGCCGACGGAGCACAAACAGGTATTAACCTTGTAACTAGGATTTCTGCGGCAATTAGCGGATACGGTGTTCAAGTCTATAACGGACAGGCAAGATTGTTAGGTAAAAACGAAGGCGTTCTAGCAGACGATCCTTATTCAATTCCTGTAAAACAAGGACCAGATATTAGTTGGTTTAAAATATTAAATCAATATCCAGGGCAATATAAAGCAGGATTTAGTCAAATTTACTTAAGGCAACCGTTAGGCAATGAAGTCATTGGTACTATTGCAATTAATCCTAGTGATGACAGTGTTTTAACAATTAACTGGGACAGCGACACTTATCCTAGTAATACTGATATTGATGCAACAGGTCCTAGAAGTTCTAGTCCTGGCACATTTGACGCTATCATTAATCCCCTAACATACAATCCAAAAGGGCAAGACGGGCTTGGTACTGTAGTTGCAGGCACAAGGTATCTTATCATTGAAAATATAGGTGACGCTGATAATGTAGATGGCCCAGATGCTTGGAAATCAACTAGCGGTGTAGATTTTGTAGCGAGAGAAAATGATATAATTCAGTGGGACGGCGCTCAGTGGGAAGTCATATTTGAAGCCGCTCAGAGTGACGACACCTTAATCTATCAAACTAATATATACACTGGAGTACAGTATAAGTGGGACGGCGTAAGCTGGACTAAATCTTTTGAAGGTGAGTATAAAGAAGGTTCATGGAGACTAAGACTATAACAGAAATCATCTGTAGTGGCGCATTAATATACGCCAAAAATAGTCACAGGTTTTTACTCTTACAAAAAGCAGAAGGAAAACATGCAGGTTCTTGGGGACTAGTAGGTGGTACTAATCACGAAGGAGAAACTGCATGGCAAGGCTTGCAAAGAGAAATTTCTGAAGAAATTGGCAACAATTTTAAAATAATTAAAACAATCCCCATTGAAACGTTTGTCAGCAACGATAACGTTTTTAATTTCCACACATATCTCTGTGTAGTTGATGACGAATTTGTTCCTGTGCTCAGTGACGAGCATTCTGGATGGGCGTGGTCAACAATTGATCATGCTCCTAAACCCTTACATCAGGGTCTCAGAAATAGTTTTAGTAACAAAACAGTTAGAACTAAACTGCAAACTATCTTTGATTTAATCAATCTAATCTAATATGTTTAACTGGTTCCGTAAAAATAAAAGCTGGGTAAGATTCTATTCAATGGATCAAAACGTTGCTATCATGTATCCAGTTGTTGACAATCGACTCACTGACCGAGATTGGAATGGCATTGCAGATGTGTCACGCAATAGACCTGAGCAGGGCAAACAGATAGTTCTAAATTGTCCAGCTATTAAACAAATAACCAGCGTTGGATATGTTTTACGTGCTCCTGCTGATTTTGTGATTAAGACAGGTCCAGATGTTGAACACCTATCTTGGGAAACTCCTTTTCTATTCAAAAGGCACAGTGACAAATATACATTTAGCAATGCAGACTATTATGTAAGCTGGCATAGTCCTGCACAGACTGAACCATTAATACCTAAAGAAATACCTAACACTGATAAAAAATATCTACACTCTGCTGTTAAAGTAGAAACACCTTGGCGTGTAAAAGCCAGTGACGATATATTATTACTACAGTTGCCAGTGACTTACAATAATGAAGCTAGGTTCTCAGCTGCCATAGGTATTTTAGATCCAAAGTATATGCATGCCGTAAGTGTTCAACTGTTCTGGCATGTATTAGAAGGTGAGACTTTGATTAAAGCAGGAACCCCATTAGTTCAATACGTGCCAATTCAACGAAGCCTACTAGAAAAAAATTCTTTAGATTTTACAGTTGACACAGCAACAGATATTGAAAAAGAACTAGAAGAAGCCTATGCGTTTGCCAATCACAGTAGGTTTCCAAGATCAGATTCTGCTGGCAATAAAGTTAGAATAATCAAACAATTATTTGATTACTTTAGAAAAAAATATCCTCAGGCAAAAATTTAAATTTTAAGGCGAGTCAGTGGGTTTTTGTTTACAACGCCTTTGACAAACGTATTAAAACTTAAAGATATTCTAGGAATATCCCCTTTATATTCTTCCACTAGATGTTCAACAGCACTGGGAAATATCAACATGTCGCCTGGGTTTAAATTTATACCCCACCTCTTTGAATTGTAGAGATTTGGTTCAATTATATCGTATTCAATTGTATCGTAACCGCTGGTAATAAAAACAGTTGCACCACCGCTGGCATCTGTAGCGATTGAAACAATGCCGCTTAAAATACTGTTAGGATGCCAATGTCTATGATGACTTTGTCCTTTTTCAGTTTTATTCATCCATGATTCGGTGATATAAATTTCACAGTCTGGAGAGGCGTTCATAATCCCATAAAAATATGTTTTCAATTTTTCTTCAATGGCATCTTTTAATTCTTTAAACTCAGCTAGGTCTAATATCTGCTGATTGTCGCTGATGTAGTTTGTGTAATTTTCAA
>JACCEC011977067.1_pt1 | contig 55728 bp, 47 predicted proteins | sample 7450121 | NCBI WGS metagenome assembly JACCEC01 (sample SAMN15323455, study PRJNA562643) | freshwater metagenome | isolation source: river surface water | place: USA:Blue River Watershed | collected 2017-08-18
ATTTGACGCACTTTTACTAATCTGTCACGAACGTCAAGTAGGTTGTCCAATTGGTCAATGATAGCCCTTGGAGGCATATAAAGCTTGATTTCGTCGCGATTTTTGTACGCATAACGGGCGATACGTTTGGGTTTTACCCAGACTTCTATTTTATGTTTGGATAAAGACAGGAGCTCAACAACTCTTTAATCCGTTTAATGGTTACAAATTTAATCAATTTAAATCTTGACTATTACAAATCATCAATTTTTTATCTTGCATACATCAATCTGTATTCGATCTCCCGGTACAGGACGGCTATAATGGATAAATGATTGTAGTTTGCGGTAGCATAGGCGCACACTGATTTTGCGTCAATATGCGAGCAACCGTAGCTGGTGAGGTCTTAAATTGATGATTTTAGTTTTATTTAACATAATGTAAATTATATAACATATATTTTTTCAGTAGTGTAAAGGTATAGTAGGCTTACGAAGCCCGAAATTTATCTTGACTCAATCAGATGAAGCCACTATAAAAGCCAAAGTTCAAGCAAACCCACAAGAATTGAAAAGAGTTAGAGAAGAACTTAAAGAGGAACTCAAAAAAGAGTTTTCTCAAAAAACCTTGGAGCGATATTTAAAAAAACTTGTAATGCCTCTGAAATACACTCAAACGCAGTTGTATTGTTACAATACCTCTCTTCTACTCTTTTTTCTTTTTTTGGGATAAAAATAAGCAATTGAAAATGAGATAGTTATAAATTCACGTGGAACAATTGTGAAACATTTACGAAAATATTGTTTGTAACTATTTCATAATGAGACAGTTGATTACTTTGCAAGAGCAAATAGTCGAGCCTTAGTTTTTTGAATTTTTTTAAACTCGTCGATGGCTCCAGGTTGCTGGCGAACATTGTTATTTTTTTAATAGGTTTGTATATCGGCCAAGGTTTCAGTTTGGTCATCCAGTAAAAATTGGCGAAGTTGGGCGATTTGAACACTTTGAGGCTAGTGAAGTTAGGTTAGCCCCCGCGTTAAGCATGAAAAAGTGACTCAAAAAAAGGCAGACTGGGTATAATGCTGGATGACCAATCTGCCTTTTTTTGAGTATTAAGAACGTCATTCTTATTGACCAAGTAATTGATTAATCTTTGAATTAGGATCTACAGGAATTACTTGCGAACTTCCATCGTCATAAACAATAGTTATAAGTACAGCCTTTCGGGGTTTATGATTTTCAGTTGTATTACTTGTAGAAATAAATTCTGGCTTTATTTGAATGGGACGGGCTTCAACGGTAGAGATAGATTTGGTAGTAAGATTTTTTTCACGCAATTCTGGGGCGTTAGGTGATTGAATTTTAGCACCTCCATACCCCTGATTTTCAATGAGTTTAGCTATTATTCTGTCCTCTTCTGGAGTTTGTTTTCGGAACCAATCAAAGCTGTATTTAGGATTCCAAGCAACTATTTTTTCTAAAATGTCCTGACTTGGTCGATTTCTATAGGCCAAAATATGAGAAATCGTAGAACGTTGTACATTAATGGTATCAGCAAATTGAGATGCGTTCATGTGATTTTCATCTAAAATTACACGAATTTTATTATTCTTTAAAAAACGAGGATCAGTAAAGTCTGAATATATACCCATACAAATGTAAATTTAAAATGTGTTTACAAATATATCTATCTGTAAATACATATTCAATACCTTATGTTTACAAATGTTAATACACGATAGATTATATGCTACTTATGTAAACAAAAGGTGTTCTGATAAATACATATGTAAACAAATGTAAACTTTGTTTACTTACTGATTATTAGAGCTTTTTGTTTTATATCTTTCTGTTATTTGTGAAAATATGTTGTTTGTAAAAGTTCGCAAAAATATTTTGATATAAATGTAAAAAGTGTTGATATTTGTAACAATAAATGCTGATGATAGTAGTAGAGTACACTTATTATCGACAGAGTTTGCTGACGACAGTAATTTTTTATGGGGTACTAGCACACTAAAAAAGCCACTTATTCAGTGGCTTTTTTGTTTTTGTGGTTATATGTGAAAATAGTACTTAAACGGCTACATTGTTTTCTCTGAGGGCATCGTTGAGAGAAGTTTTTAGATCTGTACTAGGTTTTCGTTTTCCTATAATAAGGGCACAGGGTACGTGATAAATGCCAGCTGGGAATGTTTTTGGATAACTTCCAGGAATAACAACGCAGTCGTCAGGTATATATCCTTTGTATTCTACAACAGTATCTCCAGTAACGTCTAGTATTTTTGAGCTACCTGTTATCGTAACCCCCGCTCCTAAAACGGCTCGTTTACCAACGTGTGCCCCTTCTACAACAATACATCTAGAACCTATGAAGGCGCCATCTTCAATAATTACGGGAGCTGCCTGTGGTGGTTCGAGAACTCCACCGATACCCACTCCCCCACTCAAGTGTACATTCTTACCAATCTGTGCGCAGCTTCCGACGGTTGCCCAGGTATCTACCATGGTTCCTTCATCAACGTAAGCTCCGATATTGACATAGGAAGGCATTAGAATAACTCCTTTTGCTAAGTAACAACCAAAACGCGCTACAGCTGGTGGTACTACCCGTACGGCTAAAGAGTCGTAGCCTGTTTTTAGTTTCATTTTGTCGTGGTACTCAAAAATACCTACCTCCTTCATTTCCATCTGACGAATTGGAAAATAAAGCAGAATAGCTTTTTTTATCCAATCGTTTACTTGCCATCTTCCCTCTACTGGTTCAGCTACTCGAATAATTCCTTCATTTAAGGCGGATATAACTGTTTCTACGGCATTAATGACTTGGGGGTCTTTGGTGAGTTCTCGGTTCTCCCAGGCAGCTTCAATTTGTACTTTTTCTTTCATTTGTTATTAAAGTTATACTTTAATTTATTTAAGTTAACTAGTTGATATGTTTGAAGTTAATAACTTGATTTACATACATATTTAAAATATAAAAATATACTTTTTTACGGTTTTATAATATTTGGTGGATTTATATCCCCTATAATCATATTCTTCAGTTGGTTAGTGTATTTAAATTTAATACATTCTTTGTGTCGTAAGTTGTGTTTCTATGTGTTTTTAATCGTTTATCTTCTAATTTACTAACAATTAGAATAATTTCCTACTTAAAGTAAGTAATTCTCCTCTCCTCTCCTACTTGTTACTGTTACTCTACTGTTTTTTGTTGTTTTTATAATTCAGTTAGTATCAATTAGTTTTTATTTTAGCAGCCTATCTAGTATTTAGTAACATAATTAGTATTTTTAGTAATATTAGTTCTTTTTTGCTAATTATATGACATTCATTTTAGTATACTAAAAAATATTCTCTCAATATTAGCAATATATACTAAATAATACTAAGAAAGGTGTTTTTAGCTATATATTTTACTAAAAAAGAATCCTTTAACAAATAAAAAAGAAATAAGTATCTTTGCAATTGAAAGTAAATAAAGAGTCCCATTAAACCACCAAAAAGTAAAATGACAAAAATAAAAGTAGCAATCAATGGCTTCGGACGCATCGGTAGATTAGCTTACCGTCAAATTTACAACATGCCAGACATTGATGTTGTAGCTATTAACGACCTTACTAGCCCATCTGTTCTAGCTCACTTACTAAAGTATGATACCGCACAAGGAAGATTCAACGAAAACGTTACATCTACAGATAACAGTATCATTGTAAATGGCGAAGAAATTACAATTTACGCCCAAAGAAACCCCACTGAAATTCCCTGGGGAGCCCACGAAGTAGATGTTGTTTTAGAATGTACCGGATTCTTTACTGATAAATCCAAAGCAGAAGCTCACATTACAGCAGGTGCAAAGCGCGTAGTTATCAGTGCACCCGCCACTGGCGACTTAAAAACGATTGTTTTCAACGTTAATCACTCAATTTTGGATGGTTCAGAAACAATTATTAGCTGTGCAAGCTGTACAACCAACTGTCTCGCTCCTATGGCAAAAGCCCTTAACGATAATTTTGGCATCGAACTCGGTAGCATGACAACTGTACACGCTTACACAAACGACCAAAATACCCTCGACGCACCCCACCCTAAAGGCGATTTAAGAAGAGCTAGAGCTTCTGCATCTAACATTGTTCCTAATAGTACAGGCGCTGCTAAAGCAATAGGTTTAGTACTCCCTGAACTAAAAGGTAAACTTGATGGAGGGGCTCAACGTGTTCCTACCATCACTGGTAGCTTAACCGAACTAACCGTAGTATTAAACAAAAAAGTAACAACCGAAGAAATAAATGCAGCGATGAAAGCAGCTAGCAACGAAAGTTTCGGTTACAACGAAGATGAAATCGTAAGCAGCGACATCATTGGAACTTCTTTCGGAAGCCTTTTTGATGCTACACAGACTAAGGTTATAAACGTTGGCGATAAACAGTTGGTAAAAACAGTAAGCTGGTACGACAACGAAATGAGTTACGTAAGCCAACTTGTACGCACAGTTAAGTACTTTGCTCAATTGATTTCTCAATAATCCAACTTCCTTATACCCAATACCCATTGTTAGTGCTTTCTCTTTAGGGAGAAAGCACTTTTTTTACCTCTCCCCTCCTTCTACCATTTCAAATACAATCTTATAAGAAACTCATTACCAGTTGTTTATAATAAATAATGAATAAATATTCATATATGAAAATATATTCATTTTAAATGTATAAAAAAAGGAGAACATCCTTAATACTCCCCTTTTTCAATATTATTTCACCAAAAAACGACTCCGTAAATAATGAACAGGAAAACCTTTTTCAGTAAAAATTTGCTCAAAACGTGTCTTGATTCCGAAATGATCGGCGTGTAAGTCAGACTGATAAAGATTAAAAGTAGCCGTTAAATCTCTAACACCAAAGGCTTCTAACTCTTCTAAAGTAAAATCAAACAACTCACGGTTGTCCGTCTTTAAATGTAACACCCCCTCTTTTTGCATCACTACACGGTATTTTTCCAAAAAATGAGGATGTGTTAAACGGCGATTCACTCGCTTTTTAAGGTTGAAAGGATCTGGAAACGTAATCCATATTTCAGACACTTCTTCCTCCGAAAAAAAGGTTTGAAGAAATTCAATATTCGTCCGTAAAAAGCCGACATTTGTGAGACCTAAATCAGTTGCGCGTTGACTACCCACTGCAAGGCGATCTCCTTTTACGTCAATTCCAATAAAATTCTTTTCGGGGAACAATTGGGCCAATCCGACGGTATATTCCCCTTTTCCACAAGCCAATTCCAAAACAATCGGATTTTTATTCAAAAAAAAAGATTCGTTCCATTTTCCTTTCACAGCTTCGTAAAGAGGTTTTCCGACCTCTAACACATTGGTTGCCAGCGCATTTTTGGCAAAACGAACAAGTTTCTTACGACTCAAGATTTTAATATTTTAAAGTGAACAGTACCTGACTACAGTTTATGCAATTCTCAGGCAATTACAAAAGTACAAAATATCTGTTTTTTTGAACAAAGAATATATAATCTATAAGTATATTATGCAATACGATTATATAGACTAGTAATCATATTTCAGAAACAACGAATGTACTACCACCTACATAGATAAAGTCAGAATGTAATGCTTCGTCCTTTGCCGTTTGTAATGCTTCCCTCACCGATACATAGGATTTCCCTTGAAGTCCTAAACCGTTTGCCAAAATCCTTAAATCTTCGGCGGGAAGCGACCTTGGCAACTCCGCAGCACAAAAGTAATATATCGCTTCTTTAGGAAATAGTTCTAAAACACCTTTTACATCTTTGTCTTTTACAAATCCCAAGACAAAACGTAAGCTTGAGTATGAGTATTGATTAATCTGTGTAAGAGTTTCTTCTAAACCTCCGTAATTATGGGCAACATCCGCTACCACCATAGGCTGTTCTTGAAGTACCTGCCACCGGCCTTGTAGCTGACTTAAAGGAATGGTATTTTTCAGCCCATTATGAACCTCTTCGTCACTTACCTCCCACCCGAGTTGATTGAGTACCTCAATGGCTTTTACTACTCCTAATACATTTTTTGCCTGATACTTGCCTAGTAAATCTAACTTTAATGTTCTTATATTAGTAGTACTGGTTTTATAACTTACCTCTCTAAACCTACCTACTAGCTTAGATTCAAGTATTTCAAACGATTGGTCTGCAAAATACAAAGGCGATTGAGTTTCCAGGGCCTTTCGTTTGAAAACCTCTTTGGTTTCAGGTTGGGTTTCTGAAATCACCACAGGTACGTTGGGTTTGATGATTCCCGCTTTTTCTGCCGAAATTTTTCCCAAGGTATCTCCCAACAAATCGGTATGGTCAAAACTAATGTTGGTAATGACCGACAAAATGGGGGTAATAATATTTGTTGAATCTAACCTTCCTCCCAATCCAACTTCAATAATACCAATATCTACTTTTTCACAAGCAAAATAATCAAAGCACAATGCCACACTGATTTCGAAAAAAGAGGGTTGTACTTCTTCAATTAGCGCTTGGTGTTTGGCCACAAAATCCACAATAGTTTGTTCTGAACAAGGTATTCCGTTGATTTTAAAGCGCTCCGTAAATGATTTTAGGTGGGGCGAGGTGTGTAAACCTACTTTATAACCCGCCGATTGAAGCACCGCAGAAAGCATGTGTGAGGTGCTACCCTTACCGTTGGTCCCCGCAACGTGCATGGACTTGAATTGCTCATGGGGATTTCCCAGTGCCTCGCAAAGGACTGTGATGTTATGTAAGCCAGATTTCATCGCTGAGGCTCCCACTCGATGAAACGCGGGTAAGCGCTGGTAGAGGTAAGAAATAGTTTCTTGATAGTTCATATTTATACAAAAATAAAGGGGCTTTTATGCCCCTTTCATACCCTTTATTGGGAGTTTTTAAATTAATATTAGCGACTTTTGATATTAAAGGTAATGGTTCCTTTGGAAGTTGAAGGAACGTTTTCCGATTTTGGTATAAGTTTCATTCGACTGACAGCACGCTTATACACTTCTACCACGGACTGACTAACCGTTGATTCTTTCACGCGAACGTTAATAATATCTCCCGTATCGTCCACCGTTATTTCAAAAACAATACGCCCTGATTCGTCCGAATCATCGTTTACTTGAGGACGAGCACCCATGCCCCAGCCTGATACGTTGAGGGCTAGTCCTGTTTTAGCACCGCCTGGTTTACCATACAAACTACTCGCATCGATACTGCCTTTCGGATTGCCTTGGTCACCTACCGTGCCTGGTTTATCACCGTTGTTATTACCTCCCGTCCCCGAAGCCGTTCCGTTAGTACCATTGCTTCCTTTCCCACTACCAGATGACTTTTTGAACAATGCACTTTCGTCAATTTTCTTTGGTTCTGGGGTGGGTTTGGCAGGTGCAGTTGGTACAGGAGTGGTTACCTTTGACTCCGTTTTTACAGGTTTTGTTTCGGCTTTCGTTTCTACAGGGCTTTCGATTTTACTTGTAATCGGAGGTTTAATGGGTGCCGTTTTTACAGGTTTTACGGCCTCCACTTTCGGAGTTGGCGGTGGCGTAACTTTGGGCGTTGAGGTCGTTTTTACTTTCGGAGTATCGTCCGATTTTTTTACATTTTCAGCCCTTGGTGAATCACTAGCTTTATTGTAGGTTTGAACGTTCCCATAGCCTGCCGCGTCGTTTCCAAAATTCACCTCAACGTACTCTATTACCCTCGTTTTGGGAAGAGCGTGATATATTTTTACAAACAATGTAAGAGTGACCAAAGCCGATGTTATAATGGTAGCTCCCGCAAGGCCAATCATTTGGTGTTCTCTGTCTTCTTTTCTATTGACAAGTATCGACATGGGTGAATTTGTGTAGTTTTTGAATTAACTAACGCAAAATAAAGGTAAAATATATATGCCCACAAAAAAAAGGGGCGATTGCCCCTTTTTTTATTTTAATTTCAGCTTAGTTATTGATGAATTACGTACGCCTTGGTTTTAGCAATTCGACTAACTTGTGCAATTTGAGCTTTGGCTTTGGCCGACGATTCGCACGCGATTGCAGCTACCACAATGAGTTTCCCCTCCTCAGGTTCAGGATTCAAAATAGTTGCCCCTTCAAAACCCTGGCTTTGTAGTTTTGCCGTAAGGTTACGAGCATTTTCAATTTTAGAAAACCCTCCCGCAATGACTAAAAACTCACCATTGACATCTGAACTAACCGATGAAGACGCATTTGCTTCTACTTTCTTAGGTTCATCAACGCTTTTATTTTCGGATTTTACTGTTTCGTTTGCAGTTACAATTTTTACAGAGATTTTCTTGTTAGACTCGGCAATGTTGTCTGATTTAACTACCTCATCTGCAATCATTTCTGGTTTTTGTTGGATAGTTTCAATCGATTTTACTGAACTTTCTTTAACAGTGTTACCCTTTTTATCGGACGCTAACCAGCCTTTAACAGTCGTAACCAATTCAAATGGATTGAGGCTTGACTTTAAGCTTTCTGATGGAAGTTGGGTTAAGCCACCCACAAGGGCAGTACCTAGCAACAGAAAACCCCCGATGTATATTACTATTCGGGAACGGCGACGACGAGGCACCTCTACCTCTAGGTCTTCGGCAGCACGGTCGCCTGATGTCCAATCGGCATTGGTTGTGGACTCAAGAACAGCGGGCGTTGCCGTAACCACTGCCACTGACTTTAAGCCAAACCCTTCAGCATAAAAATTGGTGTCAACGGTAGGCTCAAATTGAAATTTACCTTCGTCGTTGGCCTCTAGTGTACCAATACCTTCCAACAAAAAGCTTCCTTTTTCTTTGATCGTATTTTTGACTTCCTCTACAAATTGACGAATTCGCAATTGAGCTTCTTCACGTGTGATTTGCTCATTAATCGTCATGTAATGGGTCAACAGTCCGTCGTCAAGTTTTAACGCCTCATTGAAAGCCACGCGCTTTTGGGGAGCGTGGTAAAGAGCGTTGTGCTCACTGTAAAAAGCATGACTAAAATACGCCAAAAAACCTCCCAATTCGGGAAGTACGACGCAGTCATGTTCGTACAAGAGTTTACGAGTGTAGTCTAGGACAGAAATCATGTTAGTGTATAACCTGTTTATGGGGATTCGGATACTAAAGTACACAGAAGATAAAAAAAAAGCAATAGCCTAAGAGCCATTGCTTTCAATCATTTGATGGATGAAGGTTTAAGTGCTTCGTTTAGAACCTTCTGTCCTGAAAATTTTTTCTATGCTAAAACTGAAAAGATAATCCAGCCAGGAAGTTGAGGCCTTGTTGGGGATAGTAAAGGTAACGTTCGTAGTTTTTGCCTAATAAATTATTGATAGAGGCAAATACAGAAAAATTTCGTGTCAACAAATAATCTATCTTCAAATTAAGATCCACAATAGGTTCCATCTTGAAGGTAGTCCCAGTTTGGAAGTTCTTGTTTTTTAATCCTCCAATGTAATAGGCATCGATAGTAGCAAACATTTTTTTGCTGAAAACAAACGAGTTATTCCACGTGACTGTGGAAGTTGGACGCCCCCAAGGTGCTTCCAAACGCTTGACGTTGTAGTCGTAAAAATCTCCGCGCAATGTAGAACGTACGATGTTTTGGTATTGGTAACCCACTTGTGCAGACACCGTCAAGACTTTAATGTAATCCGCATCATAAACGACGGCAAATTTGGTCGTATCCAACCAATCATTGTTAAAGCCGTAGAAGTTTTTGAAAGTTGCGTAGGATACTTTACCTTCAAACTGGAAACTGGCGCCTAATTCGCCTTTAAATCCTCCATAAATATCTCGGCTACGCTCTGTATTTGCGATGGTAACATTAGAACCCAACCAACGATTTTCGCCTAATAGCGACCGCAATGTGTTTCGATTAAGGTCACCCCCATAACCTGCAAAAACGTGTACTCCACTCAAAGGAACTACATCAACCTCCACTTGTGGAAACCCTACGGTGCGGTTGATAGCCAAGCGGTCGTCCGTTTCGTTGACCGCTTTGAAGGCCGCAGTCACCGTAAAGGCGTCGTATGAAAATTTAAACGCAGGCTTTACACTAAACAGGTTTCGTTTGAACGTTTCGGCGTCAGAGCGTTGAGACACGTACGCATCGGCATTTAACAAAGCAAAAATATTCTCGGTAATGGGTACCGAACCTGAGAAGTTAGTCCCCCAATCGGTTTCAGTCGCACTGTAACGGTCGCTCAATCGGTATAAGGATGTTTTGATATCGTAATCAATAAATTTATTGTTATCAATATTTTCAAAACCAACTTGTAGCCCGACAGTATTCAGGGTCTGGCGTATGTTCCCCTTTAAAACCTCATTCGTAGGAGTCGAACGATTAGCATAGAAGTAATAATTGTCACGGTCATAAAACACAGTTCCTCCCAGTTTGAAGGAGGTACCAATGTACTGGCCGTTTACTTTTAGGCGGTTTTCGCTATTGGCTGAATTTTTACCATCAACCGGCCCTGTTTGATTTGACAAATGTTTGAAATGAATGTCATACGCCAAATCTTCGGTATTGTTTCCAATAAAAGTTTCGCCGTAAATTTTTCCATAGTTCCCTCCCCCTACTTTTACGTAGTTGTTCAAACTACCGCCTTCTTCTACTTTGTTATCACCGTTGACAGGCAACACATTCGGCGTAATTTTCGGTGTCCCTAAGACAAGTTTTGGGGTACGGAACTCGTAATTCAGTTTACGATTGTCTTCTTCGCTCGTAAATGGCTGAAGTTTATTGTATAGCCGATTAGCGGGAGGTAATTCAATTTTTTTCTTTTTTTCAATTTCAAACGTTTGACTGTCAATTTCTCCCGATTGTTTTTGCGCCAACGCAGGAAGCGTAAAACATCCTGCCACAACAAAGGCACTTAGTGGTTTTATGGATTGGAATTTATTCATTCTCTTGTTCGACTTTTTGTTGTTTCTCACAGAATTTTTAAACATGGGTGGGTTATTGCATCGCGGCAAGTTTCGATTTGGCCAATTCAATGGCATCCTTATCTTCGGCATTTTCAATCACTGACTGTAAAGTAGCTTTCGCCTGATCAGGGTCTTTGAGTCCTACATACACATCAGCCAATAAAATAAAGGCCCGTACCCGCCAGCGTTCATAGTCAGCAAACTGCTTGTTCAATTCCATGATAGATACCTGTGCTTCTTTGTATTTGCCTTGGCGGTACAACGCTTCAGACGCCCAGTACTTCGCTTCTGCCCCAAACTCGTCTTTATTAGCGGCCACTATTTTTTTTAATTCCGCATCCGCCGTTTTGTAGTCGGCTTTTGCGATGTACACTTTTGCCATCTGCATTTGTGCTTTCTTAGTCGAACCAGGGATTACATCACCTGCATTCATTACTTCGCGGGCGTAATGCATGGTTGAATCGTATTTTTTCATGGTAAAATACGTATCCATCAAACGCATCAGCCCCGTCACACGATCTGTCTTACTATCCGACTGTGCATACAAAAGACTGTAATTTCGAACTGCTTGCGGATAGTTCTGATTTTGGGTTTCGATATCCCCTGAGCGCAAAGCTGCTTTCGGTGAAAACTTCTGGTCACCTTCGGTGATAACAAGTTTAAAGAGTTTCAAGGCATTCGACAAATCGTTGTTACGATAATAGCTTTCTCCGCCCAAATAACGTGCTTCTGTCGCCAGTTTGCTGTTGGGATAATCGCGAATGAAATTCTGAAATGCTTTGATAGCTTGCGAATACTTCCCATCACCATAAAGCCCCTTGGCCGTTTCAAACTCCAATTTCTCGGTTTCGGTACTTTGTGGATTTTTCTTTTTATACTCCGATAGAACTTCTGACATTTCTTCCGAACGACCCGCGTTTTCGAGCGTCGCTTGCAAGCCTAATAACGCTTCTTTAGCAGCAGGTACATCCGAATATTCGGTCAGGATTTGTTTATAATCTCGAATAGCTTCTTCGTAGACTTGGATGTTGTTGTAGGCTAAGGCACGTTTCAACAAGGCAGGCGGAATCAAATAACTACGAGGTTTATCTTTCAGCAAACGTGTATAGGCCCGAATCGCCGCCTGGTAATTTCCTTTTTCTAAATCAATGTTCGCCGATTGAAACAAGGCATCATCCGCATAGCGGGAAGTTGGAAATTGGGCAATTACTTTGTCAAATTGAGCTTTTGCTTCCGTATCTTTTTCTTGATACGTCAAAATCAAGCCTTTTTGGTACAAAGCATAATCACGGTCTAATCGTCCGTCATTGATGGCTTTATCATACATGGCCGTTGCTTGCGCATAGTTTTTATCCGTCAAATAACAGTCGGCAACCCGAATCGTGGCATCTTCTATCGTTGGCGGTTCGCCTACACTTTTTCCTTTATTGATGTATTGTTGAAAATTGACAATGGCCGACTTATAATCTTTAGTGTTATAATAAGCATAACCTAACGAATATAAACTTCGAATGCCGTAAGGAGAAGTAGGATTGCTCCGAATCAATTGTTGATACATCCTAATAGCCTCACCGTAGCGGTTGAGTGCCGAAAATGCTTCTCCTTTTTGGAAAGTAGCCGCCGTTGCAATTTCACTATCGGGCGTGTACTTTAGGGATTTATCAAAATTCGCGATGGCTTGGGCGTACCGTTCAGCGTTAAAATCGGCAATCCCCAAGTTCATCGTCTGACGTTGGTAGGCGGCTTTGGTTAGTTCGTCCAATTTTTTTAGTTTTTCGATGTAAGCGACCGCTGCGGCGCTGTTATTTGATTTTGTGAGGGCCAAAATAGAAAGTTTAGTCGCCTCTGCTTCGTACTCACTGTTGGGGAAGTTCTTGATAAACTCCTGAAATTCAGTAAACGCGGCCGATTGATTGTTTAATTCTAGCTGCACTTTAGCATGATTAAACGACGCTTCTTCTTGAATAACTTTATTGAATTTCAATTTAGCCGCATTATCAAAACCCGTAAGTGCCGCTTGTGGATTTTTATTTTGCAAATGGCTGATGGCCAAAATATACGACCCAAACTGGCCTGTGGTATCTTTACGAGTAGCCACTCCTTTCAATTGATCTACGGCCGCAGTATAGTTACCTGCTTTAAAAAGCGAATGTCCGTATCGAAACTGAATGGGAGCTGGTATTTGTGTTTCCCTTCCTTTAAGTTGAACATACTGAGCGTAATATTTGGCGGCATCGTCATAGCTCCCCCGATTATACAAGACCTCTGCAACGTAGAGAGCCACATCGTTCAACTTTACCCCTCCCCCTTGCGAACGTCGAAGTAAAGGTTCAGCGTAAGCAATCAAATCATCGTAGCGCTCGGCTTGGTATAACGACGATACAATCCAATTAGGGGCATCCATTTTGTACTGAGGATGCGACTCAATGCTTTTAAAATTACGGTACGCTTCGTCGTATTTTTCGTTTTGGTAATTGATTACCCCCGAATAATAGGCCGAAGGCGCAAAATAATCGCTAGCGGCATCTTGCTGTACTTCCGTAAAAAACCGAAGAGCGGGTTGATACTGTTTTGTACTGTAATAAGACAAGCCTAGTTTATAACGGGTTTCGGTCGCGGCGTAATAGTTAGAACTACGTTCGAGGGCCTTGCTGAGGTACGTAATCGCATTGGCATAATCCCCTTGGTCGAAGTAATATTTCCCCAAATCGCTGTAAATGACGGCGGCTTTGGGATGTTCGGGGTGATTGCGAACAAAACGGTCAACGGCCAATTCTGCCTCGGGGGCATCGGCATACAAAGCGCATAGTGTGGTGTAGTACTCGGCCGTGACAGCAGTATAATCGTTGGTATTAAGCAAAGCAGGGCGTTTTTCTAAATAGTAACGAAACTCCTGCTTTGCGGCCGAATAATTGGATTTTTCAAAAAGTTCTATTCCGTTACGGAAGTGAACATCGGCCTCGGTGTAGCCGAGGGTGTTTTGGGCGAGAACCGCCTCCCACGAAAGGGCACAAATGGATAGGGATAGAAGGCTGCGTTTGAGAAACATATGATAATAGGAGGATGTAAAATCGAAAAGTACGATAAAAATTCCGTACAAGATTTATTTTTGCGAAAGAACGAAAAACAAACTTTAAAACGTATAAATTCTTTGGCTCTTTGCCCATAATTCGGTCTTCTCTGCTTACAAAACTCATAATGAACACGTTTCTAATCTTTTTTGGGGAATTATTGTTTCTGTTCTTTTCCTCAGCAGTACCAATTATAGATATGTATTAATAAAACTAGCTTGGTTATAGCTCCCCATTTACGACAATTTCCGCTCCAAAAAATTGCTTCTTTCGTAGAATAAGTCTATTTTTGCACTCCTTTTATCAAACAGAATACATTATTTTTTTTCATACAAACCAATGGCAAATCATAAGTCAGCACTAAAGAGAATCCGGGCCAACGAAACAAAACGCCTTAGAAATCGCTACCAACACAAAACTACACGTACAATGGTACGTAAGTTGCGTGACACCAAAGACCAAGTTGTTGCAGCTGAATTGTACAAAACAGTTTCTTCGATGCTCGACAGATTGGCTAAGAAAAATGTCATTCACAAAAACAAAGCAGGTAATCTCAAGTCAAAATTGGCGAAACACGTTAACCGCTTGGCAGTAGCTACTGCATAAATTGCTTTTTTTGCAAAGAAAAACCTTTAAAGCTGGTGCTTTAAGGGTTTTTTTGTATTATGCGCTTTCATATTCAGTACAATTGTTTGTAAAACCAGTTAACCATTACTTAAAACTCATGAAAAAAATGCGTTTGACATTGGGTGTGGCGTTGATAAGTGCTAGTGCAGCTATTGCCCAAAAACCCACCATTGATTTCAATGCTCGCGGAATCTTGGCCCTTTCTGACGGTGACATGGCGGCTTCGTCCGTAGTGGACGGAAAATTGATGAAAGAGGTAGGCGTGAAAGATGCCCTGACCGTGTACCCCCTTCCCTTGAAATTAGGCCAAGAAATTGGTAGCGCTCCCCTTCCAAACTCTGCCATAGGCTGGTCGCGAAATGCTGCTGTGATGTCGGATGGCCGTTATGCCTTCGTCATCGAAACGCGTGGGCAAACTACAGACAGCGTTAAGACGGTGAAAAGCGTAGCAACAGATTTTCCAGCGGGAAGTACCATGTACATTGTTGATATTTCCAACACAGCCAAACCTTCAACGCGTAAAGTTACCGTTGGTAAAAACCCCCTGGCAGTTGATATGTTGGGAAGTAATATCCTTATCACTTCAGAAGAAGCCGCTAAAGAGTTGCGCATGTTTGAAATCGGCGCAGGGGGATTGCCAACTCGTAACGTCCCGATTGCGCTTAATCTTCAAAACGCCCGCGCTACTGATGTGACTTGGCATCCAGATGGCGAGTTTATTGCCATTACGGTAGAAGAAACCAAAGAAATTTGGCTCTATAAAGCAAAACGTAATCCTCAAGGAAAAATCGCTACGTTTGAACCTTTCGGAACACCTGCCAAATTGAGCGGCAAACCTGGGATTGGTTCATTTACTCCTGACGGAAGTTTGTTCATTGTCTCTGACTTGAAAGATGGCTCAGCGGGGGAACTCGTTGCTATCCAATTCAACACAACTGCCGCTGATCCTAAAACCGCTGAACACAAAATTGTGGCCCAAACAGCAGTAGGTGCAGGGGTTGAAAGTTTTGCCATTAGCCCAGAAGGCTCAATGATTGTTACGGCAAACAAAGCCAACTCAATTCAACCTTGGGAAGGCAATGTAGGCAAGGCGAGCGTCTCGTTAATGACGTTGACGAAGGATGGTAAAGCAACTAAAGTGGCTGATTACGACATCGACGGTATTGCCCCTGAAAGCATTATTTTTGACAAATCAGGTGAAAACATAGCCGTCTCGGTGTACGAATATTTTGACTATGGTCGTCGCGATGGCGGTATTGAGTTCTTCAAAGTCAACAAAGGTGGTGCTCCTTCGTTGACGAAGCAAATGGCCAAAATTAGCGCTCCTAAAGGATGCCATACGGTTAAATTGATTCCTTAGCACTCAGTATATACTACACAAAAGCCGATGCCTGAAAAGGTGTCGGCTTTTTTTGTAATCACAGAAATTTTATCGACCTTCATCCATCACATATTTTTCATTTTACGCATGGAATTTTCACACATTCAAGAGGCAGTCGACTTTCTTAAAAACCAAACGCAAAATTTGCAGCCGCAAGTGGGCATTATTTTGGGTACGGGACTTGGCAGCCTTGTCGATGACATCGCCATTCAAGCAAGTATTTCGTACGAAAACATTCCTCATTTTCCTGTTTCGACCGTCGAGTCGCACAAGGGTAAACTTCTATTTGGAACACTTTCAGGCAAGAAAGTGGTATGTATGCAAGGACGTTTTCATTATTATGAAGGATATTCGATGCAACAAGTATCATTGCCAGTTCGGGTCATGAAATTGTTGGGAATTGAGCAATTAATTGTTTCCAATGCCGCAGGAGGACTTAATCCATCCTACCAAACCAGCGATTTGATGTTGATTCAAGACCACATCAGCTTGTTTTTACCTGAAAACCCACTCCGTGGCACCAACCTCCACGAATTGGGCGACCGATTCCCCGATATGAGTGAAGTGTATGACTCAATAATGCTTGAAAAAGCCGTCCAAATTGCTGAATCGCAGCAGATTCGTGCGCACAAAGGGGTTTACGTAAGCGTAACAGGGCCGCAACTCGAAACCCGTGCCGAATACCGAATGTTACGCCAACTGGGAGCGGATGCCGTAGGAATGAGCACCGTACCCGAAGTTATCGTGGCACGCCACATGAACCTTCCCGTTTTTGGGATTTCGGTCATCACCGATATGTGCATTCCTGAAACCCTCGAAAAAGCTGAATTGAGCAAAATTTTAGCGGCCGCTTATAAAGCAGAGCCGCTTATGACATTGATTATAAAAGAATTGTTGAAATAAGTTATTGGTGTTAACCGTTAATGCCTTTAAACCTAGTTCACACTTCTTTCCAATGACTCAAAGTTCATCATGTTCGTCCGTTCTTCTTTTTTACGAATCCCGAAGTTGTAAACCAAGTTTAGACCAAAACGACGTGTATCACCCCAGCGCATCCCTGAGGCGCTGATGCTACCTTGTTTCAAAGTAAATTCGTTACGCGAGGTATAAAAAATGTCATTTACCGACAACGTCACCGTCATTTTGCGGTTAAAAAATCGACGGTTTACGTTCATATTTAACGAACCAAAATTACTTAATTCATAAAACTGCAATTGACCTTTGAGACGAACAAACCCGTTAAAACTTAGCGTGGAGCGGTTGTCTAGTTTTAATTGGTGAAATGTAAAAATAGACCACGAACCGCGCTGAAACGTCAGCGGTTTACCCTCGTACAAGCCCTCGTATTTGTTGTGGTTAAATTGAGTACCTACAACAAAAAAATACGTTCCCCCTGGAGGAATAGCGCCAATGAGTCGAAAATACGTTTCCTCGTTTCTACCCAAATTATCGTACGTCCGAAAAGCTACACTTGGATTTTTAGGGTCTTGATAAACCACGTTGGTAAAAATATCGCTGGTGTAGTTTTTTCCAATGGCAAAAATAGGTCGTTCCTCCACGCTAACATTGGCTTCAATGTTTTGGGTAAACTGAGGACGAAGTGTCGGATTTCCTGCTTCGTACAAATACTGATCCAAATACCGCTGGGAAGGATTAAGATATTCATAAACAGGGCGCGTAATCGAACGGCGGTACACCAAGTAGCCACGTAATTCGTACCCTGCAATTTTGGTCAAACGACGGCTCAGGTACACATAGGGAAATAAATCAACGCGTTGTATTTTAAAGGTAGTATCGTTGGGGACTCGCTGATGACCGTTCATGTTGGTGGATTCCAAGCGAAGTCCTGCTTTTAACGTAATGGAATTGAACACTTTGGAACCCTGAAGGTAGGCCGCATTGATATTTTCTTGGTAATCGAAACGGCGCGTTCTCGCCACATCTACTCGACGAATATCAGACACGGAATTGAAATATTTTGTGTCATTTTCGAACCACTGAAAAGCAGCTTTCAACCCTGCTTCCAATGTCAATTTGTGAGAGAATAGGTATTTTAAATCGGTTCGGGCACTCAACGAATGGCGATCATTTCCCAAAGTTCCATCGCCACTGGTTCTAAATGTAGTCGGCAAAACAAAATCCGTCGAAAAAAGTTGGTTGCTTTGATTAGTCGAAAAACTGTAGGACGCTTCAGTAACCATCTCTGAGCCTAAGGTATCCAACTTATATTTTGCAGCAATGTCCTGATTAAACAAGAAAGCATTGGTTTTACTTTGTAGTTCGTTAATATTCTCAACCACTAATTTATCGGTGCTTAGGCTTTTAATTTCGTTATGGTTGTCGGCCTCGGAATGGTATCGGTTCCAAGAAATTCGGTCATCAAAATTTAATTCCCACTTTTTTGAAGGGGTAAACCCCATCCCAAAACCCGTATAAAATGCCTGGCTCGGAGTAGTTGTATAGGAACGTTGGCTTAAAAGTGAATCTAACGTAAATGGGCGATTAGTTTCCACTTGATCGTATGAGTTTCGACGGTTGTAATTTATTACTACGTACGAAGTTTTATTTTCGTTGTTATTATTGACGGTCACGCCCAAAAGTTGGTTTCCAAACCTTCCCTGATTCACGCCTGCATTAATACTTCCAGTTACACCAATTTTCACCCCTTTTTTGAGGACTACATTCACAACCCCTCCACTTCCGCTGGCGTCGAACCTTGCCGAAGGGGTGCGTAAAATTTCAATTTTGGCAATGCTGCTGGGAGGAAGGTTTTTCAATAGGGAAGCAATGTCAGCCGCACTTAATTTTTGTTCCCGGCCATTGATATAAACAGTCGCGGGAGTTGTGCTGCTCAAATAAATATTCCCATCAGAATCCACAAAAATCCCAGGAATTTTTTCCATGACTTCCATCGCACTTGTGCTGCTATTGGCAATAGGCTCAGGGTCCACCACTGTTTTGTCGTCCTCTTGCTGAATCAGCGGTTTAGGTCCCGTCACCACAACTTCGTTCAGGGTGGTTCTATCCACTTCCATTAAAAAAGTAAAAGTAGACTGCGTTTGGGTTGGAGCAATTATTTTCCGAAGCGGTTTGAAACCGACCGAAGTAGCTTCCAGTAAAAACTGTCTTCCAACCACAAGGGAAAACTGGGCTTTCCCAGCGGTATCAGCCACTGCAAACATTTTTTTTGTAGAATCCGAGCGATCGGATAAGCGCAGAGTTGCCCCGATGACAGGAGCTTTAGTTGCGTCTAAAAGTTGAATTTGAAGTTTTTGAGCAAATATGCTATACAATGAAAAACACAAAAAGAACAAACAAAGAAAACTACGTTTCATAAACATTGGTGTTTAACTAATAATTATAATTACCTACTTGCCCCCCTAGATAGCCTAGCGGAAACACTTAAATTTCCATTAAAAAATCCTCGCCTTTTAACAAAGCGAGGATGAATGTTGATTTGTCTAACCTCTTACCGTTGTTGCTGCAACTGCGCCCTGATTTGATTGGCCGCCGCCACATTGCCTTGTCGCTCGTAGGCAATAGCCAAGTATTGTGCCGCATCGCGGTTGGTCGGATCTTGGCTAAGGACTTCATTCAGCATAAATACAGCATTATCGTTTTGATTCAAGTTAATGTATGCAATGGCCATAGTAGTCATTGCCCCTAAATATTCAGGAAAAATCTCCAGTGCTTTTTGGCTTTCCTGCAACGATTCATTGAATTTACCCACATTTACATACGCGTTGGCCAAATACAAGCGTACCACTTCGTTGTTAGCGTCGAGTTGGCGCGCTTTTTCTAAGTACGGAATCGACTCCTGAATTTTCCCCTGCTTAATTAACTGAATCCCTATGAAGTCATCTTTACTTACCCGTTTTACAATGAATCCAATCGGTGCCCCGTTAACTTCGATTTTATGGATAGTTCCCGCAGGAGGAAATACAGCAGGATTTTTAAAATGGCTTGGATTGAGATGACCCGTTAAGAAAACGCCGTAGTCCCAATCAAACTCTGAGCGTTGGTAATACCGACGATACGCCATTTTCAACTTTGGATAATCGGTAAAATAGTCTTTCAACGGCACAAAATAGTCGCTCGCAATGATAACCGAATCTTTTTGAATAGCGGGGATATTTATCTTCATCCAATCAGCGATTTCGCGGGTACTTACCCCAAAGTAGTCCATTTCATACTTTGCAAAAGCACCTTTGGTTCCTCCCGTAAGTTCGTTATAATACGTATATTGATACGGATGATTTTTAACCATAAACCAAAGAGGCAGTGCCATCGAGCTGGCAAGTATACCCACTAAGACTTTTTGTCCAATTCCATTAAAACGACGGAAGAAATACTCAAATCCCACCGCCGTCAGAGCTATCAGCGGAGGATAAATAAAAGTTGTATGGCGCCAGCCGTTGTAAAATGCAGAATGCTTTGACACTCCATATAGCCAAGGGAAGAGTGCCACAAACAAAACCAAAAACAAATACCGTTGGTTAAAATGGCGCCGTGCCAACGGAAACGCAACTAAAAACACAACTACTCCAAGTAAAAAGTACAGAGGCGTCGAAACCATCATGTATTTTGGCACGTAATACCATGGAAGTGATGTGGAATAAATTTTGGTTCCTTCAAAAAGGGTTTTAATACTAATTGGAAAGTTGGTAAGTGTTTCAAGCGCCGTAAGAGGATTCTTAAAAGGGTTTGCCAGAGCAAATGGCCAAAACAAAATTCCGAGCAGATAACCTCCAAGAATTGCAACTCCCGTTTTAAGAAGTACATTTTTTAGCACCGAACTATCTCCGAATACCGCTTGACGTACTTGCTTACGTAGTAAAACTTCTACCCCTACAAAAAAAGGTACGTAGGCCACGAGGGCCAACCCTGGTGCACGGCTACCCAAGCCAATGCCAATCCCCACGATGATCAACAAGGTGGTTTTCCACGTTGGTTGAGGTAGCTCTTGAATGAATTTAATTAAGGAACAAATGGTTAGGATATATCCTGCAGCAAAGGTGATGTCCTTGGGGCTATTCATTGAATCCCCAAACAAACGGGGTGAAAAAACTGCAAATAGCATGGCCAACAATCCCGTTCTCCAGTTTCCACCGAGCAAATACCCCATTAGACCCGTTGCTACGAAAATGAGCACCCCCATCAACGAAAGTAAAAGGTGACGAATGGTGTAAGGGTCAGCACCTGTTGTGCGATAGATGGCAGCCGAAATTAAATCAAGCGTTGGCCCATAACAGTACATCACTTCCCCTCCACGAGGCGCATAAGTAAGGGCCTCCTTCTTTTCGCCAAAACTTGTAAAATAATCAAGGCACAATTCTCCATAAGCCTTGTTACCCCATTCATCGGCAGTTATTCCGTACTGAGTACTTAAAATGGGCATTCCAACTAGCAAAACAAGCGCAATGCCCCAAAATATTTTGCGAAAAAGTTGGTCATTTATAGCAGGATTTACTGGCGTTTTTGCTTCTACCCCTGAGAAGCTTTCTGAAGATAAAACCGTAGATGAAGCAGGTTCAACTTGCTGTTTTTGAGGAGCTTTAATAGATTGGGGGAGTCCCTTCTTAGATTTTGACATAACCGCACAAATTAGAAAACAAACCAAATGTAAGGTGATACGCCCAATATCTCCAAAACTGTGCCAAAAATTAAAAAACGTTATCTTTGCAGTGCCCTCAACCAACGGGCTAACCACCGATGATTCAATCGTTGCTTTTTTCGTTATTACTTTGGATTTGGGATAATCGTTCCTTCGATACGATTTCACGATCTAACCGTGCAAAAGTGGAAGGACAGGAAGCCTACAACGAAAAACAATATAAACGAGCCCTTGAAGCCTATCAGACTATTTCAACTACGTCGCTGTTTGCCGAGCCAGAGTCTCGCCTTAATTTGGCACACACGTATTTTCAATTGAACCAACTTCGTAATGCCAAAAAATACTACACAAAACTAGCCAAAGTCTCTAACGTGTTTCTAGCCTCACGAGCCTTGAATCAATTAGGTATCATCGAAACTCTTGACAAAGATACGGCACAAGCTTTGCTTTATTTTCGACAAAGTTTACGATTAAACCCCGATAATGACAGGGCACAATATAATTTTGAACTGTTGAAAAAACGGTTTAATGGGAAGGAAAAGCAAACACGCCAAAATATTCCGCAACAAAACCCTGAAAAAAAACAAACCGAAACTGAGCAATCGAAAATACAAACTCAGCAAACGGAAGAAAAAAAGAATTTGTTGAATCAGCTCAAAAATTTAAAAATGAGTGAAGAACAAGCAATGATAATTTTGGAAGCTATGAAAGCCTCTGAAATACAATATTTACAACAAAAACGCCACCAATCTACCGTTAAGGACGATAGCAATGGGAAGTGGTAAAAATAGAATAGATTAAAAGCATCCACTAATAACTAACGCATAGCGTGCAAACTCTCAATCAAACCAATTTTCAGTTTCCCAATCAAACGGGATTTTACCGCGGGAAAGTCCGTGATGTATATAGTTTTGAAAACTGTGTTGTCATGATTGCCAGCGATCGCATTTCGGCATTTGATGTCATTTTACCACGAGCGATTCCGTTTAAAGGGCAAGTGTTAAACCAAATTGCAGAACATTTCCTTCTAGCAACGTCCGACATCGTTCCCAATTGGCTTATTGAGGTTCCCGACCCCAATGCCAGTATAGGAAAAAAATGCGTCACCTACCCTGTTGAAATGGTTGTACGTGGGTATCTTGCAGGTCATGCGGCACGCGAGTATAAAGCAGGCAAACGTACGCTTTGTGGCGTAGCTTTGCCCGAAGGCTTGAAAGAGAACGACAAGCTTCCGACGCCCATCATTACCCCAACAACCAAAGCCCACGAAGGACACGACGAGGACATTTCTCGCGAGGAAATTTTGACGCAAGGCATTGTTTCGGAACAAGAATACGTTCAACTCGAAAAATATGCGTTAGCACTTTTTGCTCGAGGAACCGAAATGGCCGCCCAACAAGGTTTGATTTTGGTAGATACTAAATATGAATTTGGCAGTAACGACGGTACCATTTACCTCATCGACGAAGTACACACACCAGACTCCTCTCGTTATTTTTACGCAGATACATACGAGGAGAATCAACAAAAAGGCATTGCTCAAAAACAATTATCGAAAGAATTTGTTCGTGAATGGCTCATTGCCAATGGCTTTCAAGGCAAAGAAGGGCAAATTGTTCCTAAAATGTCAGACGAATGGGTGAACCAAATTTCAGTTCGATACATTGAGTTATACGAAAAAGTCACTGGCAAATCGTTTATAAAATCTGAAACTGAAGATATCTTAACCCGCATTGAAGAAAATGTCACTCGTTCTTTAACTTTGAATTTGAAATAGACCTTTATTCAATTATGACACATACCATTCAAAAACACGAACAATACGCCCTTGTCAACATTCACGAAGCTTCATTTGGCGATGCCATGGCTACTGAATTAGAAACTGTCGCACGTGGACTGTTTCGAGAAGGATTTCATAACTTGATTCTCAATTTTGCTACAGCAACCACCATCACATCTGCAGGAATAAGTATTCTTAAAAAAATCAACATGCTATGCTCACGTGAGTTGGGGTTGATGGTGTTAGTTTCCGACAACGACGACTTTGTTGATTTGCTCATCGACGGCAAAATGCGCGACGTGACCATTCTACCAAGTGTAGAAGAAGGTATCGACGCTGTATTTATGAACGATTTAGAAAATGAGTTCGGCGCCGAAAGTGATGACTTCAACGACGATGATATGGACGAAGACGGTTATACTCAGAGCGAAAAACCTTAATGCAATTTACTGTCACCATTTTAGGGGCGGGTTCGGCCACCCCAACTTTAAACCGTCATCCTTCTTCGCAATTAATCAGTTACGAAAGTGAAAACTTTCTGATTGACTGCGGAGAAGGTACGCAGTTTCGTTTGCTCGAATATAAAATTCGTCCTGGTAAACTCAAGGGAATTTTTATCAGCCATTTACACGGCGACCATTATTTTGGGCTCATTGGGCTGTTGTCCAGTCTCAACCTCGGAGGCCGTACCGAAGATTTACTTTTATTTGGCCCTCAAGGACTGGATGAGATATTGACCTTACAGTTTAAGTATTCGCAAACACCTTTACAGTTTCGAATCATTTATGTCCCAACCAACACCACTCAGTCTACCCTTCTATACGAGCACTCCTGCTTCAACGTTTATACCATTCCTCTCAACCATCGTATTCCATGTGCAGGTTTTTTGTTTCAAGAAAAACTGCACAAACGAAAACTCATCAAGGAGAAAATTACGGAGGATATTCCATTTGATTATTTACGACAATTAAAAAACGAAGAAGATATTTACGACGAAGGAGGCAATTTACAGTATAGCGTTGCAGACTACACTTTACCTGCACCACCTTCGAGAAGTTATGCATATTGTTCTGACACCTGCTACGACGAGTCGATTATTCCCATTATTAGAGGAGTTTCGCTTTTGTACCACGAAGCCACTTTTCAGGATGATTTGGCGCACCAAGCAGCCGCACGGTTTCATTCAACCGCCCGCGAAGCCGCTACCATTGCTCATAAAGCAAACGTGGGCCAACTTTTGATTGGCCATTTTTCGTCGCGTTACAAAAAAGTTGATTCTTTTTTAAATGAAGCTCAGTCGGTTTTCCCTAACTCACACATTGCCGAAGAAGGAACTACCTTTAATATACTTTCAGTACCTTCAGCTGATGCTTCCCTCCTACCCGATACTTAGGTAAACTAACTTTAGCGCACAATATCCCCAAAGAAGCAATCCCTCCCGCAATCACGGCAGTTTTAGGGTCAAATTGAAGTTTAAAATCTACACCGCCTCGGTAAATAAAAGTATCAGTCAATAATAAAACAGCCCCTGCCGCTGGAAGCATAAAAGCCCCTTGAGTTACAAATGGGATATTTCGGCTCAATCGTATTTTGCGCACCTCTGAAAGTTTTACCTCCGTATGTTCGTATTCTGCCAAAATTTCGTTGTAATTGGAGTATGTAAAGGAACTATCTGAGATAGCCATAATCGTTTCTTTACTTTTCTTACGCTTATTTTTGGTCGAAAAAATCAATTCATCCCCTATAAAAAAACGATAGCGACGGATTTTCCCCATTTTAAGAACGTCAAGCACTAAATATCTTCCATCGTCTTTAGTGAGGATTGCTCGATATTGCGGATTTTGTTTTAGGAATAATTCGTTAGCATCCAATCTTTGCTGGGGTTGAGCAAAAGCACTCCCTATACCTGAAATAAAAATGAGCAATAAATAGATTTCTTTTTTCATGGCTAAATGTTTTATGTCTAACGTTAATACTCTCCATTTCAGTACTAAGGTAAATATCTTACGAAACAAAAATGATTAGATTTCCATTAGTTTTTTTAAATCAACAAGTAGGCCAGTTATAAAAAGGGCCTCTTCACCCTTCAAGGTAAGAGGCCCACTATCTATAAAAGTAGCAATATTAACTGCCAAACGTAGCAATTGTACCTTGTACTTCGGCTTTAAAGTGTACGATAAACTCCTCCAAAGGCATTTGACCCAAGTCACCTTGACCTTTACGACGCACCGACACCTTACGTTCTTCTTGTTCTTTTTCACCAACAATTAGCATGTATGGTAATTTATTCACCTCTGCATCACGGATTTTACGGCCAATTTTTTCATCACGGTGATCTACATATCCACGAATATCCGCTTCCTGCAATTGCAAAAATACATCATTGGCAAAATCTTGATATTTCTCCGAAATAGGCAATACTGCAATTTGATCGGGTGATAACCACAGTGGAAAATTTCCTGCGGTGTTTTCAATCAAAATCGCGATGAAACGCTCCAACGAACCAAACGGTGCGCGGTGAATCATTACAGGACGATGCTTTCCGCCATCAGAACCCATGTATTCGAGATCAAAACGCTGCGGCAACTGATAATCTACCTGAATAGTACCTAATTGCCATTTACGCCCCAAAGCATCTTTCACCATAAAATCAAGCTTAGGTCCGTAAAAAGCAGCTTCACCCAATTCGGTCACTGTATTCAACCCTTTCTCCGCAGCTGCTTCGATGATGGCACTTTCCGCCTTGTTCCAATCGTCATCACTACCGAAGTATTTTTCGGGTTTCTCGGGGTCGCGCAGTGAAATTTGGGCACTGTAGTTTTCAAAACCTAATGAACGGAATACGTATTGAACCAAATCAATCACACGCATAAACTCCTCTTTCACTTGGTCTGCTCGGCAGAAAATGTGGGCGTCATCTTGTGTAAAACCACGTACACGAGTCAAGCCGTGCAATTCTCCACTTTGTTCGTAACGGTAAACCGTGCCAAACTCAGCCAAGCGCAACGGGAGCTCACGGTACGAACGAGGACGAGCTTTATAAATTTCGCAGTGGTGGGGGCAGTTCATGGGTTTCAACATAAACTCCTCACCTTCTTCAGGCGTATGTATCGGCTGGAATGAGTCTTTCCCGTATTTCTCCCAGTGTCCCGAAGTAATGTATAATTGTTTACCCCCAATGTGCGGAGTTACAACAGGTGAATACCCCGCCCGTACCTGCGCACGACGAAGGAAGCTTTCTAAACGTTCACGCAACAAAGCTCCTTTTGGTAACCACAATGGCAACCCTTGACCCACCTTTTCAGAAAAAGTAAACAATTCCAATTCTTTTCCTAATTTACGGTGGTCACGTTTTTTAGCTTCTTCTAAAACGTGAATGTAATCGTCGAGTTCTTTTTGTTTAGGAAACGTAACCGCATAGACCCTTGTTAGCATTGGGCGTTTTTCATCACCACGCCAATAGGCTCCTGCAACGTTCATGATTTTGGCGGCTTTGATAAAGCCTGTATTTGGAATATGGGGTCCACGGCATAAGTCAGTAAAATTACCTTGTTCATAAAACGTAATTTGGCCATCCTCCAACCCGTCAATCAATTCCAATTTATATTCGTCGCTCTTTTCAGTGAAATACGTAATCGCATCGGCTTTGCTGACTTCGCTTCGTTTGTAGTCATTTTTTTGGCGTGCCAACTCAAGCATTTTCTCTTCTACTTTCTTGAAGTCGTCCTGCGAGAACGTTTTTCCTCCCAAGTCAATATCGTAGTAGAAACCCGTTTCGATGGCAGGCCCTATTCCAAATTTGGTTCCAGGATACAACGCTTCGATGGCTTCGGCCAACAAGTGAGCCGACGAATGCCAAAAAGTTGCTTTTCCTTCGGTATCGTTCCAAGTTAATAATTGGACGTTGGCATCCGACGTGATGGGGCGTGAAGCGTCCCATACTTGTCCATTTATTTTGGCAGCCAACACATTTCGTGCTAGCCCTTCGCTGATACTCAGCGCAATGTCCATACTGGACACCCCTGCGGCATACTTACGAATGCTACCGTCAGGCAAGGTAATGTTAATTTGTTCAGGCATTTTGTTAAATTGTTTGGAGATACAACCCATATCCTCATTGGCGCACGATTAAACGACAACCATCTACCCTTTGTACTTTATGGGGTGCTTAAGCGCAAAATTGGGCTTTTTTCTGAATTTTGCCAACCTACTTAGGGTTTGATTTTGAAGTTTCGGCTGGTATCCGACTTAGTTTTCAACTGAAGGTTCGGCTTTAGGGCATCAATTTGTACTCTCGATGGGTCTAAAGCCTTTTCGGGGGCATTCGTTTCATCTTCGGCCTCTGCCACAGCTTGAGGAGCGGAGAGAGGCAAAATTCCATACGTTTCTAAGTATATTTTACGTTGTTGTGCCCGATACAATCGCCCTCTCGACCGCCAATCCGCGGGGTCTTGCTCGCTCGCAAGGGTATATTGTTCAATTGAATCGTCTAAGTTCCCTATTCTATCATAAGCAGTACCCAACAAAAAGTGGATTTGAGGGTATTGAGGATTATAACGCTCAACTTTCTGAAAACTTTTAATGGCTTGAGTAATATTATTCCATTTCAGGTAAACCATTCCTGCGTAAAAATCAGCAACGTAATTCGTGGAATCAAACAAAATGGCTTTGCGGTAGCTAATCAGAGCACTATCCAAACGTTTTTGGTTAAAAAACATCATTCCTTGTACAAAGTAAAGTTCTGATTCTTTGGGAAAGTATTTTAATCCAACTTTTGAAATGTCACGTGCTTGGTCGTACTCTCGCAAGCGAGTATGAATGGATGTCAGTTCCACATAGGCAGGCAAAAAGCGAGGTTTTAAATCCAATGCTCTCTGCATCAGTGCAATACCCGAAAGTGTATCGCCTTGCCGAGCATCCAACAATCCCGTATAGAAATAGGCTTCTCCGTCGTAGGGAGCCATTTGAAGTGCCTTAGCTAAATACAATCTTGCTTGTCGAAACTGACGCTTTTGTTGGGTTAAGTCTCCCAATAATACGTACAACTCCGGGGTATCTTGCTGAAGTACTTCCGCACGACGAGCAGAAGCCAAAGCTTCGTCGTATTTTTTTAATTGGCGCAATATCCTAGCGTGGGTTAATAGAAACAATCCATTGCTAGGACTAATGTCTAATGCCTGCTCAATATCTTCGAGAGCTCGGTCATAATCCCGTAAAGCCACATAAAGTTCAGCACGTTTGTGGTAATTGACTGCCGAACGGGGAGCTCTTCGAATCACATTCGTTAAATAGTCAATCCCCACTCTGATACGCTTGGTAGCATCATCGGAGGGTAAAGGTGGGATGCGGGTAATTTGATGGGTATCGTTTGAGCAGCCCCAAAGACTCACTACCGCAAAAAAAAGATAAACAATTGGCGAAATCCCTTTCAAAATAGTCGGTTCGGATTATTGTGGTACAAATTTCGAGAAAGTTTTGGGGAAAACCATCATATAAGTTTATTTTCAACCTGCCAATTCTACCTACCTACCTCTTTCATGGTTGATACAACAGGACGATATGACGCAAACTTTCTATACATAAGTTTTCCTATTTCTACGTAAATGGCACTTTCCAGGGTATTTTCTGCCAAATTGTCATTTTTAACACATTAAAAAACTACTGGCACACTCGTTGTACAAATAAGCCTCGGAAGAGGGAAGAAACAGCCAAAAGTGTTCCCCTCGCTAATTCTGTTAAACGAGTGCTCAACCGCTCACTTAAAATTTACTACTAATGGGAAAAATAATTGGAATTGACTTAGGCACTACTAACTCGTGTGTGGCCGTAATGGAAGGGAACGAACCCGTCGTAATTGCCAACAGCGAAGGTGCACGCACCACCCCTTCGGTGGTAGCATTTATGGACAACGGTAACGGCGAACGCAAAGTAGGTGCTCCTGCAAAACGTCAAGCCATTACCAATCCTCACAATACCATTTCTTCTATCAAGCGTTTCATGGGTAAGCGTTTTAGCGAAGTTGGAAGCGAAATTAAAACTGTAGCCTATACCGTAGAACAAGGCGCAAATAACACCCCACGAGTGCGTATCGGCGAGCATTTGTTTACTCCTCAACAAATTTCGGCCCACATTTTAACAAAAATGAAGCAAACTGCCGAAGATTACCTCGGGCAAACAGTGACTGAAGCTGTGATTACGGTACCTGCGTATTTTAACGATGCAGAACGCCAAGCCACCAAAGAAGCGGGTATCATCGCTGGCTTGGATGTGAAGCGTATAATCAACGAACCAACAGCAGCAGCCTTAGCTTACGGATTGGACAAACAAGGGAAAGACATCAAAATTGCTGTTTTCGACTTAGGTGGTGGTACGTTCGACGTATCTATCCTTGAATTAGGAGATGGGGTATTTGAAGTAAAATCCACCGATGGTGATACTCACTTAGGTGGTGATGACTTTGACCAAGTAATCATCGATTGGTTGGCCGATGAATTTAAGAAAGACGAAGGCATCGACCTCCGCCAAGATGCAATGGCGCTTCAACGTTTGAAAGAAGCGGCTGAAAAAGCAAAAATTGAGTTGTCTAGCTCAACACAGTCAGAAATCAACTTACCTTATATATTTCCAGTAAACGGAATTCCAAAACACTTGGTACGTTCACTGACGAAAGCGAAGTTTGAGCAGTTGGCCGACAGCCTGTTCCAACGCATGATGGAGCCTTGCAAGCGTGCAATGAACAACTCAGGTCTTCGTATGTCAGATATTGACGAAGTAATCTTGGTAGGTGGTTCAACTCGTATTCCACGCGTTCAAGAGGAAGTGGAGAAATTCTTTGGCAAAAAACCTTCGAAAAACGTAAACCCTGACGAAGCAGTTGCCATCGGTGCAGCTGTTCAGGGTGGTGTTTTGACGGGTGAAGTAAAAGATGTACTATTGCTCGACGTGATTCCGTTATCATTGGGTATCGAAACGTTAGGCGGTGTTTTCACTAAATTAATTGAAGCCAACACGACCATTCCAAGTAAAAAATCAGAAACGTTCTCGACGGCTTCCGATAACCAGCCTTCGGTAGAATTACACGTGTTGCAAGGTGAGCGCCCAATGGCCTCTCAAAACCGTACCCTCGGTCGTTTCCACCTCGACGGTATTCCACCAGCACCACGCGGTGTACCACAAATCGAAGTAACCTTTGACGTGGATGCCAACGGTATCTTAAACGTAACGGCTAAAGATAAAGGAACGGGTAAAGAGCAAAAAATCCGCATCGAGGCATCAAGCGGTCTTTCGGATGCTGAAATACAGCGTATGCGCGAAGAAGCCAAAGCCAACGAAGCTGCTGACAAAGCTGCTCGCGAGGAAATCGAGAAAATCAACCAAGCTGATTCAATGATTTTTAGCACGGAAAAGCAGCTGAAAGAATACGGCGATAAACTTTCGGCAGGAAACAAATCGGCCATCGAAGGAGCGCTGGAAGAACTCCGTACCGCACACAGTAACCGCAATGCTGCCGCTATCGATACCGCCATGGCCAAAATCACTGAAGCTTGGAACGCCGCTTCGCAGGAAATCTACGCCGCAGGCGCTGACGCAGGTACACCGCAAGACCCATCGGCAGGTAGCCAACAAGCTAACACGGGTAACAACCAAGAAGGTGAGTTTGTCAACTTTGAAGAAGTGAAGTAGTTTTGGGAACAAAAGAATGCCAATTTCTTGCGAATCATGCCACAAAACTAGCTTTTTGAATCGTATGAATTATTTCATTTTGGCTGTTAATTATGCCATAAAGTGAGCTAAACGAAATTTTTACTTATTATTTACCAAAGATGTAAAAAACAACGCCGAGGTGAATACCTCGGCGTTGTCGATTCAATCATTGATTATTCAAACCCAATAATAATTTTTAAATGGAGTACAGTCCACTAATTCGCTTGTAGGCGCACCAATTTTGAAAAGGCTTGCTCCTTGTATTTTCCTGTCAACGTAAGTGAAACAATACTCCCTGCTTTTGGAACAGCTACCCCAAACTCCGCCCATGTCTTCGTAATAGTCGCACGGCCTTTTGCGTCAGTAGTTACGTCAGCTATTTTTACTCCTGCACGGGTTGTCAGTGCAAGGCTCAAACCTGTGACTGCAATAGAATCAATGCCTTTGGTATAATTCAAGATATTTGTCTTGTCCAACTCAAAAATTCGAACACTAACCGTAGCCTGAGTGCTTGACGCAGAAGACCGCACAGTAGGCTCAGTTGTAAAACCACCGCCATCGCCCACGGCATTGTCAAAAACCAACAGCACAGGAGCAACTACCCTGTCTACGAACGGGTCTTCTACTTTGCAGGAAACAACTGCACAGGCTGCAGCCACAAATAAGAATATTTTCAAAGTTTTCATTGGTTCATCAGTTTTGTTGAAACATTCATTTAAAATAAATTTTATACTCGTTCCTCTACACCTTTGACAATCGAACGGCTTTACGTCCAATCAAGGTCGGAACAAATCCAATCAAAATGAGAATAATTCCTGTGATGGCAATCGTACTGGTATGAGCAAAAAACGTTCCTGTTGATAGAATCCCTAAAATCAACAAGGTGGAAAATGGCAACGAAAAAGCCATCACTAATACGGCCAATTCGGCATTGAAAGTGCGGCGTTCTTTCGGAATTTCCAACGCTTCCTCGCGGGAATTGAACGCTGAAATGTGCGCAAAAGGCCAAAAACTCGCCGAACTCAAGGGTATTACGGTCGCCAAAAGAATCATGGTAGAATCATGCAGCCCCAATAACGTGATAAGTGCAGCACTGAACAACATCGTTAAACCCGCACGAAAAACAAGTAAAGATGCTATCAAACGTTTTTTACGCTGCTTGAGCTGAACCGCTACTCCAATAAAAATCAGCACCAAAGGCGTCATCATGGCGCTCGTTTTATCAAATACCTCCTGAACAATCGTCGGAAGTGCCTTGAAGTTTAATCCAAAACCCAACAAAATCGCTGCCGATATAATGATGATATTAATGGGTTCTTGCACCAAATTCAACAACAAACTTTTTATTTTTTCCCCTATTTTCGTCTCTTCCGACTTCGTATTTTTGAGAAACATGTTCATGGCAACAATGTACAAGAAAATCAAGGCAAAAAACTTGTTACCTACATCCCCCAACGCTGCCATCGCGACGCTTTCTTCCCCTAAAAACTCGGCAATGAAAGGAAAACAAGACAACCCAGGCGCCAACGATGGCAACAACATTACCAACGTACGCCCCATTGAACTGTCTTTTTCAATTCCAAAAAAGGGAAAAGCTAAAGATGCTGTGAAATACATAAAAAAGTTAAACGATAGCGTAAGCGCAGGAACCATAATCAGTTTGGCATCGACATCAATTTTCATTAACGCAATAAAAATTGTGGCAGGAAGCGCCACCGACAGCACCATTTCTTTGATACCGTTGGTTTGTTCTTTTTTAAACTTAGAACGCAGTAGAAGTCCCAACCCAATCAATGCTAGCAGGGTTATGGCTTTTTGTAAAGCTTCACTCATAAATAAATGTGGAAAAATAACAAATCGTGGGTGTAGATAGGCGTGCTACCTACACCGCTCTACTTTTTTCAAACTTAGCTTATTGCCTCAAGTGTGCTTACAAACTGCTTGATTTCGTCCATTGTACCCATACTTACGCGGCACCAAGGCTTACCTTGAATTTCGTACCCACGAACCATGATACCTTTGGCCATCATTTTCTGAAGTAACTCCTTGGTTGGGATGTTGACAGGAAAAATGACGAAATTGGTGTACGAAGGAACGTATTTGTATCCCAAACGGTCGAGGTTTTTGCAAAGATACATTTTCACTTCGTGGTTCAACTTACGCGTTGTATCTTGAAATTCAGCGTCATCCATGCTAGCTACCGCCGCCGCAATCGACGTCTGAGTGATTCCCATTCCACCACGAGTAATTTTTTGGATTTTATCTAACGTAGATGGAAGCGCAGCAATATAGCCAACGCGTAAGCCTGCCATCCCCATGATTTTTGAGAATGTGCGTGCGACGATAACGTTTTTCTTTTGTGCCAATAACGACACCATACTATGAGTATCCGCACCTACCGCCAATTCAAGGTAAGCCTCATCCACAAAAATGGGTACTTTTTCAGATACTCTTGAGCAGAAATCCAACAACTCTTTCCCCAATGTAATGCTTCCCATTGGGTTGTTGGGATTACAGATATAAACAAGCTTGGTATCCTTATCAATTGCTGCCTCCATTGCCTTCAAATCGTGCGACCAATCGCCCTTGCAAGGTACCGCTTTCCAGGTCGCACCCGTTGCTTCGGCTACTTTCACTAATGACATATAAGTTGGGTCAGCCGACACTACATTCCCCCCTTTTTGGAAAAGTACAATCGCTACTTTCTCTAACAAATCCGACGAACCAGGCCCCATCATGATATGGTCTGGAGTAACGCCTTCTTTTTTAGCGATTTTCCCAACCAGGTTTTCTAGTTCTTTCCACGAATAGCGGCTACCGCCCGCAACAGCATCTGCCACTGCCTTCCGAGCGCTCATTGGAGGACCATACGGGTTTTCATTTGCATTAATTCGAACAATAGTTGCAGGAGTTTTGGGGGGGTGTTCCAGCACTGTTTCTCTAAGTAAAGGGCTATGAAATATATTACCGTTAATATCTATACGTGAGGGTACATTTGCGAAGGCACCTACTGCGGGTGCAACAGCCATTCCTCCTAAGGTCATCAAACCTGATTTAAGCAAACTACGGCGGTTGATAATCTGTGTCATGTGTTTGTAAGTTGTTTGTTGGATTGGTGGTTAGTAGTTTAAGACTAAACGTGGTGTTTCTTCATTACAAATCCAAGTTAACTATTTTATTCACAATAACATAGTAAAATTCAAATTAAATAATTCCGTGAATAAAATTTCGTCCAAGGGTTTATTTTTCTACCCACCAAAGTTTAGTTTTCATGTTATCTGCACCTCCATTGAGTGCGATTCCTTTGTCCAAACTAGCTTTATTGAGTGAGTATTCGGTGCTGGGGTACGGTAATCGAGTTGGCAAAACACCATCGTTTTCAAAAACAGCCCGTGGATCTTTGGTTGGCAATACGGGGAAGCCTGTTCTGCGGTATTCGGTCCAAGCTTCTACACCTACTCCGTAGAGGGCTATCCATTTTTGATCAAGCACTTTCTCCCGAGTTACAGCACCTACTTTGGTGAAATAGTCGGTGGGAACTTTCAAGCCATATTGTTCAAACGAAGCCGTAATGCCTTTTTCAAAGTACGTTTTGGCATCGCCCGTAATGTCTCCATCAATGGCAGCTTCGGCCAAAATCAGGTTCAATTCCGAAAACGTCATAAGCACACTAGGTGTTTCGGGGCGGGTGAAGTAACTACCAATCGTTGAGCTCGACGACAAATACGTCGTTGCAATTGCATCGGGTAATCCGTTGGGATGGCCTACGTATTTTCCATTTACCGGATTGGCATAAATCGTGATGCGGATATCTCCCAGCGCATTGAGCTTATCGGCCAAAGTACTGCTAATGTTCCAGTCGGTACGACTACCACGTACCATTACTTCGTGCCATTCGTTATTACTTGGGAGTGTCGCCGTATTTTTAATCAAGGCATTGTCATCGTTGCTAGTAAAAATGGGGTATTTTGTAGCATCGCCCAAAATTTCTCTCATAATCGCCCGCGATTCAGCCGACTTTTTAGCAGCTTGGCGATTGGCCAAACGCAAACGAAGAGAATTAGCGAACTTCTTCCATTTCAAGATGTTACCTCCATAAATAATATCACCTTGAACGCTAGACCCACCCAAAACGAGCTTTTCGTTGGCAATTTTAAGGTCGTTCAACAATCCTTCATAGATTTTATCCTGTGAGTCATAAGCAGGCGTATAATTGGGCGATTCTACTGTGCCTTTTAAAGCTTCTGAATAAGGAATAGCTCCCCAAAGGTCGGTTGTCACCGAAAACAACCATGAACGCATTACCAAAGCTACTCCTTCATAATTAGTGTTGGGGGCTTTGCCCGTTGGCGAACTATCTACGATGATTCGTTGAAAATTCAACAAGCCATCGTTAAAGAAAGACGCCCAGTTGTTATTGTAAAAAGCGGGTGACAGGCCGTAGTTATCGCCTTCGTTTGAATAGATATTTCGGGTAAAATACTGCATCCAAAGCATCATCCCGTCAATATTAAGACGCTCAAAACGAGTACTTCCCCCCCAAAACCTGTCCACCGATTTTTCCATGGCATAGGGCAACAAATACTGCGGACCAATGGCCGTCGGGTTGTTGGGGTCTATGTTCATTTTATCAAACTCTTTGGTACATGAAGCCCCAAAAAGAGCCGCAAATGTCAGCGAAAATAATGTGTATTTTTTCATAGAGATAAGTCGTTTAGAATCCGAGAGATACGTTAAAACCAACACTACGAGAGTTAGGTAACTCCCCGTATGCAAAACCTTGACGATTACCGCCAAAACGGTCAACTTCTGGGTCGATGTGTGGTGTATTCTTGAACAAAATAGCCAAGTTACGTCCAACGACCGATACTTTCGCCGAACGAAGGAAGGTACGTTTCAGGATGGCTTCAGGAACTGAGTACCCGAATGACATCTCGCGAAGTTTGACGTAGCTTCCGTCATAAATAACCGCTTCATGATAACGACGTGGGTTGTTGTAACCGTACAATTGATTAGCTGCAACAATGACATCATTGGGGGCATATACTGCCGAACCATCCGCATTAGTACTTACCACTTTTACCCCTTTACCAATAATTCCTTCTTCACGGCCAAGAGCCGTTTCTTCGTACTGACCTGTCCAACGTGCCGTTCCTGTACCTTCATCGAAGAAATCCCCGCCTACACGTACATCAATCAATACCACTAAAGAGAAATTCTTGTAAGTGAAGGTATTAGAGAAACCACCCGTCCAGTCAGGCTGAATATTTCCGAGCAAACTTGGAGTTGTAGCAACCATTGGAAGACCATCTTTGTAGATAATTTGGCCATCAGGTGCTTTTTCAAAACCAATACCGTACAAGGCACCGTAAGGTTGGCCAACGCGTGCCTCAGAAGTCAACCCACGCTGCGTATGTAGCGTATAAGTAGTTAATCCTTCGGCAAGTGCTACCACTTTGTTGCGGTTGCGGGCAAAGTTAAACCCTATGTCCCAAGTGAACTCATTTACTGATTTCAATGGCGTACCCGTCAACATAATTTCAAGCCCTTTGTTGGTAATTTCACCCGCGTTCAAAATACGGCTGTTGTATCCCGATGCTTTAGAGATTTCTACCCCAAGAATCTGATTTTTAGACGATTGATTGTAATACGTCACGTCCAAACCTAGCTTACCACGGAGGAACCGTAAGTCTAAACCAAGCTCAATCCCTGTCGTAATTTCAGGTTTAAGGCTTGAATTAGCGATGGTTGTATTTTCAAAATATTCAGGCGTATTACCATTCCAAGCACTGGCCGAACGAAACGTTTGGGCCAATTGATACGGAGAAGCATCATTTCCTACCTGTGCCCAGCTTGCACGCACTTTACCAAAAGTCAAAATAGAGCTTTGAAGAGCCAACAAGTCTGTCACTACTGCACTTGCAGAAACCGATGGATAAAAGTAGGAACGCGCGCTAGAAGGCAACGTACTCGACCAATCGTTACGGGCAGTAAAATCCAAGAACAACGCATTTTTCCAACCGACTTGTGCTGTTCCAAACACACTTTGCATCTCTGTTTTTTCGATGCGACTAGATACTGTATTCAAACTTGTAACTGAGTTTGACAAGTTATAAAGGCCATCTACCACCAATTCCCCAACTTGCGTAAAGTTACGCTTAAAATAGTTAGTACGTTTAATAGCTCCCGCCTGAGCGCTTACTGAAATGTCATTAGTCACATTTCTATTGAACGACAAAATGATGTCGCTGTTGGTTTCTTGAGCACGTTGTACATCTTCCGAATATTGGCCAGGCGTACGGTTTCCATTACGAACGCGATCGAAGTTGATGACATTGATACGCGTATCTGACCAATAGTCTGTCCCTGAACGAGCGAGGACGCTAAACGACGGCGAAATTTTATAGTTAAGTGCAATGTTTCCTACCAAACGGTCTTTCTCATTGAATGACGGCAATCGGTCTTGTACGAAAAATGGGTTAGTAAAAAACGTGTGTTGCCAATTGGCAGGGTCGTTATCGGGAAGACGTCCAGCGACTTTACGTTGAATGTGAATTGCCGAATAATTGTTGTAATTTTTCAACATTGACCAATCCGTATGGCGATGTGCCCATATAAACTGTTGGCCTTCTTGGAAAGTACGGTTGTCAGAGCCACTTTTTACGTATTCAGCTGATACTGTAGCACTTAATTTTGACGTGAAGTTGTAGTTTGTATTCAACTTAAAGTTATTACGCCAAAAATCATTGTTGTACATAATCCCTTTTTGGTCCATCCGACCCATCGACAAGCGAAAACTTCCTTTGTCATTTCCTGCAGAAAGAGCTACGTTATTGGTCGTCGTCGCGCCCGTTTCCCAGTAGCCTTCCCAGTTGTTGGGCTGAGGAGTCAGCGGAGCTACTTCTGTACCCGTGTACCAATGACGTACCAAGCGACTATCCAAGGGAGCACCCCAGCTTTCGTCGGTACCTTCTGTACCCGTCAGAGGGGCGTTAGGGCCGTAGGCAGCTCGGTATTGCTGAATTTCGAGCGGGTCAGTGATTGTCCCCGACCAACCATCGTTATACCAAGTTCGGTAGCCGTTTCCACCCCCATACATATTTTGGAACTTTGGCTTTACCAATGGACGCTCAAAAGTAGTATTGTGATTGAACTCAACCCCAATTCCCTTAGTACCCGCACCGTTTTTAGTCGTAATCAAAATGACCCCGTTGGCTGCCCGAGAACCGTACAATGCTGCCGCGTTGGGGCCTTTGAGAATACTAATGTCTTTGATATTGTCAGGGCTAATTTCTGATAAACCTCCCCCAAACTGCTTTTCACCGCTTGTCATACGACTTGAGGTCGATTGGTCAATAGGAACACCATCAATGACAACTAATGGTTGGTTATTTCCCGAAACCGAAGAACTTCCGCGAATTTGAACCGTAGAACCACTTCCAGGCCCTCCGTTACTAGACACTCGCACCCCAGCCACACGCCCCGAAAGGCTATTAACCACGTTGTTGGAGCGAGATTCAGCAATTTGCGTACCCTTGATTTCTTGCACCGTATACCCAAGCGCTTTTTTCTCTTTTTCGATACCCAAAGCCGTTACAACCACTTCTTGAAGCGCTTTAACATCGGGTTGAAGTTCAAGATTAATAATTGAACGTCCTCCCACTGGTATTTCCTGAATAGAATATCCGATGAAGCTGTACACCAACACGGCGTTATCATCTGGCACACTTATTTTATAATTTCCGTGTGCATCCGTCACAACTCCAGCTCTCGTACTTTTCAGAATAACGTTTACCCCTGGTAAGACTCCTTCATCCTTTGAAGTAACCGTCCCCTTTACAAATCGTTGGGCATAGCTCACCCAAGCTATTGTCATTAATGCTGATAAAAGTAAATATTTTTTCATCTGGTAACAGTTTAGTTTTAAGTATTCGTGTAATTCCGTTCACGCCTTGAACCGACTGAACGATGACTCATCTATACTGGCCGCATTAGCATAAACAAGTTATCCGAACAGTCGGGCAAGCGTGGCCAAGCAAGAGGATTTTTCCTCCTTTTCTGTTTGATTGAAAACAACGAATGAAGAGAAAGTGACCTTTCCATTCGAATTTCAATCTGATGCCATTTTGGAATTTCAAGCAACTGCGATACTCAGTGCGCAAACGCTCATAAAACCGTTTACAGCACTCGAAAGAAATACGGCGGTCTACACAGAGACCTCCCAATTTTTGTGGTTAAACAAACCCCTACAAGTGCGGCTCTGGAGCTTGTTAACTAGAAGAAAATTGTACTATTCCTTATTTTTTGATTCGAAACTATATTACATTAATTGAAATGTCAAATTTATTTTAAAATATTTTGCAAAAAATCTATTTTTCGTTATTTATATGCAATTATATATTAATATATGTCAATTTATTCTGTATTATCAATCATTATTTTACAATTAATAACAAATTCTTAAAAAGACATTTTTGTTTAATTATTAAACATTTTAAGGCTAATTTTTGATTTTTTTCCAATTTTTAGTTTTAAAAATAAAGCTTTATAGTCATATAATTGATATTTATTATTTTTTTACAATTAATTTTTTATTATTTTTTATTAACTTTAAATTGTATTTTTTTAATTTCACATCATCAACAAACCAAGTAAATTATTCACACCATTATTAGATTAATTACGGATAATACTGCTGTTAATCGCCGCCAAACGAGAATCTAGTTTTTTCTTTGGAAAACAAAACGAAAACCTTTTTACCGCTATCGCTATGTCTTTATCAATAAATCGTCGGGATTGGTTAAAGTCTGGGCTACTTGCTTCAACGGGCTTAGCGCTGGGTTCTTGCAACTACGGCTCAAGCATCTTCGGTGTATTCATCATTCGGGATTTTTGATGTATATGCTGAGCGCGAACGAGAAATTGTTCAAGAGGCTCTGCTAGCAGCCGCTCCTCAAATTAGAGCGCGCTTGTCTTCCAATGAAAACCCTTGGGGCCCAGCCCTGCACCAACGGCGGTAAAAGCCATTGTTGATAATGCCCCAAAAGCCTTTTTGTACGCTAGCCCCGTAACGGCCGACCAAGTAATGCTAGGGGCAAGTTCTTGTGAATTATTGATTGCAAGTCTTTTATTGGCTGCCACCAAAGGAAAAGTGATGATGGCCGAAACTTGCTATATCTCTGCCCGCGAAGACAGCGCAACAATGAAAACGGAAAAAGTGCCTTTGAGCAAGGATTATCAATATGATTTGGCAACAATGGCAACGCGCGTAAATAGCGAAAGTAGCATGATTTACGTGTGTAACCCAACAACCCAACGGGTGTGATGTTGCCTTCGGCTAAATTAAAGTCTTTTTGCGACTCGGTTTCTCCCAAAGCAACGGTTTTGGTGGATGAAGCCTATATCGACTACGCTCCCAACCCTACCACGGATAGCATGGTAGAATGTGTTCGCAAAGGGCAAAATGTACTCATCTTGCGTACTCTCTCTAAACTCAACGGCTTGCGAATTGGTTACGCCTTGGGGCAGCCTGCTTTGTTGAAAGATTTACGAAAATTCTGTTCGGGGGGCTACCGTCTCTACTACTTCGGCAGCAGCAGCAACTGCGTCTTTCAGGTATAAAGCATTTCAAAACATGGTTTAAAAAATACCATTTAATCTAAGAAATTCCTCTGCGAAAGCCTTACTTTAATGGCATACATTTATTTATCTTCATCAGCAAACTTCGTTTTATTCCCCATCAAAGTGAAAGGGCCAATGCTCCTTCAAAAGCCACCTCTTAACGCTTGTTTTACCCAACGAAACCGCGCCCAAAGTTCTTAAAAAAACTTCGTGGCTGACTTAAAAACCAAAAGCCTAACCAATGATGGACTTGGAATATGTGTTGCATTGGCATTTAACCAAGATCATTATCAGGAGTTTTGTTTCCCTGCAGAGACCTTTGTTAATTTTGAATCCATTATCGTCTTTTTTTCACACAAATGACTGCAGATTATTCGACAATTGTGCCTTCGTTAGCAAACCAATAGGTCCACGTTTGGCCTTTGGGAAGTTTCCAAGTGTTTAAATCAAAGCACCCTTCTCCCATGAAGGTAGCGGGGATTTTATATACTTTTACGGCTTTTCCTCCACGGTTCCAAGTTAGTTTTTGTCCTGATTCACAGCGCTCTGGTTTCTTTTTGTTAGCCACAATAAAATAAGCTGCTTGACTTCCAAAGACACGAGCGATACCTTTTTCATCAATACACACCGAAGTTTTTTCATCTACCCCAATTCCTTTCGCATTCATACCCCAATCCTGCTTCATTCGTGCTAAAAAAGCCAAGTGTCGCCCGTGCCGACTGCGGTTGCTGTAATGGGTATCGGTAATGGTATTTCTTAAAATAGGTATATTAATAAATCCACCATTTAAAAGTGTCATTTTGGGATGAAAAGGATTCGCTAGGGCTTCTTCCGAATTGATACCGTCGTTGAGTGCAGCAAAACCTACCTCCCCCAAAATGGCACAACCAGCGCTCGTACCGCCAATGGGTGCTTTTTTGATGTGAATCAAATAGTTGATGGCTTCTTCAACAGGGGTATCTTGCCAAAACTTTACATAGTTCCCTTGGTCGCCACCCGCGATAAAAAGGAGTTCGGCTTGCTTAATCCGCTGTCCAACAGCAGGATTAAGAGCTAATTCACGGCTGTTAATCAGCAAAGTTTCCACCGAATTGACCCCTCCTAAACCATAGATAAAATCGTTATAACCCGTAGCACCACTGGCACGAATAATCACGACATCGCCGCCCTTAGCTCGGTCAATCATCCAATGCAAGGCCTCTTTGACGTCGGTACTTCCACCACCTAACACAAAGCCCGTTTGAGTCGGGACGCTCACATCGGCCGTGTCACCCACTATCCCAATGGAAGCGGGGGTAGCACCCTTCGTTTGGGCGAATAGGGCAGTTATTTTTAAAAATAAAAGCAAATAAATCAAGCGCATTAGGATAGTAAGTTTAGATGAAGTATACAAATAAAAGAGTTATTCGTTCGTTTTTTGTGTGTCGTAAAAAAAATAAGACCTTTGAGGTCGAATTTATCGTAAAATCATCTTTCCTGTATGAATCTTTTCCGTTCGTTAGATATCCTTGCATTTGTAGCTGTTGTCATATCAAGTTGTGCCTCAGGTTATAATACGCCTGTTACTAGCCAAAGTCCTCATTTAGCCCTTGGCAACCCGAGCAATGCCCAAACCAACCCTTCATCGTACGACAATTATTTATTGAGCAAACCTCAATATGCGCTTTCGTACAACCGTTCCAAAGGCCATGCCAATTGGGTCACGTGGGAATTATCGCCCAAGTGGTTGGGTACGATTGACCGCCAAAATGATTTTCGTCCCGACGAAACTTTGCCGCAAGGTTGGCCTAAAATAAAACCCAGCGACTATTCAAGTTCGGGATTTGACCGAGGACATTTATGCCCGTCAGCTGACCGAACCAATTCAATACCCAACAATTCGAGCACTTTTTTGATGACCAATATAATTCCGCAAGCGCCTGACCTCAATCGTGAAGCGTGGGAACATTTGGAACAATTTAGTCGGGAATTGGTCGAAAAAGGCTACAAACTGTACATAACGGCAGGTGCTTATGGCACAGGCGGCGAAGGAAGCAAAGGCACTGCGACTAAGCTCGATGACGTGGTCAATGTCCCTGCACGGGTATATAAAATCATTGTAGTATTGCCAGGAAATGCGTCAGTAAATGAAATCAACAGCACAACGCCCGTGATTGCCGTCGATTTCCCAAACAAAAACAGTACGGTCAAAAACACAAGCTGGATTCGCTACATCACGACCGTGAGCGAATTAGAGAAAAAAACGGGTTTAGATTTTTTCAATAACCTCCGATCTTCTACCCAATCAGCCCTCCAAAACGCACGATTTGACTACCATAGCACGTCCATTAATATTGACACTAGATGCAGCGTTTACAACGGCAATTCGCTCTATATTGGTAAAAGTGGAGGATGTTATTACTTCTCCGCCAGTGGCAAAAAAACGTACGTTGACCGCGACTTATGCGACTGTAAATAACCGAAGCACCTAACATTGAGGCTTTTAAATACGCAGGCATATCGTCAAAACCTTCGTAATCGGGGTCGTTTTCTGGGACGGCCTTGTAGAAGAACATACGAACCGTAGGGTCTGCGTTTTCATTGTCGGAAAGTCCTGTCTTTGTCAGTATATTTGTGACGAATTCCAACGAAACCGAAGCCACCAACGAAAAAAATAACGCCCAACAATTGTTTTCACCCACTCAAATAGTAAGATATTCCTACCTTATACTTTATATATATATACAAAACTACTCAATACAAACATGAACCGTAGAGATGCTTTACAGCACGTTGCTCTCCTGTTTGGAAGCATGATCTCCGCTCCTGCCATGGCTGGAGCACTTGGAGAAAAAACCTACTTCGGCGAAAGTGTTCCAGTGAACGCTGAGCAAGAAGCCTTTTTATCTGAATTGGCCGACGTAATTATCCCCACAACCTCTACGCCAGGAGCCAAAGCCGCTGGTGTTGAGAAATTTATCGTGCGTGTCATGCGCGATTGTTTTCCCAAAGAAGACCAAGAGAAATTCTACGCAGGCTTGACTCAGCTCAACACCGACAGTCGTACCGCGTTTGGAAAAAGCTTCGTTGAATTGGATGCTAGTCAAAAAATTCAGGCAGTTAAAAGTCTCACAACCAGCAACAAAGACTTTTTCTTACGGGTGAAAGAATTGACCGTGACGGGATACTTCACTTCCGAAATTGGAGCGACAAAAGCAATGGAATACCTCCCTATCCCTGGTCGCTTTGAAGGGTGTGTTCCGCTGAAACCTGGACAAAAAGCGTGGGCCCTGTAATTCGATAACTATTGACAATCCAACCTTTACAAAAGTAGAAGATAATGTACTTAAATATAGATGCACAAAAAGAAATGACCTACGACGCAATCGTCGTAGGCTCGGGTGTGAGTGGTGGCTGGGCTGCCAAAGAACTCACCGAAAAAGGATTACGCGTTTTGATGCTTGAAAAAGGGCGTAAATTAGAACACGTCACAGGCTACGAAAACGCTATGAAAGACCCTTGGCAAACCAAGTACAATGGCCGCCTTACCGTTGAGCAAAAAGCATCGCACCCAAAACTCAGTCGCGATTATCCCTACAATGAAATGTCGGAAAAGTATTGGATGAACGATTCAGATTCGTTGTACAAAGAAGTGAAACGTTTCGACTGGTACCGTCCGAACATTGTAGGGGGAAAATCCATCATGTGGGGGCGTCAATCGTACCGTTTAAGTGACATCGACTTTGAAGCCAACCTCAAAGACGGCATTGCTATTGACTGGCCGATTCGCTACAAAGACATTGCTCCTTGGTATAGCTACGTAGAAAAAATTGCCGGAATTTCAGGAGAAAAACTTGGTCTTCCACAACTGCCAGACAGCGAGTTTCTGCCCCCAATGGAAATGTATTGCGTTGAAAAAGAGGTTCGTAAACGCATCGAAAAAGAATTTCCTGGTCGTACCATGACCATCGGGCGCGTAGCTAACTTAACCAAACCAACGCAATTTATGGTGGACAATGGCCGCGCAGCGTGTCAATACCGCAATAAGTGCGCCTTGGGTTGCCCGTTTGGCGCTTATTTTAGTACCCAATCGTGTACGTTGCCATTGGCTGCGAAAACGGGCAAATTGACCCTTCGTCCCGACTCCGTAGTGACAAATCTTATTTATGATGAAAATAGAAAAAAAGCGACGGGTGTACGGGTGGTTGATGCCGTAACGCTTGAGGAAAGAATCTTCAACGCTGATATCATTTTCGTTTGTGGCTCGGCACTTGGAACAACGGCCGTGTTGTTAAACTCTATTTCAAATCGCTTCCCGAATGGTTTTGGTAACGACAGTGGCGAACTAGGCCATAACTTAATGGACCACCACTTCCGCACAGGAGCCAGTGGAACGTGGGAAGGTGATGCCGATAAATATTATTTCGGTCGCCGCGCCAACGGTATCTACGTTCCACGTTACCGCAACATCGGCAACGACAAACGTGATTACTTACGTGGATTTGGTTACCAAGGTGGCGGAAGTCGTGCGAGTTGGCAACGCAACGTGGCCGAACTGAGCTTTGGCGCTGACTTTAAAGAAGAACTAACCAAACCAGGGCCTTGGAGCATGGGATTAGGTGGTTTCGGAGAAACATTGCCTTACCACGAAAACCGTATGTACCTCGATCCAAAAGAAAAAGACAAGTGGGGTATGCCATTGGTGGTATTTGACGCTGAACTCAAAGAAAACGAGAAGAAAATGCGCGTCGATATGGCCAATGACGCCGCCGAAATGCTCGAAAAGGCGGGCGTGAAAAACGTGAAGTCATACGACCGTGGTTCTTGGTTAGGAATGGCGATTCACGAAATGGGTACTGCTCGTATGGGTCGCGACCCTAAAACATCGGTGCTCAATGGCAACAACCAAGTACACGCTTGCAAAAACGTATTTGTAACCGACGGTGCTTGCATGGTGTCTGCTTCGTGCGTCAACCCATCGCTTACTTACATGGCACTGACGGCTCGCGCCGTTGACTTCGCCATGAAGGAGAAGAAAAAAGGAAATCTCTAAACATAAAAATACCCCGACTCTCGTACGAATCGGGGTATTTTTTTATCCTTTGTATTCCATTTTCTTTTTGACAACGTCGGCTGGATAGCGTAAAGCTAACTCCCGAATTTCGTAGCTAAATTCCTCAAAGGTTTTTTTCCATAAAAGTGCTTCCTGCTCTGAATAGGGATAAAAACCTTGTGCATTGGCCACTCCTTTCCCTCCTTCTTTCACAATATCATCAATCAATTTCGGCACCTCGGTGGTGGTGCTGAGGGTTGGAAATAAATCCTTCATTACTGTATGATACGCGGGAACACCCGTCAAATCCATCCACCGAAACGGCCCTACCAAAGTCATCCAATAACCCGCATTATTTCGACAAGCACGATCTACATCTTCTACGGTCGCGTAGCCATTTTCCACCAAATGAAATGCTTCACGATAAAGCGCATACATCAAGCGGTTGGTAATAAACCCACGAATATCCTTACGAACCAACGTAGGCTCTTTACCCCAGTTTTGGGAAACTTCGTACAACCACTCCCCTTTTGACACATCACTCAGCTCCCCACAAATTACTTCCAAAAAACGGGTTGTGTGCGAAGGTTCTGCCCAATGAAGTCCAAAAAAGCGCTCAGGATGAGCTACTTCTTTTTGTAAAATACTGATGGGAATCGCAGAAGTATTACTAGTGATAATTGTTTCTTTTGATACCACAGCCTCAACTTTCTCATAGACCGATTTTTTTACAGGCAAACTTTCGAGGGTACATTCGATGACCAACGCACAATCAGCCAGAAAGTTGTAATTTTCAGTAATCGTTAATTGAGCAAAAAAGTGCTCGGGCGCAAAGAGCGTCAATCCTTCTTCCTGTGATTTTCGAAGGTGTTCATAAATACGAGGTTGCGCAGTTGGAACATCCAGAGGCAAAGGAGCAACTGCTACTACTGTATGTCCAGCCATTAGCAAGCAAGTAGTAATACTGCACCCCATAAGCCCTAGTCCAACTACCCCTACTGAAATAGCTGATGTGGTCATGGTTTAATTTTTATTATGCGTTGTTTTTACTCCAATAAAATGCAATCGACGTTCCAGCTAAAATGTGCCAAATACTCCACCAACCTGCAATAATAGCCATTCCACCCAAAGGTAAATCCACTGGAAATACGGCAGGATTGAACAATAAGGCCAGTCCAAGTCCCGAATTATGAATACCCGTTTCGATGCTGAGTGTTCTGCAGTTTTGTTTTGAAAGTCCAAAGACCGCCCCCATTCCGTAGCCTGTAACCATTGCAAGCGTATTTTGAAGCAGCACTACTACAAATACAAAACCAATGTGGTTTAAGAAAATCTCTACGTTTTGGGTAAAGGCAATAACCACCAACGCCACAAAGAACAATAGTGATAAGACCTGAAAAGGTTTGAGCAAAAACGAAGCAACTTTGGGCAAATAATACGAGCATAACATTCCCAGCACCATCGGCAAGCCGAGAATCATGGACACCGACTTGAGCAACTCTCGCCAATCGAGCGACAATGGCCGTATCAACGAGCTACTTTGGGCGTATAAATTTCCCCAAAAAGTAAAATTAAACGGGGTCATAAATACTGCCAACATCGTACTGATAGCTGTCAGACTTACTGCCAACGCTACATTTCCCTTGGCAAGCGAAGTAATAAAATTGGAAATATTTCCCCCTGGGCAAGCCGCCACCAAAATCATCCCAAGTGCCACTCCTACCGTTATAGTATCCCCCAAGGCCATGACCAATAAAAAAGTAGCCACTGGCATCACCACTGCCTGACTCAGTACACCTGCCAACAGCTGACGTGGATGTTGAAGAAGCGTTTGGAAATGATGAGGCTTAATGTCCAATGCTACCCCAAACATCATCAGGCCAAGAGCAATATTAACCACAGCCGAGCTTTCGGCAGAAAAATTAAGGCGAATGTAATCCAGCGCCGCCAGTGATTCTTTCATGAAAAGGAGATAAAGTAAATAGAAAAGTGTAAATTTAGTCAATTCTACGCATCATCAGTGGCTAGTGCTAATTTTCGACTTAGTACTGAATCATCCCCCGCATACAACTTCAGCCATCTTTCATCCGTTGCCACTGACTCCGCAGGAAGCAAAGATTTAGCAGAAAAAACACGGGTTAAAAATTTTCGTCCCGACGAATATCCTACCAGTAACATTACCATAATTATTCTATTTCTAGGCCATTTACTGTGTTTATACCGTTCCTCAAATTGAGATGTTGTTCATTTTTAGTAGGAATTCCCAACTGGGAAATCAGGTTCTTGTTGTTGCCTTGCTTAAAAGAGGCAATCACCAGAGGTATTTTCTTAATTAGGTTGGTTACCAAGGAGCCCAGGATTGACCAATTCAGCACAATTTCAATGGTGTCGATATTGGTGATGGTCAAGGGGCGTATCTCGATAATCTTGTTTTCGGCGACGGATTGTGTGAGAAAACGGCCATTTGAAGTCAGAACGACAACAGGCTTGGTGACTTTTACACTATCCCGGGAGGCATTATTTACAGCCACTTCGGTTCGCAGCGACATGCCCGCCAGAGTAACATTATGAACACGGGGGTTGACGAGAGTAAGCGATGCCAGGTCTGAGACTGTCTGCATTTTCAGAAGTCTTACAAGCCCATAAAGAGCCACACCAGCCAAAGCAACTCCCACAACTTTATTCATCGTCCTGGGATTTAAATTGGTCGCACTTCTCGCTAATCTTAGCGGATAGTTTATCAAGTACCTTTTTTACAACATAGCCAACGCCTGCGGAGGCCGCGGCATAAACCATCACATTGGCTAATGAACCCAAAGTGATCGCCATCATGACTGGCTTAACGGAAACTGCCTTCACAATACCGCCAATCATTCCTGAGACGGTTGTTACAGCACCAGTATCGAGTGTATTATTCATTCATCTTGCCTTTTGACAAGACAAGATTTCGACTAGTAATTTAGTAGCAGTTGGTGGTTGTATACAGTTGTAAGTATTTGCTGATCGATATAGTTATTGTCCTGTTTTTGATTAATTTTGAAGAGTATAATGATTCATTTAAATTGGCATACAAATCTTATTTAAGCTGATAAGAGAATAATTATAGCGCAAATAAATAAGTTGTGCGAAATAATAGGGCCATGAATATAACAACATTTATAAATAGTATTAACCCACTTCCAAACGACATTTTGGAGGATGTTATCTCGCATTTTCAACACTTGGAGTACCCAAAAAACTACTTTCTTTTGAAACAAGGGCGACCTTGTAAGTATCTTTGGTTTTTGGTAAAAGGATCTGTACGTTATTTTTATCTAGATGACGATGGCAAAGAAAATAATGTTTGGTTTTCACTTGATGCTGATGTTGTAACTGATGCCCCCAGTTTTGCCAGCCAAAAACCATCAAACGAAAACATTCAGTTGTTAGAAGATAGCGAATTGTATGCCATCGAATACAATCACCTGAAAGCCTTACTGAATAAGCATCACGCTTTTGCTCTTTGGCATATTAACTTAATAGAAAAATATTATATCTCTCAGATTGAAGATAGAATAGGTGACCTGCAATTTCTTACTGCAAAACAACGATATGAAAAACTTTTAGCCCAATTTCCCAGTATTAGCAATCGTGTGAGCTTGGGGCATATTGCATCGTACCTCAACATTACACAAGAAACACTTAGTAGAATCAGGTCTGGCAAACTTTAATTTTTTGACTTACATCAAATTGCTTTTTGATTATTATCAAGTTGAAACGGATTTAGAGCTTTTTTCTTTGTATCATCATTTAATCAAATTTTACTACGATGATACGATTTGCAACATTGGAAGATGATAGGCTGCGTTTAGCTAACTTAGTTTACGAAACTGACAATATCATCCCTTTTATTTTTGGTAAAAAAGACAAGGCTTTACCACAAATTAAAACTTTGATTGAACGAGAAGATAACCCCTTCTCATTTAAAAATATATTGGTTTTTGAAAGTGAAAACCATATTATCAAAGGGATTCTATTGGCATATTCTCCCAAACAGAAGAATAAGGAAAAAGAAAATTCAGCTTATAGTCAGGTTTTTTCAGTTTTAGAATTGATAATACTTTGGCTAAAATCTCTTTTGCTAAAATCTATTGAAAAAAAGTCTGAAATAGATGGTTTATACATTCAGAATATTTCAGTAGATGCTACTGCAAGAGGCGAAGGTATCGGAACTCAATTAATGAACTACATAGAAAAATGGGCTGTGCAGCAAGGCTGTAGCTCTTTGTGGTTAGATGTGTCCTTTGACAATCCTAAAGCTAAAAAACTCTATGAAAGACAAGGCTTTTCCGAAGTATCAAAACATAAAATCCTTTTCTCAAAGAATGGGTTTTTCAGGATGATGAAATCTATGATAAAATAAAAGTTTATATCAATGAAATTCGATAAAAAAATACTTATTGACAGCTTAATAGGACTTGTTTTAGGCGGCGGTTTAGTTCTTATTGCTTATTATGGCCTTAACAAACAATTGATGCTAAAATTCTTTCCTAAAGAAAATCTGCTTTCAAAAATAATTTTTTTCAGCTCTTTAGTCATTGCACCGTTTTTGGCAATAGTTGTACATGAATTGGGGCATTTATTGGCAGGGATTTTCCAAGGTTTCCGAGTAGAATTGTTTGTTGTTTATTTTTTTGGCTTACGTAGGGCTAATGGTAAATTGGAATTATTTTTCAATACCAATGTGCAGTATTTTGGCGGGGTTGCTGCCACATCCCCCAAAACATTACAGAACGACTATGATTTAATTAGAAAATATGCCACAATCTTGATATGTGGTCCCATAGCCTCACTTTTGCTTGCGATTATTTCATTCATCATCATTTATTACTATGATTCCCAATTGAATCCGTTTTTTGGACTTTTAACGGTTACCTCATTCGGTATTTTTATAGCAACAACCTTACCCGAAAAATCTGGTATTTTTTTTACAGATAGAAAACGATTTCAAAGACTTTTGGATAAGGGAGATATTGGTAAAATTGAACTGGCTTTTTTACAAATTGTCAATCAAAGCCTTCTTGAGAACACTTGTAAAAACTTATCCATTGATAAGGTAAATATGCTCAAACAAGATAGTGACAAAATTATTCAATTTTGGGGCTACTATTTCGAGTTTCAATTTTACAAGGACAATGCTCTGGCCGAAGATATGCAATTAATGAGAGCTTCATTAGATGAGTACAAAAAAGTAATTCCCAAAGCCCTGTGGAAGAGCTTAGAAATTGACTAAAAATACTTTTTTGACCTACATCAAATTGCTTTTTGATGTAGGTCAAAAGAATTGAAAGCCATTATTCAGAACTTTGTAATACTTTGTGAAAGGCAATGACTAATTAACAAAATTTTGGTAAAAATATTCCTATTTTCATCATAACACTATTATCATGAATCTTACAATAGAAGTCTTGAATGAACCTGATTATATCCTTTTGGATAAATTGGAACACCAAGAACTGATACCATTTATCAAGAAGTATCTGAACAAAAAAACTTATACTTCCTTTCTCTACTATGCCATTAATTTGGTGTTATTTCTGATAGCAATTGTCTTCTTTGTATTAGACCTCCAAAAGCCTGATTTTATCCTTTTGGATTGGGTTTACCACTATTTCATTGGTTTTTCCATAGCGTTTTTATTAGTGCCTTTGCACGAATATATCCACGTCTTGGCATACCAATCACAAGGAGCAGAAAATACTTCTTATGATGCTAATATTAAGAAGTTTAATTTTATGGCATTAGCTGATAAGTTTGTAGCCAATCGTAAATCGTTTAGCGTAGTAGCCCTTGCACCTTTTCTGGTGATTTCGGGCTTATTATTAGCTGTATTGCCTTTCGCCAATCACGCTTGGGCTTTGACAATTTGGGGTATTTTGTTTTGTCATGCGGCAATGTGTTCAGGTGATTTTGGACTTTTGAGTTATTTTGAGTTTCACAAAGATAAAGAAGTGGTTACTTATGATGATGTGAGCAATAAAACATCTTATTTTTACTACAAAAAGACTCTATAATGATGAAAAAAATAAAATTTATTCTCTTCTTGCTAATTATATGTGTAAGCTGTGATGCACAAAAGCTAAATATTAAAGCAGAAGCACAATTACTGGCTCTGAGTAAACAAAAGCCTATCATTTATTTGTTAAATGATAAGATTTATAATCTGCAAAATCAAGCGATTGCCCATTATAAAGGAGATACACTTTACAACCTGCAAAATCAAGCGATTGCTTACCTTGAAAATGAAAAAATCTATCACATCAATCGCCAATTATTGGGCAAAGTACAAAACCATGATTTACTTAGTGATAAGGGGGAAATAATAGCAAATATTGAGGGCAATAATTTGAAAAATTGCGTTAAAGTTTCAGCCTATTATTTTTTCATATATCCTTGATTTTAGTTCATTTATTCAATAAGAAAGTATTGGAAAGGAATTTATCTATAACGACGTTTCGAAATAATCGGATAACCGCCAATTTTTTGACCTACATCAAATCGCTTTTTGATTTGCCTCAAAAGAATAGTCTTTTATCATTCAGAACTTTGTAGTGTAAATAATTCAAGTCATTTAGCTGCAAAAAACATGAATTTTCAAGACTTTCTCCTCAAACTATGGGAGTCATTTATAGGTAATATCATTGAGTACACGCTATTTATTGCTCCCTTTTTTGTAATATTTTGGTGGCTATTCAAAAAGAAATTTCAAGCCATACGCATACAGGAAACGCCCCGTGCCACAACGCATCATTTTCAGCACGATTTAAAGCATACGCTTGTAACCCTTCTGATATTCGCTGTAATGGATGTTACGCTACTGCATTTACAATCAAAAGGTTATACCTTTTTATATAATAACATAGAGCAATATGGTTGGGTGTATTTGGTGATAAGTTTTGCAATCGTATTATTCTTACATGATGCCTTTTTTTATTGGACGCACAGAGCAATGCACCACCCTAAGTTATATAGTTTCTTCCACAGAGTACATCACGAAAGTACCGACCCATCACCCCTTACCTCTGGTTCTTTTCATCCTTCAGAAGCAGTTGTAGAAAATGCTTTGCAGTTCATTCTCCCATTTGTAATGCCTTTGCATTTTAGCGTGATTTTGGCTTGGCAACTTTTTGATATTATCAATAACGTTTTGGGACATCTGGGCTATGAACTTTATCCAAAGGGCTGGGTGAAAATGCCCATTTTAAAATATAAAACAGCCTCTACACACCACAATATGCACCATCAATTATTTAATGGTAATTATGCCTTGTATTTTACTTGGTGGGATAAATGGATGGGCACTGAATTTAAAGACTACGAAAGCCGACACGAGCAAATTTTTGAACGAAAACATATCAAAAAATCAAGTGAAGGTTTGTATTCATTAGCTGTTTCGGATATTCGCCAAGAAGCAAATGATGCTTTTACGATTCAATTTGGCAATGTTCCTACTGTTTTCAGAGATTTCTCGGCAGGGCAACACCTCACGGTTAAAGTCAATATCAAAGACGAAATAGTCTATAGAACATTCTCCATTTCTTCTATCCCTAATACAGATAATTTTTTGACTTTGACCATCAAAAGAATCAAGGGAGGCAAGGTTACAAACTTTTTAGCCGAAAATCTAAAAGTGGGCGATTCCTTAGAAGTTACCGCCCCTTCTGGACAGTTTTTCCTTAATCCAGAACCTGCCAATCAAAAACACTATGTGATGATAGCTGGCGGAAGCGGTATCACACCTATTTATAGTATGATTGGTACAGTTTTGAAGTTTGAACCCAAAAGCAAAATCACTTTGCTATATGCCAATAGAAATGCTAATAGTATCATTTTCAAAGAAAAATTTGAAAAATGGACAAAAGATTTTCCTGACCAATTGGAAGTAAAACACTTTTTGAGCGAAGAAGAAAACCCGAAAAATGCTATCAAGGGCTATATTACAAAGGTTTCCTTAGAAGAACTAATCAATCAACACAGTAAAACAAAATTAGATTTTTATCTCTGCGGCCCTGAAATGATGACTAATAAATTAATTGAAGATTTGATGTATTTAGGTATTCCGACAGAAAAAATTCACCGAGAATTATTTTTAATTACTACTCAAAATCAAACAAGTAATACTCAAAAAGCCCAAGTTTCCGCAAAAGTATTTGGTAAAATTTACCAATTTGAAACGCAAGAAGGCAAAACCATTTTGCAAAGTGGTTTAAACCAGAACATTCCCTTACCTTTTTCTTGTCAAAGTGGATTGTGTGGCACTTGCAAAATGAAATGTACTGAAGGCAAGGTTACGATGCAAAACAACCAAGTGCTTTCGGAGCAAGATATAAAAGCAGGGTATATCCTTACCTGTCAATCGCTCTCTCAATCCAATAAAATTTCTATCCAAAATTAAACTTTTAAAAAATGAGAAATTACTTTTTTGTAGCCATTTTTATAATGGCTACGCAATACACCTTTGCCCAAATCCCTTTTGAGGTAATGGTAGGCAATAAACAAACCCAATATTTTGGATATATTCAAAAAGATTTGGACAGTATTGGTAGATGGAGTATATTTTCACAAAGTATTTTTGCTATCAACCATAAGGACAGTACGTTCAATAGTATTTCTGTGGATGGGCAATTGACCTATATGCTCAACAACTGGTTAGGCGTTGCGGCAGGTGGGGCTTTTGACGGAAATCGCTTTAATCCTACCTTTGGTTTATCTTTTACCTACATAAACCCCAAAAGAGATTTTGTAATTACGGCCTTTCCTACTGTGCAATTGGCTAAACCAATCGCCTTAGATTTATTTGCTTTGATTAACTACTCGCCACAATTCAATAAAAGGTGGGGTTTGTTTTCACAGTTTATCTTAGGTACAAATTTGGGTTTACAGAAAGAAGATCCCAATCAAAAAAGAGAAGTCTTGAATTTCTTTACACGACACAATGGGAGTACGCAAATGTTGCGTATTGGACTGAATTACAAACAAAAATTTCAATTTGGGTTGGGAACAGACTTGGCACAATTTGGTATGAGCGAAGGTACGTTCGAGAATTTTGGGGTATTTGTGCGTTTCCAATTAGAATAAATTACTTCGCACAACAAGGTATTGCCAAAAGCGGGGCTGAAGTACTAAATCGAACATTTGTGCATTAATGTACCTTTGTGCTAATTTTAAACTTTGTGCCTTTAAAACCCCGCCTTCGGCAATACCCAAAACGTTACAGCCAATTATAAAATAACATCGCACTAATGACTGAAGAAGAATTTTATAAGAAGAAAATATTTGATAAGGTTGGCATTAACCAGATAAAACAACAATATCCGAATTTGGAAAACGCCATTAAACTTTGGTATAAATCTGACCGCTATAATAAAATTCAGAACTACAAGTCTTTCTTGACAAATAAACTGAAGCAAATGATAGAAGATGGTGAGGATATTAATTTTAATAGCGATCAATTATACAATCTTTTTCAGTGGTGGGAGACAACACCCAAAGTTTGTTTTTACTGCACATTACCAGAAAATTTTCTAGAAGAACTGCATAACCAACCTGGACATATTAATAAGCGATTTCCTCAAAGAGGTAAATCTTTAGAAATTGATAGAAAACAAGCTGACCTCCCATATTCAAATATTCAAAATTTAGTTCTCGCTTGTTATTGGTGCAACAATGCAAAGACAGACACATTTACCGAACAAGAATTTCTACAATTGGGACAAGTGATGAAAAGAATTTGGGAGATCAGACTAAATAGAAAATTATAATTTATGCCAATACCAATTAACATAAATCGGGAACATATTTTCCAAGCTATGCTAAGGATTCACAGAGATGGTGTTCCTACCGGAAGACAACCACGACAATGGGCAGTTCAATACGAAAATGGTAACTGTTTAGGTAGGCTATTTGGCTAGATGAGATTATGGAAGAGTTGATTAAAGAAATATCAGACTTGAAGGCGTTAG
>JACCEC012433634.1_pt1 | contig 55486 bp, 60 predicted proteins | sample 7450121 | NCBI WGS metagenome assembly JACCEC01 (sample SAMN15323455, study PRJNA562643) | freshwater metagenome | isolation source: river surface water | place: USA:Blue River Watershed | collected 2017-08-18
CTTAGTATACTAATGAATAGCATCTTGCGATGCTATGCTAGAGCTATACCCTAGCCTGTAATTTTTCACTACACAAATGTAGCTTCATCCTACAGTCCGCCCATTCTATACATTTAACGCTGTATTACGGCTCTCGTTGCCTATTCACGTTTGAGTTTAACGAGCTTTCAGGACGTGCCTTACTTTCTTGTCAAACTCTTTTTGATTGAGATATCGTTGAACTTTATCTTCAATCAACTGTTTTCGTTCTTCCTCAGTATAAGAGTTGTTCTTCAACCACTCCGTCCTGTCATTTTGTTTTAAATCTTTTGTTTCCATAATGCAAAACCCCTGAGACTTTTTAGTTTCCCAGGGGTTTCATAAACTTGTTAGAGTTGATACTTTAAGCGTATCCATCTCCTTCTATGAAACTCCCTGGTAGCCCCTCATCATTATATGATGTGCGAATACTTGGGTTAAACGTACCTGCAGAGGCTGACATCACGGGCTGTGCTGGTACTCTTGACCATAAGCCTGTATGTTGTTTCAGCGATTGACAGATATTTTGTATCATAGTGTTTTATTTAGTCCTGGTTTAAAAAATTGTGCTTTTTACGGCGTTTTTCTTTCAATTTGTTAAGTTGTGTCTATTATATATCAGGTTTGAATAGTTGTCAACAATTTTTTCAAACTTGTTACCCAAAAGACACATCTTGTTGTTCTTACTGATTTCTCAGTTCATGTTAGTATTGTAGCACCATATTGAATTGTTGTCAACAACTTTTTCAACTTCGTTGCCCAATCTACTTCTGACAAGGCTTTCGTCTAATCAGTGTGTGAAGTATAGCAGCCTTCATATTTATTGTCAAGTGTTTTTCTTTTTAAATTCTGAAAACAAAAGTTCTATAAATATTGGATGTACTTTAAAATAGTTGATTCCCCTGAGGACATCGAGGCTTACAAGAAAGTCTTGTTTGAACAGTCCACTCTTAACAAACTAGATATCATATCCACTGGTATCAGAGACAAGTGCCTAGAGATGTTAGAGCTTAGCCAAACAACAGTACCAAGTCTTGTCCCCATGATTGGTTATAACTCTGATGGAGATTGTTTGGGCGTCAACATGGTTAAACTAGGGGAGAAAATACAATGCTGGTATCAGCGTTTTGCATACACATCTAGCGTAGGTAGAGAACGATACGGAGTCAACTTGATACAAGTTGAGGCAATGCGTTTTGGTTTCGAGTGTGCAGAATCTCGCAATTACCATGAATTCTATTATGTTCAACGACTTGCTAGGAGTAGATTATTAGAACCTTTATTTAAGGAAGCTGATTTCCTGCAAAAGTACATCATTGAAGATGTTGAATACATACCCCCTTATAGTCATTCAATCAACCCCAACATACGAACTTATATACACGGGTCAGCTAGTGGGATGTTCCCAAAGACTATGGTTGTTAAAAGATTCTACAACCCAACATACATAAAATATGCTTATCCCTACCCATCACCGAACTAAAATAGTTATAGGTTCACTGTTATTGTTAATCCTATACTCATTGGGCCTCTACCATATGATGACATTTGGTTACTTCTTGGGGGCGATATTAGTGTGGGTACTAGTAGGTGGCATCGGAGTTGAGATTGGATTACATCGATTATTCAGTCACAACATGTTTGTTGCATCTAAATGGAGTAAACGAGTGATAGGATTATTGGGTTGTTTGTCACTTAACGGAGACCCTATCTTCTGGTCTAGCATACACATAGGTTCTCATCATAGACATGCTGACACCAAAGAAGATGTACATAGTCCTATACACGGTGCGTGGCACAGTTATCTTGGTTGGATCATTTCAGAAGAAACATACAATCAAGTTAAAGCAGGTAGTGTCGGGAGACAAGCGTTGGGAGATAGCTGGATACGTGCTTATCAACGTTATTATGTATTAATAGTATTCAGTATTTTTCTATCGATATACTTAATCAATCCATTGTTCTTCTTTCTAAGTTTCTTACCTGGGGTTTTTCTTTCTTTCAACCAAGGACCTCTAACTAACTATTTCTGTCACACTGAGTCATTTGGATACACTAACTTTGTTGTGAACGATAGAAGTAGGAATATTGTGTTTCTAAGTTACATTACGTTTGGACTGGCACTACACAACAATCATCATAGATACCCGGGTAAGGCTAATTTTGCAATACGTGATAACGAAATTGACTTAGGGTATAAACTAGCTAAGTTTATAGGGCTGTCAGATAGAGAATAAATACTAGATACTTCGGAGATTCACATGATTTCATTAAAATTAATCGCAACTTTTGCTACCCCGGCTGACATGGCTAAACTAGCTGACAGACCACCTGAACTAATTCAGATGATTCAATTAGTTAAGTTTTGGGCTACACAACATAACATCACTATCTTGCAACCAGTCATGGACAATGATTTGGGCAAGGTTGTTTGGGAATTTCAAATCCCTGACCAAGCAACTTGGGATGATGTACTAGCACATTCGAATGATAACGGTATCGATGTGTTTGACCTAGGTTCTCAGCTTCGTACATTCATGGAATCAATCGGCGGGACACTAGAAAGAGTTGTTGAAGGCGCTTAATATTATCATCCCATATTAATCTTTTTAGATTTAAGATGTTTCTATCACATAAAAACTTTCTCAGAGAGGGAGAACATTCTCCACTCTCACAATTCGATAATAAACAAGTTCTAACTCATACTAGCAAAGGTTACAAATTAGTATCCAATGTCTGTCCACACCAGCAAAGTTTGATTACTACCGAACTAAGTTCAGGTAACAGAGTTTGTCCTTATCATAACTGGACATTTGACGTTGATGGCAATCCTCTTACATCGGGCAGAACTATTCACTATTGCAAAAACACTAATCCTCTACCTCAAGAAGAAGTGTTTGAGTGGAACAATTTGTTGTTTAGTACGCCAGTAGATTTCCCCTTTACACTAGAGTTGGACACTTTGCAACTAGTAGAGAAACGCATCGATATGGTTGAAGCATCTAGTGAAACAATCATGGATTTGTTCTTAGACGTTGACCACATACCTACAGTACACAGAGGCGTCTACGACCAAATTGGAATCGACAGAGTAGATAACATTGAGTGGGTTTACTATGATAACGGATCGATTCAGAAGGTACCGCAGGGAGCTGTTTGGATAGCTCGTTACCCTAACACAATGATTGAGTGGCAACAGGGTTCATTGTTCATCACTGTTGCACAAGATGTTGGTACTAAACTTTCTAAAGTTCACGTATTCAAATATCGTGATGTTAACTCTAGTGAGAGTGACTGGAAGTTGAACGAAAGTGTTTGGGAAACTGCTTGGCATCAAGATAAACACCAAGCTGAATTAATTGTAGGCGTGAATCTCAACAACTTAGAAGAACCTAAAAAACATTATAGGAACTGGATCAGTGCAACTAACGTATAATAATTATCTACGCGGTACTGGATCGGGTGATACATGGCACGTTAACATAGAGCCACCTGACGGTCCCGTTAAAAATTACTTTGAAGAAACATTGACCAGTATGGAATATGTTTACAGTAACAAAACAGGCAAAATTCAACTATTATACAGTGGAGGTTTAGACTCTGAGTTTGTTGCTAGAGTGTTAATGCATTTGAAAATGGATTTCGAAGTTGTTATCATCAGATTAACAAGACCCAATGACGTTGATTACAATGCCCACGATACAAAATATGCATTTGAATTCTGTAACAAGCACAACATAAAACCCATTGTGTATGACCTAGACTTTATGAAGTTTATAGACAGTGGAAGACATAGACAAATAGCTGAATCAGTCGAGTGTTGTGCAGTGGCTATCCCAACAACATTACATGTAGTAGAGCAACTTGATGGATTTACTCTAATGGGAAACGACCCTCCCTATCTAAGATACGAAAAAGATAAAGATGCTTGGTATTTAGAAGAATTACAGTATATTCATTCACTAATAAGATACTACGAGAAGTTCAACTTGCAAGGTTGTCCGTTCTTACTAAGCTATCGCCCTGAACAAATGCTTTCTTTCTTACTCGATCCTGATATACAGAAACTGGGTAATAATCTGTTGCCCGGCAAGACAGGAAGCAACAGTACTAAAAGTCATGCGTTCAATAGAGGTTCGGGATTTAACATGGATGTTTATGACTTTGTAACTAAGAACAGATTAAAGTTCACTGGGTACGAAGAAATATTCAGATCCGAATGCATGGAACACCCTAACTTAAAAGTGTTCAAAGAAGAATTTAGACAAAAATGGAACGGGGAATATTTAGAATATTTCCCCGATGCTGTTAAACGTTTATCAGTTAATCTTAATTAACTTAATCACTAAGCCACTGATATCAATCTCATACCAACGCTGACCAAAGTAAGCGTTCTTGGGGAATCTATGGTGATTGTTGTGCCATGCTTCTCCCCAACTAGGAATAGCCCACAACCAGTTGTTAGCAGACTTATCATTTAAGTTGAATGAACGATACGAACCCCACCAGTGTGGCATGTGACCTACGTAATTAACAATGTTACTCATAACACCCGTAACTAATGAGGGTGCTAGTAATAAAAACACTAACAAGTAAAAGCCACCAATCATATACAAACACAATCCATACACAGCAATTATTAAGAAATAATAACGGTGTAATAATTGTTGATATTTGTCAGTGATTAGTGAGCGCATACGCCACTTAGTGTCTGTACTAACTTCTTGGTCATAATCTAGTGAGAATATTTTGTAACCCTTATTCCATGGGCTATGAGGATCTCCCTCTTTGTCACTTTTCAAATGATGATTAATGTGTATTGCTACCCATGCTATAGGAGAACCTGTGCCCGCCATGCATCCCAATGTAGATAGTATCTTTACTAAAGTTGGGCTTGTTTTGTAACTATTGTGCGTCAATAGTCTATGGTATGTGACTACTACACCCAAACATCCATACAAGAAATACCCTAACACAATTAGCATAAATGTATTTAAAGATAGACCGTAAACGTAGATTCCTGAGATAGTTGCTAATAAAGACACAACTAATAATAATTGTGCGCCCTGTGTTGAACTTGCTAGATATTTCATATTAATCTATTTATTCACTTGCGTAATTCTGGGCGCAAAATACGCTTTTTTATAATCATTTTATCGGGTCTAACTTCTTGTCCTAGCAAACGCCAATATAAGTCAACTGAGGGTTGTGTATTGGGTTCTATTTCCCCAATTGTTTGCAATTCATAACGTCCTGTTTGTACAAACTTGTTACGTGCCCACTGTCTCTCATATACATGTTGAACTCTTTCTGAGACTGTATAATAGTACTCATAGAACTGTTGCTCTTCGGCTAATGCAAAGGCTGCTTTAATCAAATAACCAATTTCTAAGTTATTGAAATTAAAGTTGTTGTGGAACTTACTAGTGTATAAGAAGCTGATGTACCAGAATCTACCCCTAGTTTTATTCTCATGTAATCCCAATGCGATCCAGCTTATTAATTGATTGTTCTCAAAGTATCCGAGTGCATAATTAATACCGTTACTTTCAAAGTATTTTTTATGTATTTCTTCGAACTGTATATCTGATATAGGAGAGGTTCCACCTGTTCTGTCTTTTAGTCTAGCAATACTCATTGCTTTGTCTAAATCGAATAAATTTAAATGCCTAATCATTTGGATACCATTCTAATTACGTGTTTCAACATATCAAACTCATACCATTTTTCTTGGGTAGTATAACTACTAGCGTTGTTATGATGGTTGTTGTGCCAACCCTCTCCCCATAGTATTAAACTAATGAACCAGTTGTTCTTGCTGTTGTCTCTTGTATCGTGGTTTCTATAACCATAACTGTGACTTAGATATACAAACAAGTCTAATGCGATAGCAGATAACAATAACGGGACACAGTAAAAGAAGAACAATACCTTAAAGCTAATTAAACTCAATAAAACGATCCAAGACAATAAGAATAGATTATAGTATTTGTTGATATCTACTTGTTCACGGTTAAACAAGTCTTTGATAATCTTTTTGTTCACTGTTTCCCCATAGTGTAATAGATGCGGGAAAAAGATGCGCCATCCATACTTGTTAGGGTCATGTGGGTCTTTGTCTGTGTCACTAAACGCATGATGCAATCTATGCACGTATACCCATCCAATAGGACTACCCCTGCCCGCAAAGATAGCAAACGATAAGCACAGTTTACGGACCCAATCATGTTTAAATTCAAACGAACGATGGGTGTAATAACGATGGTACATCATACTAATACCTATACCACTGTACAAAAAGTACCCGGTAATAATCATTATTACACTAGATAAGTCTAGACTATATAAACTTAACCCAATAATGGATCCAAGCAACCCAAAAAGTTGCATAAAACTAACCGAGTATGCTGATGCCGCTAAATATTTCATCAATTATTTATAAGGATTACAATGTCAAAGAAAGTAATGCTCATCACAGGAGCAAGCAGGGGCATAGGAAAAAGTGTATTAGAACGATATAAAGACGAATACGAGTGTGTCACTGTACATCGTAGTCCAGGAGCTACATTCCAAGGAAACTTAGTTGATTGGAAGTTCCGTGAAGATGTTATTATGAACGTTAATCCTGATGTTGTTATTAATAATGCAGGATTTTGGGGATTCGCATTGTGGGGTATTGCAGTCAACGGTGTAGCCGCTGCTCATTTAATGATGGGCTTTCACAAGAAAATGCAACGTGGGCATATTATTACTATCAGTAGCTTGCGTAGTAGCTTCCAGGGATATGAACGTAGAGGGTCAGATACTTATGAGGACATTGCTTATAACTGTGGTAAAGCAATGGCAACAAGTTGCAGTATGCAATTATCAATGATGCGCACTAAACCCGTAAATGTAGTATGTTTAGAGCCCGGAGTTGTCAAGACTGATATGTATCCTAATATGCCAGATCCACAATACGTTGATGAAGGTCAATGGGATAATAGTGTTTACACTCCATTGATGCCCTCAGATATAGTAAATACTATTGACTGGATAATTAAACAGCCACCATGGATTAATATGAGCTTAATCCGAATGAACACTAATTCAACACTTACACCAAAGAACAATGATTCCAATTGACAAATATCCTAAATTAGATAAAACATTTAGTAGTTGCGTACTTGACGTTCCTAAAATTGAACCCGATAACTGGGACCAATGGTGGGACTGGTGGGATATAAACGCAAAACCCTTGACTAAGATATACTCTAGTCAGAACGGCGAGCCCGGACTTAATCACTGGCATGGGGTACAAATATACGGGGACCCAGAAGCAAATGATCCTTGGGATATCAGCACAGTAGATTGTACCAAAGAGTTTCCTAAAATGTTTGAGAATATCTTTAAGATTCCAATGGATATTCAACGTATTCGTGCAGTCACTAGTAAAGGAATGTTTACCCCACACAAGGATCATCCGTTCCCCGTAATAAGTTGTAGAATTAACGTATTTGACAATAACCCAGCATCCACTTTTGCTTACGTTAATTTTAATGATAAGAAAAGAAAAATGTATACTCAGCAGTTACCTGAGACTAGTAACACATGGATATATCCGGATCAGACTCAGGATCATACTACATTCTATCATCCAGGACATTTTAAGATATTATTCATGTTGTTAGGTAAATGGCGCGAAGATGAATTAAATGAGTTGATTGGTAAATCAATCGAAAAATATCCAGAATATTACATAGAATGAACATTAATGTCAGAGAATTTTACTCCCTCACAAAACGACAAAAGGAAGACTTCTATCAGTTCTTATCTAACACAGATAAGAATGAGCCTGCGTCAGTTAATATGTGGGATAGTGACTGGGAAAACAAGCCCAACACACTACCCTATATACTAGAACATAGTGACAGATTCTTTGAATCTAGGGGCAACTTCATTGTGTTATATAACAATGACGAGATATTTGCCTGCGGGGGTGTTTACAAAAGCCAGTTCAATAATGAGATAGCTGTTGCGGGTGTTAGAACCTATATCAATAATGACTATCGACATAATAGTATACTCAGAGAGTATTTGTTACCCTTTCACAAAAGATGGGCTAGACTAAACAACTGCAAAGTTGTTTTATTATCATTTAACGAGTATAATAAGAACATTATTGAAATCTTTAAAAGAAGAAGATTGGGCGAGAAACTAGATAGAATCAATACTAGAAATCACGAGCATTTGTTTTTTAATGGATTAAATGAAATAGAGTTTCCTGTCAATATACAAAACACTAAGCAATATGTGATTTACGAGAACCTAGACAATAATTATACTTACGATTGGAATGAGATTAAATGGGAAGAATAACCGCACACTTTGGCTTTGACTTGAACGATGACGTTAGAGATTATACAGTCAATGACAGAGAGTACCTAATTAATCTAATCAAAGAACATAAAGTTTTACGATGGAAAAAGCAAACTCTTACCCCAGAAGAATATCTTAAATTCAGCGAAATCTTCGGTGAATGTTGGGCTAACGATAATCCAGACTTACTGGGCGGTAACGGGGAAGTTAATAGCAAAGTCCCGGGCTTTAATAAGATTACTAGAGTAAGCAATAAGAACCAGGGTGTATTGGGCGACTATGAAGTAGCTTGGCACAGTGATGTAACACATAAGCCATTCAATAGCACCGGGGGAACTAATCCTTTTAGATTGTTGTATAGTGTTAGCTTACCCACTGATATCCCAACAGTGACTAAATGGAGCGATTGCGAGTACGGATACGAGAATACTCCTATACATCTTAGAGAACAATGCGAGAATTTGTTAGTTTATAATGTAGCACCTTACAAGACTACATGGGTTGGGAATATAATGCCCTTTGTTACAGTCAATCCTGTAACTAATAAAAAGAGTTTTAAACTAGAAAAGACATTCTTTAAGAAATTTGTGGGTATGAGTGAACAAGACAGTGTTAAATTAATGACTGAATTGTTTCAATATTGTATTGTCCCAGAGAATATTATCACAAATACATGGGAAGTAGGTGATATATTGTTCACTAACAATTATAACACTATCCACGAAAGAGAACCGTTTAAAAGTGATGAAGAACGTACATTGTGGCGCACGACTTTCCAGATAGAAGAATTAGTTCCACTTAATCTTAGAACTTAATATATTGTCTAACACTTCTTCATAACTGTTGTTTAACCAACTTAAACTTAGAAACAACCTGTTACCCGGTCTTGGGCTAGAGACTGCATGAACTTGAGACACATCTAATAGATAGATATCATTGTCTGTGGCAGTGAAACAATCGAATAATTCTAAATCTTCATAACGATAGAGCTTTGCTTCTTCCTCCCCTTCAGCAGTAAAAGGATTATCCCTTTTTATCTTATAAAACATAGTCATAGCGTGATTTGACCGAAGGTACCAATTTAATACACATTTGGGTCCGTGGTCTATATGCGGGCCAATAGAACCAGAACCGTCTATTTCTGCTATTAACATATTGTCGGGCTTAATCGTAGAGAACATAGGTATTGTGATATTATCTGATAGTGTATAATACCTAAGTCTACCATTATCTAACCCTTCATATTGATTAACTTCTGGTCCCATTAGACTTTTCAAGTCTAAATTCAAGTTTAAATTACATATCTTTGTATAACTCATTTACAATATACTCTCTATCTTGTAGCCATTCTTTTTTGTTTAATATTAGGCTTTCTAAGTCACTTAGATATGGGGTGGGTATAGTTTTAACTTCTAAGTTATTGAACTCTGTTAAGTCTAGTCCTAGTATATCTATTAACGCTTTTTCATTGCTACCCTTAATAATAAAATCCTCATAATATATAGTTGGATACTTGCTAGGATACTTCTTTTTGTATTTGAAATAGTTGTCGTTTATTTGTAGAAACTCGTCTCGGAACTTACTCCAATAGATAATCTGTTTAACGCTATCTGAATCCTTTGTATGATGTGCTACATTAGTCCCAATCATGTTCATATAGCTAATATACTGACTTAATTTGTCTCTACGCTCTAGATAAATTATGTCATAATGATTGTCAATCATATCTTGGACTTCTGGCTCAATATCCTCACTAAACAACTTAATCATGTAGTTATGGTCATTGTTCAATAGATTTAATCTTTTTAATATCTCAGTGCGTTTATTGTCATACCAGACTTCTAGTTTTCTGTCTAGTTTGGTGCAATAAACTACATCATTTATTCTTTTGAATTCGGGGTTATACAGTTCGGTTATTGTAAAGTATTCTTGTAATGTATTCTTATACCCTGAAAACTGTTTGGCTAAGTTACCCAATAAATCAGTGATTAGTGTAGAACCCGAGCGGGGCGTAGTAACTATTATAGGACGCATCCTAATATTTATAAATATGTCATGGACTTTGATAGTTTTAGCCATGGGCAAGTACTGAGTAAAATATGGCTTTGCGAACAATTAGAACCCTTGATGCCCGAGGGTACAAACATTACGATATTAGGTTCTTGGCATAATGTGCTTGGATTTATGCTTTCAGTTAGAAGGCCTAATTATTATAAGAATATTCTAGGGGTAGATATTGACCCTGAAGTAATAGATGTGGCTGACAAGATTACTAATTGCTGGAGTTTCGGTAAACACATGATTCGTAACGTACATGAGGATGCTAATGAGTTTGAGTTTCACAAGGATGAAGTAATTATTAACTGTAGTTCTGAACACTTTAAAGACACTAAATGGTTTGACAAGATTCCAGAAGGAACGTTAGTTTGTATTCAGTCTAGTGATGTTATTATAGAAGAATCACCTTGGTTTATTAATCAACCTAGCCCAACACTAGAAATCTTTGCTGAAAGATACCCGGTTAGTAAAACACTACTATTAGACACATTAGATATTAATTATGATAGTTGGGGATATAAACGATTTATGCTAATAGGAGTAAAATGAATATTTGGTACGAGGGCGAAAACAATTATAGATTATTAACTCTATTCGGTAATACGTTTACTACTGAGTTATTAGATGTTCCTACCACTGACAGAACCGTTAATCAAGTGTTTTATGACATTTTAAATAAAAGACAGAGTAAATATGTTGAGGTATTGTACTCAGGTGGGTTAGATAGCGAATGTGTATTGAATAGCTGTCTAATCAATAAAATACCCGTCAAAGCAGTTACTATGCGATTATTAGTCAATAATTGCCCTATAAACACACATGACTTATACTACAGTGAGAAATATTGCAGGGAAAACAATGTAGAGCAAGTGTTTATTGACTTAGATGTTAGAGACTTCTTTGAGAACGGAAAACATTTAAATTATCTATTACCGTATAAGATAGAAGAACCTCATGTAGCTACTCATTTGTGGCTGTTTGAACAATGTTCTAGCTTTCCCGTAATCGGCGGGGATTATACTTGGCCTCATCAATCTAAAGATAAAATCAGCCCGCACCGTTTAAGTTATAGCTGTTATAATAGATTCTTATCTGATAGGGGTATTCATGGCATAGGGAATATGCTCGGGCACAGTATAGACAGTAATCTCTTGTTTATGCGTGAGCATTTAAAAGTCTATGATCCAGATATGGTTAACAAGACCAAGAAGAAGGTTTTTGAAAACTTAGGATTAGGTAAGTTTGAACTACGTTTCCGTAGTTACGGATGGGAAAGCACAACTAGTATTAATAAAACTCATTATAAGATTGAATTATTAAAACAGATTGGCTTATTAAAGCACAGAATCATTTGGCACGATGTTGTGGGTTCTGTTTTGAACGGTCCCGGGTCAAACGACTCATTTAAGTGATTTACTATATCCTGTGATGGTTGCCAAGAACCATATATATAATCCACATAAATCTACTTCCCACCAACGTTTTCCATAGTAATAACTACGTGGTTCGCTATGATGATTGTTATGCCATCCGTCAAATGTTATATATCCCGTAACAATATCATTCTTACTAGTATCAGGACCTATCTTATTATTCTGATACTGACCAAAATAGTATTTAGGACCATGATGCCACGTGTTGATACTATTGGCTGCTAATAGACTTAACCCAGTTCCTCCCATTACTATCATAAAGAAGTTCAATGGACCCATGAGATACATTAAAACTCCCCATATTAATAAAATAGTATGGAAATAGTATAGTGTCGTAAAGACACACTTTTTAATCTTCATCAAATCAGCCGCGTTTCTAGGGTCAATATCTAGGCTACTAGACATAAACTGAATCTTAAAGTTAGAAATATATAACGGACTGTGTGGGTCTTTTTCCGTGTCATTGTGTCTATGGTGACTACGATGTAATGCTACCCATAGAACGACAGGTCCTAATAGTGATAAGTTACTGATTAATAATCCAATAAACTTCATCCATTCAGGGCAGTCCCATGAGCGATGTGTATACATTCTGTGAAAGAATGCTTGCTCATTGATACCAATGATTGTATATGCAAGTAGCATATAAAGTATTGTTGTGGGCGAACCCATTACTAAGCAGGTAAACAACCCCAGATAACAGAGAATATTCAAAAATATATTAAAATAAACATATCTATTTTTGAATTTGAATGAGATAATATCCATCTGATATTTATTTACTGTTGTCGTCAAACATTTTATAATCACCGTCGAAAGGTAACCATCCGATATCGAATAAGTCTTTTCTAACTTCTTCTGTAATACAACCCTCACCTACATGATTATTCTTCATCTGTAGATACTTTTCTTGGTCTTCTTTAGTAGCGTTACAGAATTCTTCGTCTGACCATTCATTATGTATTCCTGAGCAGTACCAATCAATATAGTCACCCTCTTCACGCATATTAGCTATTATACCACCAGCATAACGCCAACTACAACTCCAAGTCTTTTCAGTTAATAGAGGCCAAGTATCATTCTGAATGAATTCGTTATTGCATAGGGCTGCGTACAAGTTTTGAGCATAGTGTTCATTATCTCTTACCTTAGTGACAATATACTCACTTGTACGCAAATCATACTCCATATTGTTTTTCTGCCATTCAGGGTCTTGTTCCTTTTCAATCTCCTGAGCTTCGAAATTCAAATAGTAGTCTAATAAATCCTGAGCACTTTTGTCCTCAGGATTTATTTTAAGTCTCTCCAGGTACGACTGTCGGGTGAACGAGTGCCTCTGTGGACTTCTTGTTATAGCGATACGGTTTTTGTTTTGCATGTTTTACTTTCTTTTTAGTATAGAAAATATGATTTCCAATAACCTTAACTACTTCATGCGGCCACTGATTTACAACCGATTTGTTATGGAAGAATAAAACTGTTTTGGGAATTACTTCCTTATACATATCGTATATTAGCACATCTTGGGCAACTTGTAAACTATTTTGGTAGCGTGTTGAATTTCTATTTGGGTTACCCTTACCTTCGCATACCCATGAGAATTGGCACATTTTTACCCAAAATGCCTGCTCAGTTTCCTCATTGATTTGTTTAACGTGTGTTGCTTGATATATAACTTTGCAGGGTGTAGAGCCGAAACCACCGTGTGTGATTCTGTTTAATACAACTCTAGCAACAGCGGCTTTACCTTCTGTTGACTCCCCGCCTGCTTCATAGTAGATATTGTCTGCTAGACATTGTAATTGTTTCTTATCTACTTCTTTTGGTTGAACTTCTAATTCAACTGTCTTTACTTCATTTTCACGAAGTGGGTGAACTTTCTCTTCTGGTAGGTTAGTGTATAACCAACCAATTGTAACTATACATAAAACCATAATGGTTATGGCAGTAATATATCTAGTTGTTTTCATAGATTTTTCCTCTCCTGCTACTGATGTAGCATAATACGACAGTAATTACAAGATTATTGTTGAATATCCCAGCAATCGCAGTTACATGCAATAATAGTTGCAACCGCTTGTTCTGGAGTAATTACTGAAGGTGATACCGCGCTAGAGATATTGAAGATGTCAAGGTTTTGCGGTATCAGTCCCACGGCAGCAGAGCCAGCTAGGCTTCCAGGAATTGTGCTGTCGCCGGAGACAATTGGAATACCAAGATTATTCGATACGGGTTCATTAATAGAATCTTCAATATCGTTATCTAGTACGCCACCGGTAAGTCCCAATCGCTTTGCGTTTCTATTCTCACGCATACCTGCGACCAGTGCATTACCACCCAATGAAGTCAAATCAGACAATGCCTCTAGCACCTGTGCAGATTGACCGGGCCCGGTGTCTTGACTATATCCGTTCAATGAATCAATGAAACCATATAGTGTAGACGTATCTGAATACATTTGAGATTCTATAGGTAACGCTGTACTTCTTGCATCTTGCTCGATAGATAATTGCGTACCTAAGTTATCCCAAAGAGTATTCAAACTCCCTGCCCTAACAGTATCAGCATTTTGAATATTACTGATAACTGTATTCGCTTGTGTAATCAAACTATCTAGATTGTCGTAAGGACCAGAACCAGATAATAGATTAAACATTTGTTGGTATAATCCAGCTAAAGTTGAATTATATAAATTAGAAACTAGCATGTGAATACTACTTAAATCATAAGGAATACCACTAGCTGCCCCGAAGAAGTCTACAGTTCTATATTGACCATCAGTACCAGAGCCATGGGCAATACTACTCATAATTCTACTAGCGGCTGCAGGATCAGTCGGGGTTGTTCCAGTTGAAGTAACTAGTCCTGTTGTAGTCTCTAAGTGAGTTACAACTTGACTAAATTTCTCAATATCCATTTTACGGATATTCTTAATTTGTTGCATACTAAAACTAAATGCAACAGCGGCACGTCCAACATCTTGAGGGATAATACCATTCAAGTAGTTGTACATAGGGGGTAAACTACTATTTGTTACACCGTTAGTATAAATCAAATAATATGTTTTTGAATTTGTTACCATTGTACTACTGTTATACTGAGGGACAGTTAGACTCAAGTAGCTATTAGGGAATAGTTTTCTTGGATTTAATAAATCTGCTAACGTGTCTAAATTCTCAGTTTGACAGTTCAATGGAGTAGTAATTTCAAACAAATCATTGCCAGCAATTAAGCAATAAGCACCGTACAATTTACGATTCTGCTCAACTGTTGGGGTTTCAATCTTTGCTAAGATGTTGCCTATTTCAGTACTAGTTAATCCACTAGCAATCATAGCTAAACCTAAGGCTTTTGAAATAGCGTTATTCTTTTGTAGTGAGAATAACAGATTAGAGGGGCTGCCGAAAGTATCAATTCTACTCAAATCGATAACTCTACCTGTTTTAATCAAATCTTGTCCAAAGTATAATGTAGACAAGTTAACACCAGCAATATCTGCGGTAGTCAAATCGTTCATGTTACTATAGATACCATCTAAGTACCCTGAACTATTACTGACGCTACTAATGATTCTATTCTGTGAGTTTTTAAAACCTTCGCACATCATAAAACTACCTAAGATATCTGTGTAGTTTGATGATTTAAAATTCATTTCTTTGTATGCTTGATTGGCTAGTACTCTTAGAAATCCATACTGTGCTTCTTGGCTAGTGTAAGAGCCAGAATAAGTAGAAGGTTTTGATAATCCAAGAGCAGGAATAGAATCTTGCCCTATAGAAATTAAATTATCATATTGTTCTTGTGTAATACCGTAAGTTACAACTGGCGGGTCATCGTTTGACACTGATCCTTGACCAATCAAAGGATAAGCTAGATGTATTGAGTCAACTAACTTGTTCAATACTGTTCCAGTGATGATTGTACCCTTGGTATAATTACCGGCACCAGTGCTGGTACCCATGAAATTCTGTGCTGTTGAATTGATTTCTAGTCCTGTATTAATCATTAAATCGGCTAAGCAATTAATGTTATTTGGACTTAACTTACCTGAATCACTCATGGAACAAAAACGTCTCCGCTACCCTGTACTATACTATGACCGCAACTGTTTCCAGATCCGATACGTAATACAGGGACTCCCTCACAAAACACTGTGGGAGAGCCATCCGTTGTTGTCGCTTTGTCATGCGGCGGATGAGGGTTACCCCAGGGTGCATGTGGGGTAATCTGACTTACATGTAAACCCACAGGCTTGCCGTTACAGAAGACCGTCCCGGCACCGCGCATAATTGCGCCGCCCGTTTGATTTGTGTCTCCCTTACGACTAAGTCCTGCCATAGTTTTATCCTACTAAAATCTTCTTCTCAGGGACTTTAATCCCTGTTGTAGCCTCTAGATACTTCATTTTGATAGAATCCTCGGCTTCGCAATACATTGCGATACTATTAATATTTATCATAACATTTTTAGTAGGATCTGCTGTGAATAAGCTAGGAATCAAGCCCATTCCATGCTGCCCGGGTGCTACTGACAACGGTTCTTCTACTTCAATATAGTCTGCTTGACAGAGTTCTTTGACTTTACCAATCATTTCCTCGCCCGAGTTAAATTTAAATGTATATACTACCCCAGCTTCAAATGCCATTGGAAATCCCTTCTGATAATAGGCGTTCTCTTAGTTCGTTGAACCCACCGACGAGTTCTCCGTTTAAAAAGATTTGTGGTACTGAACGTGCGTGTGGCACTGCTTCTAATAACTGTTCTCTTGTAAAACCTGATCCTATTTTACGTTCTTCGTATGCGATACCGCGTTGAGCTAATAATTGTTTAGCTTGTTCGCAGTATGGGCATTGTTCTTTACTCCATACAATTGCTGTCATTTTATTTTCCTTTTGGTAAGTGGTATGTCTTGGCGAAAATGTCTTTCTTTACAACTCCATAGTCGCCGGGACCGTGTCTAACAATATAATCATTGCCGTTAGTGTATTCTAAGTTACCCCAACTTGCTTTAACAACACCATCGTGGTCAGCAAGTTTAGCTACTTTGAAAATCTTCTTAGGTGTAGCTGTGCCATCACCGTTGTCATCATAGTATTCTTTAAACTTCTCGGGAGATACAGGATACTTTTCACCCTTAGGACCAGTAATAATCTTATGACCCGTTTGATAGTTTACTGGACCCTCAAGTGTATTAACTGTGCCGTTGTCTGTGGCAGTTTCATAACTAATAGGAGCGGGGTGTTTATAAGTTACAAACCCACCGTCAAACCATTCATCATTTACTGATTCTGTTAATATATCAATTAAGTCTCTCATAGTACAGGTAATTCCTCATAGTCAACTGTATCACTCATTACCCCGATAACGTAGTTAGTTGATTCGTTTTCTTGTAATGCTGTTTGTTTCTTGTTGATGTTTACATGTTTGTTGAACCATGGGATGGGGCTTGACTTGGGATGGTTCTCTAAGTATTTGATTCCAATGTCCTTGAGTTTATTGTAAGCAGTGTAGTCAACGAAATCTTTAAGGATTTCACTGTTAAGGCCAATAACGACTCCCTTTTTAAAGAGATATTCAGCCCACGCCTTTTCTTCGTTAATAACATCCATGTACAGATTATATACTTCGCTGTGCGTAGCAGCCTGAATCTGTATAAAGTCTGCATCGTCTTTAACGACATTATTGATAATCCATGCCGTCCATTCTGCGTGTAATATTTCATCTTGTAAAATCAACGAGATAATGTTTCCGTTGCCTATATAAATCTTATTCTCCACCATAGCAAGGCTGGTAGCGAAACTAACCATAAAGCGTAGAGCTTCGAGGGCATATGATGCGTGTAAAGCCATCCATATGGCTTTCTTATGCTCGAATGTATCAATCGCCATCCCGAGTTCTTTTTGACAATTAATTTGATGAAGCTGTTCATAATAGCGGCCAACGTTTGCTGCCATGCTGACAATTTCGTGGGTGTCGTGAATTTTGTTAAATTCGTCCTTAGGTACGCCGTAGATATTCCTAATAATATGGCTATAGGACTTGGAATGAATGCTAGTTTCAAAGAAACCCCAAGTAAGCGTAAGTGCTTCAAGTTCCGGAATCGAACAAACGGGGCCGAAGACTTGACTTGGCGCACGACCTTGTATGCTGTCCAAAGCAGTCTGGCGAAGCAAATTACTAGTAAAGATATGCTTAATAGCATCACTTGATTCCTTATGGTCAATCTTGTCTTTTGTTAGTGAGATTTCTTCTGGCACCCAGAAGAAACCACGAGCCATTTCTTCAAACTTCTGTAGTTTGGGATATTTGACTTCTTCAAATCGTTGTACTGTTACTGGACCTTCTGGGTCTAGAAACATTCTACGAGAAAGGTAGTCGGTAGGTTTGCTTAGATTGTATTGTTCTTTTGACATATTATTCTGTTTTTAAAATTATTTTATCGGTTGAACTGTCAACACCAATGACTGTTTTAAGTTCTCCGTTTACTTCTACGTATGTAGGCACTTGACCTAACTTCTCACCTGCGCCGCTAGACTGCATAGCGAACTTTCGCCATGCATCCATTAACATAAAACTAATATTGTATGCGTCTAGTTTAATCATAATTTACATGCTTCACAATCGTCTAAATCATCCATCAATTCAACCATTTCTTGTTTTATGAATGGGATTACATTATCTTCTTGTAGTGAAGCCTTTGCACCCATCTTGTTAATCAATGAATAATAGATAGTCTTGATGCCCCATTTGCTTGCAAGCATTAAGTTCTTACTAATCAATGTAGCAGGAACTTTGCCTCCTTCAAAGTATGCAGGATTATAAAATGTGTTTGTAGATAAACTTTGGTCAACATAAACTGCTAATACAGCCGCTGTCTTTAAGTAATCAACACAATCTTTTTGATCCCACATTAATTGATAACGTGACTTCAATCGTTTGTAATCAGGTACTACCTGTACAAACGATCCAGCTTTCGATTCCTTCACAGAAATCAATTCCATCGGCATTTCAATTCCGTTGGTGGAGTTTAACACAACTGAGCTGGACTCTACTGGGGCAACTGCCATTAGTGTAGCATTACGAATGCCGTATTGCAATAGCTTTTGGCGCAAGCCTTCCCAATCTAATGTAGCACTTGGAGTGAAGTCAGTGAGTTCGTTAACACCTTCACTTCTACGTTCCCACGGGAAAACACCCTTACCATAAAACGTCTGTGCTGACAACTTACATGCACCTTTTTCTTGGGCTAATTCAACTGAAGCCTCAGTTAGATAGTACGCTTGATGCTCCATCCACTTCTTAACTTCTTGTAATGCTTCTGAAGTGCCATATCGTAGATTGCGTTTTGCATGCCAGTAAGCTAAATTTGTAATACCTACACCAAGAGGCTCAAAGTCTAAGTTGGCTAGTTCTGATTGAATCGACAAGAACTTTTGATAACCAAGGAGATTACTTAGACTTCGTACTAATACTCTACATGCCTTACGCATTTCTTGGGGCGTCTTAAACGCTCCCCAGTTCACACTGCCCAAAGTACACAAAGCGATGCGTCCTGCCTCGTCTTCAATGCGTTGGAATGGTTTGGTAGGTAATAGTATCTCTTGACATAGATTACTCTGATAAATCGGATCTAGTTTTGTATCAAACGGACCCTGACTAATTACGTTGTCGATATTCACTAAGTAGATACGACCTGTGTCTGTACGTTCTTTTAGAATACCGTTTTTAAATACTTCAACTGCGCCGATAACTTTCTTTTTGATACCGCGCTTGTGTTCATAGTGTTTGTATAATGTTTCAAATTCTTCCGTGTCACGGTAGAATGCTTCATACAAGTCAGGAACTTCATGTGGATCGAATAATGTAATGTTCTCATTGTTACGATAACGATTCCAAAACATTTTATTCAATACAATAGAATAATCTAACTGACGTACACGTGTTTCGTCTGTACCTTGATTGTTCTTTAATACAATAAAATCTTCAAACTGATAGTGCCAGATGGGTAATGTAACTGTGCATGATGCGTTGCGAATACCACCTTGACTACAACTACGTAAGTCACCGAACCACTTCTTTAAGAATGGGATAAGACCTGTATGTTTAATTTCACCATTACGAATAGGTGCGCCTACTGGGCGAATGCGACCAATCTCTAAACCGATGCCAGCACGTTTACTAGCATACTTAGCCATCATTTCACCAGCCGCAAAAATCGAATCAAGCGTATCATCTGCTGATATAAGAACACAACTACTAAACTGCTTAGTAGGAGTACCAAGCCCTGCAAGGACTGGAGTAGCCAAAGTAAAATGACCATCACTAGCACATTCGTAATATTCTTTAACATACTTTAATCTTTTATCTTTTGGTTCATTATGGAATGCAGTAGCGGCGGCGATTGCATAACGTACTTGAGGAGTCTCAAAGATTTGACCAGTAGCACGGTTCTGCACTAAGTACTTTTCTGCTAATTGAGCGATAGCCGCATAGGTGTAATTTTCGTCCTTGCTATGGTCGATAAACAAGTCAATGATATCCCATTCTTCTTTAGAATACCAATCTAATAATTCTGCTGAGTAGGATTTATTTGCTACGTTAGTCTTTACAATGTCATACAACGGTGGGGGTGTGTAGTCGCCGTATACTTCTTTGCGTAGCATTGAGACTTTCTGGCGTCCTGCTACATATTGATAATTAACATTATTAATGTCTGGGTTTTCTGTCTCGTCAATTAAGTTGACCATAGCCTTCAATAATAGCTCGTCAATAGTCTTAGTTGACATTCCATCGTGTAACTCGATTTGTGCTTTAATTTCAATCATGCTAGGGCTAACGTTATCTATGCCCTTGCATCCGTAACTTACTTGTCTTTGTATCTTTGCGATATCTAATGGGACGGAAGTCCCATCACGTTTAATTACGTTAATGTTGTTCATTATTCTGCCTTAAATTTTTGTTTTTATATTGTCAATACTGACTTTACGTTTGACGTTGAAATCGGATAGTGTATTACTTAGTACCGTTTCAGGGAAGTAATTAAGTATATATTTTGCGTTATCAACTAGGACTATGACCACATCATTGCCCATTTTGTCTGACGCTTCCGCTATTTCAACGTTGTTTTCGTCTAGTAATAGCAAAGTATAACAGATTCCTAACGCTCTTGCAACCTCATCGTAGGTATTTTCTACCAAAAGTTGCCAAGGGTCGGGCCAGTTTTCGGAATCGAGGATATGTAGATGATGTGTGACTTGTGGGGCTTTTTGCCACCATTTGTCAATTTCTACACACTTTTCCTCTAAGGATGAGTCTTCTAAACGGACTCTTAAATCATACCAGTCTGATAGTCTGGCTTCATAGTTAAGTTGAAATACATTCATTAGACTGATATTTAGTATCAGGTTATCTCCAGGAGAAATTCAACACTGCTCGAACTGCCTTAGTAGGTAACGTACTTGCATGGTATTGATTGCCGTTGAATATAGTAGTTGACCCTCTTTTTGGAGTAACTCGTTTCTTCTCGGTAAACGATTCATACACAGAAGGAACTATGTTTCTATGTATTTCTCTAGCAGTTTCATTATAGATAACTGTGTCTCCGTCAACATTACTGTCGTTTATATAATACACTGCTGTGAAGTACTCTCCTCCCAGTTCAGGTAAATCAGTATGAATAAAGTTATGTGTTCTCTTTGTGGTTATAGGAAATTGCGAAACTGCCCTAACTTGTAAAAATTCGTTGAAGGGCAAATTTGCCTTAGCTATGATTTCTAACATTATTGGTTTAACTAATTCATATAGCTCACTAAACTTCCCACCATCTTTAGCTGAATACAATAAGTGAAACAATACGCTATGAGAATCGATAGACTCACCTAACTGTGTTGTTTCATATGTAAGATACCAGGGGGTAGAACTATCTTTTAAGAACCTATATTCTATTTCGTCTTGAGTGTACTTTGAAATAGAATCCTCGACTACGAGAGGCTCAATCATATACATTCCGTTAAAAAAAGCTGAAATATCATCCATACTTAAATCGGCTTGTGGGCTTGATAACGAGGGTTTTCGTCATAGGGAATTTGATTGGGATCTAATATATCGCCAGTGTCTAAATCTCGCAAGCCGTGAATACAGCATAGGATAGTTTCATCTTCTAAAGCAATAATTTCATGCTCTAAATCTTTTTTAACTAAAATCATATGGGGAGCAACAAACTCTTTTGTCACCCCGTTTACTGTCATTTTAATCGATCCACGAGATAGAAAACTCACATGGTCAAATTCATGTGAGTGCCCTTGCTCAACGTCACCTTTCTTGTGAAAGTGCATCATTCTAATATAGATATTACTCACGCATCCTACTGCCACTGATGGCTCAGAACAAGTTACTGTTTGTTGTTCCATTATATTCCTTATTTAAAAACTGTTACTGGTATTCTGTTAACTTGATTTCTATAAGTTACAGTACTATCAAACCCATCAAATTTAGCGGTCGCTGTTAAGAAAGGCTCAACAACCTTTTCTTCTTTTGTTTCTGTATCATTGATTGTTACTTTATACATTACTGCGAAGTAATCTTCAGTATCAATGACGGTTGCTTTTTCATAATTCATTTGAACATCCTTGAAAAGGGGCATTTACTTTCATTATCATTCATCTTGTCTTTTCTAGCTTTGTAACTACCACTAAATTTAATTAACGCATTTCCCATTGAATCCCATTCTTCACGTGAGACTAAATGCTTCTTAATAGTTACTTTCTTATCACTCATTGGTATAATATGATACATAGGAGTGCCTGCTTCAATCAATAAATGTTTAGTAGTGTTACTCGGTGGGTAATGCAATAGCATTTGTATGTTTGTAGAATTCTGATATTTGAAATCTGATAAACCAGGTATGATAGTAAAATCAACTATATGATTTTGCAGATTCCATGTGGGTTGATTTAATGAGAACATTACGCCCGACTTTTCTTTAAACTTCCACGGTGATCCTAATTTTAAATGCTGTAGCTTACTTGGATCAATGAAGTTGCCGAACTGTTCGGGGTTGTGATGATTCGCAGTAGATTCTTGGTCTGCAAACATATAAGAGTATCTTCTATCGTCACCTGTTGACATTACATTTATAGCCAAATCTGACCATAACGGAAGAATGAATCCATTCTTATATGTTTCGATTATACCAATACACTTTTTTGCAGTTGCAAACTCAACTTGCGGGAACTGTAAATTTGCTTGATAGTTGATGGCTAAGTCTTTCCACCACTTTGGAACAAATCTAGAGGCTAGGTCAGGTGCATATAAATCATGCACCTCTTCTTTATACGTAAATGTATCGATTACAATTGTACTTGGTTTTAATATAAAGTTAAACATTCGGAATGACATTCGGGGGTAGAATAAATGTCGTTCCAGTATTTAGTGACTGCACTAGCTGTGCTGTAGTTTTAAATGTAACTTGTTCTAATGTTAGTTGACGCCAAGATTGTGTGTCCTCGTCCCACTCATACATCTCTTGGTTGACATGTGTTCCAGTGAAGGGGACAGGTGGAACCCATTTACCTTCAATTCCCGGTAGTCCATTCCAAACCCAACTAGGAAACTCGGGTGGTTTCGGTGGGTAAAATTCATCAGTATCCGGATCATATGAATGACCGATTCCAGGATATCTTCCGCGAATAGAATGATCCTTAGCACATTCTATCCATTGTTCTGCGGGACCGACGGCGCCAGAATCAATAAAATCTTGATCCGCAACAATTACATCTACTACTATATTATTTTCATCAATTTTTGCAAAACTACTCATCTTGTGCCTTTCATCTAGACATGTTAAAACTTATTATTATTTTCTCACCATCAGTTTGTTGTGGTGGATTTCCGTGAGGCATGTCGCCTTTAAAAATTAATAATCTACCCGGTATGCAATCATATTGCACATTATCATATGAACTCAATTCTGCGTTCAACGGCATTTCAGTGTTAATATAATTTTCAAAGAAAACAATTTTATTTTCAGGAATACTCTCGATATAGAAAGCCCCGCTAAACAAGCTACCCGGATGCGTATGTGGGAAATTATAACCACCCTTATCACTTATGTTGACCCACATATTTTTAATCTGCATTGCAAACATTGTTTCAGGCCCGTACCCGATGTACATACCATATTCAATTACGCTTTCGTAAATCTGGTCTACTAATGGCTTAAACACTGGATCATCGTGAAAACTAACACAAGTTTTATGTGTTGATTTTACATTCAACAATGAATTAGTATCGAATCCGTATTGGGACTGTAATTCGTAAACTCGTTGTTTGAATGTACCCAATAAATCAACACATACATTATCTTTCTTGTAAATGTGTTTGGGGAAAACTGCTTTAATTTCACCCATATGATTAAACGGAATACTTCACAATTACGATACCACTACCACCAGTCCCACCCGGAGCAAGATAGAAATAGTATGCACCGCCGGCAGATGCACCGCCACCGCCACCAGCACCTTTGTTAGTGGCTCCGTTTGATCCAACTACTAAGCCTTCACGTCTCCAACCGCCGTTCGTTCCACCGTTGCCTCCACCATGTGCATTTGTACCAGCGCCTGAACCACTGTTCCCACCTTGGCCGCCTCCTCCCAAATCAATAGAAGTTGCACCTGACACAGTAATACCTGAACCACCGGTGATGCCTGAGGCTGCGCCGCCGATACCCCCGCCGCCGCCTGATGCGCCTGCTGAGCCGGCGTAACCTACACCATTACTTACTGTTGAAGCAGTAGATGCGCCGCCTGCGGCAGCAGTTGCGCTACCACCACCTGAGCCACCGGCGGAACCAGCATTGTTACTACCACCACAACCTCCACCTAATGCCGTTAGACCAAATGCAGTCGTATTTCCACCATTGCTTGCAAAACGAACGATACCATCAGATCCATACGGGCTACCTGCATTAGTTTCTGCTGCGCCTGCTCCACCATCTCCTATAACAATCGAATAATTTTGTGCTGTTATTGAATGATTTGTTTTATAGACGTATGCGCCAGCGCCACCGCCACCACCGGCAGCAGTTGAGCCACCACCGCCGCCACCGCCCACCATCATAACAGTTATTTTTCCACCACTAGTAACGTTTAGTGTACCTGATGAAGTGAATGTATGATATTTGAAACCATTCACGGTAGACTCAGACCCTCCAGTAGCAACTACTTGCAATACTTGAATAATAGAAAACTCTCTATCTGATGTTCTATATGTAGTTGATGCACGAACAGTAAAAGTATAAGTAGCTTCCGCATCACTAGCCAATCCCGAAATTTCACCAGTCGAGGAGTTTATCAATAGGCCTGCAGGTAAACTTCCGGATGTGATACTATAGGTGATTGGTACATTACCAGAAGAAGTAGCGGATGTTGTCTGAGAATATCCATTTATGTTGTTAGCATTAGGCAACGCTCCTGCAGCAGTAGACCATGTAATAGTCACTGGACTTGAAACCATAGAGAAAGAACGGTCAGTATAGTTTCCGGCGTTATCCGTTGCTCTAATTGTAAAATTATATGTAGTAACGTTATCAGTTTGAGGGATAGTACCCGATAATGTACCATCAGTCGCTAATGTTAGACCAAGAGGCAACGCACCTGATTGTAGAGCAAACGTAACAGTTGCACCTGCATCACTATCAGGAGCTGACAACGTGATGCTAACTGATTGTCCTTCGTACTTAGTTCCAAATGAGCCACTTGACGTTGCCCAAACAGGTGTATTACCTGTATTGACGGCTGAGGTTAGAGTCGAGAATCCAGAATATTGAGATACTCGCACTGCGAGTGGACCGTCACTAACAGTAAAGTCCTGAGGAGTAGTTGCTAACAATTCAGTATCACTAATGATAATAGTTGCAGCAGCAGGAAATTGAGTTAACGCACTGTTTATAAAAATGACAGTAGCATCCTGCATAAAATCAGTCCCAGTGACCGTGATTTGAGTTCCACTTTCTCCGTTATAGTTAGTAGGAGAAGCTCCAGTGACCGTAGGAGGAGGGAATTTTTTAGCTACAACCGACCATCCTTCAGCATCAGTAAAAAACTCACTTGATTCTTCATCAGTGTTGTATCTAAACATACCAGGAGTAGTAATGTTACTATTGGGTCGTTGTGCTGTGTTTCCTGATGGGAGCATGAACGCCCCGGTTCCTAAATTCAATTGGTCAGCAGTTACGGTAGCTTCAACCCAATCTGTTCCGTTATAAACTTTAATAATACTTGTATCAGAATTAAACCACAGTGTGCCTTCAATAGGTGTTAACGGTGCAGTATTTGCGACTTCTATGCTCCCAGATGCAGTTGAACTTACGTTAGACCAACTTGAGCCTGAATAAATTTTAGTAGTGTTTGAGTTAGTATCTAACCAGATAGTTCCCGGAGAAACATTTGCCGGTTGAGAAGACCCAACTACTGTAGCAACTGTAGGGCTTGCTGGAATGTTTTTTACCCAACGAACTCCGTCATATTTCCATGTTAAGTCGTTGAATGAATATTCATCATTAGTTGTTGGGTTATTGGGGAAATTTAATGGCATACTATTACTTTCTAATCTTATTTATTGAGATAACAAGAACATTTACCTTAGGTAGCTTTAGTAACAGTGACGTATGATTTACCTGCCGATGTAATTACTAACGGAACTGCAACATCACCTGAATCGCTTGTCGTTACTGTAATAGTTGACGATGAGTTATTTGCAAACACCATACTATTTCCTGAAATTCTAAGTGTCAAATCTCTTGCAACTCTTGGTCCTTTTTTCTTAACACTACCTGTTATAGCAAGAGATGCTTGTTCTGCGCCGTTGTTTTTGTACTTAAAGGTGGTTGCAGTGGGTACCGCCGTAACTTGTACATTACTGCTAGTGAATATGATGTTACTTACATTTACATCAACGATATCACCCACTGACAAGTTATGAGCCGCTGATGTGGTAATTGTAGCTTCTTGTGCAGCTCTTACACCAAACGTTGCAGAGACTTCAACTCTATTACTGAATGCTGATACATAACAATTAGCGTTAATGTTTCCATTTGTGTAGACATGGTTTCCAGAATCATAACTAATAGAGACTTCAGCCGCATTGATATTTGTGTCGTACACGTGTAATGTATTATAGCCCGTTGTCGCATAGTTTTCAACTGTAGTGCCAGTGTTCGTTGCAGATAACGTATCTCCTGCTCCCCTAGCAATAAAGTATAATCTACCAGTACTATCTTGTCCATATGCTCTAGCATCATAGTTTAGGGAATTAGAGGCTATCCAGCCGGTAGTAGTATCAAATGTTAGAGTACAAACTGTTCCGGTTTGTACAATAAACATTACATCTCCTGCAGGTGTTGTAGGTACCCAAGAGCGAGGGAAAGCAACGGCAGACGGCCAAGTATATACACTATGAAATGTTAGTTGATTATCATCTGTGCCTGAACCTATGCTATAAGTAACCCATCCTCTACTTAATGCAGTGTTCCATCTTTCTGTTGGGTATGTAGCAATACATTTTTCTAAAGTGCAGAAAGTAATATACCAAGTGCCATTCTTTTTAAAAACGTGTGGCTTCATCCAATAATTATTAGAGGTGTTTGGACTATAGTTTGCCAACAAATATGCAGGCGCAGAAGCATATGTGCCGTACGTGTTTGCACCAGGATAAGTCATTGTGCAGTCAGATATCATAAACTCACCTGACTTTTTGTACCATACAATTCTTTTAGGAGTTAAAACACTCGAAGCATTAAAGTGACTAGAATAAAAAACTTCTCTATCTGTTTCTACATCTTTTAAGTTACTAGGGAATTGTGCAATAATGTTAGTCACAGCCCCGGTAATAGTACCAAGAGTTGCAGACACGTTACCCCTTGATCCGTATTTGTAAATGTTATAAGTTGCTGTTCCATTATGAACTTCTACAAAGTAACTTCCCGGATCTCCTGAATCATCAGGACCTTCTCCAATATAGAATGTCGAAATGTTTGCAGTATTTCTAATGTTAGTGATTGTCATACTGCTTTCACCACTAGTTAAATAAGTGACCCCTGAAGCATCATTATCTTGCGTGATGCAGAGAATCATACCATCTTCTTTAACTTTCATTGGAGTAATGTTAACGCTACTAGTAGATACTGTAAAAGTAGCACCATCAGCTAAATCATCTCCTATCCAAACATCATTACGAAGGTCGTTAGTTGTAATATCTCTTGGGTACTGAAATACAGTATATTCTTTTTCTTCTTCCCAACCACTTCTAGTTGGAACTCTAAATGTTCTACTAACTGTTTGTGAATAGTCCAATGCTAACAGCCATGGATCTGTTCTTCCTATTCCACCTAGCCAGTATTGTCTTGTATTAGACCAAGACATGCCATGCTTACCTTGAGTAATGATTACAGGATTCTCTACCATACTAGCGGCAGGCAAAGAAGAAATTTGCATGGCTGTGTTTTGGAACTCAAACGTTACACCAGGGATAGGAGCTAGAGTATCTACATCAAATGCTTGATTCTCTATAAAAATTCGATTCTTACTTACATCTGGATCTTCTACGATGCAACCATAATATCCATATTTTTTAACAGTACTAAAAAACGCCATTGATTAACTCCAGTATGGTCCAGTTGCTCCGCCACCTGCAGCATTATCACTGACATATGACCCTCTGATTTTGATTGTCAATGTCGGCTTACCTTGAAAATCTTTATTTTGTGAAGTGTATGTCGTAGGTGTTGGGAAGTTAGAATGAATATAAGTTGTGTCAATTAATTCATGTTGAGCATTTATTGAGGAAGAACTATTCATTAACAACGGTGGTGTAATTCCTGATACAACACTAGTCCCTTTTATTACCTTAGAATCAGCTAAATGAATATGCATCTTTTCTTTAACCGTAATCGTATCATGTATATAACGTTGTTGAAAATTTTGTATAGGTTGGTTTGAAGTCACAGTGACTTCGACTAATGAATCGGTACCAAAGATATTAAGAATAGCCATAAAATTTTAAGAAACAACAGAAGTTACGATTACTGGTTTACCGGGACCAGTTATAACAACATCAACCGTAGTATCTGCTGACGCTGATGTTGTGATAGTTTTTGTATTGCTACCATTTGTAAATGTCATACACGAATTAGTAATAACTATTTTTACTTTTACAGCTACACGGGCTCCTGCAGAATTTAGTGCATTTACTGTAACAGTTGAGTTGATGTCTGAGTTTTCATACAAATAATTAGTAGACGCTGGTACTAAACTTACATAGATAGGATCAGGTGGTATATATTGATACACGCTACTGTACCCCCTACCATCATGTTGTGAGTTTGCAGTATCATAATATGAATGTCTAGTACCAATATATACTCTTCCAGCAGAATCAATTCCAATTGACCTTGCAGAAATCGCTTCGGTATCTGATATATACCAGCCATCCGTAGTATTAAAATTCATACTGTGTATAGTATGTGATGTTTGAACCAACAACTGTGTACCCGAAGAATTTAAAGGCATATAGTATACTGGCATTTCTCTCCTATTAGGAAAATCAACGACACTGTGATAAGTTAAGGTATTTCCATCTTCACTAATACTAAAAGTAATCCAACGAGATTGGAACTTGTATTGGTCATAGTGAACACGTTCAGCCCAATAAGAAGCTCCACTCTTATCAATGAATAATAAAGTTACATAATTAACACCGTTAAATTTAAAGTAGTGCGGTTTATAGAACCAGTTATTAAGTGTGTTGCTATGGTTACCTGCTGTAAAAAATGCCATTCTATGGTAATCAATATAATTTGTACCCGATGGATAAACAATATTACATTTAGACTGCACGATAGTAGCTGCTGCAGGGTTCCAAGTAAATTTATAAAAATTTAATTCTTTAAATTCTTGTGCTAAGTTATTATCGAACTCAGCTTGATAGTAAATTTTTTCAGTTGTTGACTTATGCCATAAGTTGCTAGGGTATTGATAATGTGTTGTGTTGGGATGTGAAGTAGATCCAACATGAACTGCAATAGGGGCAACGTTAGAGTTGCCTGAACAAGCATATGTAGTTAACTGCCCGTTGCCGCCGTTATGTTCGATGAACATAAAACTATTATCATTGGTGTTTTTACCTAGATAAAAATATTGACCAGTAGTAGTTGAACGTTGGGTAGTCCAAGTAACCGCAGAACGAGTAACTGTAACTTTGCCTATATAAAATGTACCGGCATCATAGTTGATGCCCCAAAAACTGTCATTGTATACATCCTCTTCAAATACAGTTACATAGTTACCGTTACCTGCAACGTAAAAATCAGCAGGTCCTGACATATCATTTCCTACCCAGTAATCAGCCTGACCGTCACTAGTTGAATATCCACTATATGTTTGATAGACTAATAGTTGTTTACTAGTCATAAAAGAACGTCTGCCTGGAAAATTATCATAATCCAATGAAGCGAACCATGGATCCATGTGCCCCGGAGGCGAAAGGTTAGATGCTCTACCACCTTGAATAACGTGACCCCAAACCCATTTACCAGAAGTCTGTATAGGAACCTCGTTATAAAATGTATCACCGGTTGATGTAGTATTGTACTGGTCAATAGCCGACTGTCCCTTAAAGAATTCACCGAATCTAATAGCCAGCGTGTCAATATCCATACCCATACGGTTTATGAAAATTCGTTTTTTACTCGGATCAACATCCTCCATTACGCTGCCATAGTTAGCATATTCTTTATCATTGAATAATAAAATCATGTATATTCCTTAAGGGTTAACCATAGTAGTTACTGAAATTTGTCCAGGACCAGTAATAGTTATTGGAACCTGTGTAGTAGCAGTCGGAGAAGTTGTAATAGTATTAATAGTTGCATTACCTGCAAATACTACACCCGATCCTTCTAATTGCAACGTTACACTAGAGACTAACCTATTACCTGAAGTATCATATGCATCTACATTCAAGAAAGTTTCTATATCTGTTCCGTTATATGTATACTCGTTAGAAGTGCCACCTGCAGAAGCGTCTAACGTCACTGTTACTTTTGAAGGTAAATTATTAGTAATCATGTGAATTTCGCTATATGCAGTACCGAACGTTCTAGTGACTAACCATAATCTACCTGATGTATCTACACCGTAGCTTCTTGCACGAATAGAAGAAGAAAATTTTGACTGCCACCCAGAACCAATATGCATTGTTCCACCTGCCGCTCCGGTTGGAATCGTAGTTGTCTGAAATGTAAATGTGTTTGCATCGATTACTGTAGCAACGTTGTAAACACCTACAGGAGGATTAGTACTTGCTGTGCCGCCTGATGCGGTAATAGAATAACCTGCTTTTAATCCGTGCGCAGTCTTTGTTACTGTTATTGTTGCGACACCACCTGAAACAGAGTAAGTCCAACTAGACGCATCAAATTCAGTAGTATCAAAAAATGCTATTGATACACCTGCATCTGAAAGAATTGCTAATTCAGTTTCATCTGATTTAAATGGTACGTAAGCTGCAGGGAATGAGTTGTAAGTGTTGAATCTATAGCAACTATGTAGGGATAAATTACTATCACCAGTGCCCGTAGCTATCTTAAATGTGAGCCAAGTTCTTTGTGCAGGAGTAGATACACGTGCACCAGAGTTACCATACGCATACTTGTCGATGATAGTGAATGTAATATAATTAGAGCCATCTTTGGTAAATTGATGTCCACGTGACCACCAAGCATTTTCGCCGTTAGTCGTATCAAAGTTAGTGTTTGCTGGAATAGCTGCCCAAGTAGCATATGTTGTCCCTGCGGGATACCCCAGCGCACACTCAGTAGATGATATAGCACCAGTTGAGGTAGTCCATACAATTCTCAATGGGTTTAAAGCGTTGCTAGTATTAAAATGACTAGAGTAAAAAACTTTTCTAGTTGAAGTGTCATGTCTAATATTACTAGGCAGTGTTTGCAATACACTAGTTCCAGCACTAGCAGGAGCTGACGATGCTAGAACTGTAGTTGAAGTTCCTACGCCCGCTGCTAATAAATATTTGTCTACGGTAATGTCATGTGTGCCAATTCTACCAACACTCATATACCAAATGTGAGTACTATCGACACCCATAAAGAATCTATAACGGCTCGAAGCTGCTACTGAATCAGAAGCTACAGTTGTACCAGTAGGTCTACTAATACCTTCAGTTGCGTTATTATTATCATATGTATAGTCATAACGTGAACGATAATTAGCGTGAACTCCCAATGTTGCTGATGGTTTTAAACCCCAAAAACGATAACTGGTCGCTACTATGTTCATAGTTCCACCTGCAGTACCGGTCGGAGCAAGACCTACTTGATACGTGAAAGTGTTAGCGTCTGCTACAGTTTGAATCGGGAAAGTGCCATTAGGTGCGTTCGTTGTTGCTGTAGTACCAGAAATAGTAACATAATCACCTACATATAAACCATGATTAGTTGCAGTAACTGTTACAGTTGTTGTTGAATAAGTCCATGAACTTGCGTTAAAATTTCTAGGTTCTACTTGTTCATAAATGAAAAGCTGACTTTCTTTAGTCTGTGCGTAACTCTGACATGATAAGTTCATATCACGACCCATCCACCAATCATAGTTACCGGAAGCATCTCTAGGATAAGTCAACAAAATATTATTTCGTGTGTCTTTGACTGCTCGTTTTACTGGATAATTTCTATAATCTAAACTCATGTACCAGTGGTCTAAGTATCCAGCAGAAGTGTACGTACCTGTGTTACCAGTAGCCCAAGCGCAGCCATCTAAATACCCAGTAGTAACAAAACCATATTCTACAAAATCAGCAGACGTTACTAATCGACCTGCACGGTCTTGCCAATAAAAGGTTTCCATCCATTTAGGTGCAAGAGTGTCATAGTCGTAGCCATAGTTATCTAAAAATATTCTATTTTTGTTAGTATCTGGATCTACCCATACTAGTCCATATCTTACAGTTGATTTTGCTGTTATAATCTTTGCCATGTTTTACCTTTATTGAGCTGGTGGTTCTTCTGGGAGAGTTTCTACTATTGCAGGAGCTTCTGTATGTGTGAACAAAACTTTCTGTGTCTCCCACCACTCTAATGCTTCTTGTTCGTTATTCCAATCAAGTTGTTCTCCGGTGCTTGACGGTTTAAAAGGTTGCCACAAAACAATAGCACCTGTACTATCGTCAATCACTCTGAAAGTCTTATCTAGATAAAGCGTTATTAATGCCATTGTTATGTCCTATAATATAAAAATGTTACTACTAAGTCTGATCCCGTGATTGTAGAACCCACTTGAGTTACATCTACTGTAAAATAATCACCAGTCGTTGCTGTTATTGAAACACTTGTAGTAGTACTAAAACTATTACTAGTCACTGATGCAGTATCTACTTGAGTTCCATTCTTTTTTATAGCTATCTCAACATCTGACCCATTGGGGGCAGTTGTAGTGCTACATATTACTGATGATATTGAAATATCAGTAGGAACCCACCATCGAGTTGTACCTGTATTAGTTTTTAAACTGCCAGGGATATTGTAATTTTTTTCTAAAACACCATCAATGACTTTACCTGTAGTAGTCTGCAATCCTGCGACGGTTACATTGCCAAATGTAAAATCTCCATTGGCATCAACAACATTTGGTTCTATTTTCATCATTGACATAGTATGTATTTATCTCGCTTTTTTCACTTACCTGCGGTATTTTATAAGCACGACCCCCGAGCCACCTGTTCCCGAAAAGCCGCCACCACCACCTGTATTCACTTGGGCATTGGGGTATTGTTTACTGCCGCCGCCGCCTGGCATTCTTGGCATGAGTACTTCACCTTGACCATTATCATTAAAACCGGTCCCCCCAGAGGCGTACCAACCCGGATTCAAAGTATCTCCCCATTTCTTAAAAGAACCAGTTGAAAATTGATATCCGGGACCGCCGATACACTCGCCTCCCCAGTTTTGAGTATATGTAGTTCCTGCAAGAGTTACAGTAGAGAGAGCTTGTCCTCCTGCGCCACCCCCGCCGCCTGTCCACGTTAAGTTCATCCAATAGCCTGCACCACCATTGTAACCTTGTCTAGGAGGACCTGCAACGCCTGTACCACCGGCAGCACCTGGAGTGTTATATGCAGGGCTTCTGCCACCGCCACCACCTGAGCCTCCATTACCACCCACAGTAGCCTGGGCTCCGCCGTTGCCGCCCCCAGTTGTAATTACAACTCCACCCAAAGATGAACCACTACCTGAGGTGCCCGTGCCGCCGCCGGCACCGATTGTAACAGTATACGAACCCGCCGATAGATTCATTGTGCCAGTTAATAAACCACCTGCTCCACCAGCGCCATCACTACCGCCACCTCCACCAGCGACTACTAGATAATCGATTGAAGTGGTTCTGTCTATAGTAAAAGTACCCGAAGAATTGAATAAGTGAACGGCAAAAATAGCGTCAATGATTTTAGTACCACCTGAGGCTACTACACCTATGGGATGGTCTCCAGGATCATGCGTAGTAAAAAATTCCTGACTAGTGAAGCGAGGCATTAAACTGCCCCATAAGTAGAAATTTGACCGAATATATCCCAACCATCATTATATCGAACCAAACTGAAACTAAACACATCTACTTTGTTAGGAGACCCTGCTGGTGGTACGCCGTTCGCCCATTTTGGTGTGTAGGTAAATCCTGAAAGTTGAATTGTATTAGGTATGTATGCAATAGCGCCTTGGTATATGATTAACGCCACTACTACAATTTTATTATTAGTTGAGGGCACGTTAGTAAAGTTTGCCGTAAAGTTTGCCACAGGAGTCAAGTGAATGAAGGTTGATGACAATGAATAGTTATGAGCTACTACACTTACTGCGTTAGATAATACTGTTACTGGTTCTGAGAATGAAGCTGAACTGAATGCTCCGGCAATGTTTAACTCTGTTAAAGTTCCTACGCTAGTAATATTAGGTTGGCTGCTACCCACAACATTGATAGCAGTTCCTGCATTTGTTATACCTGAGCCGTTACCAACAAAGGTACCTGATGTAGTTATATTTCCAGTAACAGTTAGATTTGCCAATGTTCCAACGCTAGTAATGTTAGATTGTGAGCTGGATGTTACTGTTGTGGCTGTTTGTGCGGTACCGTTCAAATTTCCAACAAAACTGTTTGCAGTTATGTTACCTGATACTGTTAAACTTGTCAACGTACCCACACTAGTGATGTTAGGTTGATAATTAGAAGTTACCGTAGTAGCAGTACCGACTAAAGTAGCTGAACCACCTAAAATAGTAATTTCTATTATAGCTTGATTTGGTGGAGGCGATGAGAAGATAATGTCTGAACCTGAAATAGTATAGCTACTTCTAGGTTGTGTAACACCTCCTATCATAACTAATGTATATTCAGAACCTGCGGGTGATACAGAAAGTGTGAAAGTGTTTTCAGTACCATCACCGGTAAAAGAATCAACTACTGATAAGAACGGATCGCCGCCACCTCCACCTGAGCCGCCGGTTTGTGCTGTCCATGATAGACCGCCGGATCCGTTGGTTGACAACACATATCCGTTACTTCCTCCTGGTATATTAACATTAGCAATATTACTAATATTAATGCCACCGAATGTGAAGGTTGAATTTGGATCTAAGTTAAAAGATTTTAATTTGTTTATTGGATTTGGCATATCTTATATTTAGCTGATACTGATTCGTTAAGCGTAAGTTTAAGGTGTAGACCTGTATACTATCAACACTGCACCGGAAGCTCCGTTCCCACCATTGTAGTCACCGGGACCGAAACCGCCTCCTCCTCCGCCACTACCGGTGTTTGCAGTTGCGTTCGTTCCTGCAACTGCTTGACCTCCATTACCGCCGCCGCCAGTGCCACCTAAGCCGCCCTGACTAGTTCCATATCCTGAGCCCCAGCCGCCTCCTCCGCCGCCGCCGAAAGATAGCCCGACTGACGAAACAGTGTAGCCTGCGCCACCTGGACCGGATGCTCCAGCTGAACCAGCTGCTGTCGCACCTCCTCCTCCACCACCCGCGACTGAGCCTCCTGCTACACCGCCTATAAAACCTTGACCAACAGTTCCAGCTCCCGGGGTTCTGCCGTTTACACCCCCGCCACCGGATCCACCTGCGGAGCTGTTTCCTGAATCCCAGCCAGCGCCACCACCGCCACCAGTACAAGTTAAACTAAATCCAGTTGTGTTTGAACCACTACTTGCAACTGTGTTTCGGTTAGTAGCACCAGCGCCGCCAGCGCCGACTGTGAATGAGTAGGTAGTATTTAATGTAGGAGAAAAACCACTATTATATAATAGTCCACCGGCGCCGCCTCCACCTCCCATTGTGTTCCCTCCTCCGCCGCCACCTGCTACTAATAGATATTCAAAGGTAGAACCAGACTGCATATTAGTAACAGTGATAGAGGCAGAGCTGTTGAATAACAATGCAGTGTATCCGCCTACGGTAGACACCGTCGGTGTACCTGTATATGTTATAGTCATAGCACCAATGTATTGTAGATTAATCCATTGACTATTGTAATAAACTTCAAAATAGTTTGTAGTTGTGTTAATTCTTGTATAGCCTGCTGCAGGACTAGATGGTCGTTCAGAAGTAGTTCCTATTGCCATTGGAAGATATCCTGTGCCTAAGCCTAGCTTGGCAGCAGTGATAGATCCGTCCGCCGGGGTAGTAGTGACTGTTGCCCATGATGCAGTTGTACCATCAGTAGTTAAAAATTTACCAGTTTGTCCTGATTGACTCGGTACTGCTGCGCCGGCAGCTAATTTTGTTGCAGTCACCGCGCCAGTTGCAATCTTATCTGTCGTAACTGCATTACTAGCTAATATAGGAGCGGTTACAGAACCATCAGAAAGTTGCAAAGACGAAGTTGCCAACGGTACTCCCCATTTTGTACCATCGAATGTCCATGTTCTGTCATTATATGTATAAGTGTCATTAAGACTTGGGTTAGTTGGGAAGCTGATTGCCATTTATATTCCTTATTATGTATTCAGAGTAATGCCGTATTTAGAAGCAAGATAATCTTCAACTTTAGTATATTCAGTACTCGTAAGTGTTCTATTGTAAACAACACATTCGACTGTTTGCCAAAAACTTTGTTCACCGTATGGGCATAAGTTAATTGATAATCTAGCGGAAGCGCCTCCACCGGTACCCCGTTGTATGCCGTTAGTTCTAGCTAAATTATTTTGGTCTGTAGTTATGAACCAATTATTACCGTAATAGTTACTAGAATTGTTAGTTAACCAACCTTCATGGTAAAATTGCCCTGACAATCCGCCCCAATGACCTGATAACCAATTGTTACCACTACCAGTGTATATTCGAGCGTTTGCACCACCTTGATATCTAGTCACATGAAATAGTGTATAAGTTGATGGTAAAATAGTAGTAGGCCAATGAACAGTATGCGACCCAGAAGATCCGTATAAACAACTTGTAATTAAAGAAGCACCGTTTCCTGCAGATATCGAAGTAACAGATGCTCCTGAAATAGTAGCGTGATTACCACTTCCGGATTTGTCAGTCCATTGTGTGGAAGTTACTGCTGTCATGTCGTACCAACCAACAAGTCCTGATATTGACGCTACATTAAATATCTTTTTGACTGCTCTTGACGTAAGGCCTGTAAAAGATCCTGCAAAAGTTGTAAACTTCGCCATGGTCGTCTTAACTATAATCAGAATATTGACCAAAAACTACCCATGCTGATCCAGTACGAATCAAGCTAAATGATATTATGTCAGTTTTTGATGCGTTACCTGTAGGTGCTGCACCGGCAAGCCACTTAATAGTCTGTGCTATACCGTCTATTTGTATGGCATTGGGAACATACGCTGTTGAGCCTTGCACAACTACTAATGCTACAACTAACACTCGGTCGTTTGTTGTCGGAACATTGGTAAAGTTAGCAGTGAAGTTTGCTGAAGGTGTCGTGTGGTAAAATGATGTCCCTATACTAATATCATGTACGACTACACCCGTTGCACTCGATTTAGTTTGAATAACTTCAGATGAACTTGAAGTTGTTACTAACCCAGAAAAAGTTGCTGCACTTGATACTGTGAAATTACCCCCAGAAAATGTTGCGGCGCCTGATACAGTGAGGTTAGCTAATGTGCCTAAACTTGTAACATTGGGTTGGGCGGCGTTAGCAACAGTATACGCAACGTTTGCATTTGCAACTCTACCTGTAACGTTGGCTCCTGCAATCGAAAACAAAGCTGAGCCATTACTTGATATTTTAGAAACACTCAATGTTTCCGTGCTAGTATCAAATGTGAAATTTGCATTTGTACTAAATAAACCGTTTGCATTAAATTGAACTTGTGAAGAAGAACCTGCAGGAATTGAAGGGGTAGCTCCACCACCAACAGTTGCCCAAGCATTACTAAAATAAATGCTCATTTCACCTGTGTTATTATCTAACCACAAATCACCTTCAGATGGTGACACGGGCGCTATCCCGCTAACTGCTACTGCACCACCGAAAGAATAAGGATCACCGTTTGCATACAGTAAGTTATCAGTCTTGACATTTCCGGAGGTTACGTTGCCGGAAACTACTAGTGAGGTCAATGTACCTAGACTAGTAATGTTGGGTTGGTTATTGGCAGTGACTGTTTCAGCAGTTGACGTTTGTGCAGTAATAGCAGCCCAGGCATTACTAAAATAAACACTCATATCACCGGTATCACTATCTACCCATAATGCTCCCTCTGTCGGGGATGACGGTGGGTTACTTGATACTGTTACAGTTGCGCCCCCTCCTCCGCCACCTAGGCTCCATGGTGAACCGTTCGCATATAACAGATTGTCAGTAAGAATATTTCCTGCACTAACATTACCAGACACAGATAAAGATGTTAAAGGATCCGATGGTCGCAACACTATTACATCAAACTCTGCACCAGTTGCAGGTGCACTTCCAAAAGTAATATTAGCACCGTTAATTGTGTAGGTGTTTTTCAATAACATCCCACCGTTATAATTAACAGTTATATTGTTAATTCCATCTGGTACAGTAGATAATTCATATACTGTAGTATTTCCATCACCTACAAAACTATCAACTGAAGTAAGAGTTGTCAACGCAACGTTTGATATTACGTTTCCGCTACCACCGCCACCTGTAGTATATGCTGTTCCATTAGGATAGTATATGCCACTGGTAACAATGTTATCTGCGGTTACGTTACCAGTTGCACTAATAGTGTTAACTACATAGTCTCCGGTAACGTCTATATTTCTAGGTTTTACGGTCGTTAATAAAGTCATTATTTTATCCTATAACATATTTAGTTTATTACACGATGTAAATCTTACCGGGTTTACCGTTACAATCAGTTATCGTATTACTGGCTCCGCTTGTTCCTGCATCACCTGCAGTACCCCTGTTAGCGTCGGCTGAATTTGCTACTGTGCCGTAGTTACCTGCAGTTGTTGTACCACCAGTAACATACGTAGGGTTATAATACCCGGATCCGCCGCCGCCGCCAAAGCCACCGGCATCTCCCCCGCCTTCGGCACCACCCCAGTAACCTCCGCCACCTCCGCCCGATCCAGCGTCACCGCCGTTATAAGCGCCGGCACCTCCGTTACCAAAACCTGTTCCTCCTGCAAATGCTAGTGACCCAGTTCCTAAGCCGCCACCATTACGCCCTGAACCACTTGCACCGGTTCTTCTGCCACCTGACACACCTACACCTGCGGCAGATTGAGTTCCTCCTGGACCACCGGCTGCGCCGTCACCTGCCTGACCAGAAGAGCCTCCGCCTGCGCCTGCTTGTCTTCCAACTGTCGAGTAACCTCCACCGCCACCTCCTGCAGCCATAACTGCAACAGTGTTGGCAGTAAATTGTATGCCTGTTCCAGCGCCACCACCGGCGGCGTTTCTGTTAGCAGTTCCGCCAGCGCCGCCGCTTCCTACTATTAAGTCGTAGGATGTTCCTGCAGCTAATGTAATTACTCCCGTGGTGTATCCACCAGCTCCTCCCATGCAGTTAGCAGAATAATTGACTGCGCCACCGCCCGCTCCCCACATTTTAACAGTAGGAGTTAACGTATATACTGGTGTTATTACCCAAGTTCCAGCAGTAGGTAAACTTAAAGGACCGTCCGCATCTAAATCCCATGTGCTTTTACCACTGACGCTGGGAGTTATGTTGAACACTTTAGTTGATTTAGCAGAGGTTGTACCAACACTTCTTTTATTGTGTCCATAAGCATGTGGTGTTCCTTGACCTAAACTAGATAATAGTGGCATGTTAGCTAAAGTCTGCTTGACTTCCCAATACAGTAAAAGTTGCGTCGGCAGTTTTAATTATACTGAACGAATATAAGTCTGTTTTATTTTGATTACCGTTTGTAGGTGCAGATGTTTGCCACTTAGGAGTAACAGTGGTACTATCAATCTTAATTACAGATGGATAGTATTGTGTGCCTCCGTTTTGAACCATCACAGTACAAGTTAGTGATTGACCAACAGATAGAATAGAATTTAATGTAGTTGAACTGTTCGCTCTAAAGTTCAACGTGATATTAGTCGTCATATTAACATTATAGTAATGTATTGCCGCGGTTAATAAATCAATGTTTGTAGTTGCGCTAGGAGCGGAAGAAACAATGTTAACTGTCTCGGTTAATTTAGGAAAAGAAAGATTCGTTATCGTACAATCAGTTATTGTAGCAGCCGCTAATGTTACTGAGTTTTGATTTTTAAAAGCTCCTTGCGAAACGTTATAAACTAAAACATCATTATTTGATAAGTTGGCTGTCTCTACATCATTAAAAGATGTTATGTTTATGTTGGCAAGTGTGTTAGCTTGATTAATTTGAGCTGCGCTTGCTTCCACAAAATCACCACTTTTAAAGTTTCTCCAGGCATTGGCAGAACTATTAAAGATGAATGTTCTTCCAAAACTTTCATATGTTTCGTTATTAGATGGGTTACTAGGGAATGTCATGGTTTACTTTAAATCCAAATATTGCTCATATTATCGACTGCAAGTTGATAAACCGCAACTAGTTGCTCAATGTTAATTGATTGTATTGAGTTATCTGCTAATTTCCAATCAACATAAGTCATTAAATAGTTATCTCTATATGCTTCGCTTGTAGTCTTATCATTCGATATATCGTAATTAAACTTGTAATTTGCTATTTGGATATATCTATTCATTCTATTCATGCTATCTTCGTCGGCATCAAACACCCAAGAGTTATATGTAACCGTAGAAGTATACACTACTTCGGTTCGTTGCGCTTTATTGCCCTTCACTGTGTCAGGTATAAAAGTATAATCTTTTCTGTATAACTGAGGTGATACTTCTACTACTTTACTTTCTAGCATTATGTTTTCTCCAAATTAATTCTAACTTGCGTCACTTCGCTGTTCAACAAGTTATCAGTTAATTTAAACTGTATCGCTCTAGCGTCCGTAGATACTTCTTGACCAGTGAAAACTAAATTACCACTTGAATATGACGGTGTCAGTGTCTGGGGTGTATATGTCGTAGGTGGCAAATATACTGTAGTCGGTGCTGATGATTGGGCTGCAAATGTTATCACGTATTTTGTCATAGCTTTAGTACGCACACCAAACTGATATATCACACCTGATGATGTGGCTAAATACCAATGAAGTCCATTGTGTGTCATAAACATACAATTTCCATTTGAGTATGATACGTTGGTATATGTCATTGACCCTGCAGGGAACGTGGCAGCAGTGCCAGCAAGAGTACTGTGGGTAGAAAATGCCACCGAAGAAAGATTATGTGCTAATGTTGCGGTGAATCCATTAACATAGTTGTTTGAACCTGTGTTGTAGGCATTCAACACGTAATATTTTAATCCGTCAGCACTCCAGCACCCACCGTTGAATCCAAAATAGAAATTATTACTTCCAGTGACTGTAGTTTGCGCACCAGCAGTACTTATATCGTATGGTGTTGATATGTTAACATACGCAAGAAATTGATTAGAACTACTGTAGTATGCAGCCACTTCAAGTTGTGTCCCTAATAAATTAAACTTAACTCGTGTAACATAGGTACTAGCCGTAGAATATAACGTTGCCAAATTAAGTTCGGCATAATAGTATGCACTATCTAAATCATGTTTAGTTAACATTTTATACTGTCGAACGCTACATGCTCCGCTAGTGCCGCCGTGGGTCACAATAAAGCTAGATCCGTCTGGTTGTACATCGAATCCCACTACTCCGTTAGTATAACTGGCATTATAGAACAACGTATTATTGTTTAACTTAAATGTATTTTTCAACACAGCAGTAGTGACATCATATGCAGTAGTCATTGTATATTGAAATACTGTCCAGACGCCCAAAGTCGCACTTGTGCCTACCAGATACATATAAAAACCATCATTACTGATAGTAATATCTCTCGGGGTCACTCCTGCATTGAACGTTTTAGATTCCCACTTAATATAATCTGATGCCATTGCTACATCAGCAAAGGCTGACCCATTGCTAGTTTCAGATACAGTAGCTACTGTAACTGACGTTGTGCCGTCCAAGAGTACAGTGTCACCTGCACTAACTAATCCTGTTTCTGGCATGTTGATAGTAGCAGAAGTTGTAGTAGAAGCTGACATATCTACATATTTTTTTGTCTTTATCAATTTAGAACTATTAGCAACTGCGGCTACACTAACTGTTGGTTTATTAATCCACGCATGAGTGGGTGGACTTGACAAATTAAAACCAGTTATGTCAATGTTTTTAGATAGAGCCAAATCCTTATCAGTGCCCAAACTAAATGATGTCATTTTTTGCGGGGCAGATGAATAATTGTTCGGTGTCACTATCAAATACTTACCGTTACCCGAAACCATAACCCCGTTCATCCAGCCACCATTCACTTGTAATGGTGTGTAAGTACCACTCGCAGGTGTAGTTAGTAATACAGAAGTACCTAATGTTCTGCTATCCCATGCAGTGGCAGCAACAGACACATAAATGCCAGTAACATACGTATCTACAAAAGAAGTGGTATACCATGTTTTACCATCAGGTGAAATATCAAGTGAACCACCCGTGATGGTGTTACTATATGAATATGTATTAGATATAGAGTCTAAGTCCCATGGTATATTCATTGTATACGTGAACACACCGTTACTCACTTGTTGATTAACTAATATTAATTTTGTACCGTCTGTACTTACTCTCATAGCTCTAACGGCGTTAGTAGTAGGGCTACTAGATGTAAATGTTTTTTGAACAACAGATGAAGTGATAATCGTACTCAAATCCCAAGGAGTACTCATCGTAAATCTTTCGACAGTATAATTAATTGATGTACTCATCCTAAATAAATATCTACCATCAGCACTAAAATCAAATCCTTGACCAGCGAAACCTCCCATAGACTTTCCCGTAAGAGCAATAGTAGCTGCATTTCCAAGAGTCCATGTATATTCTAATAATGAAGTTCCTGCGGCATTCAATGTCCAAAACAAAGTTCCATTATAATTCATTTTAGCAGGTATAGCATAAGCATAACTACCCGGACCAGTTGTCGAGATATCTTGATACGTACCACCAGTCAATGCTGCATTTGCAATATTTAAATTACCAGTAGTAATACCACCGATTGTTGCTGAGGTAATAGTCGATCCGTTGTTTGTACTAATATACAATGTTGAACCAGTTGATAACGGTGTCACATCATCTAACACTACTAAATTAGTTGCAGTAGATGCATTTGACCTTAAGGTCATAGGTGTTGCGCCACCGGTCATGACCACTTGATATCTATTCCAATTATTCTCACCAGACTCTTGTTCATACAAGTTACTGATGAAAGTTGCGTTTGCTTTATTAGCTTTCATTTATTATATCCATCCCGTGTTCAAGTCTCTATATCCAAAGTTAGAGACTACTATAGCTGTATCAGAAACCGACGTGTTTAATACTGTAATGTTCTTTGTAGTAATAGACCATGACACACCATTAAAAATTGATTGTACTGTCATAGAATGCGCAGTATTTGCACTGACTGTTGGCATCACCCAATAAATTTGACCGTTCGTTCTAGTGACTGTGCCAGCTGACACTGTTATTAAATATGCATATTGTGAATCATAATTAGTAATAGTTATAGTAACATTCGATCCTTCATTAGCTTGGTTTACTCCAGATAACAACGGAGCTGCCGCATTTGTCATCGGCACAATACTAGTAGAAACCCAAGCGTTTCCATCATATACGTACAATTCGCCTGTATTTACATTATCATACCATAACGAGCCTGCAACATTTGAGTTAGGAGCAGTGTTAGCTACTGTGACCGATGCGCCACCTGAACTAGATGCGTTTGCAACTGCATTTGCAATAGCGTTAGAACTTGCACTTCCATTAGAAGTATTAACTGTTGCAAGAGTACCTTCTGTAGTAATAACCAATCCTGTTGGATTGGGGGTGTTAGCAGTAGCTTTAGGAATAATAGTTACAGCACCTGTAATATCATCAGTTTTAATAGATGCTCCGCCGAAAAACAACGTATTACCTGATAAGTAAAGATCCTTAAAACTATATGTTGGACTACCTAAGTCATAGGTTACGTTTGCGCTAGGTAATATATCCCCCGCAACAGTTAAACCTGATAATGTACCTACGCTATTAACTTGCCCAGGCAAATTAGTTCTAACTTCAATAATACTATTGGCTGTGGGAGCCTCCACTAATGTTAATACATTTCCAGATAGTGAATAGATGTTTGATGTTTGATAGATACCGTCAATATGTATTGTTGTGTATTTTTTATATTGAGGGCTTACTGATAATGTAAAATCAGTTTGTGATCCGTTAGCAGTGAATACGTCAAGTGTTACTTCACCGGGAGAAGAAGAACCACCGCCGCCGCTATCAGTATCATTTACCCAAGAACTACCATTAAACTTTAAGACTTCCCCTGACACCGGATTGGATATAGATACATCTGATAGTCCGGTTAGGGTAGAAGAACCACTGCCTCCGCCTGTAGTATATGCTGTTCCGTTAGGATAGTATATTCCACTAGTAACGATATTAGCCGCTGTTACGTTACCAGTTACGGTCATTCCGTTAACAGTATAGTTTCCAGTAGTATCGATTCCGGTTGATTTAACAAATGTTAATGCCATATTTTTAATCCATTTGATTTATTTATTACTTCTTAAATACCGGGCTAGACGGTGGGGTGAAAGTCGTGGTGTAACGGGCTACTCCTTTTGTTACTCTTATTTCAGCTAAGTATCCTGTAAAATCAGTTGACCAGGTTTGTGCTCTACCCACGAGCATCAATGCAGATGCGGCAGTATCCATGACGTTAGTGCTTACGCCGGTAGTAACACCACATGCAACTCCATTGCAATACCAAGTTAGTGTTGTGCCACTACGAACAACTGCCCAATGTTGCCAAATATTCGAAACAGGTGTCACTGTGGTCGGGTAGTCAATATTAGATGCACCGCTGGGTCCTGCTAATCGCAGTGATATCTTATCAGTATTCACTGTTGTGTTTCTATATATTACCCAACCACCATATGAATCTCCCAACTTTTGTCCAATGCCCGGACCATTATTAGACGTCCAGGCTGTTGTCACGTACATCCAAAACTCAATAGTAAAGTCACCTGTACCAAAGTAGTATCCTATATTGCTGGGTGCAGATAGATAATCACCACTGCCATCAAAATACAAACTCTTTCTAGTGTTTTGTTGGAATGGGTTCATGGATTTAACTAAAACTGGGTAACCCAACGGAGCAAAAGAAAATGTAGAATTGTTAGTACTGTTGTCAACAAATTTGTTCGATTGACAAGTTAGTAAACTCGTACCTGATATTACTGTTAGTGGTACTGTCGGTGGTATAAATGCGGATGAGTAAACTCCTACTCCCTTTACTACTCTTATATTTGACATGTAACCATAAAAATTATTATAATAGGCACTTGCAGAACCACCGATTGTTACAGTAAAACTTGTCGACGGTGCGTAGTTAGTCGTGTCACTAGCAGAACCAACTTCAGCACCGTTCAAATAAATCTTTGTAACACCACTGATTCTAACAACTGCAATATGATTCCATGAAGACAATCTAATCAAATATGAACCGCTTGTTACTACATCGGTGTTGCCCCATCTACTTTGCCATTTAATAACACTATTTTGATATACCAGTGCCCAAGAACCTGCAGTAGTTCGGTCTTGAATCTCTATGATATCACTGGTAACATTATCAATTGGCCACATCCAAAGTTCTAAAGTAAAATCACCAGTGCCAAACTGCAACCCTGAATTATTTTGTAAACTTAATCCACTAGTGCTAAAGTAATTACTATAATAACTGCCACCATATGGATCTTGTGGTGCTAGTTGTGTGTTACCAACTGTTTCAAAATTCGTAGTCGAGTGATAGTTAATGATACCGCCATTAGTACCTGATAACAAGAATGTTGATGGATAAATGGTCGTTCCTAAGATAGTACTTGACCCTAATGGGATTCGACTTGGTTCAAAGTTTGCTTTATATAAACATACTCCCCTAGTGAATCTAAAATCAGCAATATATCCTTGGGTGTCGTAACCTGAAATACCAAGGTCTTTCGTATTAACATACGGGGAAGTTGTTCCCGGACTTATATCACTTGTTCCAAAATTTGGGTTGTCGTAGTCTGATACTCCATTAACATAACTTCTCAAGTAACTACCGTTTCTAGTCCACACAACGTGAGTCCACTCATTTAAATTAATAGTCTTTGTTCCTCTATATGTTGTGCCTGTCCACAATTCTAATTTATAACCTGAACTATTTGCCATACCTATTGCATACGGTGCCGCTGTTGCACCATTAACTCTAGCATCAAAAATACCCCAACTACTTCCCATAGTTGCTGTAGGATATACCCACGCTTCGATAGTAAAATCTCCTATCAGATTATATTGTGTACTAGAAGGTAGTGATAGGTAATCATCTACTCCATCAAAATACATAGAACCACCGTGAAGCGCAGGTGAATACGTAACAATAGATGTTGTCGTTTGACCAAACGGATTAAAAGATTTTGGTTGAGCCTGACCCGTGCTAGAAATTGCAAAATTATTTGAACTGTTATCGATTGTAGTCGATGATTGACATGTAAGTAAACTAGTGCCTGAAATTGCGGTCAATGGTGAAGTGCTAGGGGTAAATGAAGATGAGTATAATGAAGTACCTTTTACTACTCTTAGGTTAGAAATGAATCCATTGAAATATGCACCCTCACCTGTTTCACTTCCTATGTAAGTGTTGGCCCCAGTACCAACACTTCCACTAAATGCAACTGAACCTTTTGCAACACCGTTAACGTAAAAATATATCGTGTTACTACTTCTAGTGTATGCGACATGATACCAAGTATTAATCACCATACCGTGCACTGTTCCGGCAAATTGAGAGTCGTTACTCTGGCATAGCAATTTAGTTTGACCTATAATACAACTGAATCCATCACCTGCGCCTGTAGTACCAGTTTCAACTAAAATAAAGTGGGAAGACCAACTGGTTGGCCATGCATCACTGGTAGGCATCACACGCAAATATACCCATGCTTCTACGGTCCAGTCAGTACTAGTAAAGTTCATTACATTATTACCAGTTATTGTTAGATAATCACTAGAGCCGTCAAAAAATGTACTATAGCTAGTAGGTGTTATAGATGTACCGCCAAATGGGTTGTGTGCTTGAACTGATGGTGCTCCGGCTGTAGTCATGTCAACGTTACTACCTGAATTATCATCTAGTCTATTATTTTGGAATATTAAAAGAATAGTGTCTTGGTTGGCAATCAATGGAGTTGTAGATGGTGTGAATGACCCAGTGATTGTAAAGTTATTTTTAATAACTCTTACGTTAGACATATATCCAGTATATAAGGTTACATAACTTGAGTTGACGGGTAGTTGAGGTGGACCGTAATTTGTTGCATGTGTGCTTAGATTATTACCAGTCGAAGTTGTTGATGCCACACCGTTCACATAAAATTTAATAGTAGCACTTGAACTAGTAGTTGCATCCACAGTAACTGCGACATGTGTCCATTGATTAAGTGGCACAGCATCAGTAGAAGATGCCTTAGATTGTGACCCAGTACCAGTGGTATACACAAAAGTTAGTGTGTTATCTGAGTTAATCCCAAAATACCATCTTCCGTTTGCTGCCACTGCCGCATATGTTCCAATCAATCCCATTTCATACGTTCGTGATACTGCGGTATGAAGGACCCACATTTCAATTTGCACTTTATTTCCTGCTAGTCCAGGTAATGAAGTATTAAAAGAAGATGAAGTGTTGATGTAATCAGTAGAGCCGTTAAAATAAACACTCCATCCTGTTGGGCTATACGGACTGAATGTTCCCTGTGTTATGTTGTTTCCTCTAGTAATCAAATTGTTAAAACTACTTTGATCCACAACATTGTTGTTGTTAGTACCACCGTTATATTGCAATGTTAATAATTGCGTGTTTGTCACTGCTGTTAATGGGCTTGAGAATTGGGGCACAAAGTTAGAGGAATATAATGCAGTGCCGTTAACTAATCTGACATCTGCAATGTATCCATATACGTTTTGACCTATAGGAGTATAACCAGTGTAGAATACTTGGTCTGACCAAGTGTATGAAGTTGATGATGTGGGAGCGTTAAGAACTCCGTTTACGTATAAAGCATGGACTCCTGACTTTCTAACATACGCAACGTGATACCATTGATTTATTTTAGGAGGGTTAGTTGTACTAAAGACATTAGCGGCGTTGGATCTAACTCCCCAGCCATTATTTGAGTCAGCGTAAATTTGCCAGCCGGTACTACTACCTGAGTTTGCTACAGATATAATTCCGGGAGATTGGTTAGCATTAAGAGTTGTAAAGTATACCCAGCATTCTGCCGTGAAATCATTTGTTGCACCAAACGCAAATGCGGGATTCGCTGAAGAAGTCAAGTAATCTCCAGTACCATCAAAGTATCCACTACCATACGTTGTTATCTGGGTATTAGTATAACTACTTGATATGAACGGTGAGACTGTAATTGGCTTAGTATCACCATTAACTACAAAAGTATAATTATTTGTACTACCGTCTATTATCTTTGCATCGTTACAAGTTAACATTATTGTATTCGTTACTGCTGTTAATGGGCTTGTAGGCGGTGTGAAGGCTGAAGTATATACCGCAGTACCATTAACTATCCTAAGATTACTAATATAACCATTGAACGCATCATAAAGTCCGCCGTCTGCTATGACACCGCCTAACATGAATGTTTGACCTGAACCCAAATTTAAACTGTTAGTGTATGTGACCGGTGTTGCCGAAACGACACCGTTTATATAAATGTTTACCTGGTCGCTTGAGTTTCTTACTATTGCAATATGGTACCATGTGTTAGCAGACAATGCAGTAGTTGACGTAATGACTGTGGGATAAGTATTCCAAACACCAGCAGATGCTTCTAATCTAATATTATTAGAACTTGTGATGTTAATTCTATAACCACCGTTATTACCAACATTCCAATATGTGTTTGCAACCAGTGCTTTTAACGAACCAACTGCCATCGGGTACATCCAAAATTCAATAGTGAATGCACCAGTAGTGATGGCAACGTTACTAGTAGATGTAATATAATCCCCAGTACCATCAAACTTAGTTGAATAGTATTGTGTACCAGCTTGGTATACAGTTGCAAACGGATGTGCTGAAGAAACTGCAGGTGACCCGCCCAATGTCAATGAAAATTGATTGTTACTAGTGTCTTCGAATTTATTTGTCAAACAAGTGAGCAATGAATTTACTGAACTCGACAACAATGGTGTTGTGCTTGGCGTAAAGTTGCTAGTATATATAGCAGTGTCTTTGACGAATCGTAGATTACTAATATATCGTTGTCCACCGTAATTACCCAAACCGTTATTATCATAAGCCCCGTTGATGACTACCGTTGTACCAGATGAAACTGCATTTGTAGTATTCGTTACCGTGTTTTCTTGAACACCATTTACAAACATACGAATTACACCAGATGAGTCTTTAGTGACAGCAAAGTGATACCACTTATTAGCTAAGAATGTATTAGTTGTTGTGATATTGTTAATATTTGAACTACCATTACCTTGCATAAAGGTAAACTTGTTTGTGTTCTGTAGCCCCCAATCAACTGCTATTCCGTTACCATATGAGCTTCCACTTCCTATACAGAACAAATAACCTGATGTCATGGGTAGAACCCACATCTCCAATGACCACACTGTCGATGCACTACTTATGTTGAATATACTATTAGTTAAAGTATGGTATGAGCCATTTGCTGGATAATAATAACTATAATAACCCCTTTGATATGGATTAAAATTAGTTGGTCTCGTGTCCCCTTGAATAGTTAACTGGCTATTGTTTAAACTAGCATCGTTTGTAAATGGGGTGGTTGGTGTGTCACCATTTAGCAACAACGTAACATTTTTCCAGAACGAGTCTCCCAATACTACCAGCCAACTAATAGTTCTAGTAGCCGTGCGATTTGTTGTAGCGGCAGATGCAGTTAATAGTGTAGTTACACTTTCTGCTACAGTAGGTGTTCCACTAATAGTGTTACCGCTTAATGTTATTCCGGTTGGTAATGCATTGGCAGTGTAACTAACATTGTATCCTGCGGCACTAGATGCAGATAGAGTAATATCTCCCATAGGCGTGCCGCCAACTAATGAATAAGTTGCTCCATCACTAGGACTACTCCAAGATACCACATCAGTATTAATAGTTAGGGTAAATGTTCTAGTAACATCTTGTAGTTCAGTGTCTGTTGCTTTGATTGCAAAAGTATATGTCGTACTTGAACTATCCACTGGGCTGGTTCCAGTAATAGTACCGTCATTATTCAATGTTGCGCCGCTGGGTAAACTACCACTAGCTAATGTGTATGTTACCGAGCTATCACTGGTTGCAGTTACACTCGAACTAATTGCAGTAGTTTCATAATAATTTCCTATGCTTCCCGCGTTAGTAGTGTATGTCGGTACACTTGAGTATGTTAAGCCGGGTACTAGAATTGCCGCGCCACCTGTACTATTGTATACCACTAATGAGTAACTTCCTCCGGCTTTTGCAGGAGTAGTAAAACTTATTTGAGTCGAGTTTATCAGAGTCACAGAACCGATTTGTGTTCCACCTAGTGTCGCAGAAATTCCAGTCGCAAAGCCAGAACCATTGACGAGTACAGTTTGTCCACCTGCTGTATCTAATGCAGTATCATCAGTTCCGCTGATAGTATATCCAGTAATAGATGGTTGAGGTTCTGTTGTTTGAACGAACTTTGACTGTGGGCTAGTCAAACCTTCATTATCTTTGGCTCTTCTACCTCTAATACCACTGTTAAACATTAACTAATCTCCTCCCAAGTAGCTACTGCTTGCAATCTACTATTTGCGTTAGCCGTAACTCTTAGAGAGTCACCTTCTAATAGGTATAAACTTAATGTTTTGTCTATTGGCGTATATGTTGTGTTAGATGTGACAGCTACGTTACTAGTCATCACGTATGCAACTGAGCTTCTATACAAATCAACTGTGATTGTTGCAGTGTTTGTGCCATCAACGTTAGTGACTAATATACCATTCAATTTGTAAATCTTACCACTACCTGAACTATTTGTGACAATACTAGTAGCACTAGTTGTTACGTTTGCTACTGCGGTATTTCCTACAATGTTTGAAACTTGTACTATGTTAGGGTTTGCCATTTTATATCCTTAGAATCCAAAAACAATAGCCATTGCTATTGCCTTTCCTGTTGTTGCAACTGGTGCGCCGTTTGCTGTAACTACTGTTGCGTTTAATGTGTTTGTTGTTTTGTCAAAGGTTAGATTGGCACTACTAGAAAGGATCCCATCATCATTAAATTGAACTTGTGTGTTTGCACCCGAGACTGGGCCACTCCCACCATATGTTACAATTTCAACTATTGCCCCGTTTGCCGGTACGCCATCGAGTAACACAACATCGTCAGTTAAAGTATAAGAACTATGAAGTTGAGTTACACCGTCAATATTAACTAAAATGTAATCTTCAGAGACTGGTGTAGTTGTAAGAGTGTAAGAGTTTGACACACCATTCGCAGTAAACACATCAGTAGTTATTAACAATGCACCAGAACTAGGTGAGCCACCACCGCCGCTAGCTTGAGCTACCCAACTTAAATTACCTGCACCGTCTGTGCGTAAAACATAGTTAGCAGTACCACCTGTAATCTGCAAATCATCGACTGAGATTGAAAGGTTTCCAGGGGATAAGTTTCCAGTGTATGTTGGTAAAAATGCTTCTACATTAGAATTGCCGTAAGTAACTGGCGCGCTTGCAAACACGCCATTGCCATATAAAATGTTGCTACTATTTCCGTCTAGGTTTAGTGTTGCGATATTACCTATTCCAGTAACATTTGCGACTGCTACTGAGTTGGCAGTTACCGCATAACTTACTTCCCCTGATACATTTGATCCTGCAACTGAGTTGGCACTTGCGGCTACGACATTCGATAATAGAGAACCATCAGCACTAATTTTATGACTAAATGTAAAACTGTTAGTGCTGTTGATATACAACATGTTTGCACTAGCACCATTGATTATAACACCGGCTCCGTTTGCCTGTGAACTAGTAGATGCATCGTTAGCAAGAACTAATGCCAAATCGTCAATTTGAACAACTGTCGAGTTGATAGTTGTGGTAGTTCCATTTACAATTAAATTCCCACCTATAACAGTGTTACCTGAAACTTCTAGTGATGATAGTATACCAACACTAGTAATATTTGGTTGTGCGTTGTTATAAACTGCGTAAGAAACGTTTGCATTAGGTACTTGGCCAGTGACGTTTGCTCCAGTTAAACCAGTTAACGCTTGACCATTACCAATGATGTTACCTACTGATACGTTGCCAGTAGTAGTAATACTATTTGACCCTAGACTTGCTAATAGAGTAACAACGTTGCTATTTCCATAAGTTACTGGAGCACTTGCAAATACACCGTTTCCATATAGAATGTTGCTACTATTACCGTCTTTGTTGATTGTAGCAATATTGCCTAAACCAGATACGTTTGCTAATTGGATGTTGCTTAAATTGTTGCCAGAACCACTGAAATAGTTTGCAAGAACCCAATTAGCACCTGAAATATTGCCGCCACTGCCGCTTGTAGTGATGCCATTAGCAGATATATTACCAACAGATATGTCCCCTGTTGTAGTAATAGTATTACTTCCAAAACTAGACAACAATGAGGCAACATTAGAATCTCCGTATGTTACAGGAGCACTTGCAAATACCCCGTTACCGTATAGTATATTACTTGAATTTCCGTCTTTGTCGACGGTTGCTAAATTACCTAAACCAGAAATATTTGCAACTTGAATGTTGCTTAAATTGTTACCAGAACCTATGAAATAATTTGCGGTGACAGCGTTACCCAAACTAGCGTTATTTGCCGTGACATTACTAGTCAACGTAACGTTGGCAAATGTGAAACTATCTGTACTGAGAACTGCAAAGCTGGGTAGACGAGTTAAAGCCATAATAAAAACCTTATTATGTATTTAGCTTTATTGATAGCGATACTTGATGATAACAATACCTGAGCCACCGGTGCCACCTTGTGTCCCGGTATCTCCGCCACCGCCGCCACCTGAACCAGAGTTTGCAGTAGCACTAGGAGCAAAAACATCACCCGTTCCACTAAAATCTAATGGACCTCCATCGCCACCACCAGCTGCACCTGAGCCTGGGTCATTAGGTGCACTAGTATTCGAACATGCGCCGCCGCCGCCACCGCCAGCATATGATTGACTAGTCCCTGATATAGAAGTAGTAGTACCAGGACCACCGTCACCTGAGCCACTAGATGTAGTACCATTGAATCCTACACCAGTAGAGCCACCGCCTCCACCGCCGTTATTGCTAGTATTAGAAGTAGTTGTTCCACCATTATATCCGTTACCACTGGCTCCACCGGTGCCACCGCCAGTGCCGCCGCGCAAGCCACCGTTCCCACCAGTGCATGTTATTACACCTACTCCAAAATCTTGTACTGTTGTAGAACTACCTATTGCGCCACCTACGTTTGAAACAAGATAAGTTCCACCGGCGCCACCAGCGCCGATTACAACAGGTATATCACCTGTGATTGTTGCAACCACTGTGTTTGTTAATACTTTTCCGGCTCCGCCGCCACCGCCTCCACGTAATCCAGCGTTGCCACCACCACCGCCGCCAGCTCCAACAACAAAGTATTGTATATTTGCATCAGATGCGCCTATAGATGATATAGAAAATGTACCTGAAGTAGTGAAAGTATGAATTTTATAGTTGCCTGATGTGGTAATAGTACCACCAGTAGCAACAGTGTATGATACTGGTGGAGTATATGTTATTCCACTTCCAATTGTTATTCCAGGTCCTATAATCATAATCTTCTTTACTTTAATCAAATATCTTTGATAGCTTTTACCTTTTCCCAATAATCGACCGGTGCATCAGCCGCAGATAACGGATCATGCTGTTCACCGAATATATCTTCAACTACTTCTCCGTCAATGTTTCTAAGCGCAAAAACGCAATAATAATTTACATCATCTTCTAATGCAGTAATGTTATGCATTTGGTCTTTTCTAATTACAATAAATGTAGGTGCTGTAAATTCTTTAGGGTCTTTGCCCTCAACTTCAACTCTCACACTTCCTTTTGTTAGCAACGTAACATGGTCAAAGTAATGAATATGCCCGGGACTTGTTTCTCCTGCACGTTCTAAGATATGCTGTCTAACCCAAATATTACCAAAAAATCCTAATTCAATCGGTTTCATTTATATCACCTCAATTGGGGTAGCTACTGAAATTGTTATGTCTTTCCAATTTTGTATTGTTTCATCCCATTCGTATTCTCTACCTGTATCTGGTTTGTCAAACGGTGGTACATATACGCACTTAAATTCATCAAACACCCAGCTATCGTATATTTTTTCAGGAATAAAAGCGTCACGAACAGGGTCATATGTATATCCCGGGCAAGCATAATTTTTTCTTAGTGGCTCTTTGCCATTCAAGTGAACACCCTCATATGTATTATAACTTGTTTGTATCCACTTAGTTGGATCACCTACTAAACCTGAATCAATAAATTCCTGTTCGGCTACAATCACTTGAATAACGACATTATTCTCATCAATTTGTGCAAAGTGACTCATTATCTAATCCTATACTTTACAATAACAACACCAGAACCGCCGGCTTTAGCACCACTTCCATTCCAGCCGCCGCCTCCGCCACCGCCGGTGTTAGGCCAGCCAGCTTCATCACCTCTACCACCACCAAAGTTTTCTTCTCCGCGAGTTCTAACCATAGTTGCACCATACCCGGAGTTAATACCATATGAGCCTCCTCCACCTACTAAAGTTGCGCCCCCAGCAATAGAAAAATACATCCCGGGACCACCGCAAGCAGC